>Ga0082212_10007267_pt1 | contig 14688 bp, 16 predicted proteins | sample TergutNt197P3_FD_71548 | JGI IMG/M metagenome (GOLD analysis project Ga0082212, IMG submission 71548) | Neocapritermes taracua P3 segment gut microbial communities from Petit-Saut dam, French Guiana - Nt197 P3 | ecosystem: Host-associated > Arthropoda: Insects > Digestive system > Gut ... | reverse complement strand
AACGCTGTGAAAAATGTCCCTCACGTTGAGAGAGATAAGGAATGATCCCCCCACAAGTACCAGACACGCGCATAGTATACCTATCGAGGCGAAGGTCATGAGCCTGTTTAACCAGAGATTGGTCATCCCCTGTTTTACCAAGTAACGAAAACTGCCCCCCGTCATGATTTTCCGGCCGCCTTTCCTGTATCGGAGACCATCTCTCCCTTTTCAAGTCTTATGGTTCTTCTGTTGAATTGCTTGACCATATCCTGTTCGTGCGTCACCACAAGCACGGTTGTCCCGAGTTTGTTGATTTCGGTCAGTAATTCCATGATTTCAAAACTCAATTCCGGGTCGATATTTCCCGTAGGTTCGTCGGCGATGATGATGGGCGGATTATGCGCGAGAGCGCGGGCTAACGCGACACGCTGCTGTTCACCGCCGGACAGCTGCTCCGGAAATACGCGGGCTTTACTTGAGAGTCCCACCAGATGAAGGATATATGGTACGCGTTTTCTTATCTCCTTGCTCGGGATATTGGTTACCCGCATAGCGAATGCGACATTATCATACGCCGTAAGCGACGGGATCAGTCTGAAGTCCTGAAACACCACCCCCATCCTCCTGCGGAGATACGGGATCTGTCTGTTTTTAATTTTATTCAAATTGTAGTTCCCGACGATAATTGATCCTTCTGTAGTCTTCTCCTCCCGCATGAGCAGCTTGAACATAGTGCTCTTGCCCGCGCCTGAAGGACCGAGGATATATACAAACTCGCCCTTTTCGATAAACAGGTCGAAATTGCTCAGCGCCGTCGTCCCGTTAGGATATATTTTTGTTACACCGTTGAACTCAATCATCAGCATCTCCCGTTTTTATCCGCCAGGATTTTTAATACTTTACCGGGTTCGCGTCCAGGTATTTTTTAACCATCATCGCGACCTTAAAAATAATCGCGTGGTCGAACTGGCGCAGGTCGAGACCTGTCAGTTTTTTGATTTTTTCAAGCCGGTAAACAAGCGTGTTCCGGTGGACAAAAAGACCTCTGGACGTCTCTGATACATTGAGATTATTCTCAAAAAAACGCTGGATGGTGAATAGAGTCTCCTGATCCAGCGAGTCGGTAGAACCTTTTTTAAAGACTTCTTTCAAAAACATCTCGCAAAGTGTTGTCGGAAGCTGATATACAAGTCTCGCTATCCCCAGGTTGTCATACGAGATAATGGAGTGTTCGGTATCAAAAACCTTTCCGACTTCAAGCGCCACCTGCGCTTCCTTAAACGAAGTAGCAAGCTCATTCACACTGCCGACCATCGTTCCTATGCCCACGACACTGTTGATATAATAATCTCCGGTCAGCATATCAACTATGGAAGACGCCAGCTTTTCTATATTCTTCAGGTCGATTCCGGAGCCTATTTCCTTGATAATTACGAGGTCTGTTTCACTGACGCTGAAGATAAAGTCTTTATTCTTATCCGGAAAGAGTTTTACTATGATGTCATACGCGTTCATTATCTCGCCGGTCGTCACCCGGACAAGCAGGGCTACGCGCTGAACATCTGTCTTGAACTTCAGTTCCCGGGCTTTTGTATATACTTCTCCCGGGAGGATATTGTCCATAACGACGTTTTTGATAAAGGTTCCCCGGTCATATCTTTCGTCATGATAATACTTTATTCCGGCAAGCGAGACCAAGGTCATCCTCGATAGCTGTTCTGCGTCCCTTTCGGTTCCTTCAACAAAAACCGCGTATTCGGTTCTTCTGCCTTCTCCGGCAAAACAATATGTGAAACCGTTTAACTTGATCGATTCTGATTTTCCGCTGTAACGCTCTTTGATGCCGGACCTGACTTCTCCTATCGAGGGCAGATTGCTGCAGGCAATGACTACTGATTCTTCATCGAGCACCCCGATAACGCGTCCCGACGCCTCGCCCAGCTGGACTATAATGCTTTGGAACAGTCTGTTAGACATAGTTTTTTCCCTCATAGACAGAATTTAACCGAAAGATAATATAAAAAAGCGGTTCCGGTCATGCGCTTTCGTCATTTTAACCAAATAGGGCTTACTCCGCGCATTGACCGTATATTAAGTTATTTTACACAGATTTATATCTTTTTGCAACATTTTTATACAAAATTTTATATAAAAGTCTGTGCAATTTATTCCATACGAGTCATTTTTCTTGATTTCCCGATTAAGTAAATTGACTTTTTTCGTCAAAAAGTCAATACTTCTTTAGTCCTCATCACCTATTGTTTTTGCCGTCACGGAAAGAGTATCCGCCAGTATCGAATAATCCGCTAATGTCATTTTTTCAGCTCTCGCCATGACGTCTATTCCGCATTTGGTAAAAGCTTTCAAGACTTCTTCTTTGCTTACGGACATTCCCGCGTTTATAGCGTTGACCGCTGTCTTTCTTCGCTGCGCGAACGCGGCTTTTATCAACTTGAACATATACCTTTCGTCTTTTACGCTTACATAAGGTTGTTTCAGGACATCGAGTTTTATAACGGCGCTTGAAACCTTAGGAATCGGATTAAAACTTCCCGGCGCCACCTCGAACAGTATATGAGGTTCGCTGTAATACCTGACCGCGAGGGTCACCGCGCCCGACGCGCGGCTGCCTTCCGGAGCGGTAAGCCGGAGCGCCGCTTCTTTCTGGACCATCACGACTATTTTTTCCACCGGAAGCTTCTCTTCCAGCAGTTTCATTATTACAGGACTCGTTATGTTATACGGAAGGTTACCGAAAACCGCTACCGGAACACCGGGAGCGAATTCGCTCTCTATCAATCGTTCAAATTCGAGCTTTTGCATATCTCCATGTACTATCGAGAGATTACCACAGTTATTAAACCGGGCCGAAAGCTCCGGGATGAGATTCCGGTCGAGTTCTACCGCAACTACCTTTACCGCGGTTTTCAACAGTTCCCCCGTCAGCGCTCCGCGCCCCGCTCCCAGTTCTATAACCCCGAAATCCCCGTCGATGTCGCCGGCGGCTATCATCTTGGGAGCAATTCCAGGATTTATTAAAAAATTCTGCCCTAATGATTTTTTTGTTTTTATGTCGGGTTTTATTCCTGTCATTTTCCTCATATACGTAAACATTTTATTTTCAAGCAATAGTATACCACACCCATCTCATGCAGAAAAATATTTACCCGGGCATTAAAATATGATATGCTTAAAATGTCCAGAAGTTATTCTGATGAAAGCCGGGTGAAATTATGTCACTGCAAAGACGTGATAAAATAAACTACTATCTCGACATAGCCGAGGCTATACTTGAGCGCGGAACCTGCCTTCGCAGAAACTACGGCGCTATAATCGTGAAAAATGATGAAATAGTCTCAACCGGGTATGCAGGGGCTCCGCGCGGGAGAAAAAACTGTTCGGATATAGGATACTGCCGTCGTGAGCGTCTCGGAGTACAGCGCGGTGAAAGATATGAGATATGCCGTTCGGTCCACGCCGAGGCAAACGCGATAATAAGCGCCGCGAGAAGGGACATGATAGGTTCGACCTTGTACCTCGTAGGCATCGAGGCAGCCACAGGCGATTATGTTTCGGATCCCGACTCCTGTTCCATGTGTAAACGCCTTATTATCAACGCGGGGATCTCAACTGTTATAATTCGTGTTTCTAAGTCGGAGTTCATCGGAGTTGATGTCAGTGATGGATGGATATACTCCGACGACAGCCTCGCCGCGGATATGTGATGTATTTCTGGTTTAGGGAGTTTTAGGATGTTGCTTTGCGCCGATATCGGCAATACAAATATAGTCCTCGGGTGTTTCAGGGATGAGGATCTTGTATTTTCTTCGCGCATTTCAACCGACAGGACACGCCTGAAGGATCAATACGCCGTGGATATAGGCAGTATCCTGTCGCTTTATTGCATAAGCACCGATGATATCAACGAGTCGATAATCAGTTCGGTCGTTCCGGTCCTCACCGAACCGGTATCCTACGCCATCGAGCTCGTGACCGGGAGTTATCCTATGGTCCTCGGTCCCGGTATGAAGACAGGACTCAATATAAAGATAGATAATCCCGCGCAATTAGGCAGCGATTTTGTCGCCTGCGCGGTCGCGGCTAAAGAGAAATACCCAACTCCCTTGATAGTCATCGATATGGGGACGGCAACCACAATATCTGTCATCGATAAAAACGGGGATTTTCTCGGGTGTTCAATACTTCCGGGTCTCCATATATCGACCGACGCGCTGGTCATCAATTCCTCGCTGCTCACGAGGATCTCCTATGAAGCTCCGCCTTCGGTGATAGGGAAAAATACCAATGACAGCATGCAGTCAGGCGTGATTTACGGCGCGGCCGCGACGCTTGACGGACTTTGTTACCGCATTTTCGACGAACTCGGAGAAAACGCCTCGATCGTGGCGACTGGAGGGTTGTCCTCGGTCATAATCCCGCACTGCAGGGTGGACATAATATTGGATAATATGCTGCTGCTCGACGGGCTCAGAATGATATATCACAGGAATAAGCGTTAGCTTTTCCTTGATAAATACGCGCCGCATCCCGAAAAGGGAGCGACAGCAAGGAGAACTGAATATCATGCCAAAAAAATCGCGCGCGAAAACCTCGTACTTGACCCGCCTTTCACTGCTCTTAGCTATCGTAATCGTTCTCACTGTTTTTAACATCGGCAACATCCCTTTCGGACCGATAGTAGCCACTATATATCATCTGCCGGTCATTATAGGCGCAGTCATGCTGGGTACAGGCGCCGGTCTTGTCCTCGGGGGAGCTTGGGGACTGCTCTGTTTCTATCTTGCCGTTACCGGTCAGACGACGGATATAGTAGCTCTCGCTATAATCGAGATGAATCCGTTTGTATATCTCGCGATAGCTTTTGTCCCGCGTCTGCTTACCGGTCTGTTCTCGGGTCTTATCGCGAAGATTATGAAAAAACTCTTCGTGGAGAAACATGACTTTATCGGGTTCGGAATAACTGGAGTAGCGGGTTCGTTAACAAATACGATATTTTATTTAGGCGCCTTATATCTCCTTGTTCCGAAGCTTTTAACGGAACTTTTCGGGATAAGCCTCGGAGCCGTCGGCGCCATGATTATGGGGGTCGCGGCTTCAAACGGAGTTGTCGAGGCTATCTTAAGCTGTATAACCGTCGCGGCGGTGGCGAAGGCTCTTGTTCGCTTTGCTCCGTCGGTAAGGGGTGGCAAAAATCCCGAAGAAAGCGATATCGGAGACACTTAATAAATCCACTGTTCAGTCAGTATTTATTGTAAGGTTTTCCTATGAAAAATGATCGGCTCAAGCTTGTAATTTTCGACAAAGACGGTTTGATGCTGGATACCGAGAGACCGGTGTTCGTCATATGGCGTGAGGTTTTTTCGGAGTGGGGACTTGAGCCGCTCACCGAAGAATTGTACGGGAAGTTCATCGGGCTTGGGCGTCAGGACAATATAACTCAACTTAACCGAATATTTCCCGATATCGACGGTGATGCTCTGTTCTCCGCCTGCGGAGCGCGAACCCGGCGCTTTCTCGCCGAAAACCCGATACGCGTTATGACCGGTCTCATTCAGCTGCTCGATTTTTTGGACGCAAAAAAACTGCAAAAAGCGGTCGCGACATCATCAAGAAGAGAAAACGCCGAAATGACACTGAAAAAATGCGGCGTTTTTGACCGCGTAGACATCGTAATTTCCGGAGATATGGTTGAAAAAAGCAAACCCGCGCCCGACATATTCCAAAAAGCCGCTGCTGTAATGGGGTTCTGCCCGTCAGAATGCCTCATTCTCGAAGATTCCCCCGCCGGGATTATAGCGGCTCACGCGGCGGGTATACCGGTAATAGCAGTTCCGGATATGGTCGAACCTCCTCCTGAAATCTTAGCTTTGTGCGAACGCCGCTGTGAAAGTCTTTCAGAAGTTATTCCCTATATCTCGGAACACATCCGATAAACTTTATCGATAAAAAAAGGGACGATTCACAAGTATGCGATATCGACCCTTTATTTTACTGAACATCCCGCTTTGCCGTCTGCCGCCATGTTAGAACCCGTCCTCTAACGACGGTGGGTAAATCTGCCCGCGCGTTCCGGCTCCCTTCATCTCAGAGAGGAGGTCTGCCATCCGGCGCCGGAGCAAGAATCCCTATTCTAATAGTTAGCGGATTAAAAAAGGCGGCAACAAATCGTACAAAGCAGGATGTTTTTTATTCATTGTCTTCGCTTTCATCTTCGTCGTCTTCATCAAACTCGTAGAGGTCTGAAAGCCTTTCCATGAAAATCTCGCTTATTATCTCAAACTCATCATCGTCTTCAATGAGTTCGAGTATTTCCTCGGAATCCTCCTCGATAACCTTCATAATGACGAGACTTCCGTCTTCCTGCAGAAGCTCTTCTGGTTCTTCACTTACCGTAATCAACGCGACATAACTGACTCCGTCCCTTTCAAGGGTGTCGACAAGCTCAAAGGTATGCTCCTCCCCTTCCTCATCTGTAAGCGTAATGAGATCCGCTGTAAAATCAAGATCATCTTCCGGCAGTTGGAAGTTATCGTCGTCCATCATCTGCCTCCTTCGTTTAAGCTGAATATATTTTACTATAGCCTGTACCCTTACGTCAAACAATCAACGCATATTTTAAAGAATGCTTGAATTTATATAGCCCGATGTATTAATATTAGCACAAGCAGAATAAGCGAGGTGCGTTCTATGAAAAAGGTCGCTGCCATTATATCGGTTCTTCTGATAGTCATCACCTTAAGCACTGGATGTAAAAAAACTGAGGAACCTATGCCTGTTCAAGTGAGCAGGGAGCTTCAACTGAAAGGTCCCGCCGTCGGTGATTCGATAGCTGTTTTTGATACAAGTCTCGGCGTGTTCAGGGTAGTGCTTTATCCGCAGTACGCGCCCAGCGCGGTTCAAAACTTTGTCACCCATTCAAAGAACGGTTACTACAACAGTTCGACATTTCACCGCGTCATAGCCGATTTTATCATACAGGGAGGCGACCCTACCAATACCGGAAGCGGCGGTGACAGTATCTGGATGCTGCCGTTCGAGAACGAATTCAGCGAAGAACTTCACCATTATCGCGGAGCTCTGTGCATGGTCAACACCGGTAAGGACACAAATAAAAGTCAGTTCTTCGTTGTTAAGGGCGGGGACATATCAGACGAGATGATAAATCGCATGAAAAGCGCGGGGTACCCTCAAGGAGTTATAGACGCCTACCGCGAGGTCGGCGGCAGGCCTACCATGGATTATAACTATACCATCTTCGGTCAGGTCTACGACGGTATGGATGTAGTGGACGCTATCAACGCAGTAAAGACCAGGGATGACAATCGTCCGTTTGACGACATCGTCATCAACAGTATAGTTATTGACGTTTATAAAACTCCCGCCGCATGATCTTCCGGTTCTAAAAACGCCGCTCTCATTCATTTACATGAGAGCGGTGTTTTATATTTATTCTATCCCCAACATTTTCAGGATATCGGCTTTCGACCTGACACCCACAGCCGTTTGTATGACCTTCCCGCTTTTAAACACCAGCAGCGCGGGAATACTCATAATATTAAACTCAGCGGCTAATGACTTTTCATTGTCAACATTTATCTTTCCAACCCTGACCTTGTCTTCATAATCCTTGGCTATTTCCGTCACTATCGGTCCCACCATACGGCAGGGGCCGCACCACGGTGCCCAAAAATCCACAAGAACGGGAATGTCGCTCTCAAGCACCTCCTTGCTGAAATTCTCAGCTGTAACTGTTATCTCCGGCATTTTGACCTCCTGAGTCCGAATAATTAAGTCTGTATGTTTTAATACCTCATACATAGATTATACCATAAAGCTAAGGTTTAAACCTCTATTACCTTTCCGGCAATATGCCTCGGCGCCACCTCCACCTCACATCCGTCAATCCCGTAGTTCTCCATCATGCCAAGGCAAGCCGTCAGCGCATATTCAGGGGCGTTATTTCTCTCCGACAGATGCATCAACAGGCATTTCTCCGTACCCTTTGCGGCAAACATAGCCAAGGCTTGCGCGCATTCCTTATTCGATAGATGTCCCGAGCGCGAGGATATCCGCTTTTTTAGAAAAGACGGATAAGGACCTAAGCGGAGCAGTTCCTCATCATAATTGGACTCAAGCCCGATAAAACTGCAGCCGCTGAGATTTTCCATGACCCCTTCGCTGACATATCCGAGATCTGTCGCTAATCCGGCGCTTCTTTTGTTTTCAAACCCGAATCTGTATCCGTAACAGTCAACGCTGTCATGACTTGTGCGGAATCCGGAAACTGCAACGCTTCCCAATAATATCTCCTGACCCGGTTCCACTTCGGCGAAATCGCACTCCGGTATGAGAGCGTTATCCCATAGATACTCGAGTGTCGCCGCGGAACCGAAAAGAGGAACCCGGTACCTCCTCAGGAAAACCTCCAACCCCGATATATGGTCACTGTGTTCATGCGTTATAAATATCGCCGATATATTTTCCGGTTCTTCACCCGCGGAGCTAAGCGCTGCTACTGTCTCCTTGCAACTTTTCCCCATATCTATCAATATAGAGGTCGACGCATCCTTTAAAAGGGTGCAGTTTCCCGAGCTTCCGCTGTACAGGGTCTGAACTGTCGCCATTTCTCATCTCCGATCTTCAAAAAGTCATACGAAGACCATTAAAATAATCTCTGTCACAATGCTCTCTTTGTTACTTCATCCGGGATAAAAATCTGTTCGATATCCGCTCCGAGTCCTTTAAACTTATCAACGACATCCTCATATCCCCGCTCGATATGATAGATGTCATCGATCTCTGATGTTCCGTCCGCGGTAAGAGCGGCTATTATGAGCGCGGCGCCCGCGCGTATGTCCGGCATTCTTACGGGCGCGCCGGTCAGTCTTTCTACTCCTTCGACCACGGCAACCTTTCCGTCTACTTGAATTTTCGCCCCCATTCTCCTGAGCTCATCGACATATTTGAACCTTGAGTCCCATATGCTTTCGGTCACCACAGAAGTCCCGGACGCGCGGCACAACAGCGCTGTCATCTGCGATTGCATGTCTGTCGGAAATCCGGGATGGGGCATTGTCTTAATACTTACCGGACTGATCTTTTTATCGCCTCTTACGCGTATGGCATCGTCATATTCCTCGACCGTTGCCCCCGAAAGCCGTATTTTGTCAGTTATGGATTCAAGATGTTTCGGTATGACCCCTTCAATGAGAATATCGCCCTCGGTCGCCGCCGCGGCAGCCATATACGTCCCCGCCTCTATTTGATCCGGGACTATCGAATATGAGCCGCCATGCAGAAAGTTAACCCCTCTTACCTTTATAACATCCGTCCCCGCTCCGCGTATATCTGCTCCTAATGAGTTTAAAAAATTAGCCACATCCACGATATGAGGTTCCTTCGCGACATTTTCAAGCGTCGTCTGTCCCGGAGTCTTTACCGCCGCGAGCATCGCGTTGATGGTGGCGCCTACCGTTACAATATCGAAGAATATCCTCGCTCCGGATAGGTTCTTTTTTGCTTTGATGCCGACTATCCCGTATTCCACATCACAATCGCATCCGAGCGCGGAAAAAACCTTCAGATGCTGGTCTATCGGCCTGGTTCCAATATCGTCTCCGCCCGGCATGGGTACTGATGCCCTGCGATCCCGCGACAACAATGCTCCGAGAAAATAATAGGCGGCGCGTATCCCTCTGGCTTTTTCTATCGGGACACCCCCGGATAAGACCCCCGTCGCGTCAACACGGACGGTTCGCTTGTCAATGAACTCAATACCAGCTCCGAGCACCGTCATAATATCAATTATATCTGTAACGTCGCTCACCATTGGCAGGTTTTCTATAATACACGGTTCATCCGATACCAGAACCGCCGGCAGAATAGCGACAGCGGCGTTCTTCGCGCCGCTTACCTGTACCCGTCCTAACAGTCTTGTTCCGCCTTTGATTATATATTTATCCATCTCAAACCCCAATATCCGGTGTTATACAGTGATTACAACCGAATACTTTATATTCCGTTATCCCCATCTTTCTCCCATAATCTCTAAACCAAGCCATGGTTCGGGTGAGACTTTCTCATTCCCTACACGGACCTCAAAATGCAGATGCGGTCCCGTTGAATTTCCAGTTGAACCCGATAATGCTATCAGATCTCCTTTTTCCACGTACTGCCCAACATCGACAAGCAGCTCCGAATTGTGCGCGTACAGAGTTCGCAGTGAAAAACCGTCTACCATGCCATGGTCTATCTCGACATAATATCCATATCCGTAATCGGTCCATTCACACTGAACAACCGTCCCTGACTCCGCAGCAAATATATTGGTTCCCCTTTCACAAGCGATATCAATAGCCATATGATAGCCGCCTAACGATCCTCTTGAAATCCAGATATAACTGCCGGTAGGCCAGCCTAAGACCCCTGCGGATATCACCGGCCTTCCGCCTATACCAACAGGAGGTTTAGACCCTTCCACCACCGTTCTCCTTATCATCTCTTTCACAACAACTTCACCGATAACCGTTCTCTTAACGGCGACGTCATTCTCATATTCTATCTCATAGGTCACCATTTTCTGTCCCGGTTCCCCTGGTATATACTCAAATGAATAGCCCTTTTCAAATTTGGGATCGCTGTAGATCTCCTCCTCTATCGGGATCTCCTCCAACCACTCCTCGGTTCTCACAACCCTTACTGCAAGCAATGGTTCCTCCTTGATAAGAACGAGCGGTCTTCCGATTTCGAGATTCTCCAAATCGCTTCCGGGATTGAGTTCCTGCAACTCCTCAATGGTGAGGCCCGCAGACTGAGCTATCGCCGCGGCGCTCTCGTCTTCCTTGACCGCGTAAACAACCGCATTGCGTTTGGATGAATGTAAAACCCTATTAAGTTCCGCATCGGTTCTGATGCTTGTCTCGGGATATACTCCTTCTACCAGTTCCACCCTACTGGCGAAATGCACATCCACCGCTCCGTCATGAGCCTGCTCTTTATACGGCGCGAGAAAACTGTTGATAGTTTCATCAAGTACGGTCCCGTCATGGGCGGCGCCGTAAAACACCTCATCAATGTATAATCCCGTTGCCTCGGTTATTCCTATCCCGGACACGGCAAGCATATTATCCGCCACCCTGCTTTGTGACATCAGCGCGACCTTTGGTACCACAGTCATATTGAGCCGGGCATCGAGTTTCCAGCTGTTGTCTGCCTCCATCATACGGCCTTGTATTATGCGATTTGCAGATTCAAGTATCTGCTCGCTTGCTATATAACCTATTGTTTCCCCTTTATAATTCACCGCGAGGGCATAATCGAGTCTGAGCATATTATAGGTGACAAATACAAAAGCTGCGGCTGCTGCCAAAGGCAGTAAATGGTTCATGAATCGACCCAGTAGATGTTTGTTCCACATCCAACCGTATTTGAAAAAGAATCCCAGCCTTTTAAGCTTTGCGGATATTCCCTGTTTTCTTGTTTCTTTCATAACTGCTGCAAGGCTTATAATGCTTAAAAAGAATTTTTTAAACGGGTTGGTAAAGTCCCCCCACACCGTCGATATCCATCTGCCGAGTGTTCTGAAGATAAGAAGCATTCCGCGTGACAAAACGCGGAAAAAACGTCTTATCCCGTGCCGCACGGAACGCAATGTATTAAGACACTCACGCTCAACACTCGCGCCAAGATAATATAGCTGATCTCCTAAATATTCCAATACATAAAGCACTAACCGTCGTCTGTTCATCCGCTGTTTGCGGTGAAAACGTTTTACCGTTATACCTTTTGAAAAGACAAGCCCTCTTTTTTTGTACATAAACCGGGTCCTTACACTGCGGTGTTATCCGATATCTGACTTCCCGACCATCTCGAGAGTATCGCGAGCGATCATTATCTCCTCGTCTGTCGGGATTACCATGGCCTTAACCTTTGATTCAGGGGTCGAAAACACGGATTCTTTTCCGGACGACTGCTCGTTTAGCTCCTCTGATATAAAGATTCCGAATGCTTCGAGATCCTGTAAAATTCCCTGACGAACCGGGACAACATTCTCACCGATACCTCCGGTGAAAATAACAGCGTCGCATCCCCCCATCGCCGCCATGTATCCGCCTATCAGCTTTCTCAGCTGATATATGAGGATTTCAAGCGTTAGCTTAGCGCGCTCATTCCCTTCAGCGGCGGCGGCTCTGATATCCCGCATATCACTGCTGACCCCGCTGACTCCAAGAAATCCGGATCTCTTGTTCATCATATCCGCCATCTCATCCGGTGACATATTTTCCTTGTTGGCGATATAGGTGACCACCGAGGGATCTATGGCGCCGCACCGCGTCCCCATAATAAACCCATCCAGCGGAGTAAGCCCCATACTTGTGTCCACCACTTTTCCGTCCTTAACGGCAGACAGTGAGCTGCCGTTCCCGAGGTGGCAGATGATTATCCTGGTCCCTTCAGGGTTTTCAGTACGTCCGGATATTTCCAGATATCGTTTGCTGATATATCTGTGGGAAGTCCCGTGGAACCCGTAACGGCGTATGGAATACTTTTCGTAGTATTCGTACGGAATGGGAAAGATAAACGCTTTTGGCGGCATGGTTTGATGGAATGAGGTGTCGAATATGGCGACCATCGGCATTTCACTGCCGAACACCTCCCTGCATGCCTTCATAGCGAGCGCCTGCGGAGGATTATGCAGCGGACCGAGTTCCGAAAGTTCGAGGATCACGTCTATTACCTCATCGGTAATGAGCGTCGCTTCTTTATATATCTCCCCGCCGTGGAGTGTCCTGTGTCCTACAGCGTATATATCATCAAGCGAATTTATTACCTTACCTTCACCTCGGGTCATCTCTTCAACCACAGCGAGAAAAGCTTCCTTATGATTTGAAAACTGCGATTCCCTTTCTACAGTAATCCCGTTTCCGGTATGTTTTATATTGCTGTTGCCGGTAAGTCCTATCCTCTCGCAAAGCCCTTTCGCGAGAACCTCTTCTGTTTCCATCTCAATCAACTGGTACTTTAAGCTGCTGCTTCCCGCATTGATAACCAGTATTTTCATTATAGCCCCCTAAAACATTATTATCCCGCCGTGAAATAATTACATACTCTATTTACACGGATGATTTACAATTGTATTATTATATCAATAATTTCCGCGTTATTTCAAGTACCGCTTTTTCAGGTTTTTTTATTGGCGGATACACAGACTGCGGATAATTCAATACTGTATTGATAACAAGAGGTTTCCGGGTTGCATGTTGCCGGTATTATAGCAGAATACAATCCTTTTCATAACGGTCATCTTTTTCATTTGGATGAGACCCGAAAAAAGGGCGCGACTCACATAGTAGCGGTGATGTCCGGCTGTTTCACACAACGCGGGGAACCCGCCGTTATCAGTAAGTTCGAACGTGCCCGTGTCGCAGCGATCCTCGGGGTCGATCTTGTTATCGAACTTCCTCTCGCGTACGCCACCGCTTCAAGCGAAAGGTTTGCTTTCGGAGCGGTTTCGCTTCTGGATTCACTCGGCGTGATAAAAACGCTCTCCTTCGGCAGCGAGTCGGGGAATATCTATAAATTGAGAAGCGCGGCGGACGCGGTATCTGATTCAAGAGTCATACGCAGAACAAAACAGCTTACGGAAATGGGTGAGAACTACCCTGCGGCACGCAATAAGGCTATAGAAGTCTTCTATCCGGATATCGCAAAAATAATACAGTTGCCCAACAATATACTTGGTATTGACTATCTTAAAGCATTGAACAGAACAAAAAGCCATATGAATCCGGTGACCGTCAAACGAATGGGAGCAGAACATAACGGCGAAAGAGTCTCGGGGAATTTTGCGAGCGCGGCAAAAATACGGGAGCTTATAATCGAACAGGATGATTTTTCCGGACTTGTCCCCAAAGAAAGTGAGTTGTCGCTGCTCGATGCCGCGATATCCGGAAAAATAAGCTTTGGCATGGATAGAATCGAGTCGGCTGTCCTCATGAAGCTTCGCGGGATGACCCGTGAAGCTATGAACCTGATTCCCGATGCCTCCACCGGTCTGGGCGATCGTCTCTTCAATTCTATAGGCGAAGCCTCGTCCATTGAGTCACTGTATTCGATGGCCAAAACCAAACGCTATACCATGTCTCGTGTCAAGAGAGCGGTTACGGCAGCCCTTTTTAATATAACCGAAGCGGATTATATACCGCATCCTTATATCAGGATGCTCGCTATAGGGAAAAACGGAGGAGATATTTTGAGGGAGATGAAGAAAAAATGCAATATCCCGGTATCCGGCAGTGTGACCGAATTGATTGAACTCAAAGGTTCTGCCGCAAAAACAATAAAAAGGGAATGTCAAGCAACCGATATATATAATCTGACTCTTGATAAGCGCGGTCCGGCGTCGGAGGATTTTATAACAAAACTTTTTACCGTCTGAGGGAGTATTTTGAAGCACGAGTATAAAACAACATCACAGTCTCAAACCGAGTCTATTGGCAAAAGGCTGGCCGAGGGTTTGACAAACGGGGATAGCGTCGCGTTGTTCGGCGAACTCGGTTCCGGTAAGACCGCTTTCGCGAGGGGCATATTATCCGGGTTGGGATACACAGGGGTAGTCCCGAGTCCCACCTATTCCGTTGTGAATGAGTATCAACTTGACCGCTGTTTAGCGGTTCACTTTGATAT
>Ga0082212_10007266_pt1 | contig 14689 bp, 11 predicted proteins | sample TergutNt197P3_FD_71548 | JGI IMG/M metagenome (GOLD analysis project Ga0082212, IMG submission 71548) | Neocapritermes taracua P3 segment gut microbial communities from Petit-Saut dam, French Guiana - Nt197 P3 | ecosystem: Host-associated > Arthropoda: Insects > Digestive system > Gut ... | reverse complement strand
CCGATTCATCTCCTCGTTTCCGGCAACACAATTGCCTACTTTCTTCCGGCGTTTTATTGAGCGGGAAGCAATGCATTCACGATTCTGCTTGTTTCGGCTTTGGCGACGACGGTTGTTCCACGCAAGTTTCGCCGGCGTTTCTTGGTAAGCCGATACGCCAAGTGACTCGTCCCGCTGTGCCGATGCGTCGCCTTACCGGTTGCAGTTACTCGAAAACGTTTTTTTATTCCTTTGTGTGTCTTTTGCTTGGGCATCTTTCCCTCCGCAACTAATACCGACGTGTGATTATAACCGAAATCGTAACGCAGAGAAGGGGTGGGGTAATACAATTGCTCAAATCGTAAAGTCAGCACTTTTTCGTCTCGTAAGTCTCAAATTTTACGATTGCGGCTTCACAGAGGGTATGATAAAATGTTTCTACTGCAAGGAGCAGCACAACACCCCATGTGGCAAAAAATTAAATCGCTAATTAAAAAAAATGACAAACCACCAATACAGATCAACTGGTCGCTGTACCGACGTGTCTGGCAGGATTGCGGACAGCCCTACTGGAACTGGCTTGTCCCGGGCGTTACCTGTGCGATTATCGCCGCACTTGCAGAAGTGTATGCAATCAGATTGGTAAAAGACATCGCCGATGAAGGCATTATGAACAAAAATATGACGGCACTGTACGTTGCCGGACTGTCCGTAGTCGCCGCATACACGATGAAAGGCGTGTTCGGTTACGCGCAAACCCTGTTAATGGCAAAAGCCGGTTTGCTGGGGATCACCGGTTTGCGGCGGCAAATGTACCAACACACGGTCAAACAGCCGATCTCTTTTTTTCATGACTCGCAGACCGGTACGCTCATGAACTATTTTACCACACTGGCAAACGCCGTCCTTGCTCTGGTTACGGAATGTGTCATCGCCATTGTCCAAAGTACGGCAACTCTCGTACTCATGTTCGGATTGATGCTGTGGTGTGCCCCGCAAATGATGCTCGTCCTCCTGTTTCTCGCGCCCGGCGTTCTCGGACCGCTAGCCATCATCATCCGAAAACTGCGTGCCGTTGTTCATGTCAGTATCGCCGCCGATGCCAAATCCCTCTCGCACATCAATCAGTCGATTCTCGGTGTCAAAACCATACAGTCCTTCGGAACGGAAGAGAAAGAATCAAAAAATATGGGCGCAATCGAAGATACCCGAATCAGGGCGGCTTTCAAATCCATCAAACTGACCGGTTTGCAAACACCGCTCTTGGAAATGATGATTTCCATCGGCTTATGCTTGGCGTTGATTGCCGGCGGTTATCTGATCCAAAACGGGACAATGACACCGGGCGATTTTATGATGTTCTTGCTGGCTTTGGTGGCGATCTATAAACCGGCAAAAACCCTGACCACGATCGGGGGCAAAATCCAGACCGGTCTCATTGCCGCCGAAAAATTATTCGGCTTTTTGGACAGAAAATCGGAAATCGTGGACGCACCGGATGCCGAAACATTGCAACCGGCACCGATGAAAGTCGAATTGGACAACATTTCCTTCGCCTACAACGACAAAGACGGCAATGTGTTGCACGATGTCTCACTTACCATCAATCCTGGAACGCTTTGCGCCTTTGTCGGACCGAGCGGCGGCGGAAAGTCCACGGTGTTCAATCTGCTCGGCAGATTTTATGATCCGCAGCAAGGCAGGGTGCTCATCAATGGGACAGACATTCGTCAATTTACGTTGGCATCGCTACGTGAAAACATTGCGGCGGTCTCGCAAGACGTGTTCCTGTTCGATGGAACGATTGCCGAGAACATTAAATACGGCTGTCCCGATGCAACGCAGGAACAAATCGAGTCGGCGGCAAAGGCGGCAAATGCGCACGAGTTTATCATGGGTTTTCCCGACCAGTACGGCAATCACGTCGGCGAACGAGGAACCCTGCTCTCCGGCGGACAGAAACAACGTGTTGCCATTGCGAGAGCGATCTTGAAGGATGCCCCGATTTTGTTGCTGGATGAGGCAACAAGTGCGTTGGATAGTCAGTCCGAACAGCAGATTCAGTCGGCACTCAAAGAATTGATGCGCGGGCGCACGACTTTCGTGATTGCTCACCGATTGGCAACGATTTTGGATGCGGACATCATTTGCGTCATCAAGGAGGGGCGAATCGTAGAAAAAGGCACGGACAGTGAACTGTACGCTCTCGGCGGGGAATACAAAAAGTTGAAGGATATTCAGTTCAGCGACGGTGAGGGAATCTGTCCCTCTTCTTTGGAAGGGTAGGGAGTTCGTTTCCTCGATTTTGGTTCAGACGATTGCTGATTTTTCTTCTCAAAAATCGTCGTGCTACAAGGAACGCCCCTCTTCCTGTTCAACTGGCTCAACCGTGTACGGTCTGTATTCGATCATCCGCACCTGCCCGCCGGTGATTTCGTATTCGATTCCCCGCCACTCGACACGCCTAAAAAAATGGAGCCAAAAAATTGCCGACGTATAGACCGCCTGCGTTACCGGAATCATGATAAATGTTTTCACCGTCCGGGAAAAAGACCAAGTTTCGATGACTTCGCCATGTTGTTTCACGACCCGCCGGACGGTATGCTCAATAACCGGCAATGTTCCGAATACTCCTATCCAATAAAGGACGAAAGAATCCAAACTCAAAAGAGCCATTCGAACATCATGTAAAATCAGTCCGGCAACAAAGGTGCCGATGAGCAGAAGCAACGGCAACGTCAGCAACAAGGCTTGACCGAGTACCGCGCCCCAAGCCGGATGATACAATTTTACATAGAGCATTTGCCGCTTCACCCAGCGGTGAAAGGCACGGAGTCCGCAAATCTCCCGATTGACCAAAAAAAGCGAAGGAACGAGAGCAACGTTTTCCTTGGCTTGCCAAACGATGGACGTGACCGGTGTGTCGTCGGTAAACGTATGTTTCCACGTTTCCAAGAGCGCACTTCGGTTCAAAAATTCCCGGCGGATTGCCAACGAGCCTCCCCAGGGAATCCGGTAAAGATCGTGTTGCACAACGGCGGCGGCATTCCAAAGATAGCGGACAAGCGAACCAGCATTGGCTTGATGGGGGACATACCAACGCAAGCCGGTGGCGACAGGAAAGTGCGGATCAGAAAGCGGCTCGACCAACTGTTTGAGCCAATCACCCGGCGGATTGGTATCCGCATCGAGAATCACGATTGCCTCGTATGAGGGATCAAGATCGGTCATGCCATGATGATGAGCGCAGCATTTGAGTGCACATGTCGAAAAGTGTTCCTTCATGATTTTGACTTCGGCGCGTCCGCCGCCCCATTTTTGGATTGCCGACTCGACGAAAGGCAGTGCCGGGTCGCCGGCAGAATCGAGAATGAACCGGACGCGGTAGTTCGGATAGTTTTGCGTCAGGATTTTTTCAAGGCTTCGGGAAAGCGTAGGGTCTGCGCCGCGAAGGGGAAACAGCACCATTGTTTTCGGGACGAAATCATCGGCTGGCTTTTTCCATTCGTTGCGTTTCAATCGGAGCAGGAATCGAAATAGTGCGGCATAGTGAACCGCAACCATCACCACAATCGTCCAGAATAAACAACATGTAAGGGGAAAGAGCATTTTGGGGGAACCGTCTTGAGTCGCATCCCGCTTCCGTGTCCTATTATCCTTTCTTTTTCAGAAAATGCAACGGCTGAATCGTCGTGTTGCACAACCGGGAATAATATGCTACACTACGGCACAGTGTTGTGCAGGGAGGTCCGCCTTCGTTCATCGTTTATGCCGAAAACCCGGCAGGAGTTCCTCTATGAGTGCCAATCACAGTTTGATCCTCTTTGAAGGGGATGTTACCAAAAATTTCGCCGGAATCTTCGACTGTTTCGGACTAAAATTTACCGGCGAGATCGAACGTGCCACCGGACTCGCCGAAATCTGGGAATACACCGGCTGGCCTCGGAAAGGTAAACCACGGAATCACATTCACAAAGCCGTCTTGTACAACGGAATGTGGACAGCGGTGCTCGACCGGGAAATGTCGATGATTCTCGATCAAGAGCAGTGCGAAAATTGTGCCAAACAGTGGAAAATCAACGTTTTCGGATACATGATCGAAAGCGTGTCCGGCTCCTGCGTGATGTATTATTTCACTCCCGAAAAGGTTCGGGGACTGAACATACAAAATTTTGAGGTTCTGGAAGATTTTGGCGAACCGTTGCCGCAAGAAGAGGGAATCAGTACGGAGGAAATGTTGGGAGATGGTGCCATGAGGGTTTCCCGGCGGATTGGTTTTTCGGACTCCCTTTTTGCTCATCCGACCTCCAAGGTGCAAATCCTCGCGATGGAAGACCCGAAGCGGGAGGCTGCCGATCAACAACGGTCGGCAGTGCAACAACAACACCGCTCCGGCGCGCATTCGCCGCAAAAGCCGGAAAGCCGGCCGGAAAAACCTTGGTGGAAACTGTGGTAGTATCCGTCTTGCCATAAAAGCCTGAAATCGTTACACTCCGGTTTTCGTGCTTTCGTGTTAACCGTTCCGATGCTTCTCGTTAGGGGAATCACAAAATCGTACTCAAAAAAACGTTTGACCATTCCCGTGTTGAAGGGGGTGAACTTTTCCGTCCACAAAGGGGAGTTCGTTTCGATTGTCGGACAGAGCGGCTCCGGTAAAAGTACATTGCTCCATCTGCTCGGCACGTTGGACGTTCCCGATGCTGGGGAAATTTACTTCGGCGGTGAGCGGATCGACACATTAACGGCAGCACGCCGGGATTGGCTGCGGAATCATTCACTCGGTTTCATCTTTCAGTTTTACCATCTTTTGCCGGAACTGACAGCATTGGAAAACGTCTTGTCGCCCCTGATGATTCGTACCGGACTTGTCGAATACTGGCTGAAACGGCGGAAATTTCACGAAAAAGCCTGTACTTTGTTGGAGCAAGTCGGACTTTCACACCGTTTGAAGCACAAGCCGAACGAACTTTCCGGCGGCGAAATGCAACGGACGGCAATTGCCCGGGCATTGATTGCGGAGCCGCAAATTCTCTTGGCGGATGAACCGACGGGCAATCTTGATGCGGCTTCGGCAAAAGAGGTGATTCAACTGCTTCGGCAACTCTGTACGTTGCACAAACTCACCGTGATTATGGTCACGCACGATCACAACATTGCTGCCGTCGCCGACCGAACCGTCCAAATGGTGGACGGAGTCATCGTTTGAGTCACTGAACGTGAGACAGTCATTGTGCTCCATGCGAAAGATTATGAGCGGAATCCAAAATCCAACGAGGCGATGATCGATACCGCCATGTCCGCAAGGATGCTCAAACAGGCCGAAAAACACAAAAACGCCGGTTAAAGACTTTCTCTAAGAGGATACTCTTCAAGCCTCCATCTACGTTGGATGGCGGATTTTTTGGAGGCGGAAGAACATATCCATCGCGTTACCGTCCGCTGTTTGCCGTTCGGGGACCGTTGACGTTGAAATCAATACGTTCCTTAATGATCATCGTCGGGAAACGGCGGCGGAGTTCAGAAAAGTATTCATCCTGATACCGCTGGGCACGTTGGTTTCTGATCTTTTCCCGAATTGTAAACTGCGCTTCGATAAACGGCACCACTTTTGACTCCTGCCGCTCCAATACCCGAACGATGTGCAACCCCTTGCCGCTCTCGATGATCGCCGGACTCAACTGCCCCTGCGGTTGCGCAAAAATCGCCTGCTCCAACTCCGCCGATGTCAAACTTCCCTTCGTTGTCCAGTCCCAAACACCGCCGCTCGAAGCGGTAAAGCCGTCCGACTTCGCTTTGGCAATCTCCTCAAACGGCGCACCGTTTGCAACTTGATTGCCCATCCAGCGGATTTTATTCCACGCTTCTTCTTCCGTTTGATGACTAGACAGCAATACGGACATTTCCTGCCAACGTACTTTGGCTGTGGAGGTAAACATTGCCAGATTCCGTTCGTAAAAATCCTTCATTTCATCTTGGGTACACTCCCCTGTCGCCCGTTGCATTGACATGCCGATCCATTGCCGGGCGATCTGTTCCCGAATCCAGAGTCTTCGCTCCTTTTCCAATGAACTGCCCAGTTGTTCCTCTAAAAATCTTTTGAGGGCGGCGGCGTTTTCGACGTTGAATTCCTTCATCATTTCGGGAATTTCATTACGGTCGAACTCTTCCCCCATCTTATCGTAGAACCCTGTTTTAGACGCTCTGTCTTGGGAAACATCGTAATCGTTATAAACAAGAGCAAAGAGAATCTGTTCTTCTAATACGTCAGGATAGTTACGTTCGATGATCATGTTGCTAAACTGCTCGATTTCCCGGTCGAGTTCATCTTGGGTCATTTTTGCCCGCTCGTCCTCCGGCATTTTTTTGATGCTTTCGGTAATCATTTTCAGAGCCGCCCGGCGAAGTTTCGGCAGGACATCGCCCATCAAAATCACCTGCGTTCCCACTCGTGCGACCGTTTCGGTTCCGAGAATCGGTACGGATTCGATCAACAGTGCCGGCGTTTGAAGCGTTGCACTCGGCGGCGGCATCGGCGGCGAGACGTAGTTCGTCTGTGAATAGACGGGCACTTCGTTGACAACAGGAAACATATCCTCCTGTGGAGCGGTTACGTAAACCGACAGCGGCGGGGTCGGCTCTTGATAGGGTTGCGAAGGACCCGACCAGTCCATCACCGAACTGGGGGGTTCAATGATCGGCGAGGCAACATTTGGTGCAATATCAGCACCGTTCCAGTTGGTATTGTCCCAAGAATTGACGAGTATCGGTTCCACATAAACCGGTGGAGCAGCAGGTTCGGGAATGACGACCATCGGAACGTTTGCTGTTGGAACCATGGTGTTATCCCGGTTGTTTGCGAAGGGATATTGCGCCAAAAATTGGGAAAGTTTATCTTCTCCAGAGACGCTTTCGCTAGAATCGGCGGTGTTTTGCGGCAGTTTTAATCCGATGAGTGCAGCCCCTTGCTGAACGAGTGGGGGATTCATGATTACCGCAACGGTTCCGACGGAGGCAACAAGTATGATTGTATAAAATAGGTGTTTCACGGTTTCGTCTTTGTGTCAAACACAGTAGCGGAGACAATCCAGGGGAATGATAACAATTTTCACCCGAACAGGGCAAGAGCAAAATTCCGTGTTCAAGGTAATCCGGCTTTGCCAAAGAGATCGGATTGTGATTTTTTCATGCTGCTGAGTATGACCCGACGGGAATCGAACCCGCAGAGGATAGTGCCGTAAATTGTAGCATGAAACAACAATCGGCACAACGGGCGGTAGGGAAACCGGTAGGGAATTCGGAATTCCTGCCAGATTTGCGGAAAATCATTGAACATTGGGATACTCTACCTACAGAAGTCAAGCAAACAATCCTGGCACTGATCAAACACTCACGACAACGGAAAAGCAAAAAGTCATTTGACAAAGCTTTACGCTAGGATACAATGAACGCAATGGGTAGAGAAGTTGAAATCTAACAATCATGGAGTCTGAACATTATGTCAACAGCAACAGCGTCAGCAGCAAATATCAGAGAAACGCTTCTACGGAAGGTGAGCACTCTGTCCGCCGACTACTGCCCACAGGCACTCCAGTACATCGAAACTTTAGAAGAGGACGATTATGAGAATTGGAGCGACGAACGTCGAGCTGAATGGTTAGCAAATAACCCGCCGGTTCCCATCGAAGACGATCCGACCATCACGCCCGAACATTTGGAGCGGTTGAGACAACGGTTTAAGGATGTGGACGAAGGGAGATCTAAAGTAATTCCGTTTACAGATGAAGAGTGGGAGGAATTTCGTCAAGAAATGGAACGCTCACCGGAAGAAGCAATAGCGAAAGCAGAAAACCGACGTTGTTACCTCCATGAACTTACTCCAAAACAATCATGAGAAAAATTATAGAAGATTCGGCGTGGGAGGGTTATCGTGCTATCTCTGGCGACAAAAGATTGTGGAAGAAACTGATAGATTTGCTGGACGATATTAACCGGCACCCGTTCACGGGAATCGGTAAACCGGAGAAGTTAAAAGGCAGACCGGGTGAATGGTCAAGACGCATCGACGATTACCACCGACTTGTTTATAAAATCGAAAATGACGCAATCATAATAACTGAATGCGGAAAGCATTATGAAAATTAACACCAATTTGAGCCTAGCAAAACCAGTGCGAAACGAGATTTGCCCGTTAAGCCGCATACAAGGCGATTTAAGAGCACTTAATTTGGGAGGTATAAAACGTCGCCCCGACCTTTTTCCGTGCAACCTGGCGCATCCTGTGAGGTCGAATTTTCAGAAACCAGATATTTTCACCGCCGTTACACAATTTTGTCGTCCAGCAGAAATTTCGGGAGATACTTCTTCGCAGCTCGCGCACTTGCCGGATCAACGTACTTTGCGTAAAGGTCGTCATTCTGATCATCGAGTTTGCGAGTAGGATGCGGCATTTGAGACCGTGCCGATTGTGAGAACGGCGAACTGTTCAGCAATGCCTCTGCCAGTAACCGCTTGGAATCATTCGTTGGCGGCGAGAATGCCGGAAACTCTGGATATGGATTGCCCATCTGACTGCTTGCTTGTAATGCCTGTTTCGCCATATACGATTCGCCAATAGATTTAGTATTCATCTGTCCAATTTTTTCTGTAAGAGTTAGTCCATAACCAAATTATACCTGACCGGCAACGGCAAAAATTATTCTCCGCTCACTTCGCCCGGCGGTATCGGCATCAATGTTTTCATCACCGGACTGCAAAATGCCCTATCAATCTGCTTGCCGAATCGTTCGCTCAATGTTTTTGACAGTAATTGATCTGACCGCTTATGTCCTTCGACCATTCGACCAATATCCAGACCCGCATCTTGCAATATCCGAAAAACAATCGGATGTCCCGTATCAACCGCCGCCATAATCCACTGGAATCCCAAGTCCATATTTTGATAACAGCCGATTCCTTGCAGATGAGCAAGACCGAGATGACACATCCCCTTGGAATTGCCCAGTTCGGCAGCACGTTGAAAATGACAAAATGCCAAGTACGGTTCAACTGCCACACCAACACCCCGCTCAAAACATTTGCCCAAACGGTCGATGCCGTCGGAATTGCCCGCTGTTGCGGCAACTGTATAACACTCCACCGCCTTCTGTTCATCAACATCGACCCAAGTACCATCTCTGTAAAAGTTGCCAAGACAGTAATTTGCGGCGGGGTATCCTTGATCCGCTGATGCCTTCATCCACTTAAACGCCTCTTCATTGTTCGGCGATTTTTTATTAGTGAAATCTTCAAGCAACAGACCGAGGTGATACTGGGCTTCAACATTTCCCTGTTCCGCAGCTAGCCGGTAGTATCGAATACTTTGCTCCTTGTCTTTTTCACTTTCATACCGCATTGCCATTGCGCATTGAGCATTTACATTACCTTTGTCGGCAGATCGTTCAAGCCAGTGATATGCCGTGTCAATCTTTTTCTCCGCACAATAACCCCACATTGCATATTCAGCCGCAGGATTACCAGATGTAGCAGCACTTTGTAATAAAGCAAGTGCCTCCTCATCGCCCCAGAGTGCCAGTGATGTGAGCAGCATATAACCGTCATCTTCATTCTTCTGTATCCCGATGCCGTTCAAGTAATGATGCGCTAGCTTTTGCATTGCCGGAACATAACCGGTCTTTGCGGATAATTGAAACCACTTGACCGCTCTCTTATGATTGACTCGTACGCCATCGCCTTCACTGTAAATCTCGCCGAGATAGTATTGTGCAACACTATCGTTTTGCTTTGCCGCCTTGTAAAACCAATGCCGGGCACATTTTGGATTACGCTTGATATTCTCAAAACTCTCGTGGTAAAATATGACGAGCATCGTTTGAGCTGGTGCAAAGTGTTGTTTAGCAGACTTGCGTAGTAGTTTGATTCCAACCCTCGGATTATAACCTGCATATTCCTTATCTGTCAAGAGTACCCCCAGATTATATTGAGCAAATGGAATATCTTCTTGTGCAAGTTCTTGATATATCTTGGCGGCTTCTTCTTTATTCTGTTCGACACCTTCACCATGTAGCAGGCAGTAAGCAAGTGCATAACGGGCAAGAGTATGATTTTGAGCAGCGGCAAGTTTTAACCACTGCACGGCAACTACCGGGTCTTTTGCAATACCATTTCCGCCGTCGATATAAATTGTTCCTAGCCGACACTGTGCCGGGGCATAGTTTTGCTCGGCGGCTTGATGGAATAGTTGAAGTGCAATTTGAATGTTCGGCGGAACGCCGATACCGTGTTGATAATAATGACCGAGAGTATGTTGACCTCTTGCGTGATTGGCATTCGCAGCCATTTGACAGAACCGGAATGCTTCGCTATGTCCTTGTTCTGCAGCATCTATCAAAAGGTCGTAGGCTTTTATCTCGTCTTTTTGTACGCCGACTCCTGACAGATAACAGGAAGCCAGAAAACCAAGTATGTCCACATCGTTGCTGTAATCGGTTTGAAGGCACCAGCGAATTGCTTTATCGTAGTCCGGTGGAGTGCCGATGCCGTAAGCATAACATTTTCCGAGAACGGCAAAAGAGGGCTTGTAGCCCTGCTCTGCCGAGTATTGGACAAGTTGAAATGCAAAGCCGATGTCTTGCGGTACTTCGTTGCCGTGGGCGTAAAGGTTGCTCAATGCGAGCATACTTTCGAGGTTGCCGTTTGCAGATTGGAAATGGAGAATGTGTAGTGGGGAGAGTGCCTCATCGAAATCATTGAAGGGAAGCAGTTGCATGCGGTGGGTGATTTCATCGCAGAGTGCCGGGTCGATCATTGCGATTAGGGATAATTGATTCAGTTGTTAATCCCATTATACCTAGCTAGCACTAGCTGCCCAATCAATAGTAAAAAGAAGCCCGAAGGCTTCGACAGTTATTCTGTTTTTCGTTTATCTTGCTTATCACGATTGAAATACCAGTCTATCACATCTTTAATTTGGTCAACGTCATTTTTTCGCTCTGTTGCACTGTAATGTCGCTCTGCTTCTGTGTGTGTTTCGGTTTTGTGTTGCACCTCTCTTGAATGAACAGAAGGATTGTTGTTACGAGGAGGCGCAACAACAATTCTATTACGGGCAGGCGGTTGCCAAGATTTGATGGGAGGTTTTCTGCACCCTACAAATGCAAATAGCGCAAGTCCGACGAAAAATACTGTTAAAAGTAGTCCGTATCGCATAATTGATCTCCGGTTGGTTATGAACGGGACAATTCCCGTCCCGTTCATATACCGAAGATCAACTGGGATTTTAGTTACTTCACAGTAACAACCTTAATCGCTGATTTGGCTACCAAGTTGTCGCCGTCCCACAGGAGTTCCTGTACGCCAATCTTGCCGGTTCCCAATTTCGAGATGTCCGTTACGCCTGATACCGCAGAGTCGATGATCTTACTTGTATCAAACGCTTTCGCCTTGCTGTCATATACACCGACCACATAAGTTACGGTTTGACCTGTTTTTACAGATTCCCAAGTAAGCGTGGTTGCACCCGTTGCCGGTTTAGTAACTTTTGGAGCAGCATATTTTTCGGGCGATGCGCTGATTTTAGCTACCGCCGATTCAGCAATATCCTCACCGACAGATACGAATTCCTGTACGCCAAATGTGTATTTCTGCGATGCCAAACCCGTTACCACTGCCGTCTTATCGGTTACAGTCATCGTGATCGTGCTGCCGTTGATGATGCGTGAATGGTCGCCATCACCGCTGCCGAAAACAATGAACTCGTTACCAACCCATATACCGACCGTGTACTCTCGTTTCGCACCAATTTCCATACCGGCGGGAGTTGCGGCAGATTGTTTCCAAGAGAACGTCACTTTACCCAAGCCGGGAGTTGCTTTACCAGCAGATTTCGGTGCGGCATACGCTGTCGTCGAAGCGGATACCTTCGTAACCTTCGAGACTTTGCCGGTGGAACCATCGCTGGCTTGCATATTCATCGTATATTTTGTCTTGGCTGTTAAACCTGAGACTTTTATCGTGATACTTCCGTCGCCTTTGGCAGTAATGGTGAAGGTGCAATCACCAGACTCGATGGGCAACGCTGTACCAGCTAATATGTCAGCGAGTTCCTCGGCAGTAAGAGTTACTGTTCCCACACACGGAGGTGCTGCATTCTTTGCCCAACCCTTCGGTTTTGGTGCAAGAAGTTCGAACGTGATAGTGTCGGCATCGAACGAACCCGGATTCCAAGTAAATGCAATGGAGGTCTGCGTCGGCTTGGTTTCCTTCTTGTCGAATTTGACACCCTTAACGGTGTTAAACTTCGTGTCGATGGAACTGCTGGTGGTTACAATTTTGGATTCCGCATACGTGGTAACCATAACGCCCTCCGACCAACCGGAATGTGCCCCGTCGCTAGTCTTTGATCGTATTTGAAATTCATACGTGGTGTTATCGTCAAGACCTTTGACTTCCGCAGTAATTCCCGAAAAAGCAACATTCGCTGATGACCATTGCTCGTTGTCGGTGTCGCTGACAATACGGTATCGGATTTCGTAGCCAGCCGCTCCGCTTACAGTATTCCAAGCCAACGTAACGGAGTTCGTTGTCTTATCGGTACTACGGAAAATACTTTGCGTTATCAACGGTGCGTCGTGAGTTGTTGCGGGAAGTTTGCCCGAATAGTCGGAATCGCTATATGCACCCTCACCAATCGCCATAATACGAATAAAGTAGGTCTTGTTCGCCATCAAATCGGTCAAGTTCGTCGATGTACCGGTTACACTAACGCTTTGTGCGTCCGTGAACGAATCATCGGTCGCATACTGAATCGTGTATCTGCTGGCATTGGTAACTTCACTCCACGCAACGTTAATGGTACTACTATCGACCGGAGTAACGCTACTGAGCGACGAAGCGGGTAGTTTGAATTTGTCCGTTGTCGCCACTGTAATCGTATAAGCCGAACCGCCGCCGTTGGTCGCCGTCAATCGGAACTCAAATTCCGTGTTCGCTGCCAAATCGGTAATCGTAGCAGTTGTAGCATTGACTGCCGGATTAGTCAATGGATACCACGGCGTATCCACGCCGGTAAAAATTCTGTATTCCAATGTGTAACCGGTCAAGCCGAGCTGAGTGTTCCATTGGAGCGTTACGGAATCCGCTGTTTGAGCGGTACTACGGAAGTCTGCCGGTGCTGTCGGCGGAGACACAACGATAGGATTGGTTACGTTGACCGGTGCGGAAACATCGGAGACTCTTTCCAAGTAAAGAGTGCGATTAGCAGCGTCTTCCCAGCCGAGTGCCGTAATTTGGAATTCGTATTGCCCCGGATTAAGAACATCTATCACAGCAACCTTTTCAGTTGTACCTGTGTAATCGAAGTGCTCGATCCAATCGTCGGCACCAAGTACACGATATTCAATCAGATAATTTTTGCTGTTTTCTATGGAATCCCATTTGATGGTTACTTCCATTCCTTCCGCCGTTACCGATTTGATCGTCGGTTTACCAATTTGCACTTCGTCCCACGGCGTTTCAGGCGAGGTCAGTTGTCCGACTACGAGCGGTGTTGAATCGGTGTAGTTACTGCCGGCAGTTTCATTGTGGGCGATGACCCAGAAGTAAAAACTTTGCTCGGCATGCGGGTCTAAACCGTGAAGAATGAAGTGGTCGCCGCCTGTTTTCTCTTCGCCCGTTGCTAATGCAATATCATTCACAGTACCCCATTTAACGATGTAATGAGTTGCATTAGGTACTGTGTTCCAAGAGAGACTGATAGACTGGGAATCAGCATCGGTAGCCTTCAACGTTGGAGCGTCGAGTTGCGAAGGGGCGGGGAGACCGCTAATCGTAATGTCCGTTGTCCGTAGCATCAAGCCGGGATACTGCTCGTTGCTCATTTCGCAGTAAATCACAGTGCCGTCGTAAAGACCAGTGAACGTGAATTTGCCGTTATCATTTGTATAGAGGTTCGTAGGCACCACCGAACCGTTAGCGAATTTCCAAGTGTACGTGGTCGTTGTTTCGCCGATGAGAGGACTGCCAAAAATATCTAACGCTTCATCGTGTGGAAGCGGAGACTCGACGGCAACCGTCAATGTCGTCAGTGGATTGTTGGAATAATTAAACTCTGAAAATGACTGGAATATGTTGACTTTCAGCGTCGTTAATATATTGTTATCACAAATTAACGATTCCAATTTCGTGTTCTGGGAAACGTTGAGCGTGGACAGTTGATTAGTGCCAACATTCAATTCTTTCAACTCCATGTTCTCGGAAATGTCCAATGCTGTCAATTGGTTTCGATCACACCACAGTTCTGTCAGAGCCATATTAAAGGACACGTCCAGAGCAGTCAACTGATTACCACCACAGCGAAGTGATGTCAGAAGCGTGTTGCTTGAAACATTCACAGAGATCAGTTGGTTGTCGCCAAAATCCAGATACCTCAAAGCCTCATTGTTCGACACATCCAACGAAGTCAGTTGGTTCAAATGGCAAGCGAGACTTGTCAATGTCGTAAGATTTGACACGTCCAACGTCGTCAGTTTATTACTGTCGCAATACAGATATTCCAGTTTCGTGTTCACCGAAATGTCTAACGTTGTCAGTCCGAGTCCGGCACAACCCAGACGGGTCAAGTCTGTGAGGTGGGATGTGTCCAGTGCCCCTTGACTCCAATTTGCATTCCAACTGTAATATAGTTCTTTCAGAGCCAAGTTGTTCGAGATGTCTA
>Ga0082212_10007265_pt1 | contig 14689 bp, 14 predicted proteins | sample TergutNt197P3_FD_71548 | JGI IMG/M metagenome (GOLD analysis project Ga0082212, IMG submission 71548) | Neocapritermes taracua P3 segment gut microbial communities from Petit-Saut dam, French Guiana - Nt197 P3 | ecosystem: Host-associated > Arthropoda: Insects > Digestive system > Gut ... | reverse complement strand
GGCTACATCGTCCGGCTCGACTTTTCGGACGTGCGGAAGATGGTGCAGTTGTTGTCCAACGCTACATCAAATTTGAACCAGATCGCAAAACGCGCCAACGAGATGCGGAGCGTCTACGAGGGCGACATCAGGGACTTGCAAGACCACTATGAAAAACTGTGGGAACAGGCGGAGGCGATTTTGCGCGGGCTTGCGAATGTGAAACGGTAGCAAACGGGCGCGGCGGGTGTTCTGTTTACAGCCGCCGCGCTTGTTTTGGTTCTTTGTCGTTAATTATCAGGGTTACACAAATCAGACAGCGTATGCAAAGACGAAATCACCTCAGCAAACGCAATACCCGCAGCATACCTATTCGCTGCTTGGTATCGCCGCCATAGTTCAGCCATCGCATCGCTCCCGGCTATGGTTTCAATGATATGCGCAGCCTGCGGGACAAGCCTGCTCATACCCCTCTGTTTCGCCGTATTGCTGACGGCCTCCGTGAAAACACCCGGATCGACAGGGTTATCCTCTCCGGTAACGAGCATATATATATCATAAAAATCTTTCATGCGGCTGTTAGCAACGTCAAGCGACAACAATGATGTGAATTTTTCGGCGAGGACTGTTTCCACGTTGTATGCCAAGACGGTAATCTCCCTGTCCTCGAACATCAGTCTGTACCCATACTCCACCGGCTTCGGCGTGATAACGTCCCCGGCTGTGAAATCTATTTTCACCGTGTCACGGAGCTTATCCAATGTCACGTTCAGCGTGACGCGGAAACCGGGGTATTCGGCTTCGACGCGCGTTTCTTCCAAGCCATTCAGGGTGAAAGCCACGCTGTCATCTATATCGCTATTGAGTATTTCACCGACGATATCCGTTATTTCATCAGCGGTCAGCGTCCTCGCCCGTATGGTCGTGTCCAAGTCTACTGTAGCCCTCGCTTCTATGCCGAGCAGGGAGGTGATTAAAACGCCGCCTTTCAGCACGATGCTGTCTTTATAGCTCGACAGCGATACCCTTTCGAGGAAACGCTCAAGGAAATAGTTGCGCTGTATGATGTGCGGTGGGATATTCGTTTTCTCCGACAGGTTCCGCGCTTTCGCTTTCAGTTGCGTCGATGTTTTCACAGCAAGACCTCCATATAGGTACGCATGATTTTCTGCACCCTGAACAGCGCCGCCGTTTCCATCAATACATGAATGTCCCGGTCATTATGCCGCGCGTACCGCTTGATGGCTTCGGTCACGATTTCCGCGTCCATGCGTCTCCGGCTGCGGACGCAATCGCAGATTGTGCGCTCCATACTATAGGCTATAACCTCGTTCCCGTATTTCGTTTCCAGTTTGACGACCTCTGTTACATGTAAGTCTGCTCTAACGGAAAACACCGTTAAACCCTCAGAGACAAGCTGCTTCGTGTTATACCCGGTCGGTACGGTAACAGAAAGGTTGAGCGGGTCACGGTCAGTCAAGTCGTGCAGATACAGCGCCGTGCCGTGCGAATAAATCATCTTCGGCCGCCGCAGTTGGGTTACAAAAAGAATATCGTCAAACTCGTCGGCGGCTTCATATACCCCGTGAGCGACGCGTTCAATCAAACCGGCTTGCGCGGCGCGCAAAATACTCATGTGCGACAAGCCCGCTTTCCGGCCTTGTGCGACGGTAATGAACCCGCCGTTTTCGCGCAGCGCTTCTTGAAGCCTAGTATCCATAACTCTCACCACCATGTTCATATTATGCTAATATTATAACATGGATTAGATAAAAGTAAACATAGAATTATAAGGCTGACAGGATAAATGTCGGAATAAATGTCGGGATAAATGTCGGAATAAAACGCGCTGACCAAATCCTGAGTCTTATTAAAGAGAACAACAACATAACAACGGAAGAAATGGCGCTGATTTTCAAAGTGACCGAGAGAACGATTGACAGGGATATATCTTCTTTGAAAAAAGAAAACAAGTTAAAAAGGATTGGCTCTAAAAAAACCGGGCATTGGGAACTCCTATAAAAACATCTCACTTTTTTCAAAAAGGGCGCTGCGCTTTCCCCAAAAGCGCGCTATACTTGGGTTGTAAGGACACCAAGAAAAAGGAGGCGCCGACATCATGAAAGCATTAAGAATACTCGCCAAGATACTTCTGTTCCCCCTCTCGCTTCTGCTGACGGTCTTCGTTTCGGTTTCCATGTTCGCAGTCGAGCGTTTATCTTGGTTGCTCAACATATTCTCAGGCATCGTGTTCATCGCTGCACTCGCCGGGTACTCACAGTATCTGTTCGGCTGGCCGATGGGAACCGCCGGGGATGTGCCCGCTCTGCAGCTCGCAATCATAGCAACGGTGTTCGCATTTGTCCTTTCGCCTTACGGGTTACCGACGTTCGTGGGATGGGCCCTGGGCAAGCTCGACAACCTGAACGGCGTGATAAAATCCATATAACAATAGCACAGAGATACCACAGGCGCGGGAGCAAAACCCCGCGCTATTTTTATGCAAGGAGGTCTGATTCTGGCCGCATCGAGGCTGCTCACCATACATCAGAACAAGGGCAAGTCGATAGCCCAAACCATCACTGACCGCACCGACTATGCCGAGAACCCGGACAAGACCCGTAAAGGAGAACTCGTCATGGGCTATCAATGCGATCCGCGCACGGTAGACGCGGAATTTCTGCTCTCCAAACAGCAATACCACGACATCACGGGCAGGGATCAGGGCAGGCACGACGTACTCGCCTATCACATCCGCCAATCATTCAAACCGGGGGAAATCACGCCGGAACTTGCCAACAAATTGGGGTATGAGCTTGCCATGCGATTTACGCACGGTCGCCACGCTTTCCTCGTAGCGACGCACATAGACAAACGCCATATCCATAATCATGTCGTGTTTAATTCCACCACGCTTGACTGCACCCGGAAATTTGACGACCCGAAGCGCTCAGGCATGATAATCCGGCGCATATCCGACCAGATTTGCGCCGAGAACGGGCTGTCAATCATTGAGAACCCTAAGCCCCCGCGCGGTCATTACGGCACATGGCTGGGCGATAACAAACCGCTCAGTTACAGGAAACAGTTGATGAAGGCGATAGACGCGACCCTCGCGCAAAAGCCCGCCAGTTTTGACGAGTTTTTGAAGCTGATACAGGCAGCCGGTTTCGAGGTAAAAACCCGCGGCAACCGCCATTCTTTCCGTGGCGCCGGTAAAGGTTTTATCTGCCTACGTTCGCTCAAAGGCGACTACACCGAGGAAGCGATCCGCGAAATAATTTCCGGTAAGCGCGACGCTCCCGCGCCTTATAGCGCTACAGTGCCGAATCAATCCCGCAAGGTCAGCCTGCTCATTGATATTCAGAACTCCATAAAAGCACAAAACAGCCCCGGCTATGCTCAGTGGTCAAAAGTATTCAACCTCAAGACCGCAGCCTCCACCCTAATATTCTTGCAGAAGAACGGCCTTGACGATATGGAGAAACTGACCGAAAAAGCGCAGAGGGCAAAAGACGATTTCAACGGCATCAACACCCGTATACAGAACATCGATGCAAGGCTCAAAGACATATCGACCTTGCAAAAACAAATCGGCATCTACAGTAAGACCCGCGACGTTTACGCCGCCTACCGCAAGGCCGGCTACTCAAAAAAATACCTCACCGAACATGAAGCCGACATAGCGGCTCACAAGGCGGCTAAGAAGTATTTTGACAGCCTTGGGCTTGAAAAGCTCCCGACGATCAACACGCTAAAAACGGAATACTCCACCCTCGCTGCCGAGAAGAAAAAGCTGTACGCCGAATACCAGCCAGCGCGAAAACATATGCAGGATATACTAGCGGCGGCGCAAAATGTACGGCAGCTTCTAAACTACCGCGACACGGATACCATAAAAGAAACGGAAAGGATTTGACGATTGTGTTTCCACGTTTTTCAGCGTTCCGCAGGAACGCGCAGCAGACGCGAAGCGGCTTCGAAGGGAGACCGGGCGTGAGCCGGTTTCCCGCAGCGGGATTGGGCGCCGCCCAACAAGCAAATGCCCGCGCGCTACAGCGCGGGCCCTGCTTGCCAATCTTAATTCGAGTTCTCCATATCCGCATATCCGTTGAAATCAGTCGGCAAACGGCAAATACCATTTGCAGTAAGAACGCCACCGCTCATAAACCTCACGGAGAGGATCGTCAAGATAACTCAATGCTTTTTCTGCAATCTCTCTCGGAATCCCGTAAGCGGCTTCGGCGATGCTTCCCGTTATCGCCGCAAGCGTGTCACTGTCGCCGCCGAGCGAGATGGCGTTGCGGATTGCGTCCTCAAAATCGGTGCTTTCGAGGAAAGCGATGATTGCCTGTGGCACAGTCTCCTGACAGGTTTCATTGAACGTATAGGTCGGGCGAATCTCGTCAAGTGTTTGGTTCAGATCATAGCCGAACATGTTTCTATCCTTGTTGCCCAAGTCGCGGCGTATGTGATTTTTGAATGCGTTTACATCGCCATCCGCCCTGCCATACCTTGCATAATAAATCGCCACCGCCGTCGCCTGCGCCCCTTTGATGCCTTCATCGTGATCGTGAGTGACAAACGCGCTTGCTTCAGATATATCTAGTACATCTTGAAATCCCATACGTATAAACTGCTGGATTGGCATGACCCAGCCGCATGGAGATACGCGCATTGCCGACCCATTGCCAAATGAGTTGTATGGCTTGCGGTTGTGGGAAAACAGCCATCTACGGAACTTGCCGCCATAGCCTGCTTTCGGGTTGAGCTTTGCCCATTTCTTCATTGAGTCAATGAAGACTTTTGACGCGACATATATGCTTGGATACTAATCTATTCCGTCGCCGGCTGTTATCTCTTCGCCTTGCATTATCGCATCAGCGACTGCAATGGTCATCACGGTATCGTCCGTAAAAAAACAGTCGTCACGGAACAGCGGGAAGTCTTTCGTTTTTATGTTGTGAAACTCATAGACCGAACCTACTATATCGCCGATTATCGCCCCTAACATACTACTCACCATCCTTATTTTGTGATTTTGCTTATGAAATATTCTCAAGATAACACTTTTTTTCGGATTGGTCGTTTGTCAGGCGACATTTTCTTACTTTTTCTGGGAAATGGAATCCATCTGGTCAAAGAGTGTTAATTTCGTCGTCAAGCACCGCGAGGGAATCGTTTTCGCTATAAACAAATCCGCTTTCCTCGATGCTTTCGACAAAATCGGTAAATGCTTCATTGATGCTTTCTTCCGAAAGGCAGACCGCCCGATAATCCGAGCCGCTGGCGCTGTCGTGCATCATGAAGTTTATCCCCGTTTTCTTATTGATATTCAGGAGCGTCTTGCTTGGTACGGTAATCTTTGAAGGGTCTGTGAAAAGCACCTTGACCTTATTATCCGCGATTCTGCCCCGCAATTCGACAAGCATATCCTTTATAGTTTCACGGCTGAGCGGCTTCATGATATCGACGGGGATATTGTAAATGTACCCTGAGTCAATAATACGGCGAAGCCCGTCAGTCGTACAGACATTGATATTGCGTAGCTGGTTCTCCCTCAAGAAACCATAATGCTTGCAGATCAGCGCAAAAAGATCATCCCTGTTCGGGACGTCCCGGCTCAGATGCGCATCAACGATTTCTTCCGTTGCCATTGGGCCGATGCAGGGTTCAGGCTCGATCCAGTGATATGGCTCACCCGCGTCTCCAACGTCGTTGTCGATGCAATGGTTAAGCAACTCGACAATGGAGCCGAGGTATTTGATCAGCGGTTTCGCGCTGCCCAGCATTGCGGAGAAGCTATCCCTGTACATGGCGACGATATTGGCGTCGCGGATATAAGCGGCTTTTGTGATTTCTTTGTTAATCAGCACGAGCCTGTTTGCAGAAGTCAGGATGAAATACGGCGCCGCATTCGTCAGTTCTGCGTCACCGGAAGTTCGATAATAATAGTATGGGTGGTACACCATACCCGGTGCGAAAGCGAAGGGCAGCACATGCGAGAGCATATCCAAATTCCTGTTGGTGTTGTTCTGAAAATCAATCTTTTTTGAGAAAGCGACAATATGCCTGATGCGCAGCGCGGGGCATCGTATGTAGTGATCGAGTAGCTCGTTATAGAAAAACTGGTAGCTTTCGGGAATCACAAAATCAAGCCCCTGGGTTCCCTTGCCCGCCGCAGCTTCGTCCATCACGCTTTTTACGAGGTTGTTGACAGCGAAATTCCCCGTTACTGTGAAGTTATGCTCATTCAGCGACGTTGCGGTTTCGGAGGTGGCTGCCACAGGCAAATCAGTTCCGTTTTCGATGTACGCCATTATCTCAATAAGGTTCTTAACTTGAATCCTTTGCTTATATTTCAATTCCCCGACTTTACTAATGTTATAGCTTTCTAACAACTCCCTGCGTTCTTCCGGAGAAAGTGGCATGGCGTCCGCCAGTTTGTAAACATAATCATCGGATGGCATACGCTTCCCGGAGATTATTTTATGGATCGCCGTGCGCTCAAGCCCGGTCGATTTAGCCAAAGCATAAACATTTATTTCATTGGAATCAATCAAATCCCTTAGATGTTCGCCAAAAACTGACATATCAAGCTCGCCTCCCCATTGTGCTAGATTATATATTTATCATCGCACACTTGCAAGCACATATTGAAACAAAGGTTACTGTGCGCTAAAATGATTGATAGTGCCTTGTGATGAGGCGAAGAGCGAAAGCAAGGCTGCTTATGGATCATGCTGATATTGTCGCTTGTCAAGCGACCATTTCTCATGGCCATAGTGATATCCTAAAAGCATCACAAGCGGAAACGCTGAAACCGGAGGTAGAAAATGAAAAAGAAAATCGTTGCAACCATTCTGGCGCTACTGCTCTGTCTGGCGCTACTACCTTTCAACGCATTGGCAAGCTCGGATTGGGCGGGTTGGGAGGATTGGGAATATTACGAAAGAGATTTAACTGGTTTAAGTTGGAGTGCATATACCAGCAGTAGACCGAATGGTTACTATTGCCCATTAATGGACGCTTCGTATGATGATATCGAAGGCTATCTAATTAAAATGATCGGAGACTATTGCAAGACAATAAGTAAACCGCAGAGCTGGCAAAACAGGACTATTGTATTTGAATACTCATCTGGCGAAAAATACGAAGCGCTGTTCTGGGTTTCGTCTGAGGATTCTGTAGTCATGAAGATGGAATCGGCGCTAAAGAGAATATTCTACAACTCAGCTTTATTAAATGTCTCGTCAGAAACCCGACATTTCTTTTCTGAGGACTGGACTGAAAATCGTTTTTACAGCTTATCAAGCTATGTTAACTTTGTGAATTTTTATGAGGAGGACGATGTAGAAGGAAGCAGAAGCAGAGCGATCAAGCAGAAGCTCGTTGAAATCGCTGATGCGGCAAAAGCGTACTCTCCGACCGCAAACGGACAACTTGAATACATTAATAAATATCTCATCGACAATGTCCGATATGGAAGAGGGCCGGAAAACACTGACGGGCTGGGCGGTCAAACCGCGTTTTCCGCTTTAATGTATGGCTATGCGGTTTGCGCGGGATATACCTCTGCTGTACAGGATTTGTGTTCTTTATTGCGAATACCTTCAATAGTCTTGTTCGGCGGTAGCTATGATGGCACACAGCACGCATGGAACTACGTATACGTCGACGGACAATGGAAAATGCTTGACGTGACATGGAACGATACCACAGGACGGAGCAAGGGTTACTTTTTAGTGGATTCTATCAACGATAGCGTGCATGATCTTGCTGTCAACGATCCAAATGTAGTCGAGCTGGCAAAAACTTATGCCCTGCGTATACATGGATCTGCGAACACTGCCACTGGCTCTGCGACCGCGCCTGTGCCTCCCGTGGTATCCGCACCAGCCCCGGCGGTAAACGATATCAAAGTCATTCTTGACGGTAAGCCCCTCTCATTTGACGTGCCGCCGCAGATGATGAACGGGAGAACGCTTGTTCCGCTACGTGCCATATTCGAGGAAATGGGGGCGGCTATCATATGGGACGGCGGAACTCAAACCATCACAGCTACGAAAGGCGATACAGTAGTAGTCCTGACCATTGGCAGCACTTCTCCGACAGTCAATGGACGAATCGTGACGATTGACCAGCCGGGAATCGTCGTAGACGGCAGGACTCTTGCGCCTTTACGGTTTGTGGCGGAGGCCTTCGGCGGGACAGTCGAATGGGACGGCATAAATAATACCGCTTACATAACTGTATAATGGCGATAAAGATCAAAACGCCGTCCTCGAAGTATTATAACATCTAACATCAGTGTTTTGAGATATTTACAAATAATGAAGAAAGAGGAGAAAATCATGAAGAATCAAAATCTAGGAAAAATACTTATTATTGCAATGCTGACGCTTACCTTGTGCATATTTAGTGTAACTTCCGTACTGGCTGCCACTCTGCCAATAGAGATACTAAACACAAATTATGGTGCAGAGCTTGAAATATTTGATTGGGAGGGTGAAATCAATTCCACTTTAAACGGGTATTTCAAGGTCAATAGCAAAAACCCAATTACGCTTGTTGTTACATTACAAGGTTCAGATAACGTAGTTTTTTCACTTAGTGACACATGGGTTGAAAATGAAACAGAATCAACGGTCGGAATATCAATATCTGACGATTCCAGGCAACTAAGTCTCTCAGGTTTATATCATAGCGATGAGTCAGGTTATTTTTATGGTATGGATTACATGTATGGAATAGTAGTCGCCGCCGTTGACGGAAACAGTCGGCCAAGTAACTATCCTTTTACAGTAATTTTCAGCGTAGATGGCGCCGAAATGAACCGAAAGGTAAACTCAGGAATTGATGATTCCATAGATGCAAAAGTCGAAACTCCGTCATCTTGGGCGGCAGACCAAGTAAATGCGGCGATAACGGTTAACCTTGTGCCGCAGTCATTACAATCAAAATACACGCAAGCAACGACCCGCGCCGAGTTTTGTTCACTCGCTGTTGCGTTATATGAAAACGTAAAGGGTGAAATCTCAGGGCGCAGTTCGTTCACCGATACCACCGATGTAAACGTGCTAAAGGCGGCGAGTATAGGCGTTGTGTCGGGCGTGGGCGATAATAGGTTTGACCCTAACGCTCAACTGACCCGTGAACAGGCGGCGGTCATGCTTGCGCGTTTGGCTGACGCAGTGGGTAAACCTTTCCCAAAGCAAGCGGCTACCTTTGCTGATAATTCGGCAATATCCTCATGGGCGGCAGAGCAAGTGGGGCAAGCACAAGCGGCGGGGATTATGAGCGGCGTTGGTGACAATAAATTCGCGCCAAAGGACCCGTACACACGGGAGCAGAGCATAATCACTATCATGCGGCTCTTTGATGTTGTTAAATAAAGCTGCTAAAGGTATCGTTTAGTTTCAAGTTGTCGTCTGATAAACAACCATTCCAGAGAGTTAGACGATATCCTGACAATATCGCAAATGGAGACGCTGAAAGCGAAACGAAAGGATAATAGACAAAACAATTAGAAGGAGAATCATTATATGAGAAAAAAAGTATTATCTATATTGCTGGCGGTTGTACTAATCATGGCAATCCTGCCGCCAACATTCGCAAACGCCATTGTTGTAAACAAGGATCAGTCCATCCTACCTTTCTTGCCGGTTATTAACGGATATAATTATACAATTGTGCTGAAAGCTGACGGTAGTCTATGGTCATGGGGAGAAAACTATATGGGGATTCTTGGCAATGGCTCAAACATCAGCACTCGTTGGGAGACAGGAACCATAATTGAAACGCCTGTAAAAATAATGGAAAATGTTGTTTACTTTGAACAAAGCCAATCAGAAATCGCAGCACTGGCGCTAAAATCCGATGGAACCCTTTGGGGGTGGGGCGATAATGGGTACTTTCCTTTTGGTGATCCGTCAATGAAAAGAAATCAGGGTCTGAATTACCCCGGTACCTTCGTTGAGTCTGTTCCTGTTCAAATAGGAGAAAATATTGTCGCAGCGACATTTTCAGGCGGCGAAATATACGTTCTGAAAACGGACAACAGTTTATGTAAAATTTATGACGCAACACAGGAAACTCCTTTGAAGGTCATGGATAATGTTAAATCGTTCGGTGCTGTGCTAAGCGGCAGCACCGGCAATGGCGTATTTTTTATAACGGATGACGATGACACACTGTGGCGTTATTATGATGCCTGGACACAGGAAAAAATAATGGATAATGTCGCAGACGTGGCTTTCCGCGATAGAACTACATATGTTCTCAAAAAAGATGGCAGCCTATGGGGGAAAGGGGCAAATGATTTCGGGCAGTTGGGCAACGGTACGACAGAGCCGAGTAATGAATTCATTAAAATCATAGATGGCATTAGGAGTTTTTCTGTACCTAATTCTGACAGCAGTCGGGTTCCGTTAAGTGACTCTTTTCAAGATGGACCGGCTTGTGTATTCGCGATAAAAAACGACGACAGTTTATGGGCTTGGGGGCATGACTCTTTCGGTGTCCTGGGTTTGGGAAGCCGAAATGGACAGTCCGGCAAAAATCTTATACTGATAACCAGACCGCAAAAGGTTATGGACGGGGTTGCAGAAGTCGTGTGTGAATACGATTATGAAAACTCTCTTATCCTAAAAAAAGACGGTAGTTTATGGGCTGCGGGAAGAAATTTGTTCGGCGATCTTGGAAACGGCAAGTATGGCGGGATAGAAATGAGCGATATTTCATGGTCAAGCGGTATTTATATCGACGGTACAATGTCTGACGATTCTCCTTCGAATGTTAGAGTCGATACATATCTGAGAGTGTTTAACGAAGAAGCAGATTTAGATATTCATGTAAAAATACTGGATGACGTGGTTTCTTTTGCTCACGGATGTGCGGTTAAGCGTGACGGTAGCCTGTGGACATGGGGCGGGGTGGGTTACCACCTTATTAAACCAGATGGCAGTCGGCATACTTTTGGTGATCATCGCAGAGGTATTGGATTCAGCGAAATCAGATGGGTTAATACAGAACGTGCTGTACCTAGAAAAATCATGGACGGAGTGATGACTCCTGCGGCATCGGCGCGTATAACGATAAGCGACTCACCAACAGCAAACAGCGCACCACCGCCTCTCCCGATATCGTCAGCATCGACAAATGATATTAAAGTCATACTTGACGGAAAGCCCCTTTTCTTTGACGTGCCGCCGCAGATGCTGAACGGCAGAACGCTCGTCCCCCTCCGCGCCATATTCGAGGAAATGGGAGCGTCTATCGTATGGGACGGCGTTACCCAAACCGTAACAGCTACGAAAGGGGATACCGTGGTGGTTTTAACCATTGGCAGCACGTCGCCGACCGTCAACGGGCGAGTGGTGACGATTGACCAGCCGGGGATTGTCGTAGACGGCAGAACGCTTGCGCCTTTGCGCTTTGTGGCAGAAGCCTTCGGCGGCACAGTAGAATGGGACGGTGCTACGAATACCGCAAGTATAACAAGTTAGCCGAAGAATTGTTGTAGTAGATTAATAAGAAACGGGTACTTACTATTCGGGGGAAACCTTCATGATATGGCTTTTCGGCTATTTGCCGAATTTAGTTTGTTGCTGCGTCATAGCGCTCACGGCGGGGCTATACTCTGTGTTCGGCAGTGACGAAGGAGTCAGCGCTTTAGGCAATAACTTCATCGGTATTGTGATCGTTTTCCCGATACAGTTCGTTGTAACAGTATTAGCCTCGCTATTGAGCGCCGCTCCTGGTCTCGTAATTCTGAGCAAGTTCAACGCCGTTGTGACAACTGCGAGAGTTAAGAACCCATATTAAGGAAAATAACTATCGTTAAGAAACCATTTTAGGAGGCTGGATAATGCTCTATTTTGCTGACATAGAACATTTTTATCAACAAGAAATATGGGCGGGAAAGTATTTTTGTCCTATTTGCAAATGCCAAACAGATTTTCATCTTGAAAGATATATAATGCGGGGCTACATCTTCTTTGTGCCGTTTATGTCAATAACAAAAAAGCGTATTCAGTTATGTGACCGTTGCGGACATACTATTGAACTACGAAAGGCTGAATACAAAGCAAAGCACAAATCACAATGGAGCGACTTTTTAGCGAAAAAGTTCCCCGCATACATCGTCATTAACGATTATCATCCAAAGGCATTGAAAATGTGGCAAAAGTACCTTGCTGTAGCACTTACGGGTTTATGGGCTTATTTTGCGATATCAGGCAGTATTAGTATGGTTAGTACAATTGATGGGATGGATATAAGCGTTCCTATTGGTTTAGCATTTTTCCTCGTTCTTGGGATTGTCCCATTGGTATTCGCCTTACTCAGCATGCGAAAAGCATTAATAAAGAATAGGTTATACAAAGCTGTTATTACGCCTACAAGCCAATAGAATTAAACATTTGTTGGATTGTTTGTAAAATGAAAATTGTCGCTTGCCAAACGACCAGACCTTAGAGTAAAAATGCTATCCTTAAAACACAATAAGCGGAAACGTTGGATTTATGGAGGGTAGCATAATGAAAAAAGGATTGACAGAACTTGCGTTTATTCTTGACCGGAGCGGTTCTATGTCGGGGCTGGAACAGGACACCATTGGCGGGTACAACTCCCTGCTAAAGAAACAACTGGAGGCGTCCGGCGAGGTAATAATTACCACGGTCTTGTTTGACGACCATTACGAACTTTTGCATGACCGGATTAACCTGAAAGGAATATCGCCCGTAACGGACAAGGAATACTATGTTCGGGGCAGCACAGCTTTGTTAGACGCAATCGGGCGGACGATTGACAAAATCAGAAACGCGCAGAATCACACGGCGGAGGAAGAGCAAGCCGAAAAAGTGATGATTGTCATCACGACAGACGGCATGGAGAACGCAAGCCGTGAGTACCGTTACGATAAAGTCAAGGCAATGATCGAAACGCAAAAAGAAAAATTCGGCTGGGAGTTTTTATTCATCGGCGCAAATATCGACGCAGTGGAAACGGCAAGCAAATTTGGTATCGCCGCCGATCGTGCCGCTAATTACCGGGCAGACGCATCAGGAACAGCTAATATGTATAACACCATCAACGAAACTGTCTGCTGTGCCCGTGCCGCCCAGCCTATAACAGACGACTGGAAGAAGCGGCTTGAAGATGATGCGGCAAGATAAAACAACTGAACTAAATTGACGAGTAGTAATTAGAATGAACCGTTTACATCAGTATCGTTAGGGGAAGCCATGCCGCTTGAAATAATCCGCAATGATATCACAAAAGTAAAAGCAGACGCTATAGTCAACGCCGCAAATGCCGCCCTCAAGCAAGGGGGCGGTGTTTGCGGAGCGATATTCTTAGCCGCAGGCGCAGAGAAGATGCAAAAAGCGTGTGACCTAATTGGACGATGCGAAACCGGCGAAGCAGTCATAACGAAAGCGTATAAGTTACCCGCAAAATTCATTATTCATACGGTGGGGCCTGTCTGGAGCGGAGGTGGCAACCATGAGCATGAGCTACTGTATTCCTGCTATAAAAGCTCCTTGGAACTAGCAAAAGAAAACGGTTGTAAAACAGTAGCCTTTCCATTGATAGCTTCCGGCACATACGGTTATCCCAAAGACGAGGCATTACAGGTTGCTATATCAGCAATTGGCGATTTTCTGTTCAATAATGACATGACCGTTTTCCTTGTAATCTTTGACAAGTCTGCGTTCAAATTAAGTGAAAAACTGTATTCTTCCATACAATCATTCATCGACGACTGTTATGCGGATACGCATTATCAATCCCAACAGGTGGACGGGGAATCCAGGTTAGTGGATGTGAGTATACCATCTCCAGCAACCATGCAACCTGTTGAGCATATAACAGAAGAAGCTCCCGCGCAGGCTGCTCCGGTGACGCAGAAGCGCAGCCTTAACGATGTGATGGCACGGTTGGAAGAGACTTTTTCACAGCGGTTGCTCCGTCTGATTGATGAAAGGCGACAAAGTGATACCGACGTGTATAAACGTGCTAACATTGACCGCCGCATATTCTCGAAAATAAGGTCTAACAAAGATTATAAACCAAGCAAAAATACTGCTCTCGCTTTTGCGATAGCATTGGAACTCTCCCTCGACGACACGCTCGATTTGCTGATGAAAGCGGGCTATGCACTCTCCCGCAGCAACAAGCAGGATATGATTGTGGAGTATTTTATCACAGAAGGTAATTACAACATTTTTGAAATCAACGAAGCGTTGTTTGCGTTTGACCAGAATTTATTAGGGTGTTGACATTTTGAAGAGGAGCGTCATATGAAAAAAGCACTACTTGTGTTAATCATCCTTCTGCTTCTCATATCTGTTTTGGCTTCATGCGCAAGCAAGGATCAGGGGGAAAACAGCATCGAAATAGTTTCAGCAATCGTTGTTGGCGCTTCTGAGGTCAATAGCGAGGAAAATAATAATGAGAAAAACTTCGTATCCGCAGATTATTCCAATCAAATAACTGATTCAATTAGTGCAGAATCTACGTTTACGTATTCCTCCGCGGCAACCCCATCTGTACAGATGCTAAGGCAGTTAACGAACGGCATTTGGGAAGACAATTCTGCGTATGGAACATCTTATCTTGTGCTGATCAACGATGGCCGCTGGGTGGGCGTTTATTCCAAGGGCGGCTCGGCATATTGGGGTACATATTTTGCAAACGATGATGAACT
>Ga0082212_10007264_pt1 | contig 14690 bp, 11 predicted proteins | sample TergutNt197P3_FD_71548 | JGI IMG/M metagenome (GOLD analysis project Ga0082212, IMG submission 71548) | Neocapritermes taracua P3 segment gut microbial communities from Petit-Saut dam, French Guiana - Nt197 P3 | ecosystem: Host-associated > Arthropoda: Insects > Digestive system > Gut ... | reverse complement strand
TGTAGATTTGTCCATCGGGCGTCATCCCCAACCGTCCGTTACCCAGCGGAAGCGTTTCTTCCCAATTCGTTGCAGGGCGATCAAACCATATCCGCCACTGTGAATTTTCCCGATAACGGAGAGGAGGTTCAAAAGAAGAACATGCTGTTATCAAAACAGTCATGAAAATGAGTGTACAAAATTTTGTTTTCATGTGAAATGAATGAATATTAATACTTAAATTCAACGCAAAAATACAACCAGTCTTCCCTGTCAATATGCTTCACGGACGGACGTTTGTTCCAATAGTCAACAGAAAACCGTACAGAAGGGAAACATCTAAAAATCAAACCTCCAATTACAGCGCTCCCGTCTTTGGATACATTCCGTCTTTCGTCGGCTGCTTTTTCCATAAAACGATTTTCCCAGAATAGCGGCATGGTTTTGTCCATTTCGCCGGTAAAGAAAAGGCCGCCATCTACAGCCCATTTTTCTTTTTGATATGTCATTACAGCCGGTTTCAGATATAGCTTGGTCATTTGTGCCAAATCAGCGCCAAGTTTCGCTGTCCAGTGTTTATTCATCCTGATATCCATACCGAAAATCATTTTTTCCTGTTTGTAGACAAGCGTATCCCTTTGCAGGTCAACCCGCGCCTGTGTGTAGGAGTTAATATACGGTTTGACGGATATGCCTGTTCTGTCGTTTACATCAGCAAAGCCGTACAACGGAATGAGACAGCCGAAAAAAGTAATCCAACCCGGTATGTCCATTTTTATTGTAAATTAAACTGATGATAATAAATCCTTTAATTCTTTTCTCTTTTTGGCGATCATATTAAAAAAGGCCTTATTGACTAATGTGGTTGTTTCTTCCTCCATCAGCAGCAATCGATAATATGATTCGGCTTTGGATATATCATCTTTCGACAGCCATGCAAGCACATAACAAGCACAAAAATTACACAACATATCTTTGGTAAATATCACATTTTCAGTAGAAATAGCATCCAATCCGGGTTTGTTGTCAAACAGCTCGAATATTTCATGGTAGCGATCATGCAAAGCCAGCCATTCGGCATAAAATATACGTATTGCGTAATGATTGGGTTCGCGGTTGTACCAATACATCACTTTTTGCTCCAGTTGGTCTTCTATTTCAAAATCTATCAGTAAAGCAATTTGTGCGATACCAATGTGTACATCATCAGGATATTTATCAACGAGCGCTTGCATTTCGGCTAAAGCGACATCACGATCATCCTCAGTTTTGTCAACGATTGACTGTATGGCCGGAAGATATTTATCCAATTCAGGAACTCTTTGTAAAATCGGGTCATAACGGTCGTCATCAATAATTAATTGAAAATAGTCAAAGTCGTCTTGATTGATTTTATCCCAAAAATTTTCCTCATACAAATAGTCAACAAAAGCCATTAGTTTCGTTGGCGACAAATTTTCCGTGTTTTTTTCGAGAAAATTTTCGACGCCTTTATCTATCAATTCTTCAACCGTTTCTGTGTAAATATCATAAGAAAATTGACTATCATCCTCTTCATTGTCATCAATATCAACATGAATCACATGACCTTCTTCATCTACATGGGCTACAATATAATTTTCGTGTCCGACTGTTTTGTCGAGTATGGCTAACTCGCGCTGCCTGTTTTTTTCGGGAGTAACAAAAACAACAGGTATGCCAGATTCTCCAACGGGAATATCCATTCGGGGAATATCGTCGGTATCTTCTTCTAAAATATATTTTGCTGTTTTGATGAAGTCCTTTACCGGTTTGAAACCACATTCTTCAGCAAACGCTATCCCTTCAAAGATGATATTGTGCGCCAGTTCATAATCACATTCTTCAAAGTCTTCATACGATTCAAACCGTTCTTCCACTTCGTGCGGCAGTTCGTTGAACGCATAGTAACATTCTTCTATGCCCAACAAAAATAAATCGACCATATAGAAGCCAAAAGTGAGATTTCCATTGACATGTTTACGTGTAACAATCACTTCGGCGCAACCTGTTTCTTCCCAATCGTTGTTGACATAACACTTGTCGAGCGGCAGATTGCGTGCGCGTGTGCGAATTTGTGATTCGGCAGTTGCTGGCATGGATATAATTTTTCCTTTTTTCATGATGTTGGTTTTTTGTTTAGGTTTTTATAGTCAGAAGTTTCAAGAACCGCAGACATTTCGCATCATCATCCATTAATTCTCTTTCATCGAAAATGCAATTCGGCCACGCGCCCTGTCAACTTCCAGCACTTTTACCTTTACGTGCTGGTTCAGTTTTACGACTTCCGAAGGGTGTTTAATAAATCTGTCAGTCAGTTGCGACACATGTACCAATCCGTCCTGTTTCACGCCCACATCCACGAAACATCCAAAGTTGGTGATGTTGGTGACGATGCCCGGTAAAACCATCCCCGGTTGGAGGTCTTCCACGCGACGCACATCCTGTGCAAACTGAAATACTTTTGCCGGCGCACGCGGGTCAAGGCCGGGTTTGGCCAATTCCTTCATGATGTCGTTCAGTGTGGGCAATCCCACTGTTTCGGTTACATAATTATCCAGTTTGATTTGTTGACGCAGCGCTTCGTTTTGCAGCAGGTCGTTTACGGTGGTGTTCATGTCTTCGGCCATTTGCTGCACGATGTGGTAACTTTCCGGATGCACCGCGCTGTTGTCCAACGGGTTTTCTGCATCGGAAATACGAAGGAAACCTGCGCATTGCTCGAAAGTTTTTTCGCCCATAAGACGAACAATTTTCAGCTTATTACGCGAAGTAAACGGCCCGTATTCATAGCGGAAGTCGATGATGTTCTGTGCTAATTTTGGCCCCAGTCCCGACACATAAACCAGTAAATGTTTACTGGCTGTGTTCACGTTTACACCAACAAGGTTGACACAACTTTCAACCACCGTATCCAGGCTTTGCTTGAGTTTATTCTGGTCAACATCATGTTGATATTGCCCTACGCCAATGGATTTCGGGTCTATTTTCACCAATTCGGCCAGCGGGTCCATCAGTCGTCGGCCTATGGATACTGCACCGCGCACTGTCACATCGTATTCGGGAAATTCTTCGCGTGCTACCGCCGACGCCGAATATATGGAAGCCCCGCTTTCGTTGACGATGAAAACCTGCATCTTGCGTCCAAATGCCATCGTCTGAATAAATCGCTCCGTTTCGCGACTTGCGGTACCATTACCAATAGCGATGACGTCAATCTTGTAGGCATTTGTCAAATACATGATTTTTCGCTTGGCGTCCACTATTTCGCTTTGCGGCTTGTGGGGATATATGGTTTCATTGTGTTTCAGGTTTCCCTGTGCATCCAAACATACGAGCTTGCAACCGGAACTGAATCCGGGGTCAATCGCCAGCACATTCCTCTGTCCCAGCGGCGAAGCAAGCAGCAACTGCCTGAGGTTTTCGGCAAACACGCGAATTGCCTCGTCGTCAGCACGTTCTTTCGCCCATGCTTCAAATTCGGTTTCGATGGACGGGCGTAGCAACCGTTTGTAGCTGTCCTCTATGGCTTCCTGAACCAGTGCAGATGCAGCGGTATTTCCTTTCACGAAATAATTTTTGATGATGTTCAGCGCTTTTTGCTCGTCAGGTTCAATGACAATGCGCAAAAAAGCCTCGTCTCTCCCACGAAAAATAGCCAGAAGCCGGTGTGACGGACAATGACGCAACGATTCTGAAAAGTCAAAATAATCACGGTATTTTTCGCCGTCTTGCTCTTTGTTTTTCACCACTTTGGAATAGATTTTTGCGCTACGGTCAAACAAACGGCGAATGGCATCGCGTGCCTTGCCGTCTTCATTTATCATCTCGGCAATGATGTCGCGCGCACCCTGCAAGGCGTCTTTCACTGTGGGAACATTGTCGGAAAGATATTTTGCGGCAAGAGTTTCCAAATCGTTATCGGTTTGCTGTCTCAATAGCAGCGCCAGCGGTTCCAATCCGCGTTCGCGGGCTATGGAAGCACGTGTTTTGCGTTTGGGCTTGAAAGGAAGGTAAATATCTTCAAGCGCCGCCATACTTTCGGCTGTTTTGATCTGATAGCTCAAAAAACCTGTCAGTTTGCCCTGTTCTTCAATGGATTTTAAAATGGTTTCGCGCCGTTTGTCCAATTCGAGCAACCGTTCATAACGGCTTTTAATTGAGGCAACTTTAACCTCGTCGAGACTGCCGGTGCGTTCTTTTCGGTAACGACTGATAAAAGGGATGGTTGCCCCTTCGGCCAGCAGTTCCAAAGTGTTGCGTACCTGCTGTTCCTGAAGATTCAGTTCCTTGCTGATGATGATAATGTGCTGGTCTTTCATTATGATTTTGTACAATAATAAATTTCAAGACACGCCCTGTTATAATTCAACTCCATTCGTTCCATATCAAAGTCATTCAGAAGATCTTTTGCATGAACTACATCAACAGAAAATCCTGCATCCCGTAATCTGTCCATATAATCAGGACCATAAGCTCGAACATGATCCTCCTGTCCAAAATATTTTTCCCTTTCCTTTGGGTCTGTGATGGAAGGGTCTTCAAATGTTTTATCATTCCTTACAACCGGCACATTCAGAATAGCCCAGCCGCCTTTTTTCAATACGCGAAAAAACTCGCTGATGGCCTTTCGGTCATCGGAAACATGCTCCAGTACATGACTGCAATAGATAATATCAAATGTATCATCATCATATTGGATATTCGTGATATCCATTTTGACCTTAACAGTAGCAGTATATAAGTCTGCAGTTATGTAATCTGTTCCATATTGTTTTTCAAATAAGGGTAGAAAACACGGTTCAGGGGCAATATGCAACATTTTCTTTGCGTTCTCTGTAAAAAAATCAGTTCTTTCTTTTAGAAAAGTATAACTTAATCTTTGCCTTCCTTGTGAATAGCATTTGAGACAGCGTTTGTCTACGATTTTCCCATTGATAATAAATGGAAAAAAATAAAATGAAGTTTTTTGACAAACAGGACAAAATCGTTTCGGCCTTCCACTGAATAATCTACAGGCGCTGTCCCATAAAATAAGCATAAATTCATAGATTTTCCATGAATACGGAATGTGTTTGACGATTTTTTTTAATGTTTTGACGGCCATTTTAATAAAGTTTTGATGGTGTTTTCTCCTGTTCTGACGGCTTCACAGGGCTTGCCCGTTTTTTTGAGAGGTTGTCTGTTCCTCTTTTTTTTCTGCTTGGTACATCGTGGATATCTGTCAGCGTCATTCTGCAATTTCATTTTGGATGATAAGTTGACGGTGTAGGTGCATTAGGCCCTCCAATTGAATAAACCCCACCGTCTTCAATCTTCGTAACCTTGTTCATCCACCACCCATTTCGAGGATCAGGATCTAAAAAAAGTTTGGTGGGCTTATTGTCGTCTTTTTCCACCAAAAACATTATTTTCGGCTCTATTTCTAATAATTTATCAATGGTTACAGGTTGTTCAAATAATTGTTCGCTAAATTTTTTACTTCCCGCTTCTGTCCACAAATCTACCCGATATTCATCTGTTTTTCCACCGCTTCTGCGCAAACTGCTGGTATTGTATCTGAAAAAATCAGTTGTTTTGAGAGAATTTAGGACGCTGTTATCTACTTTTACACCATCAATCCAAATTATACATTTTGGGTCTTCTATCCACAAATCATAAAAACGTTGAGGCGGAGGCAAAGACATATCAAAATAAGGTAATGGATTCAAAAAACTTATCATCTGTTCTCTTTGCTGTTCATTGTTCATTTGTACAAAAATAGCATATAATCGAGTCCAATCCTCTTCTGATAAAAAGTCTGATTTCCAATAATATTTATCTATTTTATCAGAATTTTCTGTTGAAGACTTTTCCAAATATTTGTCTACTACTTTCTGATATCCGGATAATAAATCCTGAGAAACACCTTTTCCCCAAGTGAGCATACCGTCTTTGTCCATAATCGGAATATTTCCATCAAGAACAAATGACGAAATATCAATTTTTTCAGGTTGATGAAGATTTGAAGCTACAAACTCTTCTTCAATTTTAGGTTTTATGCTATATCGTTCGACTGCAGCTTTCGGAAACCACATATCCTCAATGGTCAGGCCGCATTCCTCTACCATACGTAGCGAGTATGCAAGCCTGTCCAATTCTCCAAGACCGGCGTTGTTTGTACCCAATGTAAACTTGATGCCGGCAGCCTTTGCCGCTTTGATGATCCTTGCGGACGGCACTTTGGTAACTGCGTTAATCTCAAGCGCGACGTTATTATCTTTTAACGCCTTAATCAACTGCGCCACACGCGCATCAGTCCAGTACTTGTCGTAATCAGGCATCATGGCAGCGGAAAGCCGCGTGGGGCTGGCTAAAAAATCAATCGGTTCCTCGTTGATGATTTTCAATGTGCGATCCATGATCATATCCATATATTCCTGTTCGGGGATATCCATAAAAATCGTGTTGGGTATCCAAAGTTGCGTGCGTCTGCCCTTGTGGTCGTTGAAAGTCAGCGCGTCGGTAAAAACATAGTCGAACATCTCCCGCGCTTCTTTCGAAAAAACCTCCGGCCATTCGCGACCTTCGCCCTGCATGGCGTAAAATAGCGGCGGTAATGTAAAATCGTATTCGAAAAGTCTCTTTATCTGCTCATTGTTTGTTGTTTGGAAACCAATACCGCAATTTGCCGCAACACCAAACTCAAATCCGTCGGCAAGCGATCTTTCGATGGCTGCTTTTAAACCTAAGTTTCTGGGCCAGTGTACGTGATAGTCAATTACAGGAAAATCCCGCTGTTGCAGACGGATCAGGGCGTCGTTACGTTCGTCAATCGGTTCTTTACCGTCAGGATAGTTCGGTAAGTTTTCGGCAAACGGTGTGATATCGGCGCCGGCTACATTGAGCGTTCCGTTCTCGACACGGAAACCAATCAGTCCGTTTGAGAGGATTTGTCGCGCATTGGCAGCTGTGCGGTGAGGAGCGGCGGGTTCGATATAGTCCACAACTTTCCAACCGTCAATCATGACCATGATGCGCTTGCCTTCAACCCTGACCTCAAGGTTGAACGACGATAAAACAGGTTTGTAAAGATTACGGACGGATGCAAGCGAACCGCTACGACGATGGTCGTCCGTCGGGTTTCCAATCAGTATCGAATATCCCTTCGACAGCGTTGCGTCCGAGTGAAACCAAAAGCTCGCCTTCGCCCCTTCGGAATGAGTAACACGGACTTTGAAGCCGAAATTTGAAAAGTTTCCGCCGTTGATATCTCCGGCATAGATGGCCGATTGCCCTGCATGGAGTTCAAAAACAGAGGAATTGATGAAGTTGTCGCCAATCTTCCATTTTGTCAAATCGTCGGCATAGCTCGCCGTAAACAATAGAGACGCTATCGCTGTAAAGAAGAAAAATTTACTGTAAGGTATCATAACGATTATTTTATAGGTTAATACTTGATGTTCACCAGCAAAACCGCCTGTGGCGCTACAGGCATTTCTAATCCTGACAACAATAAATCTACTGGAAAAACTTTTCGATTAGTTGATCTCAGGTTTTGGAACACCTAAAACGGACAATTCGCTCAAGTCATAAATAGGCGTGCATTCCTTCGGCAGCCCGTCGTCCGTCGCCCATGGCAAGGATGACTGTGGCGCCTCCCCGCACAATATCGCCGCCAGCAAACAAGTCGGGGATGGAGGTTTGCATGGTTTCCTGATTGACCACCAGCGTTCCCCAGCGCGTTGTTTCGAGCGAAGGCAGTACCTGAGCCATGAGCGGATTGGGCGATACGCCAATCGCTACCACTACCATATCCACATCAATGGTGAACTCCGAACCTTTGATGACCACCGGGCGTCGGCGTCCCGAAGCGTCGGGTTCGCCAAGTTCCATCTTCTGAACTGTTATCCGATTAACGCGGCCGTTTTCGTCCGCATGGTATTCCACAGGATTGTGCAGGCACATCATTTCCACGCCTTCCTGTTGAGCATGGTGTATTTCTTCGATTCGTGCAGGCATTTCGTTCATCGAGCGGCGATAAATGATCATGGCGCGTTCGGCGCCGAGGCGTTTGGCAGTACGGACGCTGTCCATAGCAGTATTTCCGCCGCCAATCACGGCTACATTGCGGCCGCTCAGCACAGGCGTATCACATTCAGGACTTGCGGCGCCCATCAGGTTGATACGTGTAAGATATTCGTTGGACGAGAAAACCCCAATCAGGTTTTCGCCCGGTATATTCATGAAATTGGGCAACCCTGCGCCACTCCCAATGAAAAACGCCTTGTAGCCTTCAGCGCGAAGGGTTTCGAAATCGCTGGTTTTACCAACTACGAAATTGGCTTCGAACCGGACGCCCATTTGGCGGAGGTTCTCTATTTCCACGTCCACAATGACATTGGGCAAACGAAACTCGGGAATACCATATTTTAACACGCCGCCAATCTCGTGTAGCGCTTCGAAAACGGTAACATCATATCCGTATTTGGCCAAATCGCCAGCGGCAGCCAAACCTGCAGGTCCCGAACCAACCACCGCTACTTTCATGCCGTTGGCTGGCGCCACTTCAGGTACGGATATTTCACCTGACTGTCGTTCATAATCTGCTGCAAAACGTTCCAGATTACCAATGGCTACGGAAGGTTTCTTCAACTTTTGCACGTAGAAACATTCGGCTTCGCATTGCACTTCCTGCGGGCAAACACGTCCGCATACCGCCGGCAAAGCATTGGTTTCTTTTAATGCCTTAGCTGCGGCTAAGAATTTTCCAGCCTCAATATATTTGATAAATTTCGGAATGTTGACCTTCACAGGGCAACCTTTGATACAAGTGGGGTCAACACAGTCCAAACAGCGACCGGCTTCATGAATAGCCTGTTCGCTGCTGAGACCCAAATTCACTTCTAAATGGTTAGTAGCGCGTACCACAGGGTCCTGTTCGGGCATCATCACGCGCTCGCGTTTGCTTCTTTCGGCATTTTTTACCGTTTTACGCAATTCTTCACGCCAAGTCTGGCTTCTTTCAGTTTTTAAATCCATTTTTAAACTTTCAGATATTGTTCGTATGCTACTGTTTCTTCTTCTTTGTATGCGCCCAAGCGTTGCATCATCTCATCAAAATTGACCTGATGAGCATCAAATTCTGGACCGTCTACACACACAAATTTGGTTTTTCCATCCACTGAGCAACGGCATGCTCCGCACATGCCCGTACCGTCCACCATAATGGTATTGAGACTGGCCATCGTGGGGATGTTGTATTTTTGAGTGGTCAGGGCTGCATATTTCATCATCACAGCCGGGCCAATCACTACTGCCTGTTGTACGGTTTCGCGCAGGATTACTTCTTCCATTCCGGCGGTAACCAAGCCTTTTTTCCCGCGAGACCCGTCGTCGGTCATCAGGATCAGGTCGTCAGAAAACTCTGCCATTTCTTTTTCCAAAATCAACAAATCTGCGTTTCGTGCAGCAAGTACAGTAACAACGCGGTTCCCGACACGCTTGAACGCCTGAACAATGGGATAAAGGGGCGCAATCCCTACGCCGCCGCCTGCACAAAGAACAGTTCCCAGGTTTTCGATATGGGTAGCGTTACCCAGCGGACCTACCACATCGCTGATGAAATCGCCTTCGTTCAGTTTCGACAGTTTAGCCGATGTACATCCCACTATTTGTACAATGAGCGTGATGACGCCGCGTTCGGTATCAGCGTCGGCAATAGTGAGCGGGATACGTTCGCCGCCTTCGCCCAGGCGAATGATTACAAAATGCCCCGCTTTGCGGCTTTGTGCAATGCGAGGCGCTGAAACATCCATCCGAAACACATTTTCGGATAGAAATTCTTTTTTGAGTATTTGATGCATTTGGGAGTTATATGGTTTTTGTTTGTATTTAAGCTGCAAAAATACACATTTATTTATGACATACAATCTGCATCACCAAGAAAGTTTTTTTCTTCTTCAATAAATTACGTTTTTTTTGGCAAGTATCAGAAATTTTTTCGTATTCTTGCACTTTCAAAAATCATTAAATTTACTTACCATGAAAAAATCAATATGGACAATTGGATGTTGTGTAGCAATTCTGGTTGGAAGCTGTAATTCTGCGAAAACATCAGAAGACGGAATGACCTGTGGATGTGCGGAAAAAAAAGATTCGCTGGAAATCATCATGAACATTCCTGTCAAAATCAAACCGGAGTTTGTGTCGGCTTACATCAAGGCTTTTGAAAAATGCCAGGCCGGAACACTGAAAGAGGAAGCATGTCTTGCTTATGCGCTTTTCCAATCGTATTCTGACAGTACCGAATTTCACCTGTTCGAACGCTGGACCAACAAACCCGGACATAATTTCCACATGGAAACCGCACATTTCCTGCAATACAGGGAAGAAACCAGGGGAATGAATGACCGCGCAAGTTCAAGGATGATCACCACTTACGTTTGTCCCTGTGTGAACGAGTAATGACAAACTCAGTTCATGCCAAGCTGGAAAAACTACAACATTCTCTCAAAGATTTAGGCAACATCGCAGTTGCTTTTTCGGGTGGGGTTGATTCTACTTTTCTACTGGCAGTAGCACATCAAATGCTTGCTGAACGAACGTTTGCCATCACTGCCCGATCAGGTTTGTTCCCTGCACATGAAATGAACGAAGCCCTCGAGTTTACCGCTGTAAAAGGTATACGGCATATCACTTGCGAAATAGACGAATTGGCTGTAGAAGGTTTTGCCGAAAATCCTGAAAATCGTTGTTATCTCTGTAAAAGAAGTTTGTTTTCCCTGTTTCGGGAAATTGCAAATGCTGAGGGAATACTTTGTTTAGTGGAAGGCTCAAATGTAGACGACGATAGCGATTACCGACCTGGTATGCAAGCTATCAGAGAACTTGGCGTTTTAAGCCCTTTGCGGGAAGCCGGATTAACAAAAACGGAAATACGGCAATTGTCGCGCGAATTGGGATTAACCATCTGGGACAAACCGTCTTTTGCCTGCCTTGCCTCACGTATCCCTTACGGAGAAACCATCACACGTGAAAAACTTAAATCCGTCGAAATCTCAGAACAATTACTGTTTGAGCTTGGTTTCAAACAGGCAAGAGTGAGACATCATGGCAATCTGGCGCGTGTTGAAGTCAATACGGATGAAATGGAAAAACTGATGTCGTCTGCCATCCGTAAAATAATTTGTTCGGAGATCAAACTTGCAGGGTTTACATATGTAACCCTCGATTTGCAGGGTTATCGTACAGGAAGCATGAACGAAACTATCCCGTATTTATCTACATAAATTTACTTATGTCCAATTTAAGATTCAAAGCGATAGACGAGGCTTCCAAACGGAAAGCCAGTCCTGTCCCCCCTTTCGAGAAGAAAACTTCCGATTATTACGGTATGTTAGTTTTCGACCGTAATCAGATGCGGAAATATCTGTCGAAAGAGACGTTGCGTATGGTGCTCGACGCCATTGACAAAGGAGCGCCGCTGGAGCGGAACATTGCCAACCACGTAGCGGCAGGGATGCGTATGTGGGCAATGGAACTGGGTGCTACGCACTATTCGCACTGGTTTCATCCGCTTACCGACGGAACAGCCGAAAAACACGACGCTTTTATCGAACACAACGGTAACGGCGGCGTTATCGAGGAATTTACCGGAAAGTTGCTGGTGCAGCAGGAACCGGACGCATCCAGTTTTCCCAGCGGCGGCATACGCAACACCTTCGAAGCACGGGGATATACGGCATGGGATCCTTCGTCGCCGGCATTTATTGTTGATGATACCCTTTGTATTCCTACCATATTTATATCCTACACAGGCGAAGCGCTCGATTATAAAACGCCGCTGTTGAAGTCGATACACGCCGTAGACAAAGCGGCAACTGCTGTTTGTAAATATTTTGAACGTGGCGTCAAAAAAGTTACCTCGTATTTGGGTTGGGAGCAAGAATATTTCCTTGTGGACGAGGCGTTCTATGCCGCTCGCCCCGATTTGGCGCTCACCGACCGTACACTCATGGGACACGAGAGCGCCAAAAATCAGCAGTTGGAAGACCACTATTTTGGCGCCATACCTGCTCGAGTGTCGGCTTTCATGCGCGAATTGGAATACGAATGTTACAAGTTGAGCATCCCTCTGAAAACGCGCCACAACGAAACCGCACCTAATCAATTTGAATTTGCCCCGATTTACGAGGAAATGAATTTGTCAGTTGACCATAATTTATTGCTCATGGCCACGATGAAACAGGTTTCCGAACGGCATCATTTCAGGGTAATTTTACACGAAAAACCGTTTAAGGGCATCAATGGTTCGGGTAAACATTGCAATTGGTCATTAGGCAACAATCTGGGCGTCAATCTTTTTTCGCCCGGCAAAACAGCGCATGATAATCTGCAATTTGTCTGTTTTTTAGTGAATATTTTGATGGCGGTTTATAAACATAACGCCTTGCTGAAAGCGAGTATTTCGTCGGCTACCAATGTTCATCGTCTTGGCGCAGCCGAAGCGCCGCCATCTATCATTTCTGTATTCCTTGGCAGTCAAATATCTATGTTGCTTGACGAATTGGAACGAAGCGAAGGTATTTCGCCTATCCGTGTTGCCGAAACGACAGGTACGCGCCTATCGTTGAGCCATATCCCCGAAATATTGGTGGACAATACCGACCGTAATCGTACCTCGCCATTTGCCTTTACCGGAAACCGTTTTGAGTTTCGCGCTGTAGGTTCTTCTGCCAATTGTGCCTCAGCCATGATTGCGCTTAACAGCGCCGTAGCGTTTCAGTTGCAGCAGTTCAAAACCGATGTGGACGCCCTGATTACTTCCGGTAACAAACGTGACGAAGCCATATTTCAAATAGTTCGCCAATACATTACTGAATCTAAGCCTATCCGTTTTGATGGCAACGGCTACAGCGACGAGTGGAAAGCAGAAGCCGCACAACGCGGTCTCGACTGCGAAAACTGCGTGCCAGTTATCTATGATGCGTATCTCAGCGAACAGTCCATAAAGATGTTTACTGCTATCGGCGTACTCAGCGAAAAAGAGCTAATTGCCCGAAACGAAGTGAAATGGGATGTGTATACTAAAAAAGTACAGATAGAAGCACGTGTGTTGGGCGACTTGGCATTGAACCACATCATCCCAGTAGCCACCCGCTATCAGGGGTTGTTGCTCGACAATGTATACAAAATCAAGGCATTGTTCGAAAGAGAACGTGCTTCAACCATTGCTGCTCAAAATTTTGCATTGATTGAGGAAATTTCTGAACATCTTAACATCATCAAAGAGCAGGTTGACCGGATGGTTGAGGCCCGCAAGGTGGCGAATGTTATTGAAAACGAACGCGAAAAAGCAGTAACATACAGCCGTACCGTTGTCCCATTCTTTGAAGAAATCCGTTATCATATTGATAAACTCGAATTGATGGTGGACAACGAGATGTGGACATTGCCGAAATACAGGGAGTTACTGTTTTTACGTTAGAATAGATTCGGCTCATGAACTTTCGGGAGTGAGTATGATGCGTAAAAGGATATCAGGCTATTATTGTGGCTACTGCCAACGATCTAAACACCATCGGGTTTTACCCCGATGATAAAGATACCCGATTCGTCGGCCAATTTGATAACGGCGTCGCGTTCAATCAGGAGGATACCGCCGGCTTCCACAGCAATTCCCTTGATACCGTATTTTTTTAACTGTTCGATGGTTTGTAGTCCGATGGCTGGTAAATCAACGCGCATGTCCTGTCCAGGTTTCAATACTTTCACCATTACAGGCGCTTTGCCTTTCTTTTTGACTGTGGCTGCTCGCGAAAGCATCATATCCGTACCTTCTATAGCCTCAACTGCCAGTACCATACCTTCCTGTACTACCGTTGCCTGCCCTACATCCACTGCGCCCAATGCCTTGGCTACCTTAATGCCGCGCCGTATATCGTCCATATCTTCGGCTGATGGTTTTACTTTTCCGTAAATACCTTCGGAAAACATCATCTCAGGAACAACTTCCTCAATACCAACCACATGAAAACCATGACGCTCAATTTCGTTGATCACGGCACGAAACATATTGTCGTCGCTCATTTTCTTGATCGCCAAACGCGCCATGATTTTAGCGCCTTCCCAGTCGGGTATCAATTCCTTGAACGAAGGACGTTTGACCCCTCCGGCAAGCACCACGTCTTGCACATTATTTTTGGCCAGCGCTTTCAGCATTTTTCCCGCTTCGCCAATTTTGGCAAAAATATGCGGAGCGTCTTTTAACTCTTCTTCTATGGCGTAGGGTTCAACGCCCACTACAAATATCTCTCTTCCGGTATGGATGCAATGTTTTATGATTTCGACCGGCATCATTCCACTGCCGGCTATCATTCCCAATTTTTTTTTGTCCGACATTCTTTTTGTTTTTCTGCGACAAAAATAGTTAAAATAATTTTTTTACTGTGTCTTTCCCCTATAAATTCTCCTGCGTTCCCACACCAATTTTTGTTCAAGCTAATTTGGTTAGGAATAAAAAAAACAACATATCATAGTTTTTGACATCCCGCTGGGGATGTATCGTCCGGCATCCCGATAGGGATGCATCCTTAAGGATACAAGAGAGAGATTTTTATGCATTTTCTTCCGAGCGTTGTATTCCTAATGGAATATGATTTCAATAATTCAAACTGTTACAGGTTATAAATTTTTCAGGCTGTTAGTAGCGT
>Ga0082212_10007263_pt1 | contig 14690 bp, 12 predicted proteins | sample TergutNt197P3_FD_71548 | JGI IMG/M metagenome (GOLD analysis project Ga0082212, IMG submission 71548) | Neocapritermes taracua P3 segment gut microbial communities from Petit-Saut dam, French Guiana - Nt197 P3 | ecosystem: Host-associated > Arthropoda: Insects > Digestive system > Gut ... | reverse complement strand
TGGCGGAACTCTAAAATCACTTCTCTGTTGAAATATGCCTAAAAAAACCTAAATCCTACCCATAAATTCTGCCAGAGAACCTTGAAAACTACGAGCGCAGACGGAGCCGGAGCGACCGGATATTTAGCCGTACTTACCTCGGTGTTGTCCTTCCGACTCTGGTAAAAACGTTCTTACCTTCCGGCACTGGGGAAGGAAAAGCCAATTTGAAGAGCAAGTAAACCCCAGTTACATCTGAACGGTATCAAAATCGGATGCGCTTTCTGCGGAAAATGCAACCAGCAACCTTCGCTGTGGAGTATATTCGGCAAACTGATGCTCAAACGAAACTGTGCCAATTTCGCTTTTGCTTCTCCGCAAACCATGTTTGTGAGTTCTCCTACTGCGTCAAGAACATCATTATTCACTTCCGTGATGTCGTCCATCATAAGCATCACTCCCGCTGCTTTCATCGCGACCGCCCGTTCCATCGAAAGCACAATCGTACCAACCCCCATTCCACTGACCCCGATAATGCCACTGACTGGATGGAGGGATTGATTGTTCTCCATCAGATCAAGACCTGTGCGCTCAATTTTACAATCCAGCATTGTGCTAAAGACATTTTCGAGACCAGCGATGAGCGGGTTAATGTAATCAATATCAATCGACATAAAAAACGCGTGAAAAAGGGAAGGGTGGAAAAGTCCCCCGCATTTTCCCACAAAATATCCGATTTGCAAGAGGCTGTGCGGCTGTGGGTGCCTACGGGGGTTGCTCTACTGGAGTAAAATGTCTATACTGTTGTAAATACCGATGCAAACTCACATGAAATCGGCGTACCGCTCAGTCGGCACCATGAAATTATTTGCCATTTTTCTATTCTGTTGCGCTGCCGTTGCCTACGCAGGGGACGAATTGCCGACAGAACCGCGAAGGCTTTTCAATAACGGTGCAGAATTAGCCGCAGACGGAAAACTCGATGAAGCCGCAGAAGTGTTACGTCAGGTTGCCGTCATGCGGGACAGAACGATTGCCGCCCAAGCATTATCGTTGCTCGGTCAGATTTCTGCCTCTTCCGCTCGGAAACATCTTGCCGAAAAATATACGGAAACATCCCCGGAACAACGGCAAATAATTTTCGGACATCTTCAATCGGCAGAGCAGTCCTTTGCCGAATCGCTCACGTTGCAACCGAACGACAATGTACGGCAACATCTCGAAACGCTTCGGGCTTGGCGGCACAAGATGACGGGTGTCTGGGAAAAATATGATCGGGAACAGCGTCGAAATGCCGAATGGCAAGAGCGAATTCGCCAACTTGCGAACTGGGAAGAAAAACTCACGGAAAAGGTTCGCCCCCTATTGGAAGAGCCGAATTCGCCTCGAAAATTCCAAACGGGATACGAGACCGGCAAAGAACAGCACCGCTTGGCAGAAGAATTGGAACGGTTGCAGGAAATTCCCATCGACGACGAGGAATTAGCGGATCAATGGAGGCAACTTCCCGAAATTCAAAAAATTGCCAATGAAGCCGCCAAACTTTTGACGCAACATCGAACGGACGAAGCATTGCCGAAACAAAAGCAAGTTCTCGATTACCTTCGGACGCTGTTGAAAAAGGAAGAAAATCCGCAGAATCAACAGAATCAAGAACAAAATCAGAAAGAGGAACAAAACGAACAGGGGCAACAAAAAGAGCAGAATCAACAGCAACAGCAACGGGACGACGAATCGGAAGATGATGGGGAACAAGAGACGGAAATGAACCAGCCGCAGTCAACTCCGCAAGACGGCGGGACGGTGCAAGAAGAGTCCCCGGAAGAATGGGCAGAACGCTTGTTGATGCAAGTGCGTCGAAAAGAGCAGGCGGCAAAGGAAGCACGCAACCAACGCCTGTTATTACGGTCGCAACCCGAACCAGTTGAGAAGGATTGGTAGAAAAATCGACACTTTCTACCGTATCAACTAAACGCAAAGCGTATTGCCATTTCCGACGGAGATACACAATGTCGAAAATCCCTACTCCAATAAAACTTCTTGGAGGATCACGTTGTCAATATCGTCGATCTCCTCTAATGGTTTTCCTCGTTCAAAATCGATAGGAGCACTACGGTCTATCAAATAAAATGACCGATAACGCACGACCGTACCATCGTCGAGTCCCTTTTCGGCACCCAATATACAACCGTCAGGATAAACCGCCTGAAACATTGCATCGCTGTCAATGTGCGTAAGTGCCGGATATTCCGTCAATAATGCAGTACGATTGGCAAACTGTTCAACCTCAAAATAGCCAACGGTAATCCAAATGGCAAAGACGTTCGACCGCGTCGTCGTTACATCGGAAAGCCGCATGGCTTTTTCCAATGCCAAGTACGGATTATCCGCATCGTCAGCAATCAACGACAGCGACAAATCTTTTATCACGTCAAACAACGTTACGTTGCCGAACGCACCGGAAAAATCGTTTTGCTTCGCTTCGCGGTAGGTTCGAAAAGTATCGTAATCAGGAAATTCTTCCGGTCTGCTGCGGATCAATGCGTTCCAACCTCTTTTGGTAACAGTATTGAGGTTAATTTTTCCCGGCTCTCGGTACACTGTTCTATTCGGTCTCCTTGTTTCTGCAAACTTGGTGGGAACGTGAACGAAATCGAATAATCGTTCGAGCGGTGTGCCGATTGAATGACTCGGAGTACCGGCTAAATAGGCGTAAGGACTGATACCATTGTAACTGTAACGTGGATCGTCTCCAAAGAAAGGTTCTCCCTTTCCGTTATCGTGGAATTCGACACCGAATCGCCCCGGTGCTGAGGAGGGTACGAGCATTAACTCTCCCGTGTTCATGAATGGAGCGTCATGCCAAGGGAAATGTAAAAGCGGGGTGGGAGAATCGGTCTTAACAAGCGTGTGCTTCGGTACGGTTGAAACAAAACCATTTTCATCGATACCATAAACGTTTGACTCCAGCCCTGCCCAGTTATCCGTTAAATCGCTTGGCGAGAGTATTTTGTCCCAGATATTAGAAACCGCATCAACATCTTTCCACTGCCCTTGCCGCGAAGAGATACGCATGTTGGCATCCTTGGGGATGTCCCCCTCTTCTATTTGCCGATTCTGATTTTGTCTCCCAGCGCTATTGAATACATGCAGATCAATCATATTCCAATCGACAGTAATATATGGATTACAAATCGGATCATGTGGTCGTGTAGGATCGGCAAGCCGTTGCAAGCAAATCGTCTTGTAACACGGAATTGTCCCTCGTTGGCGAGGAATAGTACCGTCAAGTCTTCCATCAAACGGCATTAAGGTAGCCGAATCTGGATTGTTGCCATGTGTCAATGGCGGGTACGCATTGGACAGAGTGTCTGCAGGTGCCGGAAGCGGTTCAGAAACATTTACTCTGGCTGCCGGGTTTCCCGGTTGAGTTTCGGCAAGCATGATTCTTGCCATGGTGCCGCGCAAATCAATGGATACCGATTGAGGCGTGCTAGGAGAAAATACTGTTACTTCTGCTGGCGCAATAATAAGATAAGAGTCTGGAAGAAGAGGAACTGTATTTCCTGCGCCCCCTGTGTTGGTAAAACCTGTATTAGCGTATGAACGTCGTTTGATTTCATTATCCGCCTTCGGAAAATCTAAATTGGATCCGAACCATATAAACCGCTCTGGTTGTCCTAAGTCGGGATGGTACTGTTTATCGTCAACGTCCAACCATTGATAGAATTGCGGATACTTTATTCCATCATCGGGAGTTAAAAGTTGGAAAAGTGCATTGCGCTCAGGGTGATCGTCGTCATTCCATTTGAATTTACCTGCTTCTGTTTTTGTTGCTTCACCGATGGCAAGTCGCCAGACATAATCACCGCTATTAGTTCCTGTTCTTGCAGCAAGGTCTAGTATTTTACTATTTTCATCGTCTTTTGTATCGACAAGACTATTCGCCGAATAACTGCGCTGTAGATTTCCCTGCCGATAAAGTTTGACAAAAAGCACACCTTGCGGACGAAGATGTTGACGGAAAACACTGTAATTGTCATTGTTTGCGTTTGCCACTATTCCGCGATTATGAAAAGCAAACGTTTCGGTAATTACGACTTCCGATTTCTCAAAACCCCAGATCAGCATGTAATTGTCTTCCAAGTCCAACTTTTCGGCAAGCAGGTCTTCAATCAGACGGGTACAGTCTTCCGGTGTGTCATCTGTCCTGAAAATAAAGGGGGTCATCACATCGTCGGGATCGATAAAGTCGATAAGGTTGACCGACCATTGCGCAAACCTTTCCAACGCTTCCGCATCGCCTTGAATCTCATCATGATAAAGCACACGAAGCAAATAAAATATCTCCTGGGCGAATTTGAACTTTTCCACGAGGAGGGCATTTTTTGCCTCTGGCGTTGCGTTGGGGTTCCAGTGTGTATCCCATTCCGGGAGCAACGTTAGCCGATTGATGTCCACCTTTTCGCCGTGTTCGGTGATCTCTTTCGGCAACAAACCCCAAAGCAGACTTGCCTCGGTATCGTCGGCGGTCAGTCGGTCAACACGTTCTCTGAGTGTTTCGTAACCACCGCCGTTGGTGCGTAAAAACCTTGCTGTAATGGGAATGTCGCTACTGCGTGTCGTCAAACTATAACCCAAGTCGGATCGGGTCAGTGCCGGATTGCTCGGTTCGTAAGAATTGTCAAGTAATGCCCGAAAATCGTGTGATAAGCGATTATAGTCAATCTCCAAAAGAGAGCGTGAGAGCGATTCCATATCATTCACATCGAATGGTGTATCGCCGCGCCGGTTGGTGTACGGATTCATTAAGTAAGGAATAAAGTAAGGAATACTCGTCGGCGGTATCTGAGTGCCTGCCCTGCGGTTTCCCAATTCATCAAACTCCACCGGTGTCGTACCGAACCAATCCGCCATCAGTCCTCCTTCGGTATAGGCTTGATAATTGATACCGTGCCAGCGTCTCAATATGTCGTCGAGTGCGGCAGGAGATAGAGCCGCAAGTGCTGTCTCATCGCCTGGCACGCCATCCGTACCATATCGTTCGGTCAAAACGCCGGACGTGAGTAACGGCGAGGACAAATCGGCAGTTCCTAATCCCATTCCGCGAACGCCAGCATTAACGGTATTGTCTGGAGTTTGTTCGAGATTTCCCGTCGTGTTGACGTTGATTCGACCATCCAGATCAATGACGTGAAACGACACGAGCGGTTTGTAGTCTAAACCAGTTGCTGGATCACTGATGAGTTCCAAACCGATATCAAGCCAAATACCGTCGTGAACTCCATTTCCGGTATTGTCCACGTCCCAAGGACCGGCGGTGAGAAAATTCTTCAGATTGGAAACCGACGCTGCCGGATTACTGCCGGTGAATTTGGGATGATCCGTCGGCAATGGACGCAAAATATACTTTCGCAGCACGTTCGGTTTGAATGCATCCGGGTCATTATCACTCCAATACTTAACGAGTTGCGGGCGATGAAACGACGGAATAATTCGTTGCAACGTATCATCGTTGAAATCATTCCATGCGAGGAACATCGTCATGTAATCCGGTGCGGTGTAGTCGGAACGCAACGAAACATCGCTGTCAAGAAGCCATTCTTTATATTCTGCTTCACCATCGTCATTGGGTGCAAGGATATTCGGTCGCAGGGCAAACGGTATGCCATCGTCATCTTCCGTGAATAATGCGGCGGGATTGTTCAAAGTCCCGTGGAGATTTTCCAAGATACTGAACGGAGCGAGAACGTTATCTAAACTTGCACTGCCCGTGAGCAATAGTTCGAACGCTACGTCGGCTTCGTTGCCGCGCGGCATGCCGGAACCACTACTGATGAGTCGTTGTGCGTAAATTTCAGCAGTTCTTCGGGTTTGCGACACGATGACCATAAAGGCGGTTACCAATAAGGCGAACGTCACCATCAGCGCAAGAACGACCAAGAGTGTCATTCCGCGCCGGTGGGGTTGATCTTTTTGTATTGGTAAAGTGTACATGATTGTTATCTCCTTCATACTAATTTTATCTCGCTCTCGGCACAATTTTAGTGTCCTTTGTGTCTGTGTGGTAAAAAATAACGAACCACAAAGGCAAACGCAAACGTTATTTTTGATTATTCATTACTCCCAAATGGGAACATCTTTGACGCGTTTGTGGTACAACACACCGCTGGGGATGTACATCTGTATATTATTGCCGATTCCTTCCAAGTCGCCCGTTACGACAACTTTCGGTATTGCCGGATTGGACTTATCCACAAACACGATTTTACACCATGCTCCGCCTTCGACCTCTATTGCCGGTCCCCAGGTTACGAACACGTACTTCGTTTGCGTCAGCAGTTCCAAGTGTTCCGCATTGGGAAGTGTAAACGTTCCTCCGCCGCGTGAAGCGGTAAAACTGCTCGGTGCGACTTGCCGATCATCCGTTGCCACCCGATTGTAACAGGCAAGAATATCTGCAACAACCTTCGGTTCGACTTCCGCAAGCGGAACCGCATTTTTGTCGCCAATGAAGGCACTGTCAATCTCCGGTAGGTATGTAAAAAACCAAGTGTATTTACCTGAACCTATCGGCTTGCCGTTTTTGAACCTCAGAACCGGTCGATCCCCGCCGTCAAATTCATAGTTGAGGTCATCATATCCCCGCATCACCTCGTCCCAGTGCTTTGCGGTGATAAACGTGCTGACACAAAAAATATGGAGATCCGGGTCGAATACCTCGAATGGTTCGTACCAAATAAATTTTGTGCAGTTCAGTGTTTCCATTACCCTATCAAATATCGGAATTCCATTGCTCCAAACCTCTGTTGCGTCAACGGCAGTCCATTCCATTGGGGCTGCCATCTTTCTGATAAAAATTTCTTCGGCGGCATTGGCGAGCATGTTGGAGGCGTACTCGGCATGCCGGGCTTGGGAAACTTGAAACGCACCGAAAGGGATGACGGCAAGCACACCGAGCAAGCCGACGCTCAATACAAATATCGCCGCCAGCACTTCAAGCAGCGAAACTCCGCGTTGTAATGGTTGTTGTGTTGCCATGTGTTGATCCTCATTTTATATGATTCTTCGTGAAATCCTTTGTGTCCTTTGTGTCCTTCGTGCCTTTGTGGTCAAAAATAATAAACCACAAAGACACAAAGTGCACAAAGAAATCACAAGAGACGTAAAAACATCGTCCCGATCTTTTCCTCAATTCCCTACATTAAAAAAGTGTTCTTTCGCAAATTTTCGGGCATCACGGATGTCTTGGAGTTTACGTTCTATCGGATCAATAATCGTACCGTTGCCCGATTGAATCGGAGCATTCTCCGTGATGCGTATTCCGCCTGTCTTCGGATGAATCGTTACCCAATATGTGGACGGTACATCAATGTTCGTCTTTTTGTCTTCCGCCATCGGATTGCCCGCCGCATCCATTTGCCGATCCCATTCACCGACGCAGAAATAGAGCATTTCGTTTACTTTTATCTGAATTCCATCGATGAAAAGAAAGTCAACGTGTCCTGCTGGTGAAAACAGTACGACGACTTCGTTTCCCGAAGAAAACGCAGGCGGAATATCATCTGGTGATTTATCACCACCGCCAAAATTGACCGTCTCGCCGCCGGAAAAGACGAGATCGACAATCGTGCCTCGCGGCATTACCGCTGGAGGCACCCACGCCGATACAATGCTTGCCTGTCCGGTAATTTGATACTCCATCGCATCGTTAATGTTTGTCGTGGGATCGGGTAAATCCAGATTATCGTAGGGCGGATTCAACTGAAATTGATCGCTGCCGTTAATTGTATATTCTAAAAAACGACCCAGATGGTCAAATTGCACCGCACTGCCCTGCAAAAATTGATCTCGTCCCGCCGCGACAGAAACGTCGTTCCAAGAATCTGCCGCTCGCCATTCTCCGTCGGAATCATCGAAATAATAGGGGAGAATTTCTCCTGCAACAACCTTTACTCTTACGTTAAGGGGATTCACCAAGTTGGGAAAAACGCCAACTTTCTGAAAATGCAACTGTATCGCAGTGGTTGGAGCGTTCTCGAAGGGGATCAATCGGACTCCGTAGCCTTTTCCTTCCTGCATGGATTTCATGCGGGCTTTTTGGAATGCCCCTGCCAAAACTTGGGCGGCATTATGCGTTTTGCGAGAATCCAGCATCGGTCGGATGAACGGCACACTGATCGCCAGCAGTGCGCCGATGATGGCGGCAACCACTAACAACTCAACCAACGTCATTCCGTAATGGGAATTATGTAATTGACGATTTCGCATTGTCCTAAAAACTTCTATACCATCGATGATTGTGTATATTATCAAAATGTTCCGACCCGTAGGGCATGCCATACGGGTCGATGAACGGATCAAGGATGCCGTCCGGTCCGACTTTCGGTGATACCGGCATGCCATTACTATCTATCGTTTCCACGGCAATACCATACTTGCCATCGGGACCGGCAGAATAAATAAGCGGATACAAAAACCAACCGATGGAGTCCGTCCGTTCATCCATCGGATCAGGATGGTTTTTACTCGCAAGTTCCATTTGTTCCCGTAATTGTGTTCCTCGATCTTTCCACCATTGTTCGTTGGCACTCTGGTTGGACTGCGGAGTAAAACCCGCCATTTTTAGCACGTTTTGTTGTAAATCGCTATCCGAAAAAGCCGGTGCCCAGCGTAAAAACTGAATCGGATTGCCCCAGGCATCGACAAAGACCAAAAAACCATCGACATCGGCAATTTCGCTCCCGTGAAATGATTCCAGTGATTCGGGATCCAAGTTCTGAATAATCAAAAACAGCAATGCTGCCCGACTGGGTTTGTTCGTGCTTGGTGCATTATTGTACGCTTGCCAATAATAGTCCAGCAAAGGGGATTCGACAACGGAATACGACGTTCCGGTGATAGTTATTGGGCCCAATTTATTGGCGGGATTGGTCGAATCATAGACTTCCGCCCAACTTTGCGGCATTTCCATCCGCATCGTATCCCAAATGAAATGGGCGGCAATTTTCTGCCGCTCTTCTTCGGTAAGGTTCGAATAGTTGATAGCAACTTTGCTTTTGATCGTAATAAAACTGTTTTCTCGCGACGCAAAAATGTTTTGCATTGCCGTATCAATTTTTTGGATCGTTGCCCTTGTTTTCGCAACTTTGGTGGAGTGCGCAACCATACTCATGGTGAAGAGCGTCAGTGCCATTAACATGACAATGATTGCGCCCACCACCATCAGTTCGACCAGCGTAAACGCTTGTCGAAAAGCCGAAATCTGTAATTGCCCATGATTGCGTCTCATTGTGTTGTTGTAGTTGACTCTTTGTGTCTTTGTGGTTAAAAAAATCGACCACAAAGGCACGAGGAACACAAAAAACTACGGTAAAATGCTCTTTAATTCTTTGCCGTCCGAAAAGTTCGTGAGGTTGTCCAAGTCCTCCTGGGTTATATTCTTGCCCGTATTGATGACACGTAAGGCTGGAGGTGTTGATTGTCCTTTACCAGTTAGCGGACTGAACTTGCCATCCAAACCGGGATGGATCAATTGGTAAGTCGTCGGATTTTTCCATTTGACTACATCAGTCGTATCGACACTTTCGGCGTAGGGAACACCCCAACTGACCTCATTGGGAGTTTCCAGCACAAGATAACATTGTTTGATAACGCCATTAGCTTTGTAAGCGTCATCCCCGCCGCTTGTTCTTCCCCGAAAGTATTGGAAAGGGAGAAATTGTCCGCGAATTTCGACTCCGATTGCAGGAACAAGATCACGAGGTGTACCGCCTATTGTACCTGGCGGTGTTGGCGGATCACCGCCGGGAGTGCCCTGACCAATACGGTCATCAAGACCCGTTGGAATCATTTGGGCATTTTTGCCGAGTTGCATCGTGTAGAATACCTTGTTGTCCAATGCCCCATTGTTGTTCGGTGATCTGATAAACGGACATTCGGGATCGGCATAAAAACCCGAAAATTCACCGTCGGCATTGGGAAATCCGCCGAGCCATAGCGGCAATGCTCCGAGCGCATGGGGATGCGGAGAACGGGTAAAGTTTACACCGTTGCCGTATGTGAAACTAATCGCTCGTTTGATCACCCAGGCTTGCTGTTCCTGCGTTGTCCATCCCCCGTAGCCGGGCGGAAAGGGAATGCTGGATTCATTTAACAAACTCTCTGTCATTTTCCAATCCCATCGGGGGAACCTTTTTTTGACGTGCCGAACGAGGGCTTCATCGTCGTACATATCGGGAGGATATTCCCCAATTTCTGCTTTGTAGTGTTCGATTGCCATTGAAATTTCGTTCATTTCTTTAGCGATGGCGGCACGTTTGCTTGCTCGCATCGCCCCCGCCACTGCCGCCGTTACCAACAATGCCAGCATACCGACAATGGCAATCACCACTAAAATTTCGACCAACGTAAAAGCACGTTTCGTATTCATCGCTCACCTCTCGTGTTATTTCGTTCCTTCTTTCCGCCGACACCGACTCCCTTTCTCTATTCTACCATGAACTTGGGGAATTTGTAATCCGAAAACCGCCAGAATTCGGATATTTTTCCAGTTCCGGCGAAAATGCTATTGATTTAACGTATCAGGGACGATATAATACGCAATAGTGAATCCCCTCGCATTTCGACAATGGGTTTCTTGCGTAACGGTAGTTGCCATGCTCTTCGGTACGGCGGCACCGCTCGGAATCTGTTATTGCGAAGGGTGCCTGTGCGAAAGAAACATTTCGCGGCTCCTTCCCGACTTCGGCGGCGAAACAAAAGACTGTTGTTGTACGCCGTCAGAACCGCAACCACAGCAATCGGACGAAAAATGTTGCGGTTCGCCGGAAACGCCCTGCCAATGCTCTTGCGGCGACGTTCAAACGGAGGACGCAATCCTTCCGAAAGCCGTTTTGCCGGTCAAAATGCCGAATGTCGGTCTTTTATGGAATATCGTTTTGGCACTTCCCAATCTTGCCGATGCAGCGGACACACTGTCCCGCTTCGGTCATTGGAATTTACCGCCGCCTCATGTTCCGTTACACGTCTTACTGTGCGTCTTTCTGAATTGATGGATTGCACGTCCCTGACTTTTAAAAACCGTCAAACACGGTGTCTGGCGGTACGTTCCAACATTTTTACCGAAAGGAAATTATCATGACGAAGAACTATAAAATCATTCTCGGAGTAGCCGTTTTGGCACTCTTTTCATTGACCGTTGCTTTTACCGGCTGCTCGAATGTGGGTGCCGTCGATGGCGGCAAGGCAACGACCAGCAAAGCGACCAGTTGCTCCGCTTGCCCTTTCCATGCCGCCCAGGCGGAAGCGTGCGAAGCGGCACCGGCAACTTGCGGTTGCGGCGAAGTCTGCAAATGCTGCGACGGTTGCAAGACCGGAAACTGTATCTGCGAAGATTGCAAATGTGGGGATTGCTGCAAGCCGAAAACCTGCTGTTGCGGCGAAGATTGCAAATGCTGCGACGGTTGCAAAGGCGGCGAATGCACATGCGAAGACTGCAAGTGCTGTGATTGCTGCAAAAAATAGATTGGAATGAAGTGAACCGAAGTGGGCGAAAAATCTATTTTTCGCCCCGTTTTAGCCCGTTTCTTACCGTATGATCGTCGAATCATCAAAATCCTCGGCACCGATTCGATCTGCCCAGGGGGATTGTTGCGGATCACGATAAACGCCGCACATACGTAACGGCAAACTGTCAAAACGTTTGTGTTTGATCCGAATAAACTTGAATGCCGTTCCAAGCAAAAGCCGGAAGTCGAACCAAAAAGACGCTCTTTCGATGTATTCGAGGTCGAGAACCAACTTCTTTCGCACATCTTTCAAGTCGGTGTCGGGCGGACGATTCAGTTGAGCATAGCCAGTCATGCCGGGCGTAACCAACATCCGATATTCGTAAGCATTGATCTCTTTTTTAAGTTGTTCGATGAATGCGGGACGTTCGGGACGCGGTCCAATAACGGTCATTTCACCTCGCCAGACGTTCAAAATTTGCGGGAGTTCATCGATGTGAAGCCGCCGCATAAATCTTCCGACGGCGGTTACTCGTGGGTCACGTTTTCCTGCCCAAACTGCCACTCCTTTCGTTTCGGCATCAACCACCATGGAACGAATTTTGTACATTTTGAATTGTTTGCCGTCTTTGCCGCATCGTACCTGCGTGTAGATGACGGGACCTTTGGAAGTCAAACGTGTCAAGAGCATAAAGAGCAGAATGAGCGAACCAACGACGGGTAACGTGATGATCGAAATACAAACGTCGACATACCACTTGAACCGATAATATTTTGAAATTTGGGGTTTGAAATTGTCCATAGAGAACAGACTTGTCCCTGTAAACGAAGTTTTTCGAACAATGGAACACTGGAGTCTAACACGGGTAAAGTTTATTTTCAAGGGGTTCACTTGAAATCGTCAAAAATACGGCATATAATTTTTTTCGGGGCGGTTGACTTTTTCGATTAGGTAATATAGAATAGAGAGGTAGTTTAGGCGGGGAAGTTCCCGCCCAAAAAATCACACCCGTTTTAATAGGAGAATACTATGACCCAAAAAATGCTTTGTTTGTGTGCCGCCGTTGCTTTGCTTTTTGCTTTCGCAACGACAAATGTTGCCAGTGCCCAGGAAAGTGCCGTTCCGGCACACGGTGTTTCCGCCGGTTGCCCTTGTGAATTTGCTCCAACCCCATGCCCGTGGAGTTGTTGCTCTCCGTGGCTTGCCAAAGGGGGATGCCCGGCTGTAACCTATCGTATCGGACCACTTGGTGCCATTCGTCCGGTTGTTTATGCACCGGTCTATCGCCCTGTTTATACCACACGGCTTGCTCCTCGATACGTTTGTCCGCCGGTTTGCCCGCCGCCGTGCATTCTGCCCCCGCGAGCAGTGTATGCCCCTTACTGCTGGTAGCAAAATTCTAAATACAAGCAGAGCGGGAGTGATCCCGCTCTACTTGTGCCATGATTGATCTCGCTTACTCCAAAAAGCCGCGTCTATCGACCGTTTCACCGCCTGCCTTTGTCAATACGGCTTTGAGCAGTTTGAGTTCCACCGTCTCCTTCAAAAACAGCACTGAACCATCGGCAAAGTTTACGGTTACGCCGCCGACATGTTCCGAACCGATGCCGCTCTCGTGCTTGTTCACCCCCAAATACGCATGCTCCTGCAACACATCCATTGGTGCCATCCAGCAGACGGGTGTCTTGCGCTCCACAAGCAAAATCGTATTCGACGTGCCGTCGGTAATCTTGGGAATCGTAACGCCTTTGCCATCGGGTACACCGATAGTTTCGTCGCCGACGACCATGCAGTAAGTCGTATCCCGCTTCGGATTGCCTTGTGTGCAAGCCGGACAACGGAAAATTGCCGGCATCTTGTCGTGAAACTGCTTGTTGTGTTCGCTGTCCCACGGTTCGTCAAGTCGAATCTGTTTGTACAGGTCTGCTTGATCCAAGTACGGCAGAACCAACACCCGCCAACTGTGTAGCGGCTTGCCCGATTCATCCACCGAAAACGGTGGCGGAAACGTTAAATTTCCCTTGACATCGGCGTAATTGTGAAATGCCAATCCAAGTGCTTTCATCTTATTGGCACAGGGTATCCGCTCCAATCTGTCCACTTCCTTCTTGGTGATGACTTCCAGTACCGGTGCCGCCATTTCAAACATTTCGTTCAGTTGCGACTGCTCCCAACGCAAGACCAAATTTTTGCCTTCCGGCTTGGGAATCAGCAGCGCACAGATGCGATCCGTATTTTTGATGAGATTTTCCTTCAAATCCTGCCGACCGAAATAAGGGGAAGTCGGAATGTCAAAATCGGGCACATTGGCAACTCCAAACGTGATGAGTTTCTGCAAAATCTGCTCCACGTTCGAAGCGGCAGCGTCGGAAGTCATCATCGCTGAAAAATATGCCTTCGATGCACCCGGATCGATGCCGAGTGCCAGCCAACGCAGTTCCGAAATCGGTGTGGCAATGTCCAATTCGTGGAACGGACTTGGCAACTTCGGGTCGGTCTCTTTCACCACTTTTCGGACGAAGCCGGGCAGTGCCGCCGCAACTTTGACCGGTGCCGATTCGACCGCCTTGAACGCTTCGGCAAAGTCGGGACGATCCAGCGGTGTTGCCAAAATGATTCGGTCAACCAACAAATAGCGTTCTTCATCTGTGATGATGTCGTCTCGCGTTCTAAAATATCGTGGCAAGACCACTACGAATTTGTTGTCCCGACTGCTTGTAATTTCCAGCCACGGGTCGGGTTGGATCGGGGCAAGTGCCGCCTTCAACGTTTCCACTTTGATCTTGCCGTTTTGCGGCAGGATCACTGCAAAATTGGTGGTTGACATTCGCAGATTTACCACGAAATAGGCTTCTTGGATACCGAGCGTGGTGGTCAGATACATTTTTCCCAGTTCGGCAGCGGCGGCGATTTGGCGAACGTCAGTCATCACACCTTCGCCAGGTAGAGTTTTCGCAAAGGCTTCGACAAGCGTTTTATTGCTTTGCAGAAATTTGGTGATGTCGATTTTCGACAAATCGACATGAGCGATGAGGAGGGTTTCCTCTTGCAGGAAGTTTTTCCATTGTGCCTCGTCGGCAAGTGTCGTCAGCGGGAAGAGGAATAAGGCGAAAAGTAAAGTTAAGCGTTGCATAATTGTTGAAAGGGGTTAGGGGGTTATATTAGACTTGTTGCATAACCTCGAAATTGCTATCCTTACG
>Ga0082212_10007262_pt1 | contig 14690 bp, 8 predicted proteins | sample TergutNt197P3_FD_71548 | JGI IMG/M metagenome (GOLD analysis project Ga0082212, IMG submission 71548) | Neocapritermes taracua P3 segment gut microbial communities from Petit-Saut dam, French Guiana - Nt197 P3 | ecosystem: Host-associated > Arthropoda: Insects > Digestive system > Gut ... | reverse complement strand
TTCGGAAAAAAGAAAAACCGTTTCCATACCAGAAAAACTAAAGTTTATATCAGCCATATTTTTTTCATATTCAAAATCATTCAGGTTTCTGATTCCCCTGATTATGAAATCTACACAATTCTGTTTTGCAAAATCAACAGTAAGTATATCATATGATGTTATATGAATGTTATTTACATTTTTATATATTTTACAAATGTTTTCGAGACGTTCTTCAATTGTAAAAAGCGTTTTCTTATCAGAATTGTTACCGATAGCGATTATTAATTCGTCTACAATAGATAACGATCTTTTTACAATAGCGTGATGACCTATTGAAAATGGATCGAATGTACCCGAAAATAATGCTTTCTTTATCATAATCACAAATTATTTGTAAAATCTTCTTCAACAACAAGATTGTCAATAATAAAATTTTGACGGTCTAATGTATTTTTTCCCATATAAAACTCCAATATCTCTTTTATAAAATGATCCTTTTTCATTTTCACTGGGTCAAGACGAATATTACCGCCAATAAAGTTTTTAAATTCATCAGGTGAAATTTCACCCAGTCCCTTAAAACGGGTTATTTCAGGATTTTTACCAACTTTTTTAATGGCTGAAAATTTTTCATCATCAGAATAGCAGTAAAAAGTTTTTTGTTTGTTTCGCACGCGAAACAATGGAGTTTGCAATATATAAACATGATTTTTACGAATCAGGTCGGGAAAAAATTGAAGAAAAAAAGTTATCAATAGCAGACGGATATGCATACCGTCGTCATCGGCATCGGTTGCAATGATTACCTTGTTATAGCGTAGACCTTCCAGACCGTCTTCGATATTAAGGGCAGCCTGTAAAAGATTAAATTCTTCGTTTTCATATACAACTTTCTTAGTAAGTCCATAACAGTTAAGAGGTTTACCCCGCAAACTGAAAACGGCCTGAAGATTTGGATCGCGACTTTTTGTAATAGAACCACTTGCTGAATCGCCCTCAGTGATAAATATACACGATTTTGCTTTGTCATTATTCTTATAGTCATTGAGATGTATCCTGCAGTCCCGTAACTTTTTATTGTTGATATTCGATTTTTTTGCACGTTCGCGGGCAATTTTGGTAACGCCTGCAATCTCTTTACGTTCTTTTTCAGAGTCAAGAATTTTCTTTAAAAGAATACTGGAAATATCTGCATATTTATGCAAATAATTATCCAATTCCTTTTTAATAAAATCACTAATAAATTTTGAAATAGTAGGGCCATTCGGACCGATATCCTTTGAACCTAATTTTGTTTTTGTCTGGCTTTCAAAGACAGGTTCTTCCACTTTAATACTTATAGCGGTAGTAATTCCGGAACGTATATCGCTATATTCAAAATTTTTACCGAAGTATTCTTTTACTGTGCGACTTAATGATTCGCGAAATGCGGTCAAATGAGTACCGCCCTGCGTCGTATATTGTCCGTTCACAAAAGAGTAGTTTTCTTCGCCATACTGATTACTATGGGTGATGACTACTTCTATGTCATCGCCTTTCAAATGAATAACGGGATAGAGTGGTTCGGAAGTCATGTATTCATTCAACAAATCGGCTAATCCGTTATCGGAATGATAACTTTTTCCATTGAAAGTGATAGTAAGTCCGGTATTTAGAAATACATAGTTTTTGATGAGGTTTTCAACAAACTCGTCTTTATATTCATAATCCGGAAAAATTATGTTATCAGGAATAAATGAAACAAGCGTACCGTTTCTTTCTTTTGAAGAAAATATTTCAGATTCATTGATCAAATTTGCCTTTTCATACTCAACTCTTTTGGATTCTTTTTCTCGCGTGCTTTCAATCAAAAAATAACTGCTAAGCGCATTGACGGCTTTAATGCCGACACCATTAAGACCAACCGATTTTTTAAAAGCCTTGCTGTCATACTTCGCACCGGTATTCATTTTGCTGGAAACATCCTTCACTTTCGTAAGCGGAACACCGCGACCATAATCACGAACAGACACAACGCCTTCCTTGATTTTTATTGAGATGGTTTTACCAAATCCCATCATGAATTCATCAATGGAATTATCAAGTACTTCCTTTAGAAGTACATAAATGCCGTCATCGGCGAATGTGCCATCGCCTTGTTTTCCAATATACATACCCGGACGACGACGGATATGCTCGTTCCATTCGAGCGTAATTATTTGATTATCTTCGTATGATACTTCGTTATCCTTTAAAATATTAAATATGTCATTCATAATTAAATTTGTTTTATATAAACCCTCCTTGTTTTATGATGTTCTTTTTTGAAATATTGCCATTGTGCTATAACCGCATAATTTGTAGTAAGCTCTGGATTACTTTCGGCATATTCCACGCCAATACGATTGTATTCCGGAATTAAATCATTAAATAATAAAGCATTAACACCTTTATTTTGATATTCGGGTAATACTGCCGTAAGGTATAAGTCAATCACTTTCGGTTTTCCATACAATGCTTTTAGAAGATGAATGAAACCGAATGGAAATAAGGAACCTTTCGATTTTTGCATTGCGCGTGTCAAACTTGGTAAGGTGATTCCAAAACCAACAACTGCATCATCTGATTCACGTACAATAATAGTAATAAGGTTAAGTTGTAATAAAGGTATATACATCTTAACATAATAATCAATTTGCTTTTCGGAAAGCGGAGTAAATCCATATAATGGCCCGTAAGCCTTATTTAATACATTAAAAATTTTATAAGCATATGGCCATACTTGCTTTCGTTTTTTAAATTTCATTACTTTAAGACCATATTTTTGTTTGGCAAACTCTCCAATCCGTAGGTGCTTTTCTGGTATTTCTGACGGTATATATATTTTGTATTCTCTCCAGTCCTGATCCTTTACAAACCCGATACGTTCCAACTGTTCAGGATAATAGGCGTAATTATATATAGTAGCCATCGTACCGGGAAGGTTGAATCCTTCTATTAACATCGCTTCATGATCCATATCGGTAAAACCTAACGGTCCATGCAATGCAGTTAATCCTTTTTCTTTTGCCCATTTTACAACTGCATCGAAAAGTGCGTCAACTACTTCGTTATCATCAATGAAATCAACAAATCCGAATCTGGCATAATTTTGCTTCCAGATTCTATTGCTTTCATTAACAATGATACCGGCAATACGACCAACAATTTTTTTTCCTTCATAAGCAAGAAAATAAATGGCTTCGCAAACCTCAAAAGCAGGATTTTTATCTTTAGATAAAGTCATCACTTCATCAAAAATAAAATTTGGAACATGATAAGGATTACCCTTATATAGTTCTATATTAAACTTTACAAACTGTAAAAGTTCTTTTTTTGTTTTTACTTCTCTAATTTCAATACGCATATATTAAATAAATTTTAGAGGCAAAATTACAAAAAACTTTGGATTTTAAAAAAAAGATAATAATAATTGCTCAATATTTAATCTCATTTGCGTTTGCGAACAGGAAAAATTATTTACAAGAATTGCGATAGAATAGATATTACCGTCTTTAATTACATATCCGGCGTAACTTCGTACCCGACTCATGCTACCACTTTTTAAACGAGCTTTTCCCTGTAGGACGCTTCCCCTAAGAAAATTGGCAACAGTACCTTCAACGCCGGCACGAGGTAAAGACTCGATAAAGGATTTTGAAACCGGTGATTGCGTATACATATAGGATAAAAATTCACATATAAAAGATGCAGTCAGTTTGTCTGTGGTTGATAAACCGCTACCATCAAACATCCAGATTGAAGATGTATTAAAACCTTTTTCACTCCAATATTTTTTAATAAATTTAACACCTTTCTCGAAAGATGATAATTCTTCATCGGTATCATAATACAAACCAATGGTTTTCAAAAGCGCATCAGTATAAAAATTATGACTTAAATAATTTGTAATACGAACTAATTCATTCAAACGAATCGAATAAGTATTAAATAAAATTTTCCGTTCCTGAATATTCCAGTTATTATTTTGAAAAAGAATACGATAACAGGTAGGCGCTCCCGAAACAATAACTGTATCTTTTTCTAAATGTTTTGTAAAGAATTGAGACAAAAATAAGGGAGGGTCGGGAATATCACCTTTTTGCTGATATGAAAATCGATTGGCAGGAACAGTTCCAAAAAGATAACGTTCATTTGAGTATGGATAACCGGTAATATACATACTATCAACATCAGAAACGTTTGTAGAAAGATAATTGTTAAAAATAACAAATGGCAAATCAGGATCGGTTTTAATTATTTCTGGTATCGTATTAGGTTTACCGGTACGTAAAAAAAGCGTATAACGATTATCCATAAAATTAATGCCATAACTACCCTGCCCATAATAACTACCCATATCTTCATGCAGCATTTTCATAGAAATACCCTGGAAATCGAAAATACTTTCATCGCTAATAACTGCACCGGTAACTAATCGTATACCTGCTAATTTTACGTGTTTTATCCATTCACGCACAATTATTTCCGGATCGGAACGTGCTTCTCGCGAACCAAGTGTCGGATCACCACTGCCTCGAATATATAAATTACCAAAAAGAATGCTGTCTTTGATTAATCCATCATACATTATAGATGTTTCAAACCGGAACTGTTCTCCAAGTATTTCAAGTGCAGAAGCGGAGGTTACGATTTTCATTACAGATGCGGGAATCAATTCACGTTCTGCATCGTAGCTATAAATAACCGTATCGTTTAAAACATCTTTTACCATGATGGATATTGAAGCCCCCTTCATGTAGTCTGGCTTTAGGAATTGGTCAATAGGCGATTGAGAAAACGCATTTATAATAAAAAATAGTTGAAAAAATGTAAAAAATATTTTCATAAAAAGAAAAAACTTAATTAGAATAATTATGCAAAGTTATCAATTTTTTTCTTAAAAGAGTTTATTAATTTTCATTTTCAAAAAATATCGCGTACTTTTGTCAAATAAATTTGTTTAAAATTATCGATTATGAAAAGAATTATTTCTATCAGAAAGATGAGTTATCTTTCAATAATATTCTGCTTTGTTTCTACTTATTCTATAATAGCACAACAAAGTAGCGAAAATACGCAGGCACAAAAGTTAGTAATCGACCCGAAAATTCGATATGGAGTACTGGATAATGGAATGACCTATTATATTCGTCATAATGAGATGCCTAAAGAGCGCGCCGAATTTTATATTGTACATAATGTCGGTTCTATGCAGGAAGAAGACAATCAAAGAGGATTGGCTCATTTCCTGGAACATATGGCATTCAACGGTTCAAAAAATTTCCCTTCAAAAAGAGGAATTCAGGATTATACTGAAAATATAGGGATGCGTTATGGAGAAAATCTAAATGCTTATACCAGTTTCGATGAAACAGTATATATGTTATCGAATGTGCCTGTATCACGCGAAGGAATAATAGATTCCTGCCTGTTGATTCTACATGACTGGTCAGCTTTTCTCTTATTAGAAGACGAAGCGATTGAAAAGGAGAGGGGAGTCATTCGTGAAGAATGGAGAACAAGAACAACAGCAGAAATGCGACTATGGGAGAAACAGTTACCCAAAATGTATCCGCAAAGCAAATACGGAAACAGATTACCAATTGGTATCCCGGAAATTATAGAAAATTTCAAAAAAGATGAATTAGTAAATTATTATAAAAAATGGTATCGTCCCGATTTGCAGGCATTAATTATTATAGGTGATATTGATGTAGATATAATTGAAGAAAAAATTATACAAACATTTTCTACTATACCCCAACCGAATTCTACTGATATAAAGGAGTTTTTTATTGTTCCAGACAATATGATACCCCTCGTTTCTATTACAAAAGACAGTGAAATGACAAATACAATCCTGTATATTTTTTATAAACATGAAAAAATACCCCTCAATTTGAAAGGTACAATTGCCGATTTCTTTATTCAATATACACAACAACTCATTTATACAATTATGAGTGAACGATTTGCAGATATTATACAACAACCTGATCCACCATTCATTGCGGCTTTCGCAACAGATGGCGATTATTTCGTTTCAAAAACAAAAGGAGCCTGGACATCAGTTGCAGTCGTTAAACCTAACGAATTAGAAAGAGCAATGAAAGCCTTGGTCATGGAGATTGAACGCTTAAAACAATACGGTTTCACTGCGAATGAATATGAAAGAGCAAAAGAAAATATTTTAAAAATGTATGAAAATGCATACAATGAAAGAGATAACCAACAAAATAATACATATGCACAGGAATATATCAGACATTTCACAAATGGTGAATATATTCCCGGAATCGAGATTGAATACGAATTAATAAAGGAAATAAGCCCATTAATTCCATTAGAAGGCCTGAATAATCAGATAAAAAATATTTTTAATGATAATGAAAATTTTAAAAATATCGTATTGGCGATTACCGGACCTGATAAAGCGGACATAATTTATCCCTCTGAAAAAGAACTGTTATACATGTTCGTAGCAGCTTTAGATGAAGATATAGATAATATTGAAGAAGAGGAAATTAGTAAAATACTTATTCCGGTTCTACCGGATGAGGGAAAAGTAGTGCAGGAACATATAGACACACTCTTTGATGCGCATGTATATAAATTAAGCAATGGAGCAAGTGTAATACTTAAAAAAACCGATTTCAAAAAGGATGAAATTTTATTTTACGCATTAAGCCCGGGCGGAGAAACGATTTTTAAAGATGAAAAAGATATTTGGAACCTTAAAATATTTAACAGCACAATTTTGTTAGGCGGTCTTGGAGAATTTAGTTCAACGAATTTGATGAAAAACCTGTCCGGTAAGAATATAAACTTTAATATAGGACTGACGCCCTCAAGCGAAATAATAAACGGTTCATCTTCTGTCAAGGATTTAAAGACATTCTTTGAAATCATTTATCTGCTTTTTACATCTATTCGTACTGACAACGATGCTTATACATCATTTAAAGACAGAGTAATACCGCGTATTGAAAACCTGAGTTTAAATCCGGATTATACATTTACAGATACATTATTATCAATTTTATACGATAATAATCCGAGAAATTTAAACTTAAAAGTAGAAGATTTCGACAAAATCGATTATAACCGTATAATTGAAATGTATAAGGATAGATTTGCAGATGCTTCTGATTTTACTTTTATTATTGTGGGAAATATTGAGTTTGAAACAATTAAACCTTTAATCGAACAATATTTAGCATCATTACCTTCATTAGACAGGAAAGATGAACCGGACGAAACACAAATAACGCCGTTTCATTCAGGCATTACAAAAAAACATTATGCAAAAAAACTTGAAACGCCAAAAGCGATCATTCATCTGATGTATACCGGACAAATGGACTATAATTTAAAAAACATAATCACATCTCAGGTTCTTAATGGAATACTCGACTTAATTTTTTACGAAAAGGTAAGGGAGGATGAAAGTGCAACTTATCATATAGAAAATGAAATCAGTATATTAGATTTCCCGCTTGGTAGAACATCACACCAGATTAATTTTGATACAAATCCTGAAATGTACATCGAACTGATAGACATAATTAAAAGTGAAATAAATAAAATATCCAGTGAAGGACCAACAGATGAATACATTGAAAAAAGTATTGGAAGTATCATTCGTAAATTCGACGAATTAGTTCAACAGAATGATTATTGGTTGGAACGATTAAGTTCATATTATTTCCTTCATTTGGATTCACATACCGATTACCTAAAAATTTTAAAAGAAATAACAAAAGAAGATGTTAAAAAATTTACAAAAGATTTTTTAGATCAGGGAAATCTAATCGAACTTGTCATGTATCCGGAATAAAAAATTCTTTTAGAAATATTCAGTATTTAGTATAATTTTTTCATATATTTTTAAAATGTCGAAGTCAGTTGAAACACCCTTAATGATTCAATATTATGAAATTAAATCAAAACATCCGGATGCTATCCTATTGTTCCGTGTAGGCGATTTCTATGAAATGTATGGGGATGATGCAATTATTGGCGCCGAAATATTAGGTATTGTAAGGACAAAACGTTCGAATGGCAGTGCAGCAGAGGTAGCCATGGCAGGATTTCCACACCATGCTTTAGATACCTATCTACCCAAATTGATTCGTGCCGGCAAGAGGGTAGCAATATGCGATCAGCTCGAGGATCCGAAATTAACAAAAAAAATTGTAAAAAGAGGAATAACAGAAATAGTTACGCCTGGAATTTCAATCAGTGATAACATATTAAATACTAAGGAAAATAACTTCCTTGCAGCAATTCATTTCAATAAAAATACTTATGGACTTTCATTACTTGACATTTCAACCGGCGAATTTCTAATTACAGAAGGTTTACAGGATTATATTGATAAATTGCTTACTAATTTTGCACCGAAAGAGATTTTAGTTGAAAGAGATAACCGCTCCCTTGTCGAAGAAAAATTTAATACAAAATGCCTTCTATTTCCTTTAGATGATTGGATATTTTCAGAAGATACGGCACGTGAAAAACTCATGAAACATTTTAATGTATTAACTTTAAAAGGATATGGAATAAACGATTTGCACAGTGGGATTATCGCAGCCGGCGCTATTCTTCAATACTTGGATATTACTCAACAAAAACAAATTAGTCATATTAATTCAATAGCTCGTATTGAAGAAGGTGCATCGGTAAGGTTAGATAAGTTTACGATCCGTAACCTTGAGTTGCTCTCTCCCTTAAATAAGGATGGAGTAGCGTTGCTTGATATTATGGATAAAACCACATCACCAATGGGTAGTCGTTTGTTAAAACGATGGATTATTTTTCCTTTAAAAGATTTAGAAAAAATAAAAGAACGACAAGAAATAGTCACTTCCTTTTTAAAAGATAAGGAAATAGCCGATGAAATTGAATCACTAATAGCTCAAATAGGCGATTTAGAAAGAATCACTGCAAAAATAGCCGTTGGACGCGTAAACCCGAGAGAAATATTACAGTTAAAATTTGCGTTACATGCAATTGAATCTATAAAAGAATTATGTGAAAAAAGTAATTATGTATCAATTAAACGATTTTCAAAAGACCTTGATCCCTGTTTAAATGTAAGAAACCGTATTGAAAGAGAAATTCAAATAAACCCGCCTTTTACCATAAATAAAGGCGGAGTAATATCCGATGGTGTAAATGAAGAGTTGGACAAGTTACGTCTGATAGCATATTCAGGGAAAAACTATCTTTTACAGATGCAAAAAAGAGAAACAGAGCGTACCGGAATTTCAAGTTTGAAAATTGCTTTTAATAATGTATTTGGATATTATATCGAAGTAAGGAATACGCACCGGGATAAAGTACCGCAAGAGTGGATTCGTAAGCAAACATTAGTAAATGCGGAAAGATATATTACGGAAGAACTAAAAGAATATGAAGATAAAATATTTGGAGCAGAACAAAAAATAATTGACATTGAAGAGCAAATTTTTAAGAAATTGTTATTGGAAATAATGCCATTTATACCTACAATTATGACAAATGCTTCTCAGATCGGAAAAATTGACTGTTTACTATCCTTTACAAAAGTGGCAAGACAAAATAAATATATTTGTCCTGTTGTAGATGATTCAGAAGAAATAGAAATTAAAGAAGGACGTCATCCCGTTATCGAAAAACAATTACCCGTCAGTTCGCCGTATATTTCTAATGACGTATATTTAGATAAAAAAAAGCAGCAAATAATAATCATTACAGGGCCAAATATGGCAGGGAAATCAGCATTTTTAAGACAAACAGCGTTAATCATTTTAATGGCGCAAATTGGAAGTTTCGTTCCCGCTGAATCTGCGCGTATTGGATATGTTGATAAAATATTTACAAGAGTGGGCGCTTCAGATAATATTTCTTTGGGAGAATCAACATTCATGGTAGAAATGACGGAGGCGTCGGAAATTTTAAATAATCTTTCCTCAAGAAGTTTAATATTATTTGATGAATTGGGTAGGGGAACAAGCACATACGATGGTATTTCAATTGCATGGTCAATCGTTGAATATATACACGAACATCCTGTAAACAAAGCAAATACATTATTTGCAACGCATTATCATGAAATGAATGAAATGGAAAAATCATTCAAGCGCATAAAAAATTACAATGTTTCTGTTAAAGAGGTAAATAATAAAATCATTTTTATGCGTAAACTTGTTCGTGGAGGCAGCGAACATAGTTTCGGAATTCATGTCGCACAAATGGCGGGCATGCCTAAAAGTATTGTTAAACGTGCAAACGAAATTTTAAGACAACTTGAATCGGATAACCGTCAGCAGGATATTAAAAGTAAACCGATAAAAAAAATTGCTACTTCCTACGACGGTTATCAGTATAATCTGTTTCAGTTGGACGATCCTGTATTATGTCAGGTAAGAGATGAGATATTGAATCTTGATATCAATAACTTAACGCCTATTGAAGCAATGAACAAACTGTATAATATTAAGAAAATAATAACCGGGAAATCACAAAATTAGAGAATAATGGCTTTGAATTATATTTGGATTGCTTTTATATTAATTGCTTTCATAGTAGCCTTTTGTAAATTAATTTTTTTGCAAGATGTTGAAGTGTTCAATCAGTTAGTCGCCGCTACCTTCAACTCGTCAAAAACAGGTTTTGAAATCTCAATTGGAATTACAGGAATCTTGTCGCTTTGGTTAGGTTTAATGAAAATAGGAGAGAAGGCTGGTTTAATTCAATCGTTTGCACGCTTCGCGTCGCCCGTATTTTCAAAATTATTCCCTGATCTGCCCAAAGACCATCCCGTTGCCGGAACAATTTTTATGAATATTTCGGCAAACATGCTCGGACTGGATAACGCAGCAACACCTATTGGGTTGAAGGCAATGCAACAGCTTCAAACACTTAATAAAAATATGGACACCGCTACAAACGCAATGATTATGTTTATTAACATAAATGCGTCCGGTTTAACAATCATACCCATAACTATTATGACTTATCGCGCACAACTCGGCGCTTCAAACCCGTCAGATATTTTCATACCGATATTAATAGCTACTTTTATTTCAACCGTCGTTGCGATAATGACTGTTTGTTTTGTTCAAAAAATTAATATTTTGAATAAAAACCTGCTTCTATTTTTCAGCGCCGCTTTCATTTTTATTTTCGGCGTATTATGCATATTTAAATTACTACCGTCTGAGAAAATTACAATTATTTCAACATTATTTGCAAATATACTTTTATTCACGATAATTTGCGGTTTTTTACTCGCCGGAATAAGAAAAAAACTGAACGTTTATGATACATTCATTTTAGGGGCAAAAGAAGGCTTTCTGACGGCAGTTAAGATAATTCCATACCTTATTGCCATCCTTGTCGCGATCGGCGTTTTCAGGGCATCTGGCGCAATGGCCATTTTGATTGATGGAATAACCTGGATAGTAGCATCTTGCGGTTTAGATACGACTTTTGTTGACGCACTGCCTACCATTTTTATGAAACCACTTAGCGGAAGCGGCGCCAGGGGAATGATGATTGATACCATGAAAACCTTCGGAGCAGATTCGTTTGTAGGACGACTTGCATGTGTAGCACAAGGATCGACCGACACAATCTTTTATATCGTTGCCGTTTATTACGGTTCAGTCGCAATACGTAAAACACGACACACCATTCCGTGTGCGTTAATAGCCGACTTAGCCGGAGCAATTGCTGCCATTATGATGGCTTATCTATTTTTCCCTGTTTAATTTTAACCATGATAATATATTGTACACAAGATGTCAAAATGCCGGTTTTCTCCAAACGTAAAATATCCGCCTGGATTAAACTGATTGCTTCACAATACAAAAAGAAGGTAGGGGATATTGCTTACATTTTTTGTTCTGATGATAAAATATTAGAAATCAACAACGAATACCTTTCACACGATTATTTCACCGACATCATTACGTTTGATTATTCATCAGACGATATTATTTCCGGCGACATTTTTATCAGCACAGATACAGTACGCACAAATGCAATAAAATTTAATAACTTCTATGAAAAGGAGCTATACCGTGTTATTATACACGGTATTTTACACTTATGCGGTCTGGAGGATAATACAAAAGAGAAACGCATACAAATGGAGGAAGATGAAGATTCTTCTTTAAATATCTTGTACACAAATTTTTAAACTAAAGAATTATAAAAATATACATGATGTTATTGATTAAATTATTTTTTTCTTGTAAGTTTGCATTTCTAAATCAGTTCATGTATGAGATTTAAATATGACGTTATCGTAGTAGGAGCAGGTCATGCAGGATGCGAAGCAGCTGCGGCAGCTGCGAATTTAGGCTCAAAGACGCTACTTGTAACGATGGATATGAATAAAATTGCACAAATGAGTTGCAATCCGGCTGTTGGAGGTATCGCTAAAGGACAGATAGTTCGTGAAATAGATGCATTAGGCGGATATACAGGGATTGTGACCGACATAACTACAATCCAATTCAGAATGTTAAACAGGAGCAAAGGACCTGCAATGTGGAGTCCGAGAGCGCAAAACGACAGAAGTAAATTTATAACAGCCTGGCAAAAAGTACTAAATAATATACCCAATCTTGACATATGGCAGGATAACGTAACTCAACTGCTTATAAATGAACAAAATAATACTGTTTATGGAATTAAGACCCTTCTCGGTGTCCAGTTTTATTCATCAACAGTAGTACTAACAAACGGAACATTTCTGAATGGTCTGATGCACGTTGGAAAAGTTCAGTTTTCAGGAGGACGAATTTCGGAACCAGCTTCATCAGGACTGACTGAACAACTTAAATTTTTGGGAATACAATCAGACAGAATGAAAACCGGTACACCCGTACGCATCGACGGAAGAAGCGTTTATTTTGAGGAAATGACCGAACAAGTAGGGGAGAACACGTATCAAAAGTTTTCTTATTTAGATGATATAGAAAGAAAACTAAAACCAGTAAGTTGCTGGTCATTATTTACGAATGAAGCGTGTCATGTAATATTACATGGAGGTTTAAACGAATCGCCATTATTTAATGGACAAATCAAAAGTATAGGCCCTCGTTATTGTCCAAGTATCGAAACAAAAATTGTAATTTTTCCGGATAAAACGAAGCATCAATTATTTTTGGAACCGGAAGGTGAATCCACCAATGAATATTATTTGAATGGTTTTTCTTCTTCTTTACCATTTCATATACAAGTTGAAGCTTTGAAACAAATACCCGCTTTCCGGAATATCCAATTATATCGCCCAGGTTATGCAATTGAATATGACTTTTTTAATCCCACGCAACTACATCATACATTAGAATCAAAGATCATACAAAATCTATTTTTTGCCGGACAGGTAAACGGAACTACCGGTTATGAAGAGGCTGCGGGACAAGGTATTATAGCCGGTATTAATGCGCATGTAAACTGTCATGGAGGAACGTCTTTTATTTTGTCAAGAGATGAAGCATATATAGGCGTATTAATTGATGATTTAGTTACAAAAGGCGTTGATGAGCCGTACCGAATGTTTACAGCCCGCGCCGAATATCGAATACTACTACGACAGGATAATGCCGACGTAAGATTAACTGAAAAAGCTTATAAAATTGGACTTGCAAAGTCAGACCGTATAAAGTTGCTAAATGAAAAACAGACTTCCATAAATTCACTCGTCTCTTTTGTCGAAATGTTCCACGTGAAACCTTCACAAATCAATGATTTTTTAGTAATGAAGGGAACTGCTCCTTTAGAAAATGGGTGCAAATTAATTGAAATCATCAAACGGCCACAAATAAAATTAACAGATATAGAAAACGTTTTTCCCGAATTAAATAAAGAGGTTGGGCTACTTCCGCAAAATAGAAAAGAAGAAATCATTGAGGCAACAGAAATATTAATTAAATACAGTGGATACATCAAGCGGGAAAAACAAATTGCAGAAAAGATAGGACGCTTAGAAAATATTGCAATTAGCAATAAATTCGATTACGATACGATTCAATCATTATCAACAGAAGCCCGTCAAAAACTGAAAAGTATCAGGCCCGAATCAATTGCACAGGCAAGCCGTATTCCCGGAATCTCGCCGAGTGATATAAATATTTTATTAATTCTTTTAGGCCGATAGGTGGGCGAATTGTTACACGTGGAACAATTGTGTGGTGGAAATTGTAAAATGAATATGCTGCATGGAGGAACTAAACGATAAAGAACGGCTCAATCTTATTCTGGCAACGCTTCCCGATTTGCCCGGTTGTTATCAGTTTTTCGATGAAAAATCTGTGATAATTTATATCGGCAAAGCAAAAAATTTAAAGAAAAGGGTATCTTCTTATTTTAATAAAGAACATCTGGAAAATAAAACAAGGGTTCTTGTAAAACAAATAAGGGATATAAAATATATAGTAGTTGATTCGGAGGAAGACGCTTTTTTATTGGAAAACAACCTGATTAAACAATATCGTCCCCGATATAATGTAATGTTGAAAGATGATAAAACATATCCGTACATTGTAATTAAAAACGAAAATTTCCCCAGAATATTCCAAACAAGAAATATTGTAAGGGATGGGTCGCTGTACTTCGGTCCGTATGCTTCTGTTTATACAGCCAAAACCATGCTTCGTATGGTGAAGTCAATTTATAAATTAAGAACATGC
>Ga0082212_10007261_pt1 | contig 14690 bp, 12 predicted proteins | sample TergutNt197P3_FD_71548 | JGI IMG/M metagenome (GOLD analysis project Ga0082212, IMG submission 71548) | Neocapritermes taracua P3 segment gut microbial communities from Petit-Saut dam, French Guiana - Nt197 P3 | ecosystem: Host-associated > Arthropoda: Insects > Digestive system > Gut ... | reverse complement strand
CTTCTCGCCGCGTCAACAGCAAGTTTTATGAAGTCGATTTTCCCGTTTCTGTTCATATCAAGGTCACAATAAACCCTGTCTTCAACGGACGTTTTAATAATTACCGCGTTAAGCCCTATATCGGTAATCGTATCAAAAATATCGCCGAGCTGGTTCAGCACATCGTTTTCGTTATCGTCCGGCGAAGTTAAGAAATCAACTTCCGGGCTGATAATTATAGCGCGCATATTATCGGGCAGATAATACATGGGCGCGTTTCTTACCGGAGTTACATATTCGTTTTCGTAATTATCGGCAATATCTGAAATGTCGGAAATGTCCGACCCAACGGCAGAATCCGATTCCGCCGAAACGCCGGTAACACCCAAACAACCGAATAAATATGTAACGGTCAGGAGAAGCGCGACGGTTCTCAGTAATTTTTTCATTTTTAACAGTCCTTGTTTTTTATTTTATATAATGCTTATTAGATGAAGTTAATTTTTTATAATTTCAAAAAGCAATAAAGTAACTTTTTCGCCTTTTCCTAAAATCGCTTTGTGTTTATCTTGTTCGCCATTCGGAATAAAAATAACATCATTCTTTTTATAGCGTTCAACATTTCCGTTGTAGTCAATTGCAAATGTGCCATCAAGAACATAACCCGCATGACCCTTTTCACACCAATCATGTTCAATAAATCCCTCTGAAAATTCAACGAGTTTTATTTCTTGGTTGCCGTTGATAAATGATTTATAGCGTATTCCTAAAACAGGTTCGTTCCATTGTAATTTATCAAATTCTATAAGGTGATTCATTATTATTCTCCTGCACATTATATAAATAATCTACCTCAACCCCGCCTTTGAAAGCTGCGTATTAATCGCCGGTGTATTCGCTTCGCCGAATAAATACCGGTAGCTGAAAAAAACCACGCCGCCGTAATTTCCGGCTGTTTTCGATAAGTCAATCTGCTGTTTTAAAATATCATCGGAAAGAATCCACTCGTTCTTACCCTTTTCGCCCGCCCATGTGTCCTCCAAACCGATTTTATATACCGCCAGCCCCGTAATCAGCTTAACCCTGCCGCCTTTCACAAATTCCTCCCATTCGGCAAGGCATTTGTCAAACGGCTGTGCGGCGTTATCGAACCCGTAGTAAATCTGCGGAACGATATAATCGCAGTAACCCGCTTCGGACGCCCAAAGTTTTACGTCGGCGTAAATTTTATAACAATTTTCAACGCTTCCCTGCGGGCTGATTCCGAAAAGAACAGACGGATTCGCGGTTTTTATAATGTTATAAAGATAACTTACCATTGTATTGCAGTTTTCAAGACGGAATTTTGATAAATCAGTATGATTGCTCGCGGCGAAAGCCGCGCTGTCAAAAGAAGCAGGGCAGTTCGGAGGGTAAAAATAATCATCTATATGAAGCCCGTCTATATCGTATTTTCTGATAATATCCGCCGCTTCCCCTGCAAAGAGCGAAAGCACATCAATGTAAGCGGGGTTAAAATACCAGTAATCGCCGCTTTTTACGATATAAGACCCCTTTCGGGAGTCATTATACATTTGCCCGACAGGATAATCAGTGCTGATTTTTGCCATATCGGCGTCGGTCATAAGCCGTATGGGATTGAGCCAGCCGTGAAAGGAAATATTACGCTTATGAGCTTCTTCAAGCATGATTGTAAGCGGGTCAAAACCGGGATTTTCCCCGACAGTTCCCGTAATATATTTTGACCACGGAAACCACTGCGAATCGTAAAAAGCGTCCCCGAACGCACGCAAATGCACATAAACCGTGTTGATTCCAAGGGTTTTGCAATTATCCATCATCTTGCCGAAGGCAGTACGGAAACTCTCTTCTGTGCCGCCCGCAAACGCACCTTGCAATTCAATGTATGAAATCCACACCCCTCTGACTTCGCCGTAATTTAGCGGTTTATAATCGCCTGTAACAACAGGGGGGGGAGTAGTTGTTGTCGTCGGTTTCGGTGTTTCAGGTGTAGGCGTTGTAGTTGCAGAAACAGGAGGATTTGCGCTTTCGGCAGATTTTGGCGTATTTGCAGCAGAAGCGGGTGCAGATGAAGCCGGTGTTGATGTTGTTATGTCGGTTTCCGGTTTTTCAGATTGCGGCGGCGTGGAATTAATTATTCGACTTTCTCTTTTTTCTGCGCTTTCAGGCGGCGGAGCGGGAGGAAGCACATTGTTATGAACAGGCAGTTCAGCACCCTCTAACCCTCCTGCGTTCAGCAGGTACGGTTCGGCTTCTTTTTGTTCAGCACATGCGGAAAATAACAAAGAAGTGATTAAAACAAAACAGGCAGTTATTTTTCCTGAAATTTTTAAAAGTTCCAAAAATATCCTCCATACAGGTTATATAATAAATTATTACTTTAAAAGTAAATAGCAGATATTTCTATGTGTTGCCGCCGCAGGCGAGCGGCAACACAAAAATTTCTTTATTTATCGTTAAGTGAAAGAGAAATAATTGATTATATTTAAATAATTATAACATTTTTCGTCGAAAAAGTCAATATTTTAAATTCGATTGTTAAATGCTTGACAAAAAAGTCCGTTTTATAGTATAATAGGGTTTAATAAGTATGAAAAGGAATGTTATAAAAATGGGCTTGACCATTACTGAAAAAATAATAAAAACCCACATGATTAGCGGTCAGATGACCAAAGGCGAAGAAATCGGCTTGAAAATCGACCAGACGCTTACACAGGACGCAACCGGCACAATGGCATATCTGCAATTTGAAGCAATGGGCGTAAACCACGTTAAAACCGAACGCTCAGTGGCGTACATAGACCACAACACATTGCAGTCCGGCTTTGAGAACGCCGACGACCACCGTTATATTCAAAGCGTGGCTAATAAATACGGTATTTGGTTTTCGCGTCCCGGCAACGGGATTTGTCATCAGGTACATTTGGAACGCTTCGGGAAGCCGGGCAAAACCCTTATCGGCTCGGATTCGCATACGCCGACCGGCGGCGGAATCGGTATGCTGGCAATCGGTGCGGGGGGCTTGGACGTGGCTGTCGCAATGGGCGGCGGTGCGTATTACATAACTATGCCGGAAGTCGTGAATATAAAACTAAGCGGGAAATTAAGCCCTTTTGTGAGCGCGAAAGACGTTATTCTTGAAGTTCTGCGAATTCTGACGGTTAAAGGCGGGGTCGGAAAGGTCATGGAATACACCGGAGAGGGCGTTAAAACCCTGTCCGTGCCTGAACGCGCCACCATTACCAATATGGGCGCGGAGCTTGGCGCGACGTCTTCAATTTTCCCGTCGGACGAAAAAACCAAACAGTTCCTTGAAGCGCAGGGGCGCGGTGAAGATTACATAGAATTATCACCGGACGCGGACGCGGTTTATGAAAAAACAATTGAAATTAATCTGTCAACACTTGAACCGCTTGCGGCATGTCCTCACAGTCCGGATAATATTAAAACCGTAGAAGAGCTAACAGGCATGAATATAGACCAAGTCTGCATAGGCTCTTGCACAAATTCATCTTTACAGGATATGCTGAAAGTCGCTTATATTTTAAAAGGCAAAACCGTGCATGAAGCGGTTGATTTATCAATCGCACCGGGTTCAAAGCAAGTATATCAAATGTTAGCCGACTGCGGGGCGTTAACGGATTTAATCGCTTCCGGCGCAAGAATTTTGGAATGTGCCTGCGGGCCCTGTATCGGAATGGGGCAGTCGCCGTGTTCCGAGGGCGTGTCCTTGCGGACGTTCAACCGCAACTTTGAGGGCAGAAGCGGCACAAAGAACGCGCAGGTATATTTGGTTTCACCCGAAACAGCGGCGGTAAGCGCAATTAACGGCGTTCTTACGAATCCTAAAAGCTTCGGGGAACTGCCGAAAATTAAAACTCCCGAAAATTTTTTAATTAACGACAACATGATTATAAAGCCGCTTCCTGTAGGGGCGGAATCTGTTTCCGCCCAAATCATTCGCGGCCCGAACATAAAACCTTTCCCGAAAAACTCGCCGCTTTCTGATGAAATTCAAGCCAAGGTTATACTTAAAACAGGCGATAATATCACCACCGATCACATCATGCCAGCCGGCGCGAAGATTCTGCCTCTGCGTTCCAATATACCCGCAATCAGCGAATTTTGCTTCACCGCGGTTGACGAAGCTTTCCCGCAACGCGCCAAGGAAGCCGGCGGCGGAATAATTATCGGCGGCGTTAACTACGGGCAGGGTTCTTCAAGGGAACACGCGGCACTTGCTCCGCTTGAACTCGGAATTAAAGCGGTGATTTGCAAATCTTTTGCAAGGATTCATAAACAGAATTTAATTAACAACGGGATTATACCCCTTTTATTTAAAAACACTGAAGATTATGAAAAAGTTTCACAGGGGGACGATTTAGTTTTTGAAAATATTAAAGAAAAACTTAAAAGCGGCGAAGAAATTGTTTTGAAAAATATAACTTCCGATGCGGAAATTCCGCTTGAGGGGGAATTTTCCGAGCGTGAGAGAAATATGCTTTTGGCAGGGGGACTGCTGAACTTAACAAAAGGAGAATAATGATTATGGCTGACAAAATCAAAATGACCACCCCATTAGTCGAGATGAACGGTGACGAAATGACCCGCGTGATTTGGGAGATGATAAAGGAAATCCTGCTTGAACCTTACATAGAGCTGAATACCGAATATTACGATTTAAGCCTTGAAAACCGCAATCAAACCAATGACCAAATTACAATTGACAGCGCGCGCGCCGCGATTAAACACGGCGTAGCGGTGAAATGTGCGACGATTACACCCAACGCCCAGCGTATGCAGGAATATACATTAAAGGAAATGTGGAAATCCCCCAACGGCACAATCCGCTCCATTATGGACGGCACGGTTTTCCGCGCACCGATTATTGTTGACGGAATTGAACCGTTGGTGCGGAACTGGAAAAAGCCGATTATTATTGCCCGTCACGCTTACGGCGATGTTTATAAAAATATAGAACATTCAATCGAAGAGGGCGGCAGAGCGGAAATTTTGGTTACGGAAGCAAACGGTCAAACCCATAAGCATTTGATTCACGAATTCAGAAATACAGCGGGCATAGTGCAGGGACAGCATAACACGGACGCAAGCATTGAAAGCTTTGCGATGAGTTGTTTCAGCTACGCGCTCGAAATTAAATATGATTTATGGTTTGCCACAAAAGATACTATTTCTAAAAAATACGACCACCGGTTTAAAGATATTTTTGATGATGTTTTTGAAAGGCATTATAAAAAATTATTCGAGAATGCGGGGCTTGAATATTTTTACACGTTAATCGACGATGCAGTGGCAAGGGTTATGCGCTCTGAGGGCGGATTTATCTGGGCGTGCAAGAATTATGACGGCGACGTTATGTCCGATATGGTTGCCGCCGCTTTCGGAAGCCTCGGTATGATGACGTCCGTTCTTGTTTCGCGCGGCGGCGCATACGAATACGAAGCCGCACACGGTACTGTGACAAGGCATTATTATAAACATCTGAAAGGCGAAGAAACCTCTACGAACTCTATAGCAACGCTGTATGCGTGGACGGGCGCGCTTTATAAACGTGCGGAGCTTGACCGGAACCACGACCTTACGATTTTCGCGCTGATGCTTGAAAAAGCCGCAAAGGCAACCATAGAATCAGGCATTATGACAGGTGATTTATACGCGCTTTCGACCTTGCAGAAAAAAGAAAAAGTAAATACAAGAGAATTTTTAATTGCCGTTAATGAAAAGCTGAAAGAGCTATTATAGTAAATTAACTTGAAAATCGCACCAATAAACAGGCATAAAAACCCATAAATCAAAGCTTTTCATACCTGTTTATTGGGCATTTCCTAAGTTAATTGACTATATAATCGGTATTAATATAAGCAATCACAGGAGGTGGAGAAATTGCCCGCTAAAGAATATATTTCAAACTCTGTTATAAGGCGTTTGCCGCGTTATTACAGGTTTTTGGGCGACCTTCAGAAGGAAGGATTGCTTAAAATTTCGTCCGGCGAATTATCGGCGCGCATGAAGCTGACCGCTTCTCAAATCCGGCAGGATTTGAACTGTTTCGGCGGATTCGGACAGCAGGGGTACGGTTATAACGTGGAAGAACTCCGCAGTGAAATCGGTGTGATTATCGGCGTGGAGCAGAAAGTAAAGACCATATTAATCGGCGCGGGGAACTTAGGGAAAGCACTTACTGCGTACTTTGATTTTGAAAGATACGGCTGTGAACTGATGGGTGTTTTCGATATAAATTTACAGCTTGCCGGAACAAAGCTTGGGGGATTCCCCGTTATGCACATGTCCAAGCTGACAGAATTCTGCCACGAAAGAAAGCCGGAGGTTGCGGTTTTATGCATACCGCAGGAAAGCGCGGGTTCGGTTTCGGAAACGCTAATCACATGCGGGGTTAAGGCGTTTTGGAATTTTTCGCATTATGACATTAATCTGCACTTTGATGATATTATTGTTGAGAATGTGCATTTAGGGGACAGCTTGCTGACGCTGTCTTACAATGTGAATCATAAAAAATGTGAAAATAAGGAATAAAATGAATGATGTATATGATGTTGCCGTTATTGGATTGGGTCCTGCCGGAGCAACCTTAGCGCGGCTGTTGTCAAAGGATTTAAAAGTTATTGTATTCCATAAAAAATCCGGCGAACCAGAATCGCCGGAAATATCAGAAAATAAAAGCTTCCGTAAACCATGCGGAGGCTTGCTTGCGCCGGATGCGCAAAAATTGCTCTCCCGCTTCGGGTTATCATTGCCGAAAAGTATATTGGTTGACCCGCAAATTTTCAGTGTGCGGACGATTGATATAAAATCAAAATTAATCAGATTTTATCAGCGGTTTTATATGAATATGGATAGAGAACGTTTTGATAATTGGCTAATTTCGCTCATTCCGAAAAGCGTTGAAATCTCGAATAAAAGTATTGTAAAGTCAATCGAGAAAACCGGCGGAAACTGGAAAATTTATTATACGCAAAACGGCGAGAGCAAACAAATTTCTTCAAAATACATCATCGGCGCGGACGGCGCAAATTCAATTGTGAGAAGGGCTGTATTCCCTAATCAAAAAATAAGAACCTACCTTTCAATCCAGCAGTGGTTTAAAAACGAGGATTCTGAGCCGTTTTATTCGAGTATTTTTGATTCGGGCATAACTGATTGTTATGCGTGGGGGCTTTCAAAAGACGATTATTTTATATTCGGCGGTGCGTTTAAATTAAAAAACGCACGAAAAAGTTTTGGAAAACTCAAACAAAAAATTGAACCGTTTGGGTTTGATTTAACACAGCCTGTCAGAACAGAAGCCTGTATGGTTTTGCGCCCGTCAAATCCTTTTCAGTTCTGCACCGCTAAGGATAATGCCTTTTTAATCGGAGAAGCGGCGGGGTTCATCAGCCCCAGTTCCCTTGAAGGAATCAGTTACGCTATGCAGAGTGCCTATTTGCTCAGTAAAGTTTTTACCGGTAAATCAAGAAAAAATCTTGAAAGACAATATAAAAAAGCAACAAGAAAAATACGAATTAAACTTATATTTAAAATGTTTAAATGTCCGTTTTTGTATTCGCCGTTTTTAAGAAAGATAATAATGAGAAGCGGATTAAAATCAATCAAGAATATAATTACAGCATAAACACCCTCATTTTATCCAGCACATCGTCCATATTAAGCGGTTTTCCTACATGCCCGTCCATGCCCGCTTCAAGACATTTGTCAATGTCTTCTTTAAATACGTTTGCCGTCATGGCGATAATCGGAATCGTTTTCGCTTCGGGTATATTCAATGCGCGGATTTTTTTGGTTGCTTCGTAACCGTCCATTTCAGGCATATTGATGTCCATAAAAATTAAATTGTACTTATCCGGATTTTCGCTGAAAAGGTTCAGTGCCTGCAAGCCTGTTTCGGCGTTATCTATTTTAACAAGCGTGGTTTCAAGAAGCGCGCCTACAATTTCACGGTTAATTTCAACATCTTCGGCAAGAAGAATTTGCCGGTCTTTGAAAATTCCGTTTATATCAGGCTTCTGTTCCGCGGCGGAATCAAGTTCTTTACATTCGCTTATATTTAATTCTACCGTAAAAATAAAAGATGCGCCCTCTCCAAGCTCGGACTCAATATGGATTTCGCCTTTCATTGCTTCAACAATTCCTTTGGAAATCGCAAGCCCCAAGCCCGTTCCGCCGAACCGGCGCGTCGTGGAGGATTCGGCTTGATGAAACGATTGAAAAAGCTTACCTTGCTGTTCCGGACTGATACCGATACCGTTATCTTTTACCGTGACTTGAATTTTACATTTATTATCTGATTGAGAGATATTTTTAGCCGATAAGTTTATTTTGCCTTTATCAGGCGTAAACTTTACCGCATTGCTCAGAAGATTGGTAATTACCTGAGAAATCCTTTGGCTGTCGCCTATTAATACAGGCGGAATGTTTTCGTCTATGGCTACGGAAAACGTTTGCCTTTTATCGTCCGCACTGAAACGTATCAGTTCTGTAATCTTCGTTAATTCCTGTTTAAAATCAAAATCAATTTCTGAAAGTTCTAATTTATTCGCTTCAATTTTAGACATGTCTAAAATATCGCTAATCACGCCTTGCAAATAACGGGAAGCGTCTTCGATTCTTGTAAAGCAATAATCCTTGCGAGTTGGTTCTTTAGCGGTTTTACCGATTTCGGTCATACCGACAATTGCATTGATGGGCGTTCTGATTTCATGGCTCATAATAGAAAGGAACGCGCTCTTTTGCTTGCTTTCGGTTTCAGATTTGGTTCTTGCGATTTCGATTCTGACGATGACTAAGCATAAAACAGACGCAAGTATTGTACCAATTGCAATTAAAAAGAACGTTGCGGACGTTAGGCTCTGGTAATATGAAGCTTTCGGAATCAGAACGCAAAAATGCCAGCCGTTTGAAAGCGTGCGGAAGAAAATCAGGCATTGCTCACCTTTATAATTCGTCATTTCCTGCTCGTGAATTTCGTTTCCGCTTTTTAAATCTTCTTCAAACAACACCATATCGGAAGGAATCTCGCTGATATGAAGCCCTGTGTATTCAGGATTATAATGCGCTAAACAAATGTAGTTTTCGCTGAACAAAACCCCGTTACCGCCTTGCGCCAGCGTGGTTTCAATAATATCTTTGCCGAGTGCTTCTCTTTTTGTCCGCATACAAAAAACGCCGAGAAGTTCATTTTTTTCATTAAAAATCGCATGGGAATAAATCACGGCAGATTCGTTATTAAATAAACCCGGATAAGGAACAGTCTGCGCAATGTTGTTTTTAAAAGCAACCGCTTCTGTATACCATGAATGATTGAGCGGATTAAAATTTGATGGAATGTCTAATTCTTCAGAACTAATGAGAATTGCGCCGCCGGGCAAGGTTTCAAAGTATCCGAAAAGACCGCCGAAGCAATCCTTATGTACATTGCTGTTTTGCAGATAATAGGATTCTCTGTCTATGAATTCCCGCACATCGTCCGCGTTGCCGCCGCTTATAATAATATCACGAATCATATTTGAATAAATTTCAACCGGCAGCTTATGCTCTTCTATATTGCGTTCAACTTTTTCCTGCTGAAAATCAAGAATCGCATTTGTATTGGTTCTGATTTGGTCGTGAATGGTACTTCTTAAAAATATGTAAGACAATAAAGTCATAACGGCAAATGAAAGAACTGTAAAAAGCAGTTTCGCAAACAACGTGCCGTTTCTGATTTTTGTTTTTTTAAATATTTTTTTTACAGTAAGCATGATGTAACCTCTGTAGGGAACGGTGCCCATATTATAAAATCAATGCGCTTCCCAACTGTTTAAATATTTTTCCTGCTCCGGTGTTAATGTGTCTATGGTTACATCCCAGTTCACAAGCTGTCTGCGCGCTACTTCTCTGTCAACTTCTATAGGTACATGAACAATAAAATCATTGATTTTACCTTTGTTTTTAACCAAATGCAGTGCCGAAAGTGCTTGAATCGCAAACGACATATCCATGATTTCGGCGGGATGTCCGTCGCCGGCGGCGAGATTCACCAATCTGCCCTCGGCGATAATATAAATCCAGTTATTATTTTTTAATTTATACCCCATGATATTATCACGCGCTAATTTTTCCTCAGCCGCGATTTTTTTCAGCCCCGCGACATCAACCTCTATGTCAAAATGCCCCGCATTACAGCAGATTGCTCCATCTTTCATATTATAATAATCAGCTTCCGTAATGACATCGCGGCAGCCCGTAACCGTCACAAAGAAGTCGCCGGTTTTCGCTGCCTCGTTCATGGGCATGACCTTGAAGCCGTCCATGACCGCTTCCATCGCTTTAATCGGGTCAATTTCCGTGATAATTACGCTCGCGCCAAGTCCTTTTGCCCTCATGGCAACGCCTTTGCCGCACCAACCGTAACCCGCAACGACAACATTCTTACCCGCAACGATTAAGTTCGTAGTACGGTTAATCCCGTCCCAAACCGACTGCCCCGTACCGTAGCGGTTGTCAAATAAATGCTTGCAGTCCGCGTCATTAACAAGCACCATCGGGAATTTCAGCTTTTTATCGTTGTTCATCGCAATCAAGCGGATTATGCCTGTTGTTGTTTCTTCACAGCCGCCGATTACATTCGGGATTAATTCGGGGTAATGGTTATGAATCAAGCTTACCAAATCCCCGCCGTCGTCTATAATAATATTCGGACCGATTTTGACGACTTCCGTTATATGGGCGTGATATTCGTCATCTGTGGCTTTGTACCAAGCAAAGACGTTTAAATCCTCTTTGACTAAAGCCGCCGCTACATCGTCCTGCGTGGAAAGCGGATTGCTTCCCGTGATGTACATTTCCGCGCCGCCCGCCGCCAAAACCTTGCATAAGTATGCGGTTTTCGCTTCCAAATGCACAGACAGTGCGACTTTCAGCCCCGCGAAGGGCTTCTCTGCTTCAAAGTCTTTTTTGATTTGACGAAGCAGGGGCATATTGCTTTCTACCCAGTCTATTTTGCGTTTGCCGCTCTCCCAAAGGTTCATGTCACGAATTTGGCTCATTTTAGTTTTCCTCCGAATTTTATTTATCAGCAGATAATTGTTATTGATACGTCCTTATCAGAATTAAAAGTAAATCTTACAATCCGGCATTGCGTTTCGGATTGAACCCTGCGAACCTTCCTCAAACAAATTCCCGTTTAAATACAGCGTTTCCAAGTAAGGCAAACCGAAAAGCAAGGAAGCGTCCTGTATATCATTCGTGCTTAGGTTAAGCTCAGTCAGATTGATAAGCTTTTCCAATCCGGAAAGATTAGCGATATTATTAATCCGTAAATCCAAAACAGTAAGAGAAGTTAAAATAGCAAGCGGTTTTAAGTCAGCAATTTCATTTCCGCCCAAATCTAAGGTTTCAAGCTTTGTAAGCGCGCTGAGAGCACTTATATTCACTATATCATTCATTCGTAAATCAAGGTGCTTTAAGTTTTTTAATTTCACAATATCAGCCAAGTCCGCATCAGTGATTTCCTTGTTCCTCAGTGTAAGGCTCTCGGTGTTAAGCGGATATTGAACATCTTTTATAGTAATGAGCGTTTCAGGTGTGTCTTGATTCGGTTCTTCTTTGTTTGAATCGCCGCAGGCGGCAAGCAAAAGCATAACTGAAGCCAACAGCGCAATTAATAATTTTTTCATATCGCTCCTCCGTTCGTTACTCTAATCATAACATATTCTTTTAAAAAAAGCAATACCGCCCCATAAGCGATATTGCTTTTTTAATTATTATAGTAAATTAACTTGAAAATCGCACCAATAAACAGGCATAAAAACCCATAAATCAAAGCTTTTCATGCCTGTTTATTGGGCATTTTCTAAGTTAATTAACTATATTTTTAAATGTAAAATTTCCTTTGTTTCCACTCTGAAACTAATATTCCGTAAACAAATGTATCCTGCCAAACCGGTTTGCCATCCTTATCCGTTTTAAACCAGACGTTTTGTTTTAAATGCCCTTCACGCCTTAAACCAAGCCTTTCAAGGAGCTTCCGTGACCTATAGTTAAGCGGATTGCACATAGCCGTTACTCTGTGAGCGTTTTGATTTTTAAAAACATCGTCAGCGACAGCTTTCGCCGCTTCCGTTGCATAACCTTTCCCGCAAAAATTAAAATTGAATACATAACCGAGTTCCCATTCGTCAAATTCCCGCTTTGATAAATAAATATTGCCGATTAATTTTCCGCCGTCTTTAAGACAAACCGCTCTAAAATCAGGATTGTTAGAACGTTTCTTTGCTTCTTCCGCGGCTTCTTCTTCGGAAAAAACGCCGTAAGGTTCGTATCTAACCGTTTCTTCCTGTGAAAGATATTCATATAGGTCTTGTCCGTCTTCAGGGGTAAAATTTCTGATGATTAATCTTTCTGTTTCCATGTATACAATCATACCATATATTAATTAAAAAAGCAATACCGCCCTATAAGCGATATTGCTTTAATTTTATTAACTGTCAATTATTAATACATTCCGCCCATACCGCCCGCAGGCATTGCAGGTGCGGGGTTTTCTTCTTTAATATCCGCTACAAGGCTTTCGGTGGTAAGCACCATCGCCGCCACGGAAGCCGCGTTTTGTAATGCGGAGCGGGTCACTTTCGCGGGGTCAACAATACCGGCTTCAACCATGTCAACATATTTGTCGCCTAAAACGTCGTATCCGTATCCGATTTTGCCCGAACGTTTAATGGCGTCTATAATGACAGAACCCTCTAAACCTGCGTTCAGTGCGATTTGACGAACCGGTTCTTCAAGACAGCGCAGAATAATGTTCGCGCCTGTTTTTAAGTCGCCCTCAAGAGAATCCGCAAGCTTTTCAACCGCGTTCATACAGTTAATCAACACCGCGCCGCCGCCGGGGATTATGCCCTCTTCAATCGCCGCTTTTGTAGCCGCAAGCGCGTCTTCAATGCGCAGTTTCTTCTCTTTCATTTCCACTTCGGTTGCCGCGCCGACTTTGATTACCGCTACGCCGCCCGAAAGCTTCGCAAGGCGTTCCTGAAGCTTTTCTTTGTCGAATTCGCTGGTGGTATCTTCAATCGCGGTTTTAATCTGGTTGATTCTTTCCTGAATCGCCTGCTTTGCGCCCGCGCCGTCAACGATAATGGTGTCCTCTTTGGAAACCTTAACTTGCTTAGCTGTACCAAGCTGTTCAATGGCGGTTTCCTTTAATTCTAAACCGAGCTCTTCGGTAATCACTTCGCCGCCCGTCAGAATCGCAATATCGCGGAGCATTTCCTTGCGCCTGTCGCCGAAGCCGGGTGCTTTTACGCCCACGCAAACAAAAGTACCGCGCAGTTTATTGAGAATAATCGTGGTAAGTGCCTCACCCTCAATATCCTCAGCGATAATCATCAGCTTCCTGCCGCTTTGTACAACCTGCTCTAAAATCGGCAGAATTTCCTGTACATTTGAGATTTTCTTGTCTGTGATGAGAATATACGGGTCATCAAGCTCCGCAATCATCTTGTCGCCGTCTGTGGAAAGATACGGCGAAACATAACCGCGGTCAAACTGCATACCTTCAACCACTTCGCTGTATGTTTCGGCGGTTTTGCTTTCCTCAATGGTAATAACGCCGTCACTGGTGACTTTTTCCATTGCGTCAGCAATAAGCTTGCCGACTTCATCATCGCCCGAAGAAACAGTAGCGACTCTTGCTATATCCGCACTGCCTTTAACGTCGTGCGCGTTCTTTTTAATTTCCTCAACCGCAACGTCAACCGCTTTTTGTATGCCTTTTTTAACTATCATGGGGTTTGCGCCGGCGGCAATGTTCTTCATGCCTTCATTTACAATTGACTGCGCGAAAAGCGTAGCGGTGGTGGTGCCGTCGCCCGCCGCGTCGTTGGTTTTAGTTGCGACTTCCTTTACAAGCTGTACGCCCATATTTTCAAATGCGTCGTCAAGCTCGATTTCTTTTGCAATCGTTACGCCATCGTTGGTAATCAGCGGCGCGCCGAATTTTTTATCAAGCACTACGTTTCTGCCTTTCGGTCCGAGCGTGATTTTAACGGTGTTTGCTAACTGGTCAATCCCGGATTGAAGAGCCTTGCGGGCGTCTTCCCCGTAAATAATCTGTTTTGCCATGTTTTATTGTTTCCTTTCTGATATAGAAATTGTAGGGAACGGTTTTAACCGTTCCGGAAGGGTTTCGCGGTTTTTTATAGCGGAACGGTTGAAACCGTTCCCTACGGGTTATTCAACAATTGCTAAAATGTCGGATTGACGTAAAATCGTATATTCCACACCGTCAATCTTAACTTCTGTTCCCGCGTATTTGCTAATCATTACTTTGTCGCCGACTTTTACTTCCATCTTGATTTCCTTGCCGTCAACAACGCCGCCCGGACCTACCGCCGTGATTTCGGCGATTTGGGGTTTTTCTTTTGCAGAGCTTGCCAATATAATTCCGCTTTTGGTCGTTTCTTCAGCTTCCAGCATCTTTATCACTACTCTGTCAGCTAATGGTTTGATGTTCATTGATTTGCCTCCTTATTTCTTTTTTGTTATTATACGCTTAACCTTTAAGTTGGCACTCAAAGGCTAAGAGTGCTAAAGCCGCTAATATTTATTTTAATGATTTAGAATAAAAAAATCAAGTATTTTATGGTATTTTTTAAAAATTTGTTAAATATGAC
>Ga0082212_10007260_pt1 | contig 14690 bp, 14 predicted proteins | sample TergutNt197P3_FD_71548 | JGI IMG/M metagenome (GOLD analysis project Ga0082212, IMG submission 71548) | Neocapritermes taracua P3 segment gut microbial communities from Petit-Saut dam, French Guiana - Nt197 P3 | ecosystem: Host-associated > Arthropoda: Insects > Digestive system > Gut ... | reverse complement strand
CTTTGTGTCTTTCTTACCAACAGATCAAACTTGTCTCGTGGGATAAGTTGTATCATTTGTTTGAATACCGGCTGACCGACTAAATTTTTATTGCTATCTTTGCCCAAAGTTGTAATGATTATGTATTGCAACAACAAAATTACAACTTGAGGGCAATCTGAGTGTCGCCCTTTTTTAGTGAATCAAGTTCTTTTGATATTTTTGTCGGTCAGTAGTGATATTTTATGTATATTTAGTTAGACATAAATTGTAAAACAAATGTTTATGATTACTTTTCATTTACTTCCGGCAGTTTCTTTTTTGGTGTTGTTGCCATAAATTCTTTCAAGTAATTAGGTTCAAAACAGGCTGTATCTTCAATCTTCGCCAGTTGCAATAATTGTTCTGCCAAAGCAACCATATCCGGCGCCAACGGATGGACGTCGTCTAAAAACACGGCCTTTTCAGAAGTAACTATCGTCCGGCATTTAGCAGCTCCATTACCAAAAAAACAAACAACACCCCGATCTAAAAACGGTTGAAATAATTCCTGCGTCACAATATCTGCGCTTGTATCTCTGACTGTGGATAGTTCGGTATTAAAAATAGCCGTATACACTTCCATCCTTCGGGCATCGAGCATTGCACAATATAGGCAGTCATCTCTTCTGTATTGGCGAATTGCCTGCAATGCCATCAACCTAAGCGTGGGAACGGCTATCAACGGAACATCCCAACCCAAGCAAAGCCCTTTGGCCATGGATGTCCCAATTCGAAGGCCTGTATATGAACCTGGACCGCTACTTAGGGCAACGGCTTCAGGTTGATACTGAGTCTCCTTTAAAAATGCGATAGCTTCTTCCACATAAACTCCCAACAATGAAGCATGAGACGGCCCTTCAAAAGAAATTCGCTCAAAAACAACACTGCCATCAAACGATATAGCGACCGAACAAACCGTTGTAGACGTTTCAATATGCAAAATACAAGCCATCTGCTTAATTTTTAATTGATTCTTTTACTTCTTTCTTTACATACCCCACTACCCAAGCCGCAAATATTCCGGAAAAGCAAAGCGAAATCAGCCAAATCCATATACTTACATGTGCAATTCCTCCGCCTGCTGCAAGAATCGCCCCAATAATACCTGTTCCAATCGCATACAAAGGAACAATATTATTTTCGATGCGCAAAAATTGATTAATCCTTTGGGGCGGAAAACCCAGTGAACGATACACGTTCATCTCATTTTGCCGTGAAGCCAAATTCTTGCGAATCACAATCATAAAACTCATAATCCCAAGCAACATACCGATACTTCCAAGCATCAGAAAAATGGTCAGGTATGTATCTGTCACGCTGTTAAACATTTTCAACCGGCTGTTTGCAGTCGTGACATTGACGCCATAATCGCTCAATGCCTGAGATATTAACATTTTAACACTTTCGGTTTCTTCTTTATCTGTTTTTACAAGCATCACTTCACTTCCGGTGATATCGTCCCATATTTCCGAAAACAGATTGCGATCTATCAAAATATTTCCCTGAAATATTGAATTGTGAAGCGTACCAGCCAACCGGAAGATTACGCTTTGCCCTTTACTTCCTTTATATATAATCGTATCGCCAAGTTTCAAACCTAATCCCCATGTCAAAACAGTTTCATCCACCAAAACAGGAAATATCGAATCCGAGCGTTCACGGAATGATTCAAATCCGTTTTTTTCTTTATCCCCTTCCAAATTCCGGTTTATCTTAAAGCGACTTTGGCTCAGTTGCTCCATGTCTATTCCGAGTACGGTCGGATTACTTACCTTATTCAAATTCAGGCAGCTTGCATCGTCGGCGCCATACCGTAGCAATTGCAGCGCTTCAGTGTTGGCAGACAGTTCGGTAAGGGCAAGTTTCTCGCGTCCCAACGAGGTTGAGAGGTTATGATATACCGGCACGCTGCTTTCGCACCAAAGCGAATAACCTCCTGTTCCCGTCATTATCTGTGCATTGTCGGCAAAACCCTGTCTGTTCAAACCGACCGAGAAAACAATAAACACACCCATAGCAAGCGGGAAAAACGACAATATGGCCTGTTTACGGCCTGCAAATAAGGTTTTCCATACGGGGGAGGTCTCTGTGAGAGGTTTATCGGAAAAACTGCCGGCACGGCAAAGCATATAGTCGCCCCATAAGGCTGCCGCGCCAACAAAAAGAATCCCCATCAGCACAAAGAGTTCCGCAGACATGATATATGCTTGATTGATAAGCGCTATCAACAATACCAACGGACTGATAATAACTGCCGCGATAAGTTTGCGGCGCAAAGAAATTTGTTTTACACTTTTGCCTCGCGCCGTGTTTTTCAAGGAACGCCGCAAAGTCATCCAAAGCAAGCACACAGACAATAATATGCCTGTCAGCAAACCTATTATAATTGCTTGGATATTAGGGTATATCATAAATCCTTCGGTATGTGTTGCCCCCTTCCATACCGTACCGAGCAGAAAGAGTACAACCCATGTATATATCATTCCGGCAATCACTCCCGCAACCGACGACTTTATAACCGTAAGAACAGATTCTTGCAGATATATTTTGATAATGCGGCGGGTTGTATATCCCAACGAATGTAACAAGGCGGTTTCGTTTTTTCTTTGAAATAGCATTTCGGATAAGGGCACCAACATTAATAATATAGCCGACAGGATAATAAAAAAACCTAATGCAAGAAACAAACCCGAAAAGTCAACTCCGCTTTGGGCGGCTTGCAAGGCCTGTTCGCGGGGGTGGGTGAGTTGGATGCCAAACATGGGGGGCGAAAGGCTTTCGCCCAATTGAGAATTGAGAATTGAGACTTTACAATAGTGTTTAAAATTAATGTTTGGCTTTCCGAAGGGAAGCAATTGACAATTATTTGAAAAACCTGTTTCCCCGACTTCCCCCATTTTCCCTATTTCCCCAATTTCCCCGACTTCCCCGATTTCCCCCATTCTTAACGCCGTTGTGCTACCAAACGCGTTACTCCATTTTTCGGCTACTGCACTGTAAGCGATAATGGCTTTGGGGGTAGATCGGTAGTCGTTCCAATATCGTTCGTCTTCGTCGGTTATCAACGACATATCTATCGGCAAATCGCTGTCCCAGTCCGTACATCGATCTACATCCGACAAACCCGGAAAATCGGCGCTTAATGTGGAATCGGCAACCAATTCCCAAATCGGAACGATCCGACCGACACACAGTCTGACGGTATCTGTGCGAAGCGTTTTTAAATCGCCGGAAGTGAAAAATGTAAGCTGTAACGTATCTTTCTCTTTTACTCCAAGCCGCCGGGAGGTATAGTCCGAAAGGATTATTTCATCGGGTTTTATTTCAGTTCCCTGGTACGTATCTATCGCTGTTACAAATGAATAAGGTATGTGATGATTGCCGGTTTCGATCGAGTTTACCAAATAGGAAAACAGGCGATTGGTTTGCGTGTTTTGACTGTAAATTGTTTGCACCACCTCGTCCTGAATAAAAACCCTGTCGGAAGTAATTTCCGCAACCCCGTCACTTACTGCCATTTTTAATCCGGAAAGCGCAGGATTCCACGCTTGTTTTAAATCGTCTGAAGTAATGATCCGGTCGCTCAGTAACAAGTTGATTTTCCCTTGCGTTTCGATTGTTTCGGCTAATTCATCGCGGTTTACAAAAATATTTAGTGGCAGGGTTTGTTCGTTTTTCAGGCTCAGGTTGCCTTGCTGCTTCACATCGACTATACCGTCTAATGAGAGCCTCATACTTGTAGTATAGTTGTCCGTCACGAATAACGAGCCGGAGGGTACTATGCCTGTCGCGGGGAGGCGGAGGACAATGTCAGTTGAGAGTTGAGAGTTGAGAGTTGAGAATGAAGATTTGAAAATATGTAGGGGCGTAAGGCTTACGCCTCTTTGCAAGACATTCAGTTCTTTAGCGAGCGGTTGATTGATACGGGTTTTGCCGGCGGGGATGTCCGGGTCGTTCACGCCCCATACCATTACCGGAATCAATCGGCCTGCCTGTGAAATAAAACCGTTGGTCACAAGCAATGCACGCGTATTTCCTTCGAATACCGGATGATGCACGATGCTGCTATCCATAAAGGATTGCATCGAAAAGATGACCGTTTCCGTACTGCCCAACCGTTCGTTGACCCTGTTTACCAACGTGGATCGTACCGAATCGCCAATCATCAGACTGCCTGTGATTACTGCCGTAGTAATAATCACCGCCCATGCTACCAATTTGTAATAACGGGCAAAATATATCCGGTTTCCTTTTATCAGATTGTTGAAATTCACGCTAATAGTCCTTCATTAAGTGTTACAATCCGATGAGCATCGGAAGCCATTTGATCTGAGTGGGTTACCATTACAATGGTGGTATGCAGCTTTTGGTTAATTTCCGAAAGCAACAAAGCAGTTTTTCGGGAATTATCGGCATCAAGTTGGCCGGTAGGTTCATCTGCCAAAAGCAACAAAGGCTTCATTATCAAAGCCCGGCAGAGCGCTATACGTGCTGCCTCGCCTCCGGATAATGTGACCGGATATTGGGTGACTACCCCCGCAACACCGGTTAACTCCATCAGTTGGCGAGCATATACGGCGTCTTCTTCGTCGGTTTTTTGCCGGTATGCCAAAACAGGCAAAAGGATATTTTCCAGTGCGGTAAATTGAGGCAGTAGCCGGTGGTCCTGAAACATAAAACCGATATGCCGGTTACGGACAACGGAATGGTCAACAGCCGTCGTGTTCATTTCTTTCCCCTCAAACAGATAACTGCCCGAATCCGGCATAAGAAGTGTGCCGAGAATAGACAAAAGCGTCGTTTTTCCCGACCCCGAAGCGCCTCTCACTGCCACAAATTCGCCTCTGCCGACAGTTAATTCTATTCCTCGCAATACCCTGTTTTGATGCGTTTTACCATCACTGTAGAATTTTGTTATCCCCGATAATCGGATAATAGGTAAATTTGTTTTGTCCATTTTTTTGATTGCAAAAAATATTTTTCTGCAAATATAAACTTTCTTATTTGTAAAAGTGTTATCTTTGGCAGATGAATTTAAACATATATTGATTATGAAAAAGAGAATTATTCAAGGAATGTTGGTAGTTTGTATGCTACTTATTGGATTTGCCGGAAGAGCGCAAACGAGCAGTAACCCTGTTGGAAAGTGGGATTTCTCAATCCCGGAAGCTCCTCCTGAATATTCGACAGGCAAGGCAGAGTTTACGATGCAGGATGGCAAGTTAGTGTTTTCGATGTTAGTCAATGGTCAGTCTGCCGGACAGCCAATTGAAGTGAAGAAAAACGACAACACATACGTATGTGAGATGGCGAATGAGTATTTTTCTATGAAGATTACCCTCAATCCGGATGGCGATAATCTGAAAGGCATGATAAGTTCTGATCAGTTTGCAATGGGTATTTCGATGACACCAGAGAAAAAGTAAACAAAAAATCATGAATACATCTTTCTTGACTTCGCCTATTCTTATCGCAATTATTATTTTTGATGCAGTACTTAAAGGTATTGCATTATGGAAATCCGGCAGAAGAAATCAGTTAGGGTGGTTTATTTGCCTTTTTATTTTAAACACTTGCGGTGTTTTGCCGATTATTTATCTGATTCTTAATAAGAATAAGCAACAGGAAGATTGAAAAAGATGAATAATTTTCAACTCTCAATGCTCATAGTCTTATGCCTGTTTCTTACAGGGTGTGAAAAAGAGGTCAGCGACCAATTGAAAGGGAAATGGCAGTTGAAAACCATTGAAGAATCCGGACAACTGACGTCTGTCGATACGGTATGGTATAATTTCCAGTCCGAATCTCTCTTTATGTACCAAATATATCATCCGGCAGTAGATACATTTTCATGGTTGTATGGATATAAAACGCAGCCGGAAAGTAATATTATATATTTAGAGTTTATCAATTGGACAATAACAAAGGAAGATTTCCTGCCCTTCACGGACTGGAAAGAGCCGGCTCGCACATTTACAGTCGATAAAATCAATCGCAAACAGTTAGTGTTGAGAGGCGACGAAAAAACGTATATATTTGACAGGTATTAATTTAGATTTAAGGATTTAAAGATTTAAGAATTTAAGAATTGGTTGTAGAGAAAATATGCAGCAGGAAAGTAATTGTAGGCAAATTTGTAAATATTCAGTTTTGCTGTTTCTTTTCATTCTATGCCTTCAATCTACGTATGCTCAATATGCCATCCGGTATGATAAAAACCACCCTACAACTTTGAATTTTAGCCCTGAAAAACATAACGGCTTTCGCGTATCTGTTCATTTAGTGGCATTATTCACTGCCGGATCGAAGCCTCAAAACGGTTTCAGGTTAGGTTCCGGCCTCACATTCTCTCAAACAATTGGGAATTGGATGTTTTCATCCGGCTTGGATGTATATAAAGCAAAGCAAAAGTTTGGTATGGGAACTTCTTTTGTCGGGATTCAATTCGATGATAACAAACAGGGTATTGCATATTATTTGAATAAGTATTATCAGGGGAATAAACAAATTTCGGGAATTGTCAAATTGCATTTGAATGATTTCCGGATTATTTTTGAAGATGATATTTTGGCTTTTCCTTTTACCGGATTTAAAGTATATGACCGGTATCGTACGGCCGCGATGGAAATCAGATACAAACGATTTTTAATAGGAACAAATATTTATACTTCCGATATAAACGGAGTGACGGATGCTTCTCCTGATAACAGTAAAGGAAAGTATGTGACAGGGAAACAATTGTCGAGTCCCGTTTATGTGGGGTACACCGCCAATGATTTGATTATACGCTATGGAATAAACAGTAAGGCAGGTGGTATAATTGGTCAAAATGTCTGGCATCAACTCTTTTTTAATTCCCCTGACTTTCAATCCGGCGATTATCGTAACCAATTCATTCAGATTGGTATTGACCAACCTTACACATTATATTAGCATGAGAAAGATGGCAACAGTTATATTAGGGATATTTGTACTTTGGTCTTGCGGTTCAAGACCTAAAAATTTCACCTGTTATTATAACAATAAAGAAACAGGATTGGATCAATTGATTGATATAAACGGTTATTATGTTTCACAATATGGTTGCGATTCCACATTTTATTCAATGTATATGTTCTATTCAAACGGATTATTTATGATTGCCACAACCGGTCAATTAATGCCTGAATTAATAAACTGTTTTGCAAGCGGAGGAAAATCAAAAATTTGCCGCTATCCGCTTTGGGGTACATACACCATTGAAGGTGATTTAATAAAAACGCAAACGATCCGGCAAGAGGGCAATGGGTTCGTGATTTTTCGCGACTACCGGATTTTATCCGATGGCAGTATTGTGAATGTGAGTGATTATGTACAACCTCAATACATTAATTTAGGTTATATGCGTAATTACCCTTCTTTTGTTGATAATCCTTGTAAAAAAAGAGCTGAATTCTATCCATTGGAAACAAAAAGAGATTCAACAGAGTGTATGCTGTTAAAAAAGAAATGGTTTCTTTTCTCTTCCAAACAGTAATAGGTGACGTTTTTTCCCCTTTATTTTCAACTTTCAATTAATTTTCGTACTTTTGTCGTATCGTTTCACCCCGTAATATACTCTATATGGCCACCTATATTGATGATGTATCCAGAACCTTTGGGGAATATTTGTTAATTCCCGGACTTACCACCAAACAGTGTATTCCGACCAATGTTTCACTCAAAACGCCACTCGTAAAACATTCGATCAACGAATCGCCTGCTATTGAACTGAATATCCCGTTTGTTTCGGCTATCATGCAGTCTGTTTCCGGGCCTGAACTGGCTATTGAATTGGCTCATAACGGCGGCTTGTCATTCATATTCGGTTCACAACCTGTCGAAAGTCAGGCTGAGATGGTACGCAAAGTAAAAAAGTTCAAAGCCGGTTTCGTCACCAGCGATTCCAACCTGACGCCTGAACATACATTAGCCGATGTGATTAAAATTGAAGAAGAAACAGGACACTCCACGATTGGAATTACCCACGACGGAACATCCAACGGTAAACTGCTGGGGCTTGTTACCAGTCGCGACTATCGTATTGAAAAAGACACGTTGGATACGAAAGTAAAAGACTTTATGACTCCTTTTTCCAAATTGGTAGTCGGCCAGTCCGGCATTTCCTTGACCGATGCAAACCAACTTATCTGGGATCATAAATTAAATACGTTGCCTGTGATCGACCGCGATCAGAATTTGGCTTATTTCGTTTTCCGCAAAGATTATAACAGCCGCCGGATCAATCCCGATGAATTGTCGGATGCCACCAAAAAATTAGTTGTAGGCGCAGGTATCAACACACGAGATTATCAAGAGCGTGTACCTGCTTTGGTCGAAGCAGGCGCAGATGTGTTGTGTATCGACTCGTCGGATGGCTACTCGGAATGGCAACACGAAACGCTGCAATGGATTAAAAGTAATTATGACATACCGATCGGCGCAGGCAATGTGGTTGATGTAGAAGGATTCAGGTATCTTGTCAATGCGGGAGCCGACTTTGTCAAGATAGGTATCGGAGGAGGTTCGATTTGTATCACGCGTGAACAAAAAGGAATCGGACGCGGGCAAGCAACGGCGCTGATTGATGTTGTCAAGGAACGCAACCAATACCTGAAAGAAACAGGCGTCTATATTCCGATTTGCAGCGATGGCGGTATTGTGCATGATTATCACATGGTACTGGCTTTGGCTATGGGCGCCGACTTCCTGATGATGGGACGTTATTTTGCCCGTTTCGATGAGTCGCCTTCGAAGATATTACGTGTCGGAAATAACTATGTAAAAGAATACTGGGGCGAAGGCTCCAATCGCGCCCAAAACTGGCAACGCTACGATACGGATGGAACAGAATCGTTGAAATTTGAAGAAGGCGTTGACAGTTATGTGCCTTATGCCGGAAAGTTAAAAGACAATTTATCGCTTACACTGGGTAAAATCAAGGCTACCATGTGCAGTTGCGGATCCACCAGTATCAAAGAACTTCAAACCAATGCGAAAATAACCTTGGTATCATCAACAAGTATTGTAGAAGGCGGCGCACATGATGTGATTTTAAAGGAGCAAACTTGATAAATAGTTGATTGAATGTTTTTTATAATAACACTAACAATATGGCAAAGAAAACATATCAAATTTCAGAAAATAAGACACAGATAGTACAAGAATCGATTACAACATACGAACCGACAAAAACTGCATATAAAAAAAAATCCGCAACTTCTGATGGTTTAAATCCATTGCAACTTCATTTTTTACAAATGCTTTCGCATATAAAAACAGATGAAGCCTTAATGGAATTAAAACGTTTGATTCGAGATTTTTATGCACATCAACTACAAAAGGAAGCTGATAAATATTGGTCAGAAGGTATTATCAATGATCAAGTATTAAACGAACACCTTCGTACTCCATACAGATGAGAAATATTGTACTGGATACCAATTGTTTGATTCACTGCATTGCTGCCAACAGTAAATTTCATGACGTTTGGACTGCTTTTTTAAATGAAGAATTTCGTTTGTGTATTTCAAATGAAATAATGAATGAGTACGAAGAAATTCTTGCAAAAAAAATTTCGCCAAGATTTGCGTATGGGATTATTCAAGTAATCTTAAACAGTGAAAATGTTACTTTTGTACATCCTGCTTACAGATTTAATTTAATAACGATTGATCCTGACGACAACAAATTTGTGGATTGCGCCATTGTGGCAAATGCAGATTTTATTGTTTCACAAGATTCACATTTCGATGTATTAAAAAAAATCGACTTTCCAAAGGTAAATGTTATTCGAATTGAAGAGTTTATTGTTGAGTTGTTGAATTCATAAAACTTCAAATAGCCATATTAATAAGCGAGCCACTCATTGATGAACCAGCTAATCAGTTTTCTCCAAATTGACGGATTAACCAAATCTTTTGGCGACCTTGTTTTATTTCAAAACATTACTTTTGGTATAACACAAGGTCAAAAAATCGGCCTGATAGCCAAGAACGGAAGCGGGAAAACGACACTCCTGAATATCATCGCAGACAAAGAAGATTATGACACCGGAACGGTTGTGTTCCGTAATGATTTAAGAGTTGGTTACTTAGAGCAGTCGCCGTACTACCCCGAAACACTGACTGTGATGGAAGCGTGTTTCTATGCTCACGATACAACAGTTATGTCCAGTAGCGCCATTAAACCGGAAGACTTGATGCTGCACGAAGACAATGAAAAAATCAGGCATACCGAACAAAAAGCCAAACAAATTCTTACGCAATTAAAAATCACCGACTTTGACAAACCGGTTGGCGCTCTTTCGGGAGGTCAGTTGAAACGTGTCGCCTTAGCCAATGTATTGATTACCGAACCCGAATTAATCCTGTTGGACGAACCAACCAATCACCTGGATCTCGAAATGATTGAATGGTTGGAAAATTATTTGCAACGATCTACTATCAGTATTTTAATGGTTACGCACGACCGTTATTTTCTGGATCGGGTTTGCAATGATATTATCGAAATCGACCAAAAGGGAATATACAGGTATCAGGGAAATTACAGTTATTACCTTGAAAAAAGAAGCGATAGAATAGCCGCCAAAAACACCGAAATCGAACGTGCCAACAACCTTATGCGCAAAGAACTCGACTGGATGCGCCGTCAACCGCAGGCGCGGGCTACAAAAGCCAAATACCGAATCGACGCTTTTTACGAATTAGAAGAAAAATCAAAGCAAAGGTTGGACGCCCGGCAAGTCAGATTGAATGTCAAATCAGCCTATATAGGTTCGAAAATCTTTGAAGCGGTCGATGTGTGCAAATCTTTCGATGACATACGCATTTTGCAAAATTTCAATTATACGTTTACCCGCTACGAAAAACTGGGAATTGTGGGGAATAACGGCACAGGGAAAACCACCTTTATCAAAATGCTGACAGGTGAAATCGCGCCCGACAGCGGACATTTTGATATTGGCGAAACGGTCCGATTCGGTCATTACAGCCAACAAGGTCTGTTGTTCGACGACAACATAAAAGTGATTGATGTAGTCCGGAATATCGCCGAATATATTTCCATGGGCGACGGCAAAACAATGAACGTGTCGCAATTTCTCAATTATTTTCTCTTTACCCCCGACAAACAGCACGATTTTGTCTGCAAGCTAAGCGGAGGCGAAAAAAGACGCCTGTATCTCTGTACGGTTCTGATGCGGAATCCGAATTTCCTGATACTCGACGAGCCGACCAACGACTTGGATATTTTCACACTGAACATACTTGAAGAATACCTGATCGGTTTCAAAGGCTGTGTTATTGTCGTATCGCACGATCGTTTCTTTATGGACAGGGTTGTTGATCATATTCTTGTCTTTCAAGGAGATGCCGATGTCCGGGAGTTTCCGGGAAATTATTCGCAATACAGGATAGTCGGGGGAAAACGGGGAAATGGGAAGATAGAGGAAAATAGTTTTCAGTTTCCAGTTCTCAGTTTTCAGACAGAAGGCAAGAAACGTAGGGGCGAACCTGTGTGTTCGCCCGAACCGCAGAGAAAACTGTCTTACAAGGAACAACGTGAATTTGAATCGCTGGAAACCGAAATAGCATCTCACGAAGATGAGAAAAAAATATTGGAAACAGAGTTATGTAGTGGTAATTTATCGGTTGACGAATTAACGCAAAAATCTCGGCGCATCGGCGAATTGATCGCAATGATTGACGAAAAGACCATGTGTTGGTTGGAATTAAGTGATAGGATATAAATTCTAATATCTACCATTAACTACTTCTTGTATCCTCTCATGTGTAGCTGTGCGTGTTGGGACTAGAGGAAGACGCAGTTTGTTTTCAATAAATCCCATGATATTCAATACACTCTTTACGCCGGCAGGACTTCCGTCAACGAACAGCAAGTCAATTAATTCAAGAAAATGTGAATGGATTGTCCGCGCTTTTTCAGTATCTCCGCTAAGCGCCAGATGTATCATATCGCTAAACGCTCGCGGAAATGCGTTCCCTATTACTGAAATGACTCCTGCAGCCCCTAATGCAACTAACGGAAAAGCCAACGAATCATCTCCCGATATCACTTGAAAATGACTTGGCTTATTTTTAATAATATCATTGATTTGTGCGAAATTGCCTGACGCCTCCTTGATTGCGATAATATTTTCAAAGTCGCGTGCAATCCTGAGCGTAGTGTCTGCCGTCATATTTACGCCTGTCCGGCTCGGCACATTATACATGATGATCGGAAGCGGAGTAGCCTCTGCAACAGCTTTGAAATGCTGATATATACCTTCTTGTGTAGGTTTATTATAATACGGCACAACCGACATAATAGCGTCAATACCATGATAATCACCTTCTTTTAGTTGATTAACCACAAAACGGGTGCAATTACTGCTTACACCCAACACAACAGGTATCCGGCCACGAATTTGCTTTACTGCTACCTTGATAACCTCCGATTTTTCATCCTCCGTCAATGTGGACGCTTCGGCTGTCGTGCCGAGCACTACAATATAGTCAGCACCGTTTTGAACCTGATATTCAACCACATTTAACAATGCATCAAAATCCACACTTTCAGCTTCTTTGAAGGGAGTTATCAGTGCAACACCCAATCCTTTTAAATCTATATTTATCATCGGATAAATTATTCTTTATTAATAATTATGTGCAAAATTAGGAAAAAAACTTATTTAGAACGTATAGCCTGCAAATAATTTAATATTTGTCCGAATAAAAACGACACATCGTGCATGTCTTCTTTCATTATGATGGAGAGATCATGAAAATTTTCTTCGGCAGAACGTTTGGCCCCTACCTTGAAAGAGGCAGGGTGTTGAAGCATTAAGTAGCGCATGACCGACGTTTCGCCGTCGGTCAGGTCTAACAGCATGTCAACCTTAATGCCATTCAACTGGTTGCATATATTTTTGTCGGGAAACCCCCATACATTGACGTCCTTTTCAGCTTCAACCAATAAATAGGCATAATCCCAGATAGGCGTTTCATCTGTTTTACGGGTATATACACAGACATTTATTGACTTCCCTAACGCTTTCAATGTTGCTATACAAGGATGTACGGATTTCCAGTTTTTGGCTTCACATAATATCAAAATATATTTGATATCATCCAGCGAACGATAGCAATGCGGTCGTAGGGATGCGCTTTTTGAGAGCGCATCAATTTTTTTGAGTAAAAAATACTTGGTCAAAATCATTCGATCAGTTTTAAAAATTCTTCTTCATTGATAATGTTAATCCTTAGTTTTTCGGCTTTTGCCAATTTCGCAGGGCCCATGTTATTGCCTGCAAGTAAATAATCTGTGCTGCCCGAAACGGATCCGCTGTTCTTCCCTCCGTTTTGTTCAATCATTGATTTATACACATCCCGCGAATGCAGGGTAAATGTACCGCTGATTACAAAAGTCAAATCCTTCAGTTTGTCGGAACGGGATTGTATGGCCTCTTCATTCAGACTCATTTGCAATCCGTAAGATTCCAAACGGTTTACCATTTCCCTGTTTCTGCTGTCTGCAAAATAATTAATGACACTTTGGGCAATCCGTTCGCCTATTTCGTTTACTTCAAGCAGGGATTCCAATGTCGCTTCTTCCAGTTGCCTTATGGAAGGAAAAGCACTGGATAGTCGCTTGGCTACTGTTTCGCCCACATAACGTATGCCCAGCCCGAACAAAACCCGTTCGAACGGAATTTGTTTCGATGCTTCGATACTGTCAATCAGGTTCTGAGCGCTTTTTTCAGCCCAACGATCCAATTTTTGCAAATCTACGGCTTTTAAAGTATATAAATCTGCTACATTTCGCATATAGCCTGCGTTATATAAATCTTCGACCGTTTCAGGCCCCATATTGATATTCATTGCCTTACGAGTCACGAAATGTTCGATTTTTCCTTTGATTTGCGGAGGGCATTCCCGATCGTTCGGACAATAAAAGGCGGCTTCGTCTTCGGAACGCACCAACGCCGTACCACATTCGGGACATTTTGTGATAAAAACGACTTTTTCCCCAATCAGGATAGAACGGGCATCCATATCAACCTGTGTAATTTTTGGAATGATCTCGCCTCCTTTTTCCACATAGACATAGTCGCCGATATACAAATCGAGTGCGGCAATAATATCTGCATTGTGCAAAGAAGCGCGTTTTACGACTGTGCCAGCTAACTGCACAGGTTCCAAATTGGCTACAGGCGTGACAACCCCCGTTCGTCCAACCTGATAGGATACCGAGTTTAATCGTGTGACAGCCTGTTCGGCCCGGAATTTATACGAAATCGCCCATCGCGGACTTTTGGCCGTAAACCCCAAAAAGCGTTGTTGGCGCAACGAGTTTACTTTCAACACAATACCATCGGTTGCTACGGGCAAGTTTTTACGCTCCACGTCCCAATAATCAATATAGTCGAATACATCCTGCAAGGTCGCACATTTGCATACGGCATCCGAAATTTTCAGTCCCCATGTACGCGCAATTTGCAGATTGGTAAAATGTTCGTCAGATGGAAGCGTTTCGCCCAGCATATAATATAAAAAGGTATCTAACCGTCTCTCGGCCACAATTTCGGGATTTTGCAGTTTCAGTGTGCCGGAGGCTGCATTACGCGGATTGGCAAACAACGATTCTTCCTG
>Ga0082212_10007259_pt1 | contig 14691 bp, 11 predicted proteins | sample TergutNt197P3_FD_71548 | JGI IMG/M metagenome (GOLD analysis project Ga0082212, IMG submission 71548) | Neocapritermes taracua P3 segment gut microbial communities from Petit-Saut dam, French Guiana - Nt197 P3 | ecosystem: Host-associated > Arthropoda: Insects > Digestive system > Gut ... | reverse complement strand
ATAATTAAATATTATGATAAAACATTTGAAGAATTTATTACAATTATTCTTGAAGAAAATAAATCAAAGCTGTTTATCAGTTTCATCGTTTTTGTCATTATAGGTGTTCTTATTATTTATATTGAATCTGTCGAAGAGAAACGTCTCAAAAAATGAACCGATAATTACAGGAAAAATACAACTCATAATTAAGAAATATTCATTTTTATAAATAATTGCTAAAACAATACCTGTTATAAAAATGCTTACACATAGAAAAAATGTTGTTCCGCTCCAAATCCGTAATATATATTGTAGTAATTGGATTTTTTCTTGCTCTGACATTTCAGGCATTTTAGCTAATCTGTCGTATTGTTCTTTCAATTGCGTTTTTTCTCTTTCTCTTCTTTCTCTTTCATTTTTTGATATAAACATATTGGCAACCTTTCTCCCCGCAGGGTATTTTATTTATTTTAATTCTCTCTTTTTTAAATTAATGGTTGAACCGTAAATAAACTTCCCGCAAACATCAAGGCAATAATCCCCACCGCCACTGCTCGCGTTATCTTCGTGTTTATAACCGTCAAAACAATAACCGCTATTCCTGCGGCAATTAAAAGAGAGTTTTTAACAACCAATAAATAAGCATTATTCTGCACCGCAAAGAAAATACCGGCAGCCATAAGAAGTGAATGTATAACGCAAACGGTTATTATCATGGCTTTGGTTCTTTTTTTGGTCTTTTCCTGTTTTGCTTTTTCTTCCTCACGGATTCGCTCTAAATCTAAGCCTTGACGTTGATAATTTAATTCTTTTAAGAATCTAAACATGGTTTACCGCCTTTCAAAAAATAACCGTTGTCGGTAGCAAGGTTTGCTTGCTATATGTGACAACGGTACTATAATTATACTGCAACACAGTATTTCTCTAATAATTTAACAAGATTCGCATATATACGAATCTGATATATACCGCAATAATGCTCTAAGGCATACAGTTCTTGACAAGCAGTGCCGTAATCCTCTTCATAAAGCGCGTTCCGTATTGCAAACAGATTTATTAAATACCGCGATAAATATATACAATAATTGCGTTCTAAATGCTTATCCGGTTTCGTTTTCCTGTATTCGTTCAAAAAACCTTTTAATACAGATAATGCAAGCTCTTGATTGTTTTTAGGATTCTTCCAAGAAAACTGTCCCATTTCCTTTATAAATTCGTATGTTTTCTTTCTTTGATTCATTTAAACCCGCCTTTCAAAAATTAACCGTTGTCGGTAGCAAGGTTTGCTTGCTACATGTGACAACGGTTATATATTTATACTACAATTTATAGTTAATTAACTTAGAAAATGCCCAATAAACAGGCATGAAAATCTTTGATTTATGGGTGTTTATGCCAGTTTATTAATGCAATTTTCAAGTTAATTTACTATATTTACTACTGACAACGGGATTTTTCTTCATATATCAGTCTGCCGATTTCAAATATAACCGCTACCCGATAATCAAAAACGTCTGCAATTATATTGTTGTTTTCCGTATAGAACCACTTTTCTCCGTTCGTATGTATGGATTTATAAACATCTGCCATATTATAAGTATCTGCGGTTATACTGCCTTTTTTATAATATTTTGCGATTGTAGATGAATGTATACCGTTGTGAACATAACAGATATTTATGTATTGATAATAAAAAGCTAAGTGGTTATCATTTCCGATGAAAGGCTCTTTTTTAAAATGTTTTATTAAATCTGTAATACTTTCCCGCTTCCACGGAATCGTAAAAAGCGGAGTATCTGCAAGATTTATAACTAATTTTTCATTATTTATAAAGCGAGCGGGGAACGGGAAAAGATTAGTGTTAGGGTTAATTACTTCTTTATAAAATTGTTTCGCACGGTATAAAGATATTAAATCAGTTCTTACAACATCAAGCGAGTATTCAAGAAAATCAATTTTTTCAGTGATGTCCTCGTTGGCTTCACTCATGGATTTAATAAGTTCAATTGAAGTCGAAAACTCATAACGCTGTGATACATCTATATTCTTTTGTTTGTTTCTGAACACAGTTTTCCTCCATATTTCGGTCGTGATAGATTTTCCGTTGTCACATGTAGCAAGCTACCGACAACGCAAAAGGCATACTCCGGCTCATGCGCCATTGTCTGCCATGAAAGGGCAGGGGAATCCCTGCCCATATTAAATTAAAGGCTTTCGCCTTGCTATACTATAATAATCAAAATCGGTCGGGCTCGCTATTCCCGCAGGTTAAACCGTCCTGTCAACCACTTAAACCGTCGTCGCGCTTCTTTAATCGCCGCCTTTTCAAAACCCTCTCACAGTTTCAACAATCCGCAAAAAATCCATGTTACACCCTAAGTGTTAAGGCTAAACGCCTATGTCTGATTTATGATAAATTTCAAAGGCTCTCACATCGCGCTCTTGTTACAAAAGCAATAAAAACCGATTTTATACGTCACTTAAATGTTGAGTAGGATTCTTTTGACGATTTTTCAAGGTTCAAGAATACCTTTTTGTCGCGGTTTCTAAGCGGACTAAAGGTATATTACCCGTTTCTGCGGTTTTACGCCGTTACGGATATATATTGTGTTAAATTTTTCTGATTTAACACAAAAACTTTCAGAAAATTTTCTGAAAGCCTTTACAAACATGTTTTTTTATGATAAACTAATCTTAAATTAACATTCTGCTAAGTCACTCAGATAATTCTCTATCTGTTTTGATTATGGGACAGCGGAAGTTCGCGCTTCCGTTTTCCTGCGGAGTGTTTTTTTATTTTTGTAGTAATAAAACAATTTTTTAAATCATTTTACTACACTTTACCATAAAAAGAAAGACTTGTCAATACTTTTTTGAAAATATTTTCTAAAAAATAAAACACCAACAGGGCAAACCGTTTTCACGATTTACCCTACTGATGTAGAAACCTGCCATTTTATTTCGGGCTTAGGCTTGCCCGTCTTGAACCTTAACCGATTTTTTAACAGAGCTTCGGCTTGCTCATGGAATCATCTTTGGTTACCCGCTAAAGGCTCATGCGCCGCCAACGGGCATTGCTTGGGAAATGGGAGAGGACGGATTTGAACCATCGAAGCTTACGCAACAGATTTACAGTCTGCCCCCTTTGGCCACTCGGGAACTCTCCCGCGATAGAAAAAATTATATCACAATATCCGCGCGTTGTCAAGCATTTTTTTGCTTTCTGTAATATTTTCTGCAATAATACCAAAGAAAACAAAATATTAGTTGACTTTTTAAAAGGGTAACGCTATAATTAATATAAAAAAAGAAAAGGAAATATTTATGGCTGATTTATTAGTGAAATTATATGATAATCTCGATTTTAACACATATGACGAGATAATGAGCTCACAAGATGTAGCCATCAAAAAAGCCTGTATAACCGATAAAAATTTAATCCTTGATTTCGTTGAAAAGAACTTCCGAAACGAATCAATATGGCGCAGTGAATGTGAATATGCTCTTTTTAATAACCCAATATCCTGCCATATTGCTGTTAAAAACAAAAAAATCATAGGTTTTGCTTGTTACGATGCCACAACGCGCGGATTCTTCGGTCCAACCGGCGTAACGGAAACAGAGCGGGGTAAAGGCATAGGTACAGCACTTTTATTAAAATCGCTTGCTTCCATGAAAGAAATGGGTTACGCCTATGCAATTATCGGCTGGACTTCAAACGCAATTAATTTTTATATAAAACAAGTAAATGCTGTCGAAATTCCCGATTCTCCCCCTCAAAAAAGTATTTATAAAAATATGACTGCATTTAATTAAATATTTTTAAATGAATTGACAAATACATAGTATTGTGATAAAATTAATATTGCAAAGCATTTTATTCAGCGCAGGAACAGAAGCAAGGAGTAGAAAAGTTTGAAAATACCAAATAAAAAGAAGTACAGAAATACGCGACCATGCCAATTTACATGGGGTTTTTGTGTACAGAAAGGGGCATGGTTATAATCATGGCAAATTCAAAATTTCCTTTATATATTGCGGCGGCTGCGGCGTTAATCGCCGCGGGAGTATTTCTGTCAAAAAAGAAAAACTGCAAAAAAATACAGATTCCGGAAGCTCCGAAACCGCCGGTTTCCAAAAAACCACCCGTGATGTCTAAAACAACCGAACCTCCTAAAGCTTCTGTTGTCCCCGAAACAATTAATGTTTATAAGACTGCTCCGCAGGTTAAAACCGAGCCGGAAGCTCCTAAATTTAAGACTGATTATAAGCCCTCCCTTCCGCCCGCGCTTGAATCCATCTTCCTTGAATATGAATTTGCCAAACCCGACCCCGAATTTATACCGGGTTCTATACTGCAATATACGTTCACGGAATTTGAAGATGTTTTCGAGCAATACGAATTTGCCGTATCCGAACCTGAACCTGACCCCGTGATTGAAGCCGAACTCGAACTCGTGATTGAAGCTGAACCGGAAATTGAACCCGCGCCGGCACCTTTAACTTTCGGGAACACGATGGGTAATTTATCAAACGGCGGATTTGTCGCGGCAGACGGCGGCTGGATTTACTACCAAAACAGCAATGATAAAAGCCGTCTTTATAAAACCCGTACCGACAACACCGAAAAAACAAAGCTTAACAACGAAATCACTTACTACATAAATGTTTTGAACGAATGGGTTTATTACAGCAATTTTGACGACGGCTGGAAAGTGTACCGCATACGCACCGACGGTACCCAAAAAACCAAGCTCAATGACGACGACAGCCATGATGTAAACGTAACGGGCGAAACTATTTATTACAGCAACCGCAGTGATAATTGGTACATTTATAAAATGGGGCTTGACGGTTCGGGCAGAACCTGCTTAAACAGCGACAGAAGCGATTATATCAACGCGCAGGGCGAATGGATTTATTATCAGAATCAAGACGATAATAACCGTATTTATAAAATCCGTGACGACGGTTCGGATAGAACCAAACTCAATAACGACATCAGTTATTACGTAAATGTAGTTAACGACTGGATTTATTACAGCAACATGAGCGACGGAAAATTCCTTTATAAAATCCGCACTGACGGCACGCAGAAAACTAAACTTAGTAAAACCGCCGCTTATGAAGTGAATGTTTCAGATGATTTTATTTATTATCACAACGCCGGCGATAACGGTTATTTGTATAAAATCCGCACCGACGGCAGTGAGAATACGTTGATTAAAGAAGAATATTGCAAATTTGTGAATACGGCGGGAAGCTTGATTTATTATGACACCTCATCAGTTCCCGACGCTCATAACCTGAACCGTATCGCAAAAGACGGAACGGGTTGGCAAAAAGTAAATTAATATAAAAAAGAAGCTGTGTTTTTGAACACAGCTTCTAAATAAGTATAAAAAAGGAGCAGGATTTTGGAAAAACTGAAACTTCAATTATCCGCAGAATTTAAACAAAAGCAGGAACACGTGGAAAATGTAATTAAACTGATTGACGAGGGGAATACAATCCCTTTTATTGCCCGTTACCGCAAAGAACTGCACGGTTCTATGGACGACAGCCTTCTGCGCGACCTTGCAGACCGTTTGCAATATCTGCGTAATCTTGATACTCGCAGAGCTGAAATTTTATCTTCAATCGACGGGCAAAGCAAGCTCACGGAAGAATTAAAAGCGGCAATAGAAGCGGCGCAGACGTTGGCAAAATTAGAAGATATTTACCGCCCTTATAAGCAAAAACGCCGCACAAGAGCAACCATTGCGCGCGAAAAAGGCTTAGAGCCGCTTGCGGTCTTGTTGTTCGCACAGGAAACGAGAAGCGGTACGCTTGAAGAATTAGCCGCGGAATACATAGACCCCGAAAAAGGTGTAGAAATCGCGGCAGACGCGCTTGGGGGCGCAAGCGATATTATTGCCGAAGACATTTCGGACAACGCCGAAATCCGTGATAAACTGCGCGTACAAATGTCCGAAAACGCTTTCTTAGTATCAGAAGCGGCAACGGAGGAAGATTCGGTTTACCGGCTTTATTACGATTTTAACGAGCTTCTGCCGCGACTACAAAGCCACCGGATTTTAGCCATTAACCGCGGCGAAAAAGAAAAATTCCTGAAAGTTTCAATTGACGCGGACACGGTTGAATCGCTTAAAATCATTAGAAAAAAAGTATTGAAGCACGGGAGCATTTCTACAGATTTTGTTTCGGCGGCGGCGGAAGACGCTTACAGCCGTTTGATTTTCCCGTCCATGGAGCGGGAGCTCCGCAACATGCTGACCGATACGGCGTCCGAACAGGCAATTAAAATGTTCGCGGTGAATTTAAAACCCACGCTTATGCAGCCGCCCGTGAAAAACATGGTGACAATGGGCTTTGACCCCGCCTACCGTACGGGCTGTAAAATCGCTGTCGTAGATGAAACAGGTAAACTTCGCGAAACCGGCGTGGTTTACCCCACAGAACCGCATAACAAAACCGCCGAAGCAAAAGCAATCCTCACCAGTATGATTAAAAAGCACGGCGTTAAAGCAATCGCAATCGGAAACGGCACGGCTTCAAAGGAATCCGAAATTTTCGTGGCGGACATGCTGAAAGAATTGCCCGGTGTTTCATACATGGTGGTGAATGAAGCGGGTGCGTCGGTTTATTCCGCGTCGAAACTTGCGGCGGGGGAATTTCCCGCTTTGGACGTTTCTTTAAGAAGCGCGGTTTCCATTGCAAGACGGCTTCAAGACCCGCTTGCGGAGCTTGTTAAAATCGACCCTAAATCCATCGGCGTGGGGCAGTATCAGCACGATATGCCGCCCGCAAGGCTTGATGAATCGCTCGGAAACGTCGTTGAAGACTGCGTAAACGCTGTAGGTGTAGATATGAATACCGCTTCTCCTGCTTTGCTTTCCTATGTTTCGGGGTTAAACGGGACAACGGCGAATAACATCGTTACTTACCGCGACGAAAACGGAATTTTTTCGTCGCGCAGTCAAATCAAAAAAGTACCTAAAATCGGCGCGAAAGCCTTTGAGCAGTGCGCGGGTTTCCTGCGTATTCCCGAAAGTAAAAATATCCTTGACAATACCGGCGTTCACCCCGAAAGCTATAAAGCCGCTGAAAAAATTCTTGAAATCTGCGGATTTTCACTCAAAGATGTCGTCAGCGGTAACATATCGGATTTAAAGGAAAAATCAAAGCAAATCGGAACAGAAAAAATCGCTGAACAAAGCGGCGTAGGTATTCCAACAGTCAACGATATTATCGGTGAACTGTTGAAGCCGGGGCGCGACCCGCGTGACGAATTGCCGCCGGCAATGCTCCGCACGGACGTCATGGACATGAAAGACCTTAAAGCCGGCATGGTGTTGAAAGGTACGGTCAGGAATGTAATCGACTTCGGGGCGTTTGTGGATATCGGGGTACATCAGGACGGATTAGTGCATGTTTCGGAGCTTTGCAACCGCTTCGTGAAGCACCCGTCAGAGGTAGTGAAAGTCGGGGATATTGTAAATGTCGCAGTGCTTTCGGTTGATGTAGAGAAAAAAAGAATTGCGCTGAGTATTAAACAAGCTGATAATTCTTAAAAAGTATTGCTTTTTTCACTTTTTTATGCTATTATTAATAATATAATCGGAACTTTTTTATAAACCGCTGTGTACGGAGGGATAGATTATGAAAATCAATAATAACACCGGCGCAATGAACATTGCGGGAAAATTAAACAAGAATACCAATCAGCTTTGGAAAACATCGAATAAATTAGCTTCCGGCAATCGGATTAACCGTGCCGCCGACGACGCGGCAGGGCTTGCGATTGCGATGAAAATGCAGGCGCAGATAGGCGGAACAAGTCAAGCAGTCCGTAATGTTTCCGACGGCATCAGTATGATTCAAACAGCCGAAGGCGCGCTCGGCGGCACACAAACCATGATTGCGCGGATAGAAATGCTTTCTGTTCAAGCCGCCAACGGAACATACACAAATGAAGAACGCGGATATATGCAAGCCGAAATAGACCAGATTAAATCCGAAATTAACAGAGTAGCAAGTTCAACTAATTTTAACGGGATTAATCTGCTTGACGGTTCTGTTTCGCAGAAAAACGGCGGATTAACCTTGCAAATCGGTGAAAGCGATGCTTCTGAGCAAAGGCTCGATGTAAATATCAACGCCATGAACACCGCCGCGCTCGGATTGTCCGGGCTTGACGTCAGAAGCTCCGCAAGCGCGTTAAACGCGATTGAAAGCGCGAATAAGGCAATCAACACGGTTTCGGAGCAAAGAGCGTCGCTCGGCGCGGCGCAGAACGGGTTGGAGCATACTGCTAATAATTTAATCAACGCCGCCGAAAATTTGACAGCGGCGAACGCAAGAATCGCAGACGCCGATATGGCGGCTGAAGTTATTGCCATGTCAACGAATAATATTTTGCAGAAAGCGTCAATTGCTATGCTGGCGCATAAAATCCGCGAACCGCAGGGAATGTTAAAGCTGATAGGCGACGGTTCAATGAATATTAAAATATAATATTAATTTAATCACTTAACTTTGTGTTGCCGCCCGCCGTAGGCGGGCGGCAACACAAAAATAATTTCTGTCTACTGTTGGTTTAAAAGTAATAATAACGGAAGGAAACTTATGTACTGTACAAAAAAAATAACAGAAGATTTAACGTGGGTCGGTGCTGACGACCGGCGTTTAGCTATGTTTGAGGGCGTTTATTCCGTCCCGCACGGCGTATCATACAATTCGTATTTATTAAACGATGAAAAAACCGTATTGTTTGACACCGTTGATAAAGCGGTTCAGCACAGGTTTTTTGAAAACCTTGCTTACGCACTAAACGGCAGAAAGCTTGATTATTTAATTATTCAGCATATGGAGCCCGACCACTCCGCCGCGCTTTCGGAACTGCTTGTGCGGGAACCGGACGTAAAGCTCTTATGCAATGAAAAAACACTGGAATTCATTAAACAGTTTTTTACGCTTGACATTAATAAAATAAATATTCACATCGTTAAAGAAAACGATACGCTCAACACCGGAAAGCATACACTGCATTTTATCACTGCGCCGATGGTTCATTGGCCCGAAGTTATGGTAACGTATGACAGCAAGGACAAAATTCTTTTTTCTGCGGACGCTTTCGGGACGTTCGGCGCGCTCAACGGTGCTTTATTTGCCGACGAAGTGGATTTCAATAAGGATTACATGGACGAAACACGCCGTTATTACGCCAATATCGTAGGCAAATACGGCAATCAAGTAAACGCGCTGTTAAACAAAGCACAAGCGTTGGATATTGAAACGATTTGTCCGCTTCACGGGTTTATTTGGCGCGGAAACCTTTCCGCTATACTTTCAAAATACGCGCTTTGGAGCGTGTACGAACCGGAAGAAAAAGGCGTGCTGATTGCTTATGCTTCCGTTTACGGCAATACCGAAAACGCGGCGGAAATCCTTGCCTGTCTGCTGCGCGGCAGGGGTATAAAAACCGTCATGTTTGATGTTTCGGTTACGCCCGCGTCCGAAATCATCGCGGCGGCGTTCCGCTGGAGTCATCTTGTTTTCGCGTCCGCCACTTATAACGCGGGGATTTTCGTTTCGATGGAAGCGTTGTTAAATGACCTTGCCGCGCACAACATTCAAAACCGCACTGCCGCAATTATCGAAAACGGTTCATGGGCGGCAGCAAGCGGCGGATTAATCCGTAACGAACTTGAAAAATGCAAAAACATGAAAATCCTTGCACAAACCGTAAGCATAAAATCGGCTTTAAAACATTCGCAGTTACCGGAGCTTGAAAAATTAGCGGAAGTGCTCGCGGCTGATTTTCCCCGCCCGGCTGTGTCTGCGGAATTAAAAAGCGAAAACCAAGAAAACAAAATTGCTGTGATTGACCCTAACGCCATGTTCAAGTTAACGTACGGGCTTTTTGTGCTGACCGCCAAGGACGGCGGCAAAGACAACGGCTGTATTATTAATACTGCGGTTCAAATCACCGCGTTGCCGCTCAGAATATCCGTTGCCGTAAATAAAGCGAATTACACCCATGAAATGATTATTAAAACAGGAGAATTCAATCTTTCTGTTCTATCCGAAAGCGCGCCGTTCCGTATTTTTGAGCAATTCGGCTTTCACAGCGGAAGCGATACCGATAAATTTGCGGATTGCGGTTATAACGAACGAACAGCCAATCATATCCGCTGTATACCGGAGCATGTCAACTGCGTGATTTCCGGAAAGGTTTTTGAAACATCCGATTACGGCACGCATACCGTGTTTACGGCGGACGTTACGCAGTCGTTTATTGTTTCCGAAGAACCGAGCGTAACTTATCAGTATTACTTTGATAATATCAAACCTAAACCTCAGCCGCCCAAGGAAGGCAAAAAAGGATTTATCTGCAAAATATGCGGATATGTGCATGAAGAGGACACTCTGCCCGATGATTTTATCTGCCCTTTATGCAAGCACGGCGCGGCGGATTTTGAACCGGTTTGATGTATAACAGTAGGGGACGCTTGTATTTGTAAAGCAAATACGTATGGCGTCCCGTTTTTGTTATTGCGTAGTTTATTTCGGGACGCCACACAGGGCGTCCCCTACATTTGATAAAATCTATTCTGTACGCAGAGCCGCAACAGGGTCTTTTTTTGCCGCCATTTTTGACGGAATGAATCCCGCAATCAAGGTCAACCCCACGCTGATAGCAATCAGCGCGACCGCGCCTGTGAGCGGAAGCGACGACACGCCCGAAATATTCGTTAGGGATTTTATAATCGCGTTCGCGGGGATATTCAGCAGAACAGTAACCAAAACCCCCATGCTTCCCGCCACGAAGCCCTCAATAACCGTTTCGGCGTTGAACACACGTGTAATGTCCTTCTTTGACGCGCCTATACTTCTCAGAATTCCGATTTCCTTTGTGCGCTCAAGCACGGAAATATAAGTGATAATCGCAATCATAATGGACGAAACTATCAGCGAAATCGCCACAAAAGCAATCAATACAATCGAAATAATATTAATAATCGATGACATGGTGGAGGTCATTATACCTACAATATCGGTATAATTAATGACAAGGTCTTCATTGCCGGCGGTTTCCTGCATTTCGTTATAATCAGCAATTAATGCTTCAATTTGCTTTTTGGAATTGAAATCCTTCGGGTAAAGCCGGATTGCGCCCGGGTTTTCAAAGTCTGCGATTCCTAAAATCAAAACATTGTCTTCATACGTTGCTTTTGTGCTTGCCGCTTTTACCTGTTCGATATACATTTCCAAAATCTGCTCTTCCGTCATGGCGGATAACATCATCTGTACCTGTTCTCTTTGTTCCTCCGGTATTTCATCAAAAGCGGTGTAAACGTCTTCTATGGTTATATTTTCAATATACTCCTCTATATCAAAGGCGTAACCGGTGAAAACATTGATTTCGGGTTCGGCAATCTGTTCCTTTACGATTTGAGTATCTGAAATCGCATTAATCACATAATCGGTCAGGGACGACAGATAACCCACAGAGCCGCTGATAGAAGTAGCCGCCGCGTTTTCGTTAGGTCTGATTATCCCTGTAACTTTTAAATCAATGCCGTTTTCGATTATGCTTTTCATGTACGCTTCATCATCGCGCATATCGTCCCAACTGTTTGTATCAGAATTTTTAACATAATAATCGGTGTTTAAAATCAGCTTATAAGTAAGCGAAAGAATTTCATCATACGTAAAGGTCGCGCCCGTGCTTGAAGTTTCATATTCTTCGCCCCTCATGGCATACTTGATTAATTCCTCAAGCTCCTCAGGGTCAAGCAAGCCGAGAGAGTACAATGTTAAGTCGGAAAGCTCGTTTTCCTTATCAATGACAAGCACGATTTCATTAAATTCTGCTGCCCAACGCCCCGCGACAAGGTCATACTGTGCGTGCAGAAGCTTTTCGTTATTCAGCATTTCCGTCCACGCGCCGTTTGAACCGCCGCCGAAGCTCATGCCCATGCTCATTCCGCCGCCCATGCCGCCGTTCATGCCTAAGGATTCATAAACGTCGCTGGGGTTCACCTGCAATATGCCGCTGTCCGTTTCGGGCTTATAAATCTGTAAATCAACATTGTAAACATACTGGATATTATCATTGGTATATTCATAAAATTTCGGTTCGTTTTCCAAATAATTTTTAAATTCTTTCAGGTCATTTTTCTTGATTTGCGAAGTAACCGACTGTATCATATTCGTCATAATGCTGTTGGTATAAATTTTATCAAGCTCGCGGTCTTTGTCGCCGCGCCGGTTCTGCTCCATCATCAAAGACATCATGGAGGACATATCCATAGTTTGGCTTTCAAGCTCAATGGGATAAGTAGAAAGCGTATCGCGCTCTAAGTTATTTACATAGTTCTGCATACCGTTAGACAATGACATAATCAGCGCAATCCCGATAATACCGATACTTCCTGCGAAAGCGGTCAGTATCGTTCTTGTTTTCTTGGTCATCAGATTCCTGAAACTTAAAGCAAGCGCAGTCGGAAAGGACATGGAAATTTTCTTGCGTTTTTTCTTATCGCGCTTCATGGTTTCGTCGCCGGAATCATAAGGGTTGGTGTCGTTCACAACCCTGCCGTCCAATAATTTTATAATCCGCGTGGAATATTTCTCCGCAAGCTCAGGATTGTGCGTTACCATAATAACAAGTCTGTCCTGCGCGATTTCTTTCAGCAATTCCATAATCTGTATGCTTGTTTCGGAATCCAGCGCGCCCGTTGGTTCGTCCGCCAAAAGAATATCAGGGTTATTCACGAGTGCACGCGCAATCGCAACCCTCTGCATCTGCCCGCCGGACATCTGCGTCGGTTTTTTATTAATCTGGTCGCTTAAACCTACTTTTTCAAGCACCTCAAGCACGCGCTTTTTTCTTTCGGCGGCGGAGGTTCCCGCTAATGTCAGAGCAAGCTCAACATTGGAAAAAACCGACTGATGCGAAATTAAGTTATAACTTTGAAACACAAAGCCGATAGAATTATTGCGGTAAATATCCCAATCAACGTCCTTGTATTCCTTGGTGGAAACATTGTTGATGATTAAATCGCCGTTATCGTCATAATCGTACTTGTCAAGTCCGCCAACGATATTGAGCAGTGTGGTTTTCCCGCAGCCGGACGGTCCGAGAACCGACACAAAGTCATTTTTGCGGAATTCAAGGTCAACGCCTTTCAAAGCTTCAACTCTTGTATCACCCATAATATAGGTTTTGGTAATCTTTTTTAATTGTAACATAATCTGTCTCCTTTGATTAATGTAATTCTGTATGTTGTTCTATAATTTCCGACAGCTTCCCTGTAATACGCACATATTCCTTTGCGTCTTTTTCGCCGAGCAGAGAGAGAAGCTGTGCCGCTTTTTCCTTTGCGATATTAAAATGCTCTTTTTCAAACTTTTTCCCCTCCGGCGTAATCCCGACTAAGATTTTCCGGCGGTCGGTTTTATCAATTCTGCGGGTGATTAAACCTTTGTTCTCCAAGCTGTTCAGCGCGGCGGCAACACGGGCGGAGCTGACGTCCATCTCCTGACTGATTTCGCCCGGCAGAACCTCACAATCATGCAGGGCGATAAAATGAAGCACAAAGGATTCTCCCTGTAAGGATTCGCTGATGTTTTTATGCGGACGGGCTTTGTGAAGCATATGCATATTGCTGAGCAAATCCTCCGCTAAAGCAAGGTAATCCATTAATTTACTCCTTTCATTAATATCTAATACTATTATATAGTAACATGATTAAAATGAAATGTCAATAGGTATATTGACATTTCACAAAACTTTCATAAACCAAAACGCAATTTCAAAGTTTGACAAAATTTTACAATCATGCTATAATGTAGAAAGATAAAGGTTGTACTATGCACCCTAATGCGGAAAATAGGCGGTTTTGCTGAACCCCATCCTAAAGGAAAGGGGGGATGCGTTATGGAATTAGTATTCACATTTTTAATTCTATACTTAGTATTAAGAATACTTAATGAGATAAAAAAAAGACCGCCCTCTTGCTAAAGTAACGGTCTTTTTCGACTAAACTTTCAGCTGACCCGCTTAAAGGTACAGCCTTTATTATTTATATTATAACCCTTGCTATAATTTTTGTCAACCCCTTTTCACCCCTTTGACAGAAAAAACACTTAAATTTTGTGTATTATGCTAATTGAAAATTACATTTAATAAAGGTATAATTTATCTGCGGAGAAATCCGTGCAGGTAAAACTGCGGTGCCGAGCACCTGTAAAGGCGAAACCGTGAAAACGGCGGTAGGCGGTCAAATCCTCCCTCGGAAACGAGGTGATGTCATGAGTTGGCTCGAGTTTCTTACTTTAGCTCTCGTTGTTTGCAATGTAATACAATTAATGCAGACTGACTATAAAAAAAGGAAATAACCGCCTTGCTTCCCAATAAGGCGGTTGTTTCAATAAACACTTAATTATTTGAGGAAGACCGTCACTGGGTCTGCCATTACATAACATTATATCATAGATGATTTGATTTTGTCAATACCTTGTGAAATTTTTTTTATAAAACACTAAAGTTCGGAGGCGGGCGGACGATATAACGTCTGTAGGCGGTGAGGAGTCCGGTGCGCAACGTGACTTTTCATGCAGCCTACGAATAAAACTATGCTTTCGGGAAGGATTCCGTAAGCTCATAAATTCAAGGAGGAATTTATCATGGCTGGAATG
>Ga0082212_10007258_pt1 | contig 14693 bp, 11 predicted proteins | sample TergutNt197P3_FD_71548 | JGI IMG/M metagenome (GOLD analysis project Ga0082212, IMG submission 71548) | Neocapritermes taracua P3 segment gut microbial communities from Petit-Saut dam, French Guiana - Nt197 P3 | ecosystem: Host-associated > Arthropoda: Insects > Digestive system > Gut ... | reverse complement strand
ATTCCCTATGCACAGGGGAAGAAGTTTTTTCCTATCGAATTGAATGAACTTGGAACTGGTCTTGCCACCCGTACATACAAAGGCGATTATGGAGATGGCGAGTGGATTTCTGGCAAGAGCCGATTTTATAACAAAGAACAGCTATACAACATTTATCGTGGCCTGCCCGGTGTTCCGTTGGGTGGAAATGACAACTATCGAAAAGCGATTGTCCAATACATGAAAGACAACCTCGGATTAAGACCATTTGTGTATTCTGAGAGTGGAAGTTCCTCGCCTTTCGTGTTCATAATCGACGAAATCAACAGGGGCGAAATCTCAAAAATCTTTGGTGAGCTATTCTTCGCGTTAGACCCTGGCTATCGCGGAAAAGCCGGAGAGGTGTCAACGCAGTATGCCAATCTGCACGAGAATCCAGAGGAAAAATTCTTTATTCCTGACAATATTTATATTATCGGGACTATGAACGATATTGACCGCTCGGTGGATAGTTTCGATTTTGCTATGCGGCGGCGTTTTCGATTCATTGAGATTAAAGCGAGTGAGCGGCTTGAAATGCTGGATGGACTTGAAGAAAAAGATGAAGCCATCCGCAGGATAAACTCGCTGAATGAAGTCATCGCAGATGTCGAAGAATTGAATGAGAACTATCACATTGGTGCGTCGTATTTCTTAAAACTGAAAACGCTGACCTTTGAACAGTTATGGACTGATTATCTTGCTCCTTTACTCCAAGATTATATTCGCGGAATGTATGACGAAAAAGGCATTCTTGAAAAATTCAAAGAAGCCTATGAAAAAGCAGGTGCTTCCAAGGACGACGACAATGATGGTTAAGGACAACACAGCAAGAAGTAAAATCGAATTCTCCGCAATACCGAACCTTACGAAGCAAATTGCCGATAAGACCATCGAGCAACTTGAAAAGGAAGGTGTGTTTGTGTTCCCTGGCCATATCAGGGAATCAGACGACATCACAGACAACCAGATGATTTTGCAAAGTACGAATGAATCATTCCGAACGAGCAATGTGATGGGCTTCTTGGGAATGGGACGCGAGCGTTTAACCATCCAATCACGCTTTTCAAACGGCGATCAGGATTTTTTTCTTCAATATATGCTTGAACGGGTTATGGATTTCCCGAACATTCTGGAACTAAACACAGATGTTAACCGTGACCACCGCTTGTTCAATTTATTACTGTTCATCTTCCCCTATTATTTAAAAACCGCTTTGCGCAAAGGTACGTTCAAAACATATATCAGGTACAGCTATAATGACAGCAACATCAAAGGCGCAATAGATATTGCAGGACATATAAAGAAGAATACTCCTTTTGCTGGAAACATAGCTTACAGCCAACGAGAGTTCTCATTTGATAATCATCTGATGGAATTGATTCGCCACGCCATTGAATTCATCAAAACAAAACCTTACGGTTATCAACTATTGCGAAAAGTACGAGATGAGGTTGCGTCCGTCGTCGAAGCCACGAGTGAATATGCCTTTCACGACAGACGGAAAGTAGTCGATACGAATAAGAAAAAACCCATTCGCCACGCATACTATCATGAGTACAGGGCATTGCAAAATTTGTGCATTATGATTTTGCAATACGAAAAACACCAAGTTGGCTCTGGCGTAAAACACATTCACGGTATCTTGTTTGATGGCTCATGGCTTTGGGAACAGTACGTGAATATGTTGGTTTCGGATGGCTTTTACCATCCAATGAATAAAACAGGTGTCGGAGTTCAACAGTTGTTTACGAATATGCACGGCAACAAAGAGGGGCGTATCTATCCTGACTTCATTAGCATAGATGATGACCATAGAGTGATAGCTGACGCGAAATATAAGCCTGCAACAAATATCGGCAACAAGGACTATTTGCAAGTTCTTGCCTATATGTTCAGATTCGACGCCATGCAAGGCTACTACCTTTATCCCGAAAATGGAGAGAGCCGCAATCAAGTTCTGTATTTGAATCAAGGGTCAACTTATAAGCGTAATGTCAAAAACAGGAATGATATTTGGATTATGAAATGCGGTTTGGCAATTCCTGATTCAGTACATGATTATGAGGCTTTCAAAATGGCGATGCGATTAAGCGAGGAAAGTTTCAAGTTGCAATTGCTCCCTGAAAAGATATTGCAATTACAAGCCTAATTCGGTTTTCCGTAGCTTTTCGGCGGTGTTAATGTCCGTTCGACGCTTTCTGTATAGCGGCGTATGATTTCCACATCGCGGATTTCCTCTTTGAGCTTTTGGTGCTTCACTGTTCTAATCCATGCCTGTAACGTGTTGTAGCCCTTGCCTGCGCTTGCGGCTTTGACGGGCGCTTTTTGCTCTATGGCCGGAGCCATCCGAAATTGCCTGCTGTAACCCTGTGATAATGCGGGTATCGGCGTATCCTGCTCCCCTTGAGTTGTGCGCCACCAATAATACAGAGTATAGGCCACGCCATTCTGGCATACCCATGCCATTGCGAGCTACGCCAAAATGGCACGATGGGTTCCCGCGCTTCGTTTTTTCTTCCTTGTATAAAAAATTTAATCTAAAAATCTGTTTAAAATCGCAACATTAACATTGTTATTCGTGTTGATTCTTGTTTGGTACGCCATTTGTATTTGTTCCAGTCGGAGGAAACAGTTGGTATCGCTGACGGTTACGACAAAGTGGAAAGTGGTGATGATCGCCGACGCGACGGACGACGACTTCACCCCGCTGGCACCGGTACTTGGGATGCTGTCCGAGGCTGGAGCTCTCCCGGAGTTGTGGAACGACGGCACGGAGGGGCTTAGGCGTCTGATGGCCGAGAATGCGGACCTGGTCGTGGTGGATCTTGATACCCCGTCCCTTTGCGGTATGGACGCGCAGATGCGGATCGCCCAGGTGGCCTCGAGGATTCCGGTGATCCTCATGGCCAGCAGGATCGGGAGCGAGCGCAGGATGTGGGCGCTGGAGTCCGGAGCTGTAAGCATTGTGACCAAGCCGGTGGATGGCCAAACGTTGTTCCGCTACATCGACAAACTGCTGAAGATCCAATAAAGACCCAATAAATAAACAGGAGGAAGTTGAATTATGGCGAAGATTATCGGAATTGACCTTGGAACGACAAACTCTGTCGTGGCGGTCATGGAGGGTGGCGAACCGAAGGTCTTGATTAATGAGGAAGGCAGCCGGCTTACGCCGTCTGTCGTGGGGTTTGGCAAAGACGGGCAGATCCTGGTGGGTCAGGTCGCAAAGCGCCAGGCTGTGCTGAACCCGGAGAACACCATCTTTTCCATCAAGCGGTTCATGGGGCGCAGGTTTGAAGAGGTAGGCGAGGAAACCCGCCTTGTTCCCTACAAGATCGTCAAGGGGGCGAACCAGGATGCCCGCGTGATGGCCGACGGCAAGGAGTACACCCCGCAGCAGATCTCCGCCATGATTCTCGGAAAGCTGAAAAAAGCCGCCGAGACCTATCTTGGGGAAGAGGTAAAGCAGGCGGTCATAACGGTTCCCGCGTACTTCAATGACTCGCAGCGGCAGGCGACCAAGGATGCCGGGACGATCGCGGGGCTGGAAGTGCTCCGTATCATCAATGAGCCCACCGCAGCCGCGCTGGCCTACGGGCTTGACCGGAAGAAAAACGAGCTTATCGCGGTGTTTGACTTTGGCGGCGGCACTTTCGACATTTCGATTCTTGAGGTAGGCGACAACGTGGTCGAAGTGAAATCGACCAACGGCGATACGCACCTTGGCGGCGATAACCTCGACCAGCGGCTGATCGAATGGATCATCGACGAGTTCCGCAAAGACCAGGGAATTGATCTGTCCAAGGACCGCACCGCCTTGCAGCGGCTCAAAGAAGCGGCGGAGAAGGCAAAGATCGAGCTTTCCTCCACGATGGAGAGCGAGATCAGCCTGCCGTTTATCACGGCTGATGCTTCCGGCCCCAAACACCTCCAGATGAAGCTTTCGCGGTCGAAGTTCGAGCAGATGGTTCAAGACATCCTTGAGCGGACGCTGAGGCCTTGCGAAATGGCGATACGGGACGCGGGGGTTTCCGCTTCCAAAATCGACGAGGTGGTTCTTGTTGGCGGCTCCACCCGAATCCCGAAGGTTGTGGAAATGGTCAAGGGGTTCTTCGGGAAAGACCCGCACCAGGGCGTTAACCCGGACGAGGTGGTCGCGGCCGGGTCGGCCGTGCAGGCCGGCGTTCTTGGCGGCGAGGTAAAAGATCTGCTGCTTCTCGACGTAACTCCGCTGTCGCTGGGTATCGAAACCAAGGGCAACGTCATGACGAAGCTCATTGAGCGCAACTCCACAATTCCGATGCGCAAGAGCGAGATTTTCACCACGGCGGCTGACAGCCAGCCAAGCGTGGAGGTCCATGTTCTTCAGGGCGAGCGTGATATGGCTTCCGCCAACCGCACGCTTGGCCGGTTCCACCTCGACGGCATTCCGCCGGCGCCGCAGGGTGTTCCGCAGATCGAGGTGACATTCGATATAGACGCGAACGGAATTCTCAATGTTAACGCGAAGGATAAAGGGACAGGCAAGGAGCAGAAAATTACGATAACGGCGTCGACCGGGCTCGACAAAAGCGATATCGACAAAATGGTCAAGGAGGCCGAGGCGCACGCGGAAGAAGACCGCAAGCACAAGGCGGTCGTCGAGGCGCGCAACCACCTCGATTCCCTGGTCTACAACACGGAGAAAATGCTCAAGGAGAACCGCGAAAAGGTTCCGGCTGACGTGGCGTCCAAAGTAGACTCCGCGCTAGAGGAAGCCAAAGAGGCGCTCAAGTCCAACGAAGAGTCCGTCCTGAAAAGCGCGGCGGACAAGCTGATAAAAGAGTCGCACGCTCTGGCGGAACACATGTACAAGCAGGCTTCGGCTTCCTCGGCGGAAAGCGGCCAGGCGGAAGGCGGCGCCCAGGAGAAAGCGCAGGAGGAAGGCGACGTGGTGGACGCGGAATATGAGGATCCGGCGAAAAAGTAACGCCCGCGCAACATAAAGAGAAGCCGTCAAGGTTTCATGGGCGGCGGCGAAAGGAGATAAAAACATGACGATTATTCGCTGGTGGGACCCCGCAAGAGAGATGGGCGATCGGCGGCATTGCGTAAGCCGCGTTTGCGGTGAAACCTTTGACCCTTCGATGGGGGATGTGGAGTCGAATGCTCATGGGGCATGGCATCCCGCTGTAGACATATTTGAGACGGAGCAGGAGATTGTCCTGAAGGCCGAGACTCCCGGTATGACCAAGGAGCAGGTAAACGTCGAAGTCGACGAGGGAACTCTTCATTTGAGGGGCGAGCGCAAGTTTGAAAAAGATGTGAAAGAAGAGAGCTATCATCGGATCGAGCGCGTGTATGGCAGCTTCCAGCGTTCGTTCGTTTTGCCTGACTCCGTGGAGCCCGACAAGGTTAGCGCGGAGCTTAAGGACGGCATCCTGGAGATCCGGCTTGGCAAGCGGGAACAGGCAAAACCAAAGCATATAAAGGTATCTGTAAACTGAGAAAGGAAGGGTACGAGACATGAAGATCGTTCGTTGGTGGGACCCGATGAGAGACATTTCTTCGATCCAGGAGAAAATGAACCAGCTTTTCGAAGATACCATGTCCCGCTCCCGCGGCAAGGAAGAGAGGCTGGGGGTTGGCATGTGGACCCCGGCGGTCGATATTTATGAAACCAACGAGGTTGTGGTCGTAAAAGCCGAGATGCCCGGTTTGACGAAGGACCAGATAGGCATCGAGGTCAAGGATGGGCTTCTTGTCCTGAAGGGAGAGCGCAAGATCGAAAAGGATGTGAAGGAAGAGAACTACCACCGGATCGAGCGCGCTTACGGCACATTTCAGCGGACATTTTCCCTTCCGGCCTCGGTCGATCAGGAAAAGATTTCGGCAAGCCTTAAAGAAGGCATTCTCGAACTGACCCTTCCTAAGAAGGAGCAGGCAAAGAAAAGGCAGATCGACGTAGCGGTGAAATAAAAGACATCGGATCGGGTGTGGCCGTCCCGGCCATGCGTGGCGGGGGCGGCCGCGTTGCCGGTTCGGCTGGGGATTATAGATGGACCCACGGAAAAATTATTACGAAGTCCTGGGAGTTTCGGAAAGCGCCACTCAGGACGAGATCCGGAAGGCGTTTCGCCGCATGGCCAAGAAGCACCATCCGGACGTAAATCCGGGGGACAAAAACGCGGAGGCGCGTTTCAAGGATGTAAATGAAGCAAACGAGGTGCTTGGCGACCGCAAAAAACGGGAAGAGTACGACGCTATCCGGAAAGGCGCTTTTACGGGTGGCCAGTTTGGCGGAGGGGGATTTGGCGGCTGGGATCCGTTTGGCGGCGGCTCGTTTCGGGGGGGCAGGTCCGCCGGAGGCGGGCGCGGCTCACTTAACCTCGATGACATACTCGGGCAAATCTTTCGCCAGGAAGATTCAGGCGAGGCCGCTTCGCCAGGTCGCGGAGAGGACATCCGCGTGGAAGTTTTAGTGGATTTCATGGATATGATCCACGGAGGCGTCCGCGAAGTCCGGTATCGCAGGCCCAAAACCTGCCGGGAGTGCGGGGGGAGCGGAAAATCCGGACGGCAGGGCTGCCCGGTTTGTTTCGGCCACGGGATAACGGAAGAGGAAGAACTGGTCAAGGTAAAGATTCCGGCGGGGGCAAAAGACGGCGCGACCATACGGGTTTCTTCCAAAGGAGAGGACCCGGCGGCCCGAAGGAAAGCTTCCGGCCTGATCGTTCAGTTGCGGATGCAGCCGCATCCATATTTCCGAAGGGATGGAAACGACATTTTGCTGGATGTTCCGATCCGTTTTTCCGAAGCGGTCAAAGGAGCAAAGATACGGGTTCCTACTGTAGACGGCCCGGTTATGGTGACGGTGCCTCCGGGTTCCTCAAGCGGACGAAAGCTGCGATTGAAGGGAAAAGGAGCTTCGGCTGCCGGAAAGACAGAGCGGGGCGACCAGTTTGTCATTCTTAACATAGTCGCGCCGAAATCGGCTTCGGAAGAACTCGTCAAGCTTGTGGACAAGCTTGAGAGGTACGAAGACCCCGATCCGCGAGGGCATTGGAACTGAAACGTATATAATGGAACTAATCATTGGAGAAGCTTGGAGGAAAGCATGACCAATACCTTGAAGACCACTTTTCTGCTTGCGCTGCTGACGGTCATTTTCGTGTTGGTCGGAAATGTCATCGGCGGACAATCGGGAATGATGATCGCTTTCGGAATGGCTGTGGTTATGAATATCGGATCTTACTGGTTTTCCGACAAGATAGTGCTGCGGATGTACAACGCAAAGCAAGTATCGGAAAGCGAAGATCCCCAGCTTTACGCGATGGTAAACAGGCTGTCTTTGGCCGCCGGTATTCCGATGCCGAAAGTTTATGTTATTCCACAGGATTCTCCGAACGCTTTTGCTACCGGCAGAAACCCGAAAAACGCGGCTGTGGCGGTTACTTCCGGCATACGGCGTCTTCTGAGCGAAGATGAACTCGAAGGCGTGATGGCGCACGAAATAGCGCATGTCAGCAACCGCGATATCCTGATCGGGACAATCGCGGCGACTTTGGCCGGCGCGATAATGATGCTGGCCAACATAGCTAGGTTCGCGGCCATCTTTGGCGGAGGCGGCAACCGGGACAATAGGGGCGGCGGCGGAGGGCTTGTGCTGCTGGTGTCCGTAATCGTGGCGCCGCTTGCGGCGATGCTGGTCCAGATGGCTATTTCCCGCTCCAATGAATACCGGGCCGACGCGTCCGGGGCGCGTTTTTGCGGCAGACCGGAATCGCTGGCCAACGCCCTGGAAAAGATTTCCGCCTGGGCAAATAAAGTTCCAATGGCCGCCTCGCCGGCCACGGCGCACATGTTTATTCTCAGCCCGCTGACAGGCGGTGGGCTAAAGAGTTTATTCAGCACGCATCCACCGACCGGGAAAAGGGTGGAGCGGCTGCTTGCAATGCGTGGGGCAACCCGGTAAGGGACGCAAGTGGAAGTCAGGGGGATGCCATCTTTATGATGGAAATATCGTTTTATAGGGAAAAATTGTCGGAATCCGGGCATCGCGTGCTGAACGCTTCGATCGAGGAGTCTCAGCGTCGGCATCATTATTATCTTGGGCTCGAACACCTGTTTATTGCTTTCGCGGAAGAGGAGAAGGCGGTATTCCAGGAGCTGATGGGCTCCATCGGTCTCGATGTGGAGGCGGTCCGTAATTCGGTGAACGAGCACCTGAATGTTTCGCGCCAATACCTCGGCGTTGGGTTGAAAGTGCCTCCGGCCACGAAGCAGGTTTTCCGTGTTGCGTGGGAAAGCGCGCGGCGCGGCCGCCGGTCGCAGATCGAAGCGATTGATCTGTTTCTTGGGATTTTCCAGGAGGCCCAGTCTGTTCCGGCGCGGGTTCTCAAGGCTTACGGAGTCGAACCGTCTATCGCGCTTTCACGGTTCTCGGCGCAGTTGAGCAACCGGCAGGAGAAAGTTGAGGAGTCAAACAAGCGCTACGAGCTTCCGGCGAACCTGCGGCTTTTCGCGGTCAACCTGAATCGTCTGGCGCATGAGGGGAAAATTCCGCCCATCATTGGCCGGGACGCGGAGATAGACCAGATTGTCGAGTATCTGTGCCACAAGGACCGTTGCAACTCGGTGATGATTCTTGGCGACCCCGGCGTAGGAAAGACCGCGGTGGCCGAGGGTTTGGCGATGCGCTTCGAGTTCGAGCCTCACCGGATTCCGGAGCGGCTGCGGGGGCGCCAGATTGTCAACCTGCAGATGAACACTATCGTCGCCGGAACAGTGTTCCGGGGGATGTTCGAGGACCGTATAGAGAAGATTATCGCCGAGGTAAAGGAGAGCAAGAACATCATCCTGTTCGTGGACGAAGCTCACACGGTTGTGGGGGCGGGCTCCGCCATGGGCGTTCCGTCGGACGCGGCGAACATATTCAAGTCGGCGCTGGCCCGCGGAGAGGTCCAGATCATCGGCGCGACCACGGCGACCGAGTACAAAGGCATCATCCAGGAGGATGAGGCGCTGGCCAGGCGGTTCCGGGTGGTCAAAATCGGCGAGCCGACAAAAGACGAGACCCGCGAGATCTTGATGGGGCTAAAGCCAAGGCTTGAGTCCAACTACGGCGTCACGGTTCTGGATGAGGCTATAGACTTTGCCATTTCGATGTCTGATCGCTATGCGCGGTCGTTGCGGCTGCCGGACAAGGTGATCAACTGGCTTGATACGGCGTGCGTTCGCGTCGAGATACGCGGCGGCGAAGAGAAAAGCGTCGCAGCCAGGGATGTCCTGGAGGTGGTCTCCTCGGAGACAAAGACTCCGCAGGACCTTGTCCGCCGTGACGTGATAGACAGGTTCCGGAATATGGAGGAGCGCGTATCGCAAAGGCTTGTCGGGCAGATGGATGCCGTGAAAGCGGTGGCCAAGGCGCTTCGGATGAACAAGGGGCCCTTGAAGGCGAATATTTACCGGCCGGATGGCGTGCTGCTTTTTCTTGGGCCAACCGGAGTAGGAAAGACGGAAATGGCCAAGGCTTTGGCGGAATATCTGTTTGGAGACGAGCGGCAGCTAGTTCGCGTGGACATGTCCGAGTACCGCGACGGCGCGCTTGCGGTAGACAAGCTTATCGGCATGCCGCGCGGCATCGTGGGCTCCGAGCGCGGAGGGATCTTGACGAACCAGGTCAGGGACAACCCTTACACCGTGGTCCTTCTTGACGAAATAGAGAAGGCTGATAACCGCGTCCATAACCTGTTCTTGCAGGTTTTCGACGAAGGATGGCTGACCGATGGGCGCGGGAAAAAGGTGTATTTCTCCGACACGATCATCATAATGACGAGCAACCTCGGATCAGAAGAGCTTTCAAAGCTTGTGCGTCCGATGGGGTTTGGAAATGCGTCGGGCGAATTTGAGACGGTGCGCAAGGCTGTGCTGAAGGCGGCGGAGAACCGGTTTTCGCCTGAATTCATCAACCGCCTCGACGATATCGTAGTCTTTTCCACGCTTTCGGCCGACGAGGTGAGAAAAATAGCGTCAATCTATCTGGAATCCATCCGGAAAATGATGGCCGGGCATGGAAAAACGCTTCGCGTTTCCGACGCCGCGCTTTCCGCGCTGGCGGGCGCGGGCTTCTCCGTGAAATACGGCGCGCGCTTCCTGAAGAGGTTGATCGACGAAAAGGTGAAGATGCCTGTAACGCTTCAATGGAAAGAATCCGACCATTTCTGTGTCGAGAGTATCGACGGAGAGCCGGTCGTAATAACTCAGAGGGTGAATAACTGATGGCTGACGAAGAGAAGGACAAAGGGTATCGGGTGATCGACCGCAGGAGCGATGATGAGTTGTCGGAGGCTCCGCCTGCGGGCAATGATTCGAAAGACGCGGGAGAGACCGGGAACTTAAATGGCGCCTCCGGGATCAAAGAAGAAAGCGGCGGCGAAAGGAAAGCCGGCGGCGAGGCGGTTGCTCCGAAGTTTCTTGATCTTGTGGAGTCGCTGCAAATGGGCGTGATGGCCAACCTTGGCATGATTCAGAGATCGGACGGCAACCGGACTCCGGTGAACTTGAAGGAAGCCCAAAACATTATAGATATTCTTGGGGTTCTTCAGGAGAAAACCAAAGGAAACCTCGACGAGAAAGAGGAGGAGATACTCCGGGAGGGGTTATACCACCTCCGTATGGCCTTCATCGCCGTGCAGAAGCAGACGATCCCTGATTTGGGAGGAGGCAAATAGTGGTTCGAAAAAGTAAAGTTTTAGTGATGCTGGCCGCGGCCATGATTTCGGGCGTGGTGCTGGCTTCCGCGCTTGACCTGTCGCCATTGTCGTATGCGACCTGGTGGGTAAAAGAGAATACAGCGGCGCAAGGAACGGCGGCGATTCAGGTTGCGGCGGCTGATTCTTCCGAGGCGGCGCCGTTGCAGCCGTCAGGCGTCCGGATGCTGCCGGTCGATATTCCTTCGTTGGTAAAGCAGGTGTCGCCGGCGGTTGTCAACATATCGACGACGCAGGTGGTGAAGTTTGCTGCCCGGCCAAGGATGCGCTCACCGTTTGGAGGGGCGGACCCATTCGATGAGTTCTTCAACAACTTTTTCGGCAATGCGCCCAGAGAGCAGAAGCGGCGGTCGCTGGGTTCCGGTTTCATCGTCTCCGACGATGGATACATCATTACCAACAACCATGTTGTCGAGAAGGCCGACGAGATAACGGTAACTCTTCTGGGCAAGGAAGAACTGAAGGCAAAAGTCGTCGGGACAGACCCGAAGACCGATATTGCCCTTATCAAGATAGAGGCAAGCAAAAAGCTTCCGCATGTCGATCTTGGGAACAGCGACAAACTCGATGTGGGGGAATGGGTGGTGGCGATAGGGAATCCTTTCGCTTTGGGGCATACCGTTACGGCTGGAATCGTTAGCGCCAAGGGACGGATCATCGGAACCGGCCCGTATGACGATTTCATCCAGACCGATGCCTCGATCAATCCCGGAAACTCCGGAGGACCGCTCTTCAATCTCCGGGGCGAGGTCGTGGGGATCAACACCGCGATCGTGCAAGGCGGGCAGGGTATTGGTTTTGCCACTCCTATCGGGCTGGCCAAGTCTATCCTTGAACAGCTCAAAGACAAAGGCAAGGTGGTGCGCGGGCATCTTGGCGTATTCATCCAGCCCACTACGCCGGAGCTGGCCGAGAATCTCGGACTCAAAGGAAAGAAGGGCGCGCTGGTGGCCGATGTCAGCAAAGGCGGCCCGGCCGAGAAAGCCGGAATTCGCTCCGGCGACTTTATCACCGTGTTTGACGGCAAGAGCGTCCAGGACGATCACGACCTGCCGGGACTGGTGGCGGCTGTAAGGCCTGGAACAAAGACCACGGTTAAAGCCATCCGGGATGGCAAAGAGATTACGTTCAACGTCACCATCTCCGAACTGGGCGCCGATAAAGACCCGAAGCGTTCCGGCGCTGAATCGGAGGCGGCCAAGGGAGCCGGCCTCACAGTCCAGGATATTACGCCGGAGCTTGCACGGCGGCTCGATACGGCGGATATGAAAGGCGCCTTGATTGTTGATGTTGCGGAAGGATCGCCCGCGGAACTCGCGGGGTTCATGGATGGAGACATTATCCGTCAGGTCAACGGCCAGCCTGTGGCCGACGCGGCGGAGTTCACGAAGCTGATGAATAAACTAAAGGGCGACAAGCCGATCCGGTTTCTCGTGGAACGCAGAGATATCCGGCTGATTCTCGCGCTGCCGTCATTCAAGTAGCAGCCGCATTTTCCAGGGGACGCCCGTAACGCGCGGGCGTCCCGGTTTTTCCCCCGCAAGAAAACACTTTTTGGAGGATATCGATGATATCGATGGACAAGCTTACCGTGAAATCGCAGGAAGCGCTCCAGGACGCCGTACGGATGTCCTCTGAACGGGGGCATTCGCAGGTAGAGGGAGAGCATTTTTTCGCCGCGCTGCTGCGTCAGGAAGGCGGGGTAGCAGGGGAGCTTCTGGCTCGTACCGGCGTTTCCGTACAGAAACTGCTGTCCGGGACCGAGGCCGCTTTGTCTATGCTGCCGAAAGTCAGCGGTGTGGTGTCGCGCGGATTGTCGCCTCGATTTGAGCCGCTGTTTGGCAAGGCGCTTGAAGAGGCGGACGCGTTTAAAGACGAATACTTGTCCGCGGAACATTTCCTTTTGGCGTTTACTTCTGAAGCAGGCGGGAAGGCGGGAGAGATTCTTAAAAAATCCGGGGTTACGCGGGAGGCTTTGCTTTCGGCCATGACCGCCATCCGGGGGAGCCAGCGGATTACCGACGAAAATCCGGAGGCGAAGTACCAGGCGCTTGAAAAGTATTGCCGTGATCTTACGGAAGCGGCCCGGCGCGAAAAGCTTGATCCGGTCATCGGCAGGGACGACGAAATCCGCCGCGTGATCCAGGTTCTTTCACGCCGCACGAAGAACAACCCTGTTCTCATCGGGGAACCAGGCGTTGGCAAGACGGCCATAGTGGAAGGGCTGGCGCAAAGAGTGATAAACGGCGATGTCCCTGAAGGGCTGAAAGAGAAGCGGGTGCTGGCTCTTGACATGGGGGCTCTTATAGCGGGAGCGAAGTATCGCGGCGAGTTTGAAGATCGCCTCAAAGCGGTCTTGAAAGAAATAACCGCGACGGAAGGCAAGATTGTCCTGTTCATAGATGAACTGCACACGCTGGTGGGCGCCGGGAAGGCGGAAGGAGCAATGGACGCCTCCAATATGCTCAAACCCGCCTTGGCGCGAGGCGAACTGCGGTGCGTAGGGGCCACGACTATCAATGAATACCGCAAATATGTCGAAAAGGACGCGGCGCTTGAGCGGCGCTTCCAGCCGGTTGTGGTGGGCGAGCCTTCGGTTGAGGACACCGTTTCGATTCTGAGGGGGCTAAAAGATCGGTATGAAGCGCACCATAAACCGGTGCGCATCAAAGATTCCGCGCTGATCGCGGCGGCTACGCTATCACATCGGTACATATCCGACCGGTTCCTGCCGGATAAAGCTATCGACCTGATTGACGAGGCGGCCTCGCGCCTTAAAATCGAGCTCGATTCTGTTCCAACCAGCATCGATGAGGTGGAGCGTCAGAAAAAACAGCTCGAAATGGAGCGTTTCGCGTTGTCCAAGGAAGAGGACCAGGCGTCGCGGGAGCGGCTCCGGAGTATCGAGAGGGAGATTGCTGATCTGCGGGATACGATACAGGCGCTGCGTGACCGCTGGAATAAGGAGAAGTCCCATATTGCCGACGCGCGCGCCGTCAAAGACAGACTGGAACAGGCAATTTCGGAGATGCAACGCGCCGAGCGCGAAGGAAACCTGGAGAAAGCGTCGCAGTTTAAGTACGGCGTCATTCCGGCATTGCAGAAACAGGTTGAGGAAGCGTCAAGCCCGGATGTCGCCGGTCCGTCCCGGCTCCTGAAAGAAGAAGTTGACGAGGAAGATATCGCGGGTATTGTCTCGCGGTGGACAGGAATTCCAGTCTCCCGGCTCGTTGAAGGAGAGGTAAGAAAGCTTCTTACGATGGAGGATCGGCTTGGCGCTCGCGTGGTGGGGCAAGATGACGCGGTCCGCCTGGTGTCCGCCGCGGTGCGCCGCGCCAAGTCTGGACTCAAAGATCCACGGCGCCCCATTGGTTCGTTTCTGTTCCTTGGCCCCACCGGGGTAGGCAAGACCGAGTTGGCCAGAGCGCTGGCCGAGTTTTTGTTCGACGACGAGGCGGCCATGGTGCGTCTCGATATGTCCGAGTATATGGAGAAACATTCGGTGGCCCGTATGATCGGGGCTCCGCCGGGATATATCGGCTACGACGAGGGCGGCGCGCTTACCGAAGCGATCCGCCGCAAGCCTTACGCTGTAATTCTGTTTGATGAGATAGAGAAGGCGCATCCTGATGTTTTCCATATTCTGCTGCAGGTGCTGGAAGACGGGCGGTTGACAGACGGCCAGGGCCGGACGGTTGATTTTCGCAACTCGGTGGCGATCCTCACCTCGAACGCGGGTTCCCAATGGATTCAGGATATGGCCGGCAAGGGAGACGACGAAATTCGCGCGGGCGTCATGGAAGAGCTGCGCCATGTTTTCCGCCCCGAATTTCTTAACCGGCTGGACGAGATAATCCTGTTCCGTTCGCTGGGGAAGGAATCGCTTGCCCGTATTGTGGAAATTATGGCGAGTGAACTGAA
>Ga0082212_10007257_pt1 | contig 14693 bp, 12 predicted proteins | sample TergutNt197P3_FD_71548 | JGI IMG/M metagenome (GOLD analysis project Ga0082212, IMG submission 71548) | Neocapritermes taracua P3 segment gut microbial communities from Petit-Saut dam, French Guiana - Nt197 P3 | ecosystem: Host-associated > Arthropoda: Insects > Digestive system > Gut ... | reverse complement strand
AGCCTCACGAACACATCCTCCACTATGTCCTCGGCGTCCATTTTGTTTTTCATGTAGGAATAGCTGACTTGATATATCATGTCCACATGGCTTCCGTAAATTTCCTCGATGCTCCGCGATGATTTTTCTTCGTCTTTTTTTGCTTCTTCGCCGCGCGCTGGCAAAGATTTTATCATGAAACCGCCCCCTTTGTAATTTAAAATTTTTTGTGCGTTCATTGATAAAACAATCGAGCGAGCCAAATTGTCCGATGCTCCCAAAAAAAAGTACAGCCAAAACGAAAAAACCTCAAAACGAGGTTTTTATTATCGATTGGTGCGAGCTGCATTAACATATATTGGCAATATCAATGTTTTCGTAACCCTGTTTATTAACCAAGGTTGATACGCGCAGGACTGCTTGCTTTATGACTTCATCCACTTCATGAAACGCATTTGTGATACTCTTTTCTTCTATCCACTTATCTTTTATCGCATCGCAAGAAATAATTATTAAACCATCGACAGTTGCACGCAGTGTCGCTATGCCTTTTTCAGCATACAACACTTTCTTCTTACCCTCGAACGTAAACGGCATGGTGACAATACCGATTGTGAATATATTTTGAAACTTTGCCGTTTGAGCGATAATCGGAGATGCTCCCGTACCGATTGTTCCGCCCATCCCAGCAATAATTATAACCATGTCTGCGCCCTTAAGCATCGAAGCTATTTTTTCGGCACTTGTTCTCGCTGCTCTGATGCCTACATCAGGGCCGTTTCCCTCCAGGTACCCTTTTGTGTTTTCGCCTAAAAAGAGTTTTAACGGAGCGTTTGAATGGCTCAGAGCATTCCTATCAGAATTCATAACGATAAAATCAACCTCAAAGGCGCCTGAAGCTATCATGTGATTTACGACGTTGCCGCCGCATCCGCCAACACCTACCACTTTTATCATCAATCCACCAGCACAATCCCAATCAATTGCTGTAATGCGCGTCCGGCGTCGCCTTCCGGTTTGTCGGTAAATGATCCGTTTGGCTTCATGCGCCGGTTAAATTTGCTCTGCGTCCCCACCAGCATATCGATTCCCCTCGTCCGTTTTGAAATCCTTCTGTTTATCGCCCGCGAGGCTTCCAATTCGTGCATCCCGCTGAATTGTGTTTCGTTCATGTTCCAAACCTTCTCTTCTTCCAAAAAATCACATTTTGCAAACCACCAATATTATATCCTTTTTTATGTCAGATGTCAACATTAATCAAAAACAAAAATATTTCGAAATGCAATATGTTCAAAAACAGCTTGACAAATATGCCGTGAAATGGTAAAATTGCGTTAATCAAATCAACAAAAAAGAGGTGCAATTGATGAGTGAAATAACAATCGACAAGGAGTTCAAGGAGCTGCTGCCGCCCTTGGACAAAGAAACATACGAGCGGCTGGAGGCGAACCTGATCGAGAACGGGTGCCGTGACGCGCTGGTGCTCTGGGGCGACATACTGGTGGACGGGCATAACCGGTACGAGATATGCGCGAAGCACGAAATCCCATACAAAACGGTGCAAAAGGAATTCGGCTCGCGTGAGGAGGCGCTGATATGGATCATATCGACGCAGGTATCGCGGCGCAACCTGACGCCGATGCAGCTGTCGTACTACCGTGGGCTACACTACCAAGCGGACAAAAAGATACAGGGCGGAATGAACGAATATTCGGAACGTTTGGAAAAGTCTCAAAATGAGACTTTTCCAAATTCAACGGCCACGCGGCTGTCGCAGAAGTACAAGGTATCGCGGGCGACGATAAATCGGGACGCGAAAGTGTCGGAGGGGATAGAGGCGATAGGGGCGGTATCGCCCGAGGCGAAGCGGCAGATACTGGCGGGGGAGGTGAGCGTGGGCAAGAGGGAGCTGGAGGGGCTGTCGTCAAGGCCGGCGGGCGAAATCGAGGCGATAGCGATGCAGATCGAGGAGGGGACATACGAGAAGGGGCAGATCAAATCAAGCGGACAGGCGACGGAATCGGAGCTGATCCTGGCGGAGCTGCGGCGCATGAGCGGGGCTGTTGGCAAGCTGTGGGACAGGATCGCGCAGCAGGGCGACAGGTCGGAGGCGAAAGCGGAGCTGCGGGCGTTTTTGGACAGGCTCGAGGATCTCTACAGGATGATGTAGTAGTTTTTCCGGCGCAAACAAGCCGCAAGGCAAAAAGCGGAAGAGAAATATGGGGCAAAATGATATGATAAAAGATTTTGAAGTTATTCTCAGCGAGGGCGAGAGCTATACGATAGAATTCAAAGAAACCGCCGATAAATCAATAGCATCCGAAGCGTGCGCATTTGCCAACGCTTCCGGTGGCAGGATATTTGTCGGAGTGGGCGACAGCGGCAAAATTGTCGGCACAGATACAAGCAACGCCGCCCGTTCAAAGGTACAGGATACCATAAACCAAATTGAACCGCGATTGTCGGCAGATATAAAGGTGCATGGCAATATCATGGAAATAATTGTTCCCGAGGGCGCAAACAAGCCGTATTCCTGTTCAAAAGGATTTTATTTGCGTTCGGGTCCGAACTCGCAAAAATTAGAGCGTAGCAGCATCGTCGAATTTTTTCAAAATGAGGGACATGTCCGATACGACGAACTTGTTCGCAAGGATTTGCCTTTGGCCGAAAAATTCAACGAAAAAGCGTACAAAAAATATGTCCGATCCGCAAAAATAAGCGATGTGCTGGATAAAGACACGGTTTTGACCAATTTAGATTGTGCAGCCGATGTGGACGGAAGGATTTTTTTTACAAACGCAGGCGCATTGTTTTTTCGAAAAAACGATGAAGACGTAAAATTCCGCCATGCCGGAATTGTCTGCGCCCTGTACAAGGGAACGGATAAATCGTATATAATCGATGCGAAAGAGCTCAATGGCGATGCCGTCAGCAATATTGACGATGCCATTGTATTTTTGGCGCGCAACCTGAAAGTGCGTTATGAGATAAAAACCGTTCGGCGCGAAAATATCCTCGAATTGCCGGAGGATGCGCTGAGGGAAGCCATCGTAAACGCTGTTTGTCATAGGAACTATTTTGAAAAAGGTGCGCGGGTGACGGTGGAAATTTACGATGACCGTGTAGAAATCACTAGCCCCGGAGGAATCTGCAAGGGAATTACGCCCGAAAATTTCGGGAAAATCAGCATCACGAGAAACTCGGTCATGGCAAGCATGTTATATCGGATCGACTACATCGAGCAAATGGGAACGGGCATATTGCGGATGAAAAACGCCGCAAAAACTGCAAAAGTGGCGGAACCCAAATTTGATTTGCACGACTTTTTCAAAGTCACATTTACCCGCAGCCGCAACGCCGCCGACAAATTAGCGATAGAAAATAGCGATAAATTAGCGATGGAAAATAGCGATAGGGTTTCCGCCATCATGAGATACATCGAGCGGAGCGGGAGCGGAAAAAATGCGGATTTTGCGAGATTGCTTGGGGTAAGTCCGCAGCGGGTCGGGCAAATCTTGCGGCACATGGTCCAAATCGGCCTCATCGAGAAACATGGCGAAAATCGCCACGCCCATTATACCGCAAAAAAATCATCGCATGAATCCAATCAGGCATGATCGCTATTGACATTTGGCATGAAAACGGGTATAATGCCGATAGCTTGCAAAAAGCGGCCAAACAAAACAAAAGGGATCGTCCATAGGAAACAATTTGGCCCAAAAACGCATAATATTTTCTTTGAAACAGAGAGGTGATTTTGTGGTCAGCAAGCCTAATATATTGTTTTTGTTCCCCGACCAGCACCGCCGGGAATGGCTGCCATACGCCGCCGGGGTCCACAAAAAATGGAAAATGGAAAAAATGCCGCTCCGGATGCCGAATATGGAAAAAATCATGGAAAACGGATTGGTGTTCACCAACGCGGTGACGCCTTCGCCGCTGTGCTCGCCCGCGCGGGCATGCCTTGCCCTCGGCGTCAGATACGATAAATGCGAAGTGCCAAACAACAGCTGCAACACGCCCGTCGGCCGCAGGACTTTTTACAGGGCGCTGCAGGAATGCGGGTACAGCGTCGGCGGGGTGGGCAAGTTCGACCTGCGAAAAGCAAAAGACGACTGGGGTATGGGCGGCTTCACGCCGGACCACGCGGCCTACGGGTTCACCCATGCGCTCGACAGCGAGGGGAAACAGCAGGCGATAGGATCGACTCTCGCCGCGGGATTCCCAAAAGGCCCGTATATGAAATACCTGCATGACAACGGCATGATGGACATTCACATAAGCGACATGAAACAGAGGGGCTATTCGGACATCCCGACAGAATTGCCCGACGAGCATTACACCGACAATTATGTCGGCCGCAACGGGGCATATATGCTCAAGCAGTTCCCCCTCGGAAAACCGTGGTTCATGCAAGTGAATTTCCCCGGTCCCCATACGCCGTTCGACATCACGAAATCGATGAAAGAGGCATGGAAGGACGAGGAGTTCGAAGAGCCGAACAAATGGCCGGGCGGAGCGCCCACGCAAAATATAAACGGCATACGCCAGAACTATGCCGCCATGCTGGAAAACATCGACTGCAACATAGGTCTGCTCCTGCATGAAATCGAAGTCCGGGGGGAACTCGGCGGCACGGTGATCGCATACAGCTCCGACCATGGCGAAATGCTGGGCGACTTCGGCAGGTTCGACAAACATGTTCCGTGGCGCGGCTCCGTGAATATACCGCTTGTGATCGGCGGCGCCGGGATCAAGGGCGGCGCATGCGACGACAGGCTCGTCGAATTGCAGGATCTCGCCGCCACTTTCGCGGAAATCGCCGGAGGCTCTTTTGGCGAAGGCGTCGATTCCGTTTCGCTGGCGCCGCTATTGAAAGGCGAAACTTCGCCGCGCCGCGGATACCAGCTGACCGCGTTGGACGACCCATATGTAAACGGCGGATATGTGGCCGTGTTCGACGGCCGCTACAAATACGTAGAATTCAAAAACGGCGAAAAGCATCTTTTCGACATAGACAGCGATCCTTGGGAAAACAATGACATTTCCGATGGCCATTCCGACATATGCGGCAGGCTGGCAAGTTTTGGGTCCCGGCCATCCGGAAATCAAATCTAAATCAAAAAATCGAGGGGGCTTCAAAAAAATGACCATGAAAAAAACGGCAATAATCGCGTGCTTAGCGTTTTTTTGCGCGTCGGTTCCGGGGCTGGGCGGCTGCGGGTCGGGCGGGGACGCCGCGCCCATTGCGGAAGAGGCCGCCGGAGGGACGGCCGACGCCGGAGCTGCGGCCGCCACCGCCGAAAATATCCCGTACATGGGGTATGTTTTCCCGGATATCGACTACGGCGGCTATGAATTCAGGATAACCAGCATGGTATTTGACATGGACGGGGCGATAAACGAAATCGTGACGGAAAAAGAAAACGGCGACCTGATAAACGACGCGATCTATAGGCGCAACCTGCTCGTGGAGGAGAAGCTGAACATATCGATCACGAACACGCAGCTGCCGATGGGCCAGATGAGGGACATCATAAAACGTTCGGCCGCCGCCGCCGACGATGCGTTCGGCGTCGCCTTCTGCAACATCATGGACAGCGCGTCTCTCGCCAACACGGGGATTTTTGTGAATTTGTTCGATATACCCGCGCTCGAGGTCCGCGCCCCGTGGTGGAACCAAAAAATCATAAACGACGTTTCCATAGGCAACAAACTGTACTTCTGCGTGTCGGACATAACGATCCAGCCAAATCAATTGGCCTGGATAATCTACTTCAACAAAACCATGATGAAGGAACTGGATCTGAAAGAACCCTACGAGCTGGCCCGCAGCGGCGCGTGGACGATCGACGCCATGATGGAGCTTATGAAAAAGGCGATTTACGACCTCAACGGGGACGGGGCATTCTCGAGGGGCGACCGTTTCGGTTTCATCGCGCACAATTCCTCCTCCAACGCATTCCTGAAAGGCGCCGACATAAAGCCGATCATCAAGGATGAGCGCGACTACCCAATGCTCACCCATCCCTCGGAGCGGGACAACTACGTCGCCGACAAGCTGAAGGAACTGTTCGAGCCGAAATATGGCAATTATCTTGCCGTGGACCAAGGGATCGAGGCTTTGGCGTTCATGAACCGCGAAGCGCTGTTCGTGTCGAACAACATGGTCATCATCGACGTCATACGCGACATGGACGATGATTTCGGGCTGCTGCCGTACCCGAAGCCCGACGCGCAGCAGGATTCATATTACAGCAACCTGGGCATGAATTCGGCATCTTTCGGAATACCGTCCACCGCGCCGGACATCGAGCGCATCGGCGTCGTGGTCAACGCGCTGACCGCCGTCAGCATAGACACGGTGAGGCCGGCATATTTTGAATACACGCTGAAACGCAAGCGCGCCCGCGACGACGAATCGCTCGACATGCTCGAGCTTATCGCCTCGGGCCGCGTGTTCGACGTCGGGCTGGTGTACAACTGGGGGAACATCGTGACGGAATACAGGGAAAACGTGGTGAAGTGCAGCAGCGCGAGCTTGTTCACCGTATTCGAGAAATATTCCGGGCCCGCCCAGTCGGCGATCGACAAATCCCTGAAAGCATTCATGGAAATGGATTGAATCAAAACAAAACACAAAAAAAGGAGGATCGTTCATGGACAGCACTTGGTACAAAAACGCATACCGGCGCAACGTGGTCGATATGCACATCTCGGATTTCAAGGAGGAATTTCTGGCCAGCTTCGACAGCGACGAATATGTTTCGATGCTGCGCCGCACCCATGCCAAATCGGCGGTGGCGTACGCGCACTCGCACGTGGGCTATTGCCTGTACCCGACCAAAGCGGGGAAAATGCACCCGAACCTGAAAGGCAGGGACATTTTCGGGGAGCTGTGCAAAAAGTGCGCGGAGAACGGCATCGCCGCAGTGGGGTACATGAGCCTCATCTTCGACACATACGCCTACGACGCGCACAAGGACTGGGCCATAGTCAACGCCGACGGAAACACGCAAACCGGCAACGGGAGATACGGGGTCTGCTGCCCGAACAACCGGGAATACAGAAACTACACCGCGGCGATCGCGAAGGAGATCGTCTCGGGCTATGGGGTCGACGGGATCAGGTTCGACATGACCTTCTGGCCCGGGGTTTGCTACTGCGAATCCTGCAAGAAACGCCACGCCGAGGAGTCGGGCGGCGAAATCCCCAAGATCGTGGACTGGCACGACGCGAAGTGGGCCGCATTCCAGCGCAGCCGCGAGAGGTGGCTCGCCGAATACGCCGCATTCATGACGGAAGCGGTGCGGGAGACCAACCCCGGGGTCACAGTAGAGCACCAGTCGTCCACATTCGCTTCTTCCTGGACTTTTGGCGTGACCGCCGAGCTCGCCCAAAACAGCGATTTTCTGCAGGGCGATTTTTACGGCGGGTACGTCCAGGGCTCGACCGCCTGCAAGCTTTTCTACAACCTGACCCCGAACCTCCCCTTCGGATTCGAGACGAGCTCCAACGAATCGCTCGGCGACCACACCACCATGAAGTCCGCCGACCTATTGACCGCCAAATCATACATGGCGATCGCCAACGGGGGGGCGTTCATATTCATCGACGCGATAGACCCGCGCGGCACGCTCAACCCGCATGTCTACGACACGATGGCAAAGGTGTTCGAGCAGACGAGCCGCTATGAGGGATACATCGGCGGCAGCCTGGTCCAGGACGCGGCGCTGTACCTGTCGTGCGAGTCAAAGTGCTCATTCGAGGAAAACGGGATGGACGTGAGATCCGGATCCAAGGATTCCCCGCACATAGACGGGCTGTTCAAGAGCTCGAGGGCGCTGATCAAAAACCATATCCCCTACGGCGTCGTCACCAAGCGCAACCTGGGCGAGCTGAAAAAATACAAGGCGGTCATACTTTCGAACGTTCTGATGATGTCCGAGGAGGAAGCGGGCGCGATCCGCGAATATGTTTTCGGCGGGGGCAGGATCTACGCCTCGGGGCATACCTCGCTGACCGACATACGCGGGGACAAAAAATCCGATTTCATGCTGGCGGACGTGTTCGGGGCAAGCTATGGGGGCGAAACGGAGGAAAATGTCACCTATTTCGCCCCGGCGGGCGAAGGCAAGAAAATATTTCCCGGCCACTATGGCGATCTTTGGCCCATATACCACGGGAACAGGCAGATCCTCTTGCAGATGCGCGGCGGGGCGAGCCCGCTCGCCGACATGGTCCTGCCCTACACGGCGCCCCAAAGGCCCCGCCCTTTCGCCTCGATACACAGCAACCCCCCCGGGGACAAAAACGGGCGGGTCTCGATCGTCGAAAATACCTTCGGCAAAGGCAAATCGATCTATTCGGCGGCGCAGTTCGAGGCAAACGAGTACCATGACAAAATGTTCGCCTCGCTTGTGCGCCACCTGATGGACGGCGACCCGAGCCTTGAAACCGACGCGCCCAGGCAGGTGGAGATCCTCATGTACGAAAACGATGCTGGATATTCCATTTCGATGCTGTCGTTCCAGATGGAAATGCCCAACCTGCCGGTGCCCTCCTTTAAGGTGAAGATAAAAGTCAAAGGCAGAAAGGTGAAAGAGGCGATATTGAACCCGGAGGGCGAAAGGCTCGCCTTCGATATGACGGGCTGCGGCGGCTATGCGATATTCGAAGTTCCCGGCTTCGAGATGTTTTCCAATGTGCAGCTGATATGCGAATAGCGCGAATTTTGGGAAAGGGGATATATTTTTTATGTACTATATGGGAATCGATGTGGGCACGAGCGGGTGCAAGGTCCAAATCATCGGCGAAAACGGCAAGGTGGCCTCATTCGCCTCCGAAAGATATCCGATCCTGCGCCCCCATCCGGGCTGGCTCGAGCTGGACGCCGAAAACGTGTTTGGCCGCGTGGCCGAATGCATATGCAGGGCATGTTCCGCCGGGGGCGAAAATATCGGGGGGCAGCTGGCCGCCATCGCCGTTTCGACGCAGGGCGAGGCGATAATACCGGTGGATCGCGCATGCAAGCCGATGGGCAACGCGATTTTGACGTTTGACACGCGAAACGGCGAAGAATACGGGACATTCAAGAACCTCGCCGGCAAAAACGAGGTCATGCGCGAAACGGGCGCGCCGGTGCACCCGATGTTCTCGCTGACGAAAATCATGTGGCACAAAAACAAAAACGCGGAAATATACGAGAAAGCCCATAAATTTTTGTGCTTCGGCGATTTTGTGTCGTGCCGGCTCGGGGCCGAGGCGGTCATCGACCATACGATGGCGGCGAGGACGATGGCATTTGACATAGACAAACGCGAATGGTCGGACAGGCTGCTTGGTTATGGGGGCATAGACAAGTCAAAGCTGCCAAAGGCGGCGAAACCCGGGGCGTTCATAGGAACGGTGTCGGGCGAAATCGCGGCCCTGACGGGGCTGGGCGAAAAAACCCCGATCATAGCCGGGGCCCACGACCAGGCGTGCTGCGCGCTGGGCGCCGGGGTGACTTCGGGCAATGCGATGATGGATTCGCTCGGCACCACCGAGAGCGTGCTCTGCGTGCAGCGGGGGAGGACGCAAAGCCAGGAAATGGCCGACAGCAACATCGCGTGCTATCCTTACGTGATCGATGATCATTACGCTTACCTGTCGTTTTTGTCGTGCTGCGGCTCGATTGTGGACTGGTACAAGGACGAGCTGCTCGGGGGAAGGCTGAGCCCCGCCGAGCTCGACCGCCTATCCGAAAAAAACGGCGAACCTTCGGGGCTTTTGATCCTGCCGCATTTCGCCGGCTCGGGGACCCCGCACCTGGACTTCGAATCGAAGGGCATCATCGCGGGGCTGAGCCTCGGCACGACCAAAGAAGACATATTCAAGGCAATACTGGAAAGCACCGCATACGAAATGCGGCAAAACCTCTCGATCATGGAAAAATGCGGGGTCAGGGCCGATCATATAAGGTGCATCGGCGGCGGGGCGAAATCCCCGCTCTGGCTGCAGATAAAATCGGATGTCACGGGGCTTCCCATAACCTCGATGGCGGTGAGCGAAGCGGGCTGCTACGGGGCGGCGATGATCGCCGCATATGGTTCAAGCGCGGGCGGTCTGGCGGCGCTCGCGGATTCGTGGGCGGAGGAAATCAAGACATACGAGCCGCATATGGGCAAAAAAAGAATCTACGACGAATATTTCGAAAAATACAGAAAGCTTTACCCGCTCTCGCAAAACATCAGGTAAATAGGCGATCGCGAAAGGAGAAATGCAAGATATGGCAACGAGGGATCTGTTCAAGGCGACTCTCCGCTTCGAAAAAACAGCTGGCATATGCCATGCGGAGCACGGGTTCTGGGATGAGACCTACCAGCGCTGGAGAAGCGAGGGGCTGCCCGAAAGCGTCGAGAAGCCGCAGCTGTTCGCGCCCTCCGCGGGCGAGGACTTGTTCAAAAAATACAAGATATGCAAATTCGAGTACATTCGCCCGAACATCTACGTATATCCGCCGCGCCCCGCCGAGATCATCGAGGACTCTCCCGAATGTTTTGTATACAAGTCGGATTTGGGCGTCACGATAAAGCGCAGCAAGACCAGCATATCGGTTCCGGGATACCTCGACTACGAGATAAAGGACCGCAAGGGCTACCATGCCCGAAAGGACGAGCTCACCGGAAACATCCGCGAGCGCTACCCCGATCCGGGCGTCTGGGACAAGACTGCGGGATATATAAAAAACCAGGATTTCAACCCGGTTTGCACGCACATGGACGGCTTTTTCGCGTACCCGCGGGAGCTCATGGGCGTCGAGAACATGCTGTACATGTTCTACGACGACCCGCAGCTGATGAAGGAGATCATAAACGACCGCGCCGATTTCTATATCAAAGCCTATGAGAAGGCGATAAACGACGCGAAACCGGATTTCGCGTTCATATGGGAGGACATGAGCTTCAAGAACGGACCCCTCGTGTCCCCCGGCATATTCGAGGAATTCATGGCGCCGGCGTACAAAAAGATAGCGGCATACCTAAACGACATGGGGATAAGGGACATAATAGTGGACAGCGACGGAGACGTGGAAAAACTGCTGCCGCTGTGGATTAAATCCGGCGTCACGGGGGTCCTCCCCTTTGAAGTGAACGCGGGAATGGACGTCGCGAAGATAGGCGAGCAGTTTCCCGGCTTGTGCATATTCGGGGGGATCGACAAGCTGAAGGTGGCAAAAGGGCGGGAACATATAGATGCCGAGCTGGCCCGGGTGCTCCCGCCGATGCTGGCCCGCGGCGGCTATTTCGCCACTCTCGACCACTGGGTCCCGCCGGACATCAGCCTCGCCGATTTCGAGTACTATGTCGAAGCGGTGCGTTCCTACGGGACGTCGAAATTTTAGGAAAAGATTTGGAGAAACAAACAAATGAAAGCTTTTGTATTGCACGGCCCGCATAGATACGGCTTGGAGCAAGATTGGCCCGAGCCAAAGCATAGGCCGGGGTCCGCGCTGGTGCGCGTGCATTTTTGCGGGATATGCGGCTCCGACCTGCCGAGGTTCGGCGATGCGGGCTCCTATCATTACCCGATCATATTGGGGCACGAATTCACCGGAGTCGTGGAAAGCTCCGAGCTTTGGGAAAAGGGCGCGCGCGTGGCCGTCTTGCCCATCATGCCCTGCGGCAGCTGCGCGGGGTGCAGGAAGCTCGGGCCCTTTCACTGCGAAAAATATGAATTCTTAGGCTCGCGGAACGACGGCGGCATGGCGCAGCTCTGCCTCGTGCCCGACCAGAACCTGCTGAGGCTGCCCGGGGATGCCGGCCTGAGGGAAGGCACGCTCGCCGAGCCGCTCGCGGTGGCGCTGCACGTGCTCAGGGCTTCGAAATTCAAATTCGGGATGTCCGCGGCCGTGGTCGGGGCGGGCACGATCGGGCTTCTGATCGCCCTTTGGCTGCGCGAATTCGGCGCCTCCAAGGTCATAGTCGCGGACATAAAAGAAAGCGCGAGGAAAAAAGCCGGCATGCTGGGCTTTTCGGACGTGGTCGATCCCCTGAGAGAAGAATGCGGGGCCGCGGATCTGGCAATCGACGCGGCGGGCAGCTCCGCGTCGCTGCAAAAGTGCGTCGAAACCGCGAATCCCGGCGGGAAAATCTGCGTCATCGGGCGGAACCCGAAAGACACGGTGATCCCGGCGGCGCATTTTGAGCGTTTCATGCGCAAGGAACTCGAGCTTTGCGGCATATGGGGATACGACGCGGATGGCGAAACCGGGACCATCGAGCGGATGTTTTCGCGCTGCAGGGATATTTTGCCGTTTTTGATGGAAAAAGAAATATCCCTCGAAGAAGCCAAAAAAACGATGGATGATTATGTGGTCCACAATCATCCATACGTGAAGACGGTCATAAACATCCAAAGCGGGCAGGACTGAAAAATCAGATCTCCTCGATCAGCGCTATGGTGGAAAGCACTTCGACCACTTCCCCGGGCTCTATCAGTATTTTAGCCACCCTGCCGCTAAAATTGGCCTCTATGTCCAAAACGGCCTTGTTGGATTCTATCGACATGACGATATCCCCGCTTTTTACCAAATCCCCCTCTTTGACAAACCATTCCGCCACGGAGCATTCCTCCGTGGTGTGGTCCATTTTGGGCATCTTGTATTCAAGCATCACTTCACCTCGACGGGCTTTATCCCCAAAATGGAGCACACTTCGACAAGCGCCTCCGCGTGGTCGCCGTATGCGAGATGTATGTGGTTCGCCTTTGCGCTGCCAAAGAAATTCGTCCTGTCGCACAGCAGTTTCAAGTACGCATGGGGGCGCTCCCATATCGTCTCTTTCAGTTTTTCCCTCGGCATCCCGACAACTTCGGCGGGCGCCACCATAAGTTCATACGATCCGTTTTTGCGCCCCAGCCGGGCGATGGTCGCCCGCCCGCTTTTCGCGACGTGCTGGGGGCAGGCTCCGCCGTATTTCCAGAAATGCTCGTGCACGCCTTCTTTTTCCCAATATACTTCTTTTTTGTCCGAGGCGAAATCGGTCGGCTGCGAGCCGCAGTTGCAGGTCGTCAAAAGGTCGAGCGAAAAATCGTATTCCGTCAGATCGGTGAATAGTATCGGGCTTTCCGGCGCAAGGTTTTTCAGTATCTGCATGGTCAGGGCGGCGGGTATGTCGGCCTCGCAGGCCATCATGAACCTCGGCTTTTCCCCGAGGTCGTCGCGGGCGTCGCCCAAGATGGCGTGCGCGAGGCAGTACGAGGTATATTTGGCCGCCATTTCCGGGAGGCATTTCAGGGCGACGAAATCGTAGCGCATCAGCTCGCAAAAATCCTTTGTCGCGAGATACAGGCGTATCTGCCTGTCCATCGCTTCGGGCTTTGCGACGATTTTGCCGAAGGTATCTTTCATCCAGGACAGAAAATGCTCCACGCGGCCCGGATCGACCGCCTCGGCCAGATCGATCAGCGCCATCTGCTCGAACGAATCTATCTCCACGCCGAACCTTCGCTTTATGTCGTTCGGGTCGCAGACCGCCGTGAGCATTCCCATGCAGCGCCCCCCGCCCACCCCGAGCGTGGTCCCTCTCAGAGACGTCGCGGCGCAGGCCGAATCAAGAAGCATCTTGGCGCGTTTTTTCGTTGCTCCGTCGTCGAAGGGACCGTATACGAGATTGGCGTGAATGCCCATTTCGTCCATGGCGCCCATCGTCACCGTGCTCCCGACGAGCCCGCAGCTGCCGGGGGAGGCGTCGCCCCATACCACAACCGGCGCGCCCGACTCGGCCGCCGCTTCGGCTGCCGCGTTCGAGTGGGTCCAGGTGCCAACGAATATGACCAAGGCGTTTATGCCCCGCATGCGCAGGTTCCGCGCGGCGGTTTTCATCTGCTCGCGCGTGCGGTGGAGCGGCCCATCGTCGGCCACTTCGTATCCCATGCCTTCAAGCAAGGCTTTCATCTCCCCGTGCCGCCCGGAAACGCGCCCTATGACGCCCTGATCCCAGGAGTCCCCCGGGGCCATCGTCGAGATGAGCCCGATTTTCCTGCAATTGGCGCTCAAATCACAGCACCTCCCTTATGGCTTTTATGACCCAATCCTTGTCCGGCACGACCGCTTTTTCGAGCACGGTGCCGTAAGGGATCCCGGTCCTCATCCCGCATACGCGCTTTACGGGTTTTTTCAGCTTGTCAAAGCAAGTCTCCATCGCAACGGCGCAGACTTCGCCGCTCCAGCCCCCTTCGGCGGGCGCCTCGGTGACAACCACGCAGCGCCCCGTCTTGGATATGGATTTGGCTATCGCCTCTTTGTCGAGCGGCCACAGGGTGCGCGGGTCGATCACTTCGGCGTCTATTCCCTCGCCGGAAAGCTCGCTGGCCGCCTCGAGCGCTTTTGTGACCATCCACGAGGTCGCCACCACCGTGACGTCTTTTCCCTCGCGCTTCACGTCGGCGACGCCGAAATCGATGGTGTATTCCTCCTCGGGCACTTCGCCCTTCAGGTAATACAGCGATTTGTGCTCGATGATCAGCACCGGGTTGTCGTTTCTGACCGCGCTTTTCAATAACCCCTTGATGTCGTATGGGGTCGAGGGCATCGCCACGATCAGCCCCGGCACGTTCAGGTACATGCTTTCGAGGCTCTGCGAATGCTGCGAGCTGTTCCTCATGCCGACGCCGCCCTGGGTCCGGAACACGATCGGCATTTTTATCTTCCCGCAGGAAAGCTGGTGGTA
>Ga0082212_10007256_pt1 | contig 14694 bp, 13 predicted proteins | sample TergutNt197P3_FD_71548 | JGI IMG/M metagenome (GOLD analysis project Ga0082212, IMG submission 71548) | Neocapritermes taracua P3 segment gut microbial communities from Petit-Saut dam, French Guiana - Nt197 P3 | ecosystem: Host-associated > Arthropoda: Insects > Digestive system > Gut ... | reverse complement strand
TCGATGTTTGTTTTGACTTGTTCTTCAGCAGAACGTCCTGTAAGAGCAAGGGCATATCCTTCGCTGGCAAGTTGCTTGGCAATGCCGAGTCCGATTCCATTTGCTCCTCCAGTGATCAGAGCGGCTTTTTGTGTAATCATAACGAGCCATTATACACCATATTGCAACACGTAGGACAACCGAATTAACCACACCGCAATGAATCGCCATTGCCCCAATGAGATAAGGTTTTCGCCAGAAAATAATGTCCCCTCTCCCGCTGTGAGAGGGGACGATCTTAAAACGGGTATGAGACTTTCTGGTGAAAGCCTAATTTCGCTTTTGCACTCCCGCTTGTCCTATTTTCCCTTTGTGGTACAATGTCGCCACGTTGCCTTCTCTTCTCAAGAGGGGTAACTGAAAGGGCGTAGCGGGAGAGGGTTTTTAGCGTGAAAGCCTTCATTATTGACCGAACCTAGGATACTAACATGGCGAAACATTCCAAGCGTTATCGAAACGACGCGAAAAAGATCAAGTCGGAGGCCCCGCTTTCTGTTGCGGATGCCGTCGAACAACTGAAAAAGTTTGACTCTGCAAAATTCAACCAAAGCGTGGAAATTGCGATGCGGCTCGGCATTGATCCGAAGCAAGCCGACCAATTGGTTCGCGGCTCCATTGTCTTGCCGCACGGAATCGGGAAAACGCTCCGAATTTGCGTCATCGCCAAGGGCGATAAAGCCGAAGAGGCGAAAAGCAATGGAGCGGATACCGTCGGCGATGCCGACCTCGTTGCCAAAATCAAAGATGGATGGACAGATTTCGATGTCTGCATTGCCACTCCCGACATGATGGGACTCGTCGGCCCCCTCGGAAAAGTGCTCGGTCCCAGAGGGTTGATGCCCTCTCCACGCGCAGGAACGGTAACGATGGATGTGGCGAAGACCATCAAAGAATATAAGGCGGGAAAAGTCGAATTCCGCAATGATAAGGCAGGAATCGTGCAGGCTATCGTCGGAAAAATCAGATTTGAAAAACAACAACTCGTCGATAACATCGACGCGTTTCTACAGCACGTTCAGCAGTTGAAACCGGCGGCAGTGAAAGGTATTTACGTCAAAAGCGTAACGATTTCCGCTACCATGTCCCCCGGTGTGAAAGTGATTTGCTAAATACAGACTAATTAGAATCGAGAGCCAATGAGTAAATTTGTAAAACAACTCGTTACCAACGACATTGCCAAGCGGCTTGATGGGGTTCAATACCTCATGCTGGTCGGCTTGACTGGGATTGATGCGAACAAAACCGTAAACCTCAGGGCAACGCTTGCGTCCAAGGGAATCAGCCTTTTGGTCATCAAAAACAGTATGGCAAAACGTGCCACCGAAGGAACGCCGCTTGCTTCGGCATTCCAGAACATGACCGGTGCGTATGCCTTATGCTGGGGAGCATCCGATATTGTTTCGCTGGCAAAGGAATTGGTCAAACTCACCAAAGAGAAAACCTTGCAAGGTTTTGAGATTCGCGGTGCCGTTCTCGATGGGGAAGCACTTGCAGCCGCCCAAGCCGTTGATATAAGCAAATGGCCCACCCGCGAAGAACAGATTGCCATTTTGCTGGGACAAATCCTCGGTGTGGGAGCGAAACTCTCCGGGCAGTTTATTGCTTTCGGAGGGAAGATAGCGAGTCAAATAGCGAAAATCGCCGACAAAGACGGCGGCGACATATAAATTACCCTTGTCAAACAGCCTCGAAATTGAGTCTTGCGATGCCGGATGAGTGTGAGATTCGGTAACTCGTTTCGTTGAATGAAGACAAGATAACCACCATTTTTTATGCGGTTTTGACCGCAACAACAAGAAAGGACATTTCACATGAGCGAAGCGAGAGAATTTTCCAAAGCGATTACAGAACTTGGCGACAAGATCGTTGGATTAACCCTGAAAGATGCCAAAGAATTGAGCGACTATTTGAAGGACGTTCACGGTATTGAGCCGGCGGCGGGCGGAGCGGTCGTGATGGCTGCGCCGGCAGGCGGCGAGGGCGGCGGTGCCGCAGCGGCTGCCGAAGAACAAACCGAATTCGACGTGGTACTGGAAGGCTACGACGATGCCAAGAAGGTTGCCATCATCAAGGTCGTCAAGAACGCCACTGGCGGTGGGCTTGCAGAATCCAAAACGTTGGTTGAGTCGAAACCGTGCAAAATCAAGACCGGTATCTCGAAAGAAGAAGCCGAAAAACTTAAAAAAGAACTTGAAGAAGCCGGGGCGAAAGTCAGCGTCAAATAGTTCGAGCATGGTGAGCGGTTTACGACCACGGCGGTTTTCCTCCTTGTAATAAGCCGGGACGTTAGCCGTTTCTTGTGTTCAAAGTTAAGGTTGGCAACCGACCACAAGCGGTAGCCAACCAAAAACGGCAACTTGATTAACATTATCCTATTTACCCAATGAGGATCACGATCTATGGCAACTCCAGCGAAACGGCGCATTATTTTTGACGAGGTCAAGTATTTCGGGACACAGGCTACGGTTTTTGAAATTCCCGACCTGACGAAATTGCAAACCGACAGTTACAAGAAATTTTTGCAAGATGATGTCCCTCCCAAGAAGCGTGCGGACGTAGGTTTGGAGTCTGTGTTGCGCGAGTCCTTTCCCATCGAAAACTTCGATAAGACAGCACGCCTGGAGTATCTCTATTACGAACTGGAAAAGCCCCGATACACACCTGATGAATGTCGGCAACTCCGCTTAACCTACGGACGACCGTTCAAGGTGCGTCTGCGTTTAGTCCGAGGAGACAACACGTATGAGGAAGATGTCTATCTCGGCGATATTCCGGTGATGCTCGGCGGCGGCGAGTTTATCGTCAACGGAGCAGAACGTGTGGTCGTAAGTCAGTTGCACCGCAGTCCAGGTATCGACTTCGTTTCCGAAATGGACGGCGACCGGAAGGTCTATAATTGCCGAATCATTCCCGAACGAGGAAGTTGGCTCGAAATCAACTTCACCCGCAAAGAAACACTCTCGATCAAAATCGACCAGAGCAGCAAGTTGCCGATTATGATGCTTCTTCGGGCAATGTCGCCGAATTACAGCACGAATGCACAACTGATGAGGGAGTTTTTCAAAACAGGAGCCGTCCCCATTAAAGATGCCAAATCGACGGTGCCGAAATTGGAAGGGAAGGTTTCCGTTTCCGATGTTGCCTATCCCAAAACACACGAGAAAGCCGGCGAAATTATCGTCGAGTCGTGCGAAGCCATCACAAAGGCAAAAGCGATGGAACTTTGTGCTTCCGGTCTCAAAAAGATCGAAGTCCTCGACGAGCAAAAGAGTCGTCTGTTGCTGAACTGCTTCAATGAGGACAAAACCCGGTCGCACGAAGAGGCTCTCGCAAAAATCTATATGCGGCTTCGTCCCGGCAATCCGCCGCAACTCGACAAAGCGAGGGACTTGTTCAACGACAAGTTTTTCGATGTGAATCGCTATCGTCTCGGTCAGGTGGGACGTTTCCGCATTAACCGCAAGTTGGGACTCAATGTTCCCGAAGAGATTATGACGCTCCGCGCCGAGGATATTGTCGAGGCGGTAAAGTATGTCAATCGCCTTTGGCTGGGAGATCGAACCGCCGCCACCGATGACATTGACCATCTCGGCAACAGACGATTGCGGACGATTGACGAACTTGCCAGCGATGAACTCCGCAAGGGGTTTTTGAAACTTCGGCGTACTGTTCAGGAGCGTTTGCAACAGCGCGTCAACGATGCCGACGTAACGCCGCGTCAGGTGATCAATCAAAAGAGTGTTTCCGCTGCCATCGAATACTTTTTCAGTCGAGGTGAGTTGTCGCAGGTCGTTGACCAGACAAATCCACTGTCAATGTTAACCCACGAGAGGCGGTTGTCGGCATTGGGACCCGGCGGTTTGAACCGGAAGCGGGCTGGCTTCGATGTCCGCGACGTGCACTCGTCCCACTATGGTCGTATCTGTCCGATTGAAACGCCGGAAGGAACGAACATCGGCTTGATTTCGAGTTTGAGCATTTACGCTGCCGTCGATAAATACGGATTCCTTATTTCACCGTATCGCCGTGTGAAAAACGGGAAACTGACCGAAGAAATTGAGTGGCTCAAAGCATACGAGGAACACGACAAAAATGTGGCTCCTGCCGATACAAAAATCGACAAAAAAGGAAAAATTCTTGCCGATGCCATTTCTGGGACGGTCATTGTACGTTGCCAAGGGGACTACGATCCGGTGTTGCCGGAGGATGTCGAATACATTGACGTTTCGACGTGCCAAATGATCGGCGTTTCGGCAGGTTTGATTCCGTTCCTCGGGCATGACGACGCAAACAGGGCATTGATGGGGTCCAACATGCAACGGCAAGCAGTACCGCTTTTGGAGTCGGAACCTGCGCTCGTGACCACCGGACTCGAAGGTCGGGCTGCGTTCAATTCCAGTTTGATGATTCACGCAAAGCGGGAAGGAACGGTTCGTTATGTCGATTCTCAAAGGATTATCATTTCGTCCAAAGAGGGTTTTGACGATGAATACGTTTTACGAAAATTCGTCGGCATGAACGAACGAACCTGCCAAAATCAGACGGCAACCGTTGGGATGGGCGAAAAAGTAGCAACGGGACAAATCATTGCCAGTGGTGCGAGTATGCACAAAGGAGAACTCTGCCTCGGTCGTAATGTTTTGGCTGCCTATATGACTTGGGACGGCTTCAACTTTGAAGATGCAATCATCATCAGTGAAGACCTTGTGAAAAAAGACACCTATACGTCCATTCACATCGAAGAGTTCGACGTTGAGGTCAGGGACACGAAACTGGGACGCGAAGAATTCACGAGCGACATTCCCAACGTTGGGGAGAAGGCTCTGCGAAACCTTGACGAGTCTGGGATCGTGCGTATCGGAACTTATGTCAGACCGGGCGACATTTTGGTCGGAAAGGTAACTCCGCGTACAAAGGCGGAACTCACGCCGGAAGAAAAATTGCTCCATGCAATTTTTGGTCGCCACGGTGAAGATGTGAAAAACGAATCGCTGGAAGTTCCTTCGGGCGTCGAAGGAATCGTGATCGGAACACAAAAGTTTTCCTGCCGAATGAGTCTCTCCGAAGAGGAGCGAAAAGCCTTTGACAGCGAGGTCAGGCGTGCGGAAAAAGAGGAAGATGAGCGAATCAATGTCCTCTTCAATCCAATGATTGCGGAACTGGAAAAAATTTCAGGTGCCAATATTAACAAAAACACCCTGGAACAGCCGAAACTGTTCCGCTTGGAACAAATCAATTTGGAGGACAACACAAAGGCGAAGAAGATTTATGAGAAGCATTGGCCCGCTATCGAGGTCGCAACTGATGCGAAAGACCGAAGAATCAACACGATGAAGCGCGGCGATGAACTTCGCCGCGGCGTACTCCAGATGGTCAAAGTTTATATCGCCGCCAAACGTGTCATTGCGGTTGGTGACAAAATGGCTGGTCGCCACGGAAACAAGGGAGTCATTTCCAAAATTCTCCCCCGCGAAGATATGCCTTATCTTGCCGATGGTACGCCTGTCGAAATTTTGTTGAATCCGCTGGGCGTGCCGAGTCGTATGAATGTCGGACAAATTCTCGAAACGCATCTCGGCTGGGCAGCGTTAAAACTGGGGTATCAGGCGGTAACGCCTGTGTTCGATGGTGCTTCCGAGGCAGACATCAACGAGGAACTGAAAAAAGCAGGCTTGCCCGTACACGGAAAAGTTCGGTTGTATGACGGTCGTACCGGAGAACCTTTCGATCAGGAAACGACGGTGGGATTCCTTTACATGCTGAAATTACACCATCTCGTTGATGATAAAGTGCATGCCCGAAGTACGGGACCGTATTCGCTCATCACCCAACAGCCGCTTGGTGGTAAAGCCCGATTCGGCGGTCAGCGGTTTGGTGAAATGGAAGTTTGGGCATTAGAGGCTTACGGAGCCGCCTACACGCTTCAAGAATTGCTCACGGTCAAGAGCGACGACGTGGAGGGACGTACCAAAATTTACGAGTCGATGATTAAGGGCAAGAACACTCTAGAAGCGGGCACGCCGGCGAGTTTCGATGTCTTAACCAACGAAATTCGCGGACTGGGGTTGAACATGCAACTTGAAAAGGCTGGCGAAACCAGTTTGGATAACCTTGGCAAAGACCTGTGATTGTCTCAACCATACGCTTTGTAACAGGAATGACAGGAATTCGGAATGATCCGAGTGTGCTGACTGGAATAATAAGCCGAAGCATTGCGAGGCGGATAGGGATTGGGCGGGGAGCCTGCACTTCGACTGGAACTAACCGTACCGGGCTGGGCGGTAATTTGTGCTTTCTGCCAAGTGGGAATCATTCCATTCAACCGGTAGGTGCCGGATGCCTGTCCCGGGAAGACCGTCCGGGTGAACGCGGCACTCTGCACACCATAGTGAACTTTATACTCTTGTGCATGCGCAACCGAATTTATCACCGCCCCCTGCCGTTGTGTTGACCGACTAGCACTTGCTACGGATGTAATGTTGTTTATTGCCATTCCGACCCTCCGCTAGGTTTATCGGGCAATCATCGGTCAGACCCTCTTTCCTCTGTGAAAAATTCCTTTCGTAACAATTCTACCGCAAGATCGACAGAGCCTCTGCCAAGCGAAATTTGTTTTCGTACAGGGCTTTGCCAATGATACAGGCGTGAAAATTGCGAGAATCGAGACGGCGAATGTCGTCCAACGAAGCAATTCCGCCGGAAACAACAAGGGGGACTGGCACGGTGCGGCGCATCGCTTCCATTTCTTCAATGTTGGGTCCTTCCAACATGCCGTCTTTTGCGATGTCCGTATAAACCAGTGCCGCCAAAGGTAAGTCCGCATATTTTTTTGCCAAGTCCGTCGCTGGCGTTTGACTGGTTTCGAGCCAACCTTCCGTGGCAACGAGCCCATTGCGTCCGTCAATGCCGAGCACCAATTTTTGGGGAAATTGTCGGCACATTGCCCGAAACCAATCCGCTTCTTTCAGTGCCAGCGTTCCAATGATAAGCCGGTTCACACCGGAATCAAGATAGCGTTGAATCGTCGCTTGATTGCGGACACCTCCGCCGAGTTCGATGGGAATATGAATGCTTTCTGCAATTTTACAAACAGTGGAAAAATTGGTTGCCGAACCTTCCTTGGCTCCATCGAGATCGACGATGTGCAAAAACTCGGCACCCTGTTGTTCCCAGTGCTTTGCCATATCGACAGGATTGTCGGCATAGATGGTTTCCTGACTATAATCGCCTTGTTGAAGCCGAACGCACTTACCATCACGAATGTCTATAGCAGGTAGGATTAACATCGTATTTTTCAATTCACAGGCAATCCGACGACAGCCCAGTGTCTTCTATTGTAAAGGATTATCGGAACGTTCACAATAGTCCGTTAACAAGTTTGTTAAACACGCTCGACAGGTAGGTTGCCGACTGCCTACCTTGGAAAAAAATTGTTAACGGACTGTGGTATAATGGAACCATGACGTTTTTCGTTCGTCCAGAAATTGTAGCGATGGGGGGCTATGTTCCCGGTGAACAGCCGAGAGCAGGTGAAGCCGTTAAACTCAACACCAACGAGAATCCCTATCGTGCCTCCGAAAAGGTTTACGCAGCGATTCGGCAAGCGGCAGAAGAAGGTTTGTCCCGGTATCCCGACCCTGCGGCAACTGCCGTTCGACATGCCGTTGCCGAAAAGTTTCAAATTGACTCACGTTCGGTACTCTGCGGCAATGGCAGTGATGATCTGCTGACGATTTTGACCCGAACCTTTGTCGGTAGCGGCGAACTGCTTCGGCTGCCCTATCCGAGTTACATTTTGTATCGTTCGCTTGCCGAAATTCAAGGAGCAGCACACGAAGCCGTGCCGTTTCGTTCCGATTGGTCATTGCCGGATGAGTTTTGTTCCGACTCGGCAATGAAAAAATTACGGCTGGTTTTTTTGCCGAATCCGAATTCTCCCTCCGGTACGGTCATTTCGAAGCAGAGGATTTTGGAGATTGCCGAAAAACTACCCTGTCCTCTCGTTGTCGATGAAGCGTATGCCGATTTTGCCGACGAACATTGCATTGACCTCACGACGAAGTGCGATAACTTGATCGTTTGCCGAACGATGAGCAAGGCGTATTCGCTGGCAGGTCTCCGCTTTGGCTATCTCGTTGCGGCACCGGCTCTTGTGGAGCAAATGATGAAGGTCAAGGATTCGTACAACTGCGATGCGCTGTCGATAGCGGCGGCGGCGGCAGCGATTGGCGATGATGATTGGCAAAGGGAAAACCGGCAAAAAATCATTGCCACGAAGAACCGGCTTACGGAGCGTATGCGAAAACTCGGCTTTGATGTGCCGGAGTCGCATGCCAATTTTACATGGAATACCCGGAAGGACATGCCTGTCCAGCCAATTTATGAACATTTGAAGCACAACGGTATTTTAGTGCGATACATGGACTATCCCAACTGGGGAGACGGACTGCGAATCAGCATCGGAACGGACGAACAAACCGACCGGTGCGTCGATTTGATTGAAGAGTACCTGTGATTGTGTCCTTCGTGCCTTTGTGGTAAAATTTACTTAACCACAAAGGGAGAGACCTACCATTCTCTCACTTTGAATCCCTCCGGCACCGGTACAATCTCGATGGCTTCGCCGGATTGAACGATGGTGTACAGTCCGTTCTCGTGAGCAAATTCCGCCGCCTCTTCTTCGACAACAGCACCGGCAATGGCTCCAATGAAACGAGTGGAAGGCAACAGGTGCGTAAATGGTGGTTGCACGAAACCGACGGACACGATATGGCGGCGATATTTTTCTATTTTCTCTATGTGCCTACGGACATCGGACGTTTCTAACGTTGTTTTGACTTCAATGAGAATGATAACATCACTATCGACCAGCGTCAAATCAAATTCACCGCTGATTCCTAATTTCGTGTTCTCAAAGGAATGGTTCCGGCGGACGGGATGCGTGACTCCATAGCCTAACGCTTGAAATTGTTCAATGATTCTTTCGCCGAGCATGTGTTCGACGATTCTGCCGACGCTGTTACCAAGATTGCCGACTTCCTTGCTCGCTCTTTCTATCTGCAATTCCGTTTTCTGCATCCTCCGGTCAAACTCGGCGGCTTGCTCTTTCATTAACCGGCGCACTTCCTGAATTTCACGGCTACCTTCCCGACTTGATTCGCGGATCAATTCAAGAACGTTTTCGTATGTTACCTGCTGTGCTGACATGACTCTGCCCTGATTCCTTCCATGCCCGCCTCCATTCTACCATATTTTTCGACCAGTGGGCAAGTGCAACAAGTCTCAAAACAGAGTAAAAAAATACCGGTCGAGAAACATTCCGCTTCTCGACCGGCACGACATTCAACAACATTGATATTCACACTCCCCTAATGCCGTTTGCAATCGGCTATTGCATTACAGGCATCGGAGCCGGATAGCCCACATAAGGATTATTCGGAGTACGGACAATCGACAGGAAATTGATCACCGGTCCTGTCGTACCAGACCGCTGCAACGAGATGTTCCTTTTGCCTGCTTGTTCAACAGGACCATACGCTGCCGATCTGTCCGGCGGAGTCATTACTGGCGGAACACCAGCCACCATTGGTACAGGCGGGGCTGCCATTGGCATCGGCATCGCATACGATTGGGCTGCTGCTGCCAGCCGAGCGGCACGCCGTACTGCGCGAGGTTTCAAATCCGCAACACTATAAGGATACGGCAGTGCGTCAGGCACTGCTACGGGTGCGACCAGTGCCGCTGCACGGGCAGCACGTTTCACTCCAAAAAATCTTGCCGGCACCGGCGGATAGGCTGGATACGCAAAGGGTGCCGGTGCGGGCACAACGGGAGCCGCCGTACAGGGACAGGGGGCAACACCATCAGCAGGTTCGACAAGCCCTTCTTGAGCAAAACTCACACTATTCACGGCGAGCATTGCCACAACACACGAAACAAGAACTAATAATTTTTTCATTGGAATTCTCCTATACTTTTGGGGAAAAAGTGCAAACGGTCAACACTGTGTTGCCTTCATCGTCAAAGTATGCGGCACAAATCAGTAATGTCAAATACGTTTTCACTCTTTTTTGATTCAAATGCACTAGGGGAACGGTATTTTCGGCACAAAACGAATAGGTCTGTCCTACAATCCTCATTGTCGTTACTCTTTCGCAGAGGGGAACAGGGCTATTCCCGAACCTGTCCATCGCCATAGACAATGTACTTGTACGTTGTCAATTCCTTAATGCCGCAGGGACCCCGGGCATGGAATTTGTCGGTGCTGATGCCGATTTCCGCTCCAAGTCCGAACTGTCCGCCATCGTTGAACCTCGTGCTCGCATTGACCATCACCGCCGAACTGTCGATCTGTGCTGTAAACTGCCTCGCCGATTGAACATCCTTCGTAATGATTGCTTCCGTATGTCCATCGCTGTATCGGTTAATATGCTCAATCGCTTCGGCAAGCGAATCGACAATGTTTACCGACATGACCGGTCCGTGAAACTCGGCTTTGAAGTCTGTCTCCGTTGCCCTAACCGCTTCAGGTACCAACGAACACGTTTTGACACATCCCCGTAGTTCGATGCCTTTGCCGAGTAACGCTTTTGACAATCGGGGCAACAGCGGAATTGCCGCCTCGTGAACGACCAAGGACTCCGCTGCATTGCAAACGCCCATGCGTTGACATTTGGAATTGATCAATACCTTTTCAGCAATGTCAGGATCGGCAAACTTGTCGATATAGACGTGGCAGTTGCCCGCAAAGTGTTTAATCACCGGCATCGTTGCTTCGGCGGCGACCCGGCGGATGAGGCTTTCGCCGCCGCGAGGAATCGTAACGGTAATCTGCTCCGGCATTTTGAGCAGTTCGCCCACGACTTCCCGGTCGGGAATCCGAACCAGTTGGACAGCATCGTTGGGCAAGCCTGTTTCTTCGGCGGCTTGGATCAGCAGGTCGGCAAGAGCGGCGTTAGAGTGAATCGCTTCCTTTCCTCCACGCAAAATGACCGCATTGCCGCTCTTGATGCAAATCGCTGCCGCATCGGGCGTTACGTTTGGTCTGGATTCGTAGATAAAAAAGATCACACCGAGCGGCACGCGAACTTTTTGCACTTCGATGCCGTTGGGACGCACCGTTGATTCGATGATGCTTCCGATGGGATCGGGAAACATGGCGATTTCTTTGAGGGCGGCAATGATTTCCTCGAGCCGTTTCGGATTGAGCAGAAGGCGGTCCGTTTCGGCAGGAGTGAGACCGAAACCGGGAGCGGCGGCGATGTCTTTTTCGTTTTCGGCAAGAATAGAGTTGCTCTTTTCATCAATGAGTCGGGCGGTGCATTCCAGCCAAGCATTTTTTTGTGCTCCGCTCACGCTGGTCATCCGCAGCGACGCAGCCTTTGCCCGATGGGCGAGGTCGAGGGAATAGTCATGAATGTTCATGCGATTGAAATTAACACAATCTGCGCCCAACGTCAAGCGTTTTCCGCTCCATTTACCGGCGGACTTCAGTCCGCCGCTCTTTTTGTGTCATTTCATCTCTGTCATTCCCAGCAAAAACTATCCGGCACGCAATTCGCTTCGGCGGTTGCTGTTCAGCAAATGAATGGCGGCGGCAAGACTGTTGACCGTTTCCTCAAAATTGCCGACTTGGGCAAGCGTTGAGAGGTTCTCATGGAGCCGCTCTTCCAATCGGATCAGGTGCGAATTCGTACCTAGTATCTCCCTGACCGTCTCCGTTTGACGTGCCGTTTCCTCTTGTAAGGTGACAACACCGGCGGTACATTGCGACAGAGCATTACTAAATTGGATCGTCGCTTTATTGGTCTGTTCCAACAGTACCGACTCCGCTTTGACCAACGACTTGGCATGGTGTTCCATGTTTTCATTCAGAGCCGATGTCAAAGCGGCTGTGAACGTTCCAGCACTCTGCTCCCAAATGTTCGTCTGCCGCTTTGTTGCCTGCTCAATCGACGCAGTAATCGCTTCCAGCATACGATGGACCGTAGCAATCGCCTCGTTTTCCGTTTGCTGGTCATTTTGTTCAAACCGACCGCACAACTCCATTTCCGTAAGTTTTTCGGTCTCCGTGAGCAGATTCGATTCCTCACGATAGACGAGAAACTGAACAAAAAAGAGGACAACGGCAAGTGCAATGGCAAGTCCTGTCGTATCAAAGGCAACGGCAAGACCGGCGGACAGTTTTTTGCTCGACTCGCTAATCATATTGAGATCGAGATTATCGAGCGCAGTGGTGATTCCGATGACGGTACCGAGAAAACCGAGCATCGGTATTGCCCAGAGAAGAAGCCGGATGAGTCCATAGTCGGCATCGGCTTTGACGGCAGCATCTTCGGCGCGGCTGCGGATTTCCGCATCAAGATTGTTCGCAGAATTGCTGCGGAGCAAAAAATAAAGGTGTGTTTTCAACCGTTCTGTCAGCAGGGAGAGTCCATGTTTTTGCTCATGTTCCAACACGGTATTGAGATCATCCTCCACGTAAGAGAGGGGCAACGGATACTGGTTCGGTGCCAAAATCGGACTGCGCTGCAATAGTTGCCGCTGGGTGAAAACCGTAAAATATTTTACGGTCAGGATGGCGAGACCGACGAAAAACATCACCGTCGTGATGTACTCGATGGGATGTCCGGCGAAATAGCGAAGGACGAGCGGCTGATGAATCCAACCGTTGTGAATCGCACCATAAAACAAAATGCTCAGGATTCCTCCCAAAACGATGGAGGGAAGGGATGACGTTTTCAAAGGATTCTCCGTATCAAAGGGTAAAACTGATAATCCGTAGTTCCTTTTATCGGCAAAATTGCCGGAAAAATTGATACAAAACGGAAATTCAGTACAAATTACCACAAATAGGTTGCCGACCGTCGGGCGGCGATGTGCGGGACGTGTGAGCGGACTGGGAGTATCTGTGAAAAGGGCGAAGGACATATTCACACTTTTCATGGTATAGTTAACCAAATGATCGTTCCCGTCTCCCTCGGATCACGAAGTTACAACATTACAATCGGAAACGATTGTTTGAAAAATATCGGTGCTATGCTTTCGGCATTTCAGCCGATTTCGTCCGCTGTGGTCATCACCGACAACAACGTACTGCAATATGGTCATGCCAACCAGATTGCCAATTCGATTGACGATATTGGGATTCCGGTTCACAGACTCTCTTTTGACTCCGGCGAGCAAATCAAAACGGTTGAAGGTGTGTACGAAATGTGGGAGTCGCTTTACAACTACGGAACCGACCGCAAAGCCATCCTCGTTGCCGTCGGCGGAGGAGTGATCGGCGACCTCGGCGGTTTTGCTGCCGCAACCTACGCACGAGGAATTCGGTTTTTCCAAGTTCCGACGACCCTTCTTGCCCAAGTCGATAGCAGTGTGGGGGGAAAAGTGGGAATCAACTTGAAAACCGGAAAAAATATGGTCGGAGCCTTTCATCAGCCGCTCGCCGTATTGATCGACACCGAAACGCTTCAAACGTTGCCGGAAGAACAGTATTTGAGCGGACTCGGTGAAGTGGTGAAGTATGGTGTAGCACTGGATGCCGAACTCTTTCAGTTTATTGAAGCCAATATCGAAAAAATCAAATGCCGGGAGAGTGCCGTCATGCAAACGATCATTGCCGATTGTTGCCGAATCAAAGGAAAAATCGTTGCCGAAGACGAACACGAGACGAAAGACCGGCGCATTTTGCTGAACTACGGACATACCCTTGGACATGCTCTCGAAGTGTTAAGCGGCTATACAATGCCGCACGGTTTGGCTGTGTCGATGGGGACCATCTGGGCATCGAAACTGGCGTGGAGTCTCGGTTTGGTGAATGCGGACTTTGTGGAAAGGCAAGTTGCTCTCTATGAAAAATTGGGGTTGCCAGTGGATTGTCCGCCGGAATATAGTCCTGATGATTTAATCCGAGTCATGCAGCACGACAAAAAATCGGAGTTCGGCAAAATTCGTTTTGTTCTGCCGACGGGAATCGGACAGTGCCGAATCGTGAGTGAGACCGATCCAAAACACCTATTCAACGTTAGGTGATGTTGAGTCGCTCAGAGTAATCTCCAAAAAACCGAACAAGTTTGTTTCGTTGATGGGAAACGAGCAAAATAACAATGCCGCTAAATATGACCGCACCCAAATTTCCGTGTTTTGTGCCCATCAAACACACTTTTGTGGTAGAATCATATCCCTCCTCTTACCATTTGGAATTTATTTATGGTTTCCTTGCTCAAAAAAGAAGAAATTGCTCCGAACATTTTCGAGATGGTCGTTGAGTATCCCCGGCTTGCCAAAAAAGTCAAACCGGGACATTTCGTGATTGTCATGTCCGAAGAAAACGGCGAACGCATTCCGCTGACGGTTGCCGATTTTGATGCCGAAGCAGGAACGCTCACCCTCGTCGTGATGGCAGTCGGAACGTCCACCAAAAAACTGGTTCAGCGAAAGGCTGGCGATCAACTTTTTGCCCTCATGGGTCCGCTGGGACATCCCAGCGCAATGGAAAACTACGGCACCGTCCTCATGGCGGCAGGCGGTGTCGGGACGGCACCGATCTATCCGATTGCCAGAGCATTACGAGAGCACGGCAATCGTGTCATTACCATTCAAGGAGCCAGAAACAAGGATTTTCTCTTCTGGCAGGACAAAATGGCGGCAGTC
>Ga0082212_10007255_pt1 | contig 14695 bp, 20 predicted proteins | sample TergutNt197P3_FD_71548 | JGI IMG/M metagenome (GOLD analysis project Ga0082212, IMG submission 71548) | Neocapritermes taracua P3 segment gut microbial communities from Petit-Saut dam, French Guiana - Nt197 P3 | ecosystem: Host-associated > Arthropoda: Insects > Digestive system > Gut ... | reverse complement strand
CGACGGTCGGTAGAAACCACGAGGGATGTCGGAGGTCGTGCCGCCACACCTGCGCGCAAGTCTCAGGTATCCAGAACCCGAATGCTGCGACCGCGCGCAGCGCAGGCATTGCGCAGCGCAGGCTCCGTTTATGTTCCACAACCAGATGCAATGGATCCTGCGATTTACACGCAGGAAGACAAGAAAGGAACATCGATACACCGGTCTACGACCGGCGGCAACCACCGGGTCGGCGGTAACCAGCGGGGTTAGTGATTGCTTAACCGGCTGGATGTGGGTCAATGACAACTAAACCGATTGCTACGGCATGGCAGGCGGCAGCAGCGATAGTGAAGGCATGGAACAGTTCGTGGAAGCCGAACCACCGTTGTGACGGGTTTGGCCACTTCTTTGCATAGATGAGGGCACCGATAGAGTAGCTGGCACCTCCGGCCAAGATGAGGACAACTACAGCGGGACTGCCCGCCTCCCAGAAAGCTCCCAGCCAGCCGACCCCAGTCCAACCCAGCCCCAGGTATAGCAATGCGTTTATCCAGCGCGGTGAAGTCGGCCAAGCTACCGCCAGCACACAACCAGTTATTGCAACTAACCATAACACTGCCATCAAGAGAACTCGGTCTCGTCCTTCAAGTAGCACCAATGCAATTGGGGTGTATGTGGCGGCGATGAAGATGAAAATGTTGGCATGATCTATCCGGCGCAAGGTGCGCTCAACTAATGGAGACCACTTGCCGCGATGATATAGCGCACTAACTCCGAAAAGAGTTATAGAACCGGCCATCCAGATAGCTGAACCTGTCTTGCCGGGCAGGCTGGTGGCAAGCACGATAAAGACGATTCCTGCCGCGAGCATGAGCGGTGTCATTCCAAGATGAAACCAACCGCGAAGCTTGGGTTTCTCGGGTCGGCCTTGTTGCGTTGGTGCTGGGACTGTCAAAGTCATGTTAATCTCTCATCGAAGCGCTAACCTACGGTACCGTAGGTTAGTAGTTTGGGGCAAACCTGGCAGATGGTGTTATCTGCCGATCTTTCAATATAAGATCAAGTCATGGATTCTGAAGATCAGTTGAAACCAACTTGGAGTCCTTTGCAACTGCTTTACACCACCTATGAAAAGCAACTGCTTTCACAACTTGACCGTTCCCGACTGCCAGCTCATGTCGCGGTGCTTGCTGACGGAAATCGGCGTTGGGCAAGAGAAAATGCTCCGGGGCATCCGCTAGTGGTCGGTTATCGTGCTGGTGCCGGGAAACTCAAAGAGTTTGTGGGGTGGTGCAACGAAGTCAGCATTCCGATAGTTACGCTTTGGGTGCTATCGACGGATAACTTGCGCCGTTCAAGTGATGAAGAAGTCACTCCGCTGATAGGAGTAATCGAAAATCTTGTCGTCGATTTAGCAGCACACCCTGCCTACCACGTGAAGGTGGTGGGCGATCTCAACCTGCTTCCAAAAGACGTTGCTGCCAATCTGGCCGCGGCACAGACCACTGCTGCGGAGAATTCAAGACTTCATGTCAATGTAGCGGTCGCATATGGCGGACGACGCGAGTTACGTGATGCAGTCCGATCGCTGCTGGCAAGTGAAGCAGCACGCGGCAATGACTTGGAAACCTTGGCCGAGACTTTGGAAATCAGTCACATCTCCGAGCATCTCTATACCGCGGGACAACCTGATCCGGACTTAATCATTCGTACCTCTGGCGAGCAGCGGCTTTCAGGTTTTTTGCTTTGGCAGTCTGCACACAGCGAATACTATTTTTGTGAAGCGCTGTGGCCGGACTTCAGAAAAGTTGATTTTATTCGTGCGCTGCGGTCATATTCACAGCGTGAGCGTCGGTATGGACGCTGAATGGGGCTTGCCCGATCAGAGTCCGTCATCTTGGCGCTTGTTCCAGCGTTGTGAAAGCCGATCCATGAGCGGGTCATTTTTTGGAATTCGAGTTGGTTTCGGCGTGGCGGTGTCATCCACAAATTGCCATGCCGAGATCGCGATCACTGTCGCGGCGAACATGATTACAAAACCTACGACGCTGAGGGCGAAGTGAATCTGCATTCCGCTGATTAGCGCGGCGATTCCGACAAGAAACGCCAACCCTGCCAACGCGGCACGTCTGGTATGTATCTGCTTGACTGTGTTACCGCGCAGCGTCGAAGCAAGTTTCGGGTCATCAGCCTCAAGCGACGCCTGCAATTCAGCTAGGAGTCTTTCTTCCTCTTTCGAGAGTGCCATTCTCACCCGTTCTGTCGCTGTCCTTGAGTAAAGTTTACTTCAGAAATCGTGTTCTACCACCATCCCAGCTTTTGTTTTTCAGTGGGGTGTTACTTCGGCTATCGTTCCTTTCTGCTGGTAGCCGCTAGTCGCAGGCTTTGTGGTAGCCGCTGCCCGGTTGCAGCACTCGCAAAAACTGGGTATTGGCGAACTTGGGCAGTATTCTGGAAGGACTATTAACAGGAAGGTAGCCATGCAAGCGGCATTGTCATTGGTGCTCTTTGCCTGCTTGATAGCGCTGGTTGCAGTCAGGGCAGGGATGCTACGACGGCGCGGGATTCAAGCGATGGTCTTTGGAAAGACTAACAAGTCTGACTTTGTGATTCCTTTCGTAGCAGCAGGATTGCTGTATGCCCTGCTTGCTGGGGCATTTGGGTGGCCTATCTGGAATGTCTTGGTCGATCGCTTCTGGTCAGGGGAGCTAACAGGTTGGATTGGGATTGGTTTTTGTGTGTTGGGGCTAGTTGGCTTTGCGGCAACATTGGTCTCCTTTGGTGAATCCTTCCGAGTTGGAATCGATGTCGATGCCCCAGCCAAGCTAGTGACCACTGGCGCATTTGCGCTCAGTCGTAACCCAATCTATGTCAGTTTTCTGTTTTTCTTCTTCGGACTGTTCCTAATAAACCGCAACCTCGTGATAAGCGTGGCTGTGGTCGGGTTTGCATTTGCTATCCATCGCCAGATTTTGCGTGAGGAAGCCTTTCTCGCCAAGCAATATCGAGCCGAATATGCAGCTTACTGCCGCAAGGTGCGCCGCTATTTGTAGCAAACAAAGTCTTAACCCCTAGTTTAGAAACGCGCCGACGTTTTTGGGTTGCTTGGGAGAAAAAAAATGAGTCCCATAAGGTAGTAACGCCAGAAGTTGTGTCTTTCTCCGTGGTTGCTTCCGCGTCAACCGAGGCACCAGAAATATCGGTTTCGCTATCGAAGGTGTGAAATAGTGGGAACTACATCCCAGAATTACCTGGCTGTGATCAAGGTAGTTGGCGTTGGCGGCGGCGGGGTAAATGCCGTAAATCGTATGATCGAATCCGGTCTGCGCGGCGTTGAGTTTATTGCCGTCAATACTGATGCTCAAGCGCTGCTGATGAGCGACGCTGATGTGAAGTTAGACATTGGCAGAGAATTGACGCGCGGACTCGGGGCTGGAGCTAACCCAGAGATAGGGAAACAGGCAGCGGAAGATCACGCCGAGGAGATCGAAGAAGTACTGCGCGGTGCAGATATGGTTTTCGTTACCGCCGGAGAAGGCGGCGGAACCGGCACAGGTGGAGCGCCGATTGTGGCCAAAATAGCCCGCTCGCTGGGAGCGCTGACGATAGGCGTAGTTACGAGACCGTTCAGATTTGAAGGTAAACGACGTTCGTATCAAGCAGAGTCTGGAATCGACGTTTTGCGCGACGAAGTTGACACTCTCATCGTCATTCCCAACGACAAACTGCTTGAAATGACCGATAGAAAAGTAACGATTCTTGAAGCCTTCAAACAAGCCGACCAGATTTTGATGCAGGGTGTTTCTGGGATAACTGACCTAATCACAACTCCAGGTCTGATTAACCTGGACTTTGCCGATGTGCGAGCAGTCATGGCCAGCGCTGGCTCGGCATTGATGGGAATCGGCTCAGCCCGCGGCGAAGACCGAGCCCGGCAGGCCGCCCAAACCGCTATTTCGTCCCCACTACTGGAAGCCAGCATCGATGGCGCAAAGGCGGTGCTGCTCTCAATCTCTGGCGGCTCCGATTTGGGTCTATTTGAGGCATCAGAAGCCGCAGAATTGATTGAGAAGGCCGCAGACCCCGATGCGAACATAATCTTCGGCACCGTTATCGACGACGGCTTGGGAGACGAAGTGCGCGTCACGGTGATTGCTGCCGGTTTCGAGAATAAGAGGTATGTTCCGAGGGCAAAACCCGAAATGGGTGATTTCAAGCCGAAACTCGAACCGAATCAAAACTCAGAACCCAAAACTGTTGCGCCACCGCGTCCGGAGCCGCCGTCAACGCAAACAGCAGTTGAGGAATTAGACATTCCCGATTTCTTGAAGTAGCGCAACGCCACCGATGTTCTTCTTTCGGCAAGTCGTTGACGGCATAGGAGCTGCTTTTCCGAGCGCATGCGACGACGAGCAGCAAAGATTCGATCTTGGATTACAGCTGAAGTCGTCGGCTTGGGACAGGCAGACAGGTTAACGGCAACAATCTGGCGCAAATGTGTGTGTTGATTTTGACCGGCGAGCCTCTCACAGCCGGAGAATACCCACATTAGGCTGTGTACGAGAACGATAACTGGGAGGGAATATGGCCGTTAGCATTAAGAAAGCTGCTATGTGGCTTGGGCTCGTTTCCGATACCGACTACTTGGATGAACCCGTCGAAGCTGATGACACGGAGCAGGTAGAGCTAGCAGACACTCCTGCTGCCACCGTCACCAATATCGAGACAAAACGTTCACAGCCGTCCCCGAAGCGCGCCGATCTCAGCCGTATCGCTCGCATCAACCCCCGCACCTACAATGATGCGCGCAACGTTGGGGAGGCATTCCGCGACGGAACCCCCGTTATCATGAATCTGACAGAAATGACAGAGTCTGACGCGAAGCGGTTAGTTGATTTCTCGGCTGGACTTATCTTCGGTCTTCATGGCAATATCGAACGCATTACAAGCAAGGTGTTCCTACTGTCACCTCCCAATATCGAAGTCGCGGCTGAAGATAAAGAGCGCTTAGCTGGAGGTTTCTACAACCAGTCGTGAGGTGAGCCAGTGTTGGGGATTATTGTTGGACGGTTGATCTCGGCATATGTTTTTATCTTGGCGATACGGGCTCTGATTTCATTCATTCCACTGTTTCGACGCGGTTGGACACCTAGAGGTTTCGTATTGGTGATTGTCGAAATCATCTACACCATCACCGATCCACCGCTGAAACTGCTCCGCAAGTTCATTCCGCCCCTGCGTCTGGGGGAACTGCAATTAGACCTGGCCTTCATCGTGCTGTGGTTGTCACTTGTCATCATTGGCCCACTGCTGCAATCGGCTCTGACATTCTGATCTGCCCACATCGCGGCTAATCATCCGCATTTCGTGAAACCGGCACGTCAAACCAGGTTCGATCTTGGTTGAGTCGATTTTCACAGCTTTGCAACTGTACAAGCGATGAGAAAGTACAATAAGTCGAGTAGTTGTTTAGAAACGAGCCAAAATCTGAAGATTCTTTGGATTAGCGCGCCTTGCTGCACTAGCCTTTGTTGAACAGCTAACCAGTAGCTTAAGTGATACATGAGGTGAGATCATGACATTGACTCTGGAACAAGTCCGTGCGACCCGATTCCATCTGGCGCGGCGTAACGGATATGAACCGGTAGATGTAGACAACTTTGTCGATAAAGTGGAAGCAACTCTTGTACAGCTATTAGATGAGAATGCCTATCTAAAAGAGCGAGTGGATTCAGTTTCGGTTCCCGAACCGACTGGCAGTATTTTTGCCACCACGGATTTCACCCCAGACGAAGTTAGAGCAGACCTCCAGGCTCGTCAAGATCGGATTGATTCGTTAAGTTCGCAGGTGATGAAGCTTAGCCAAGACTTGCAAGCCGGTGAACAACAGTCGGTGCAATTGGGACGTGAACTGTCGTTGCGGGATGAGGAGATCGTTTCATTGCGTGCCGAGGTTCAGACCTTACGTCAGGGCGCGGCGGCAGCCAGTGCTGTTGAGCAGATCATAGCTCCGGTTCCCGGGCAGAGCCAGAACATTGTAGTTACCAGTTCAGATCAAGCCTCGAATGCTGTAACCAGACTATTGGCGATGGCAACCGAGCAGTCGGAACGGCTCGTCGGCGAATCTAAAGCTGAAGCACAGCGCCTGCTTGGCGACGCGCGCAACGAGGTTGAGACCGTCATTAACAATGCCAACAAACGTGCCCATGAGACCCTCACAGATGCCAGAACTCGGGCTGACCGAATTGAGTCGGAAGCCAGGATAAATGCCGAGCAGGTCTCAACGGAGGCAAAAGCGAAGGCAGATGCGCTTACGACAGAAGCAGAGCGCAGCCGCAATGCAATGCTCTCCGAGTTGGAAAGCGAACGCGATAAGTTGCGCGTCAAAGTGGAGCACCTTCGCAAGTTTGAGAGCAACTATCGAATCAATCTCACCTCGCATATGGAAAAACAAATCAAGGCTTTAGCAGATGCCACTTTGGAACCCATTGACCTGCCGACGGAATTGCTTGGGGATACCGGAGGCGAATCTATTACGCCACGCCTGGACGCATTGTTAGGCGAATAGCGGTTCAGGTGATACTCTGCCTGCTCATGGATGTCATGAGTAAGGGGAATTGCAATGGCCGTCACGCGTAGGGTGAAGGTAAATCTGCCGGTAGCAGAAGATGAAGAACCGTGGACTGCTGCCGAGGTAACGGAAGTTCGTGACATCCTGAAGGCTGATCTTGTAAGGATGGAAAAAGCGATTCAGATTGCAGAGGCTGGGTTAGCTGATCTTTTCTCCGAAGGCGCAGACGGAGCCGGACGTGATGCTGCCGACATTGGTTCTTCCAATTTTGAGCGTGACCAAGAAATGTCGCTAATGCAGAATGCTCGTGACATGTATGAACAAGCGCAGTTGGCGCTGCGACTATTTGAAGCCGGAACCTATGGCTGGTGTGAAGCCTGCCAAAAGCCGATCGGCAAAGATCGGCTCTTGGTTTTCCCACGTGCCACTTTATGTATGGACTGCAAGCGGCGAGAGGAACGGCGATAATCCAAAAGGGTTTCCACATATCAGCAAAACACTTTGCGTTAGCCGTATGCATCGGCCTTGCGGGGTGGGGTATTGATTTTTTTACAAAACAGGCTGCGCTGGCATTGTTGGATTCTAATCACCCGATTTCTGTGCTGGGAGACTTTGTCCGGCTACGGCTGTTATTCAACTCCGGGGCCGCATTCTCAATGGGGGAGGAGTTCACTGTTGCCTTCACCTGCTTTGCGATAGCTGCGCTGCTTGCAGTCTTGATATTTCTGGTTCCAAGAGTGCGCCACGCCGGTTGGGCGATAGCGACGGGTCTGCTCATTTCAGGAATATCCGGAAACCTAACCGACAGGCTCCTGCGGGAACCGCAAATTTTTTATGGACGGGTAGTCGATTTTCTGGAACTGAAATATTTCGCAGTTATCAATTTTGCTGACATATGTATTACCGCTGCGGCGGTCATGATCATTTGGTTCATGGTCATAATGCAGATTGATCCGTCAGGAACGAAGTTGAAGAATGCCTAGTACTTGGCTGGTTCCTGACGGTCTGGACGGAGAACGTCTCGATGTCGCCGCAGCTCGGATGACCGGATTGAGCAGAAACCGGATTGAAGCCTTAATCGTGGCTCAAGCGGTGTCGCTGAATTCAGGTGTTGTGTTGAAATCAGCGCGCGTGTATGCCGGAGACTTGCTCGAAGTCGAACTATCCGAAGCCAGTAACACCGTAGAAGTGGTTCCGGCTCAGGTTGAGGGAATAGAAATCATTTACGACGATGCTGACATCGTGGTAGTCGACAAGCCTGCGGGAATCGCCGCGCATCCTAGCCTCGGCTGGGAGGGAGGTTCCGTGGTTGAGCATTTAGCAGGTGCCGGTTTCAGGATTTCGACATCTGGCGCAGTAGAACGTCAAGGAATTGTGCAACGGCTAGATGTTGGTACTTCGGGTTTGATGGTTGTTGCAAAGAGTGAAATTGCCTACAGCACCTTGAAGCGGGCATTCAAATCGCGGGCTGTTGAAAAAAACTACCAAACTCTCGTACAGGGTCATCCTGACCCTTTCGCGGGCAGCATAGATGCTCCGATAGGAAGAAAAAAGGGTGCGGAGTACAAAATGGCCGTTGTCGCTGGCGGTAGACATGCCGTGACCCATTACGAGACGTTGGAGGCTTTCAGGTCAACCACTTGGCTGCAAATTGAGCTAGAGACTGGTCGCACTCATCAGATCAGGGTTCACATGCAGGCGATAAAGCATCCGGTTGTTGGCGATCCTGTTTACGGCAGTGACCCAGTGTTGTCCGCAAAGCTGGGTTTAGATCGGCAATGGTTACATGCGACGAGACTTGCTTTCATGCATCCAACAAGAAATGAGGCTGTGGAGTTTCATTCACAGCTTCCTGCTGATCTGAATGCCGCTTTGGAGATCGTGCGGGGATCTGCATTTACCAGATGAACTAGGGCAGAAGGCAAAGTGAAAATCCGGCGCTGTGGATAACCAGTTGCTGTTCCACAGATTCATCGCAGACCACAGTAGCTGCGTAGTTCATGCCACAAAATAAAGATGTGGAAAAGATCACAGCAGGAGAGTTACTTAACGCAAGCGAAGAACGCGAACTGGGTTTGGCTATCGAGGCTGGCGTTTTGGCGCAAGCAGCACTCGATTGCGGGACATTCCCGGCGATAGCCGAAGCGGAGGAGTTAGCGGAGCTTGTCAGATGTGGTAAAGCAGCTTGGAGCCAGTTTCTACTCGCCAACGTGAGGTTGGTTGCGATGCTCGCTTCGCGTGAAGCCAGGCGTAACCAACTCGATACCGACGAGTTATTTCAAGAAGGTTTTGTTGCACTCGCTGAAGCCCTGCGTAAATTTGATTTTCGCATTGGTCGTTTCATCACATTCGCCTTTCCCAGAGTACGGCATCAGATAGCGGCAGCAGCCTTTTCTCGGATGGGGGAAGTGCCGCCAGGTCTGGCCTTGCAACGTGCGAAGGTACTGAAGCTGGGGAGTGCGTTGGAGCAGGAGTTAGGTACAAGTGTCGTCTGGGAGCAGGCGTGCGAAAATCTGAGTCTGGATTCGCGACGGCTGCAATATCTTCTTTCCTGTCGTCCCGCACTCCCACTTCCGCAAACCGAAACTAGCTGGGGAGGCGTGGCTGCCGAGTCAGTTGATTTCGATGCGGGTTTGGAGCAACAAGCGCTGCTGCGCAGTCTTGCTTTTCTTACTGAGGTGGAAGCAACTGTGATAACGCTGCGATTCGGATTGGCTGGAAATCCGCAGCTAACGTTGGTTGCCGTGGCAAAAAGGCTTGGTCGTAGTGTGAGCGGGATTCGCAGGATTGAGCAGATTGCGCTGAGCCGACTCCGTGGTCTTTTGCAAGAGCGTAACGAGCCACTTCGGCTAAGTGCCTGAGCTAGCTGGTTTTAACAGCAAGAACAGCATTTTCTGTTCTTGCTGACAGATTCTCATTTCTGCTGGCACAATGATGCGGTGAGATCGCAGCCGCCGTTCTTAAAGACGCTTAGTGCCGTCGCTGGGGCGAAGCCGAAGATTTTGGCGTGGAGCCCAACGCAGGGGGAATACCAGAATATTGTGGTTGCGTTAGCTTTCCTGGCGCTGGAGGATAATTGCGGTGAATGGAGTTTCCTTGGTTGGGAAACTATCGATCAAGGGCGTTGGAATCCTAAGACTGCGGTGCTGAGTTTCACGACTGCTTCCAACCTGGACTTTGAGGTTGTGCTCAGCAAAGTCGGTGATCTTCCCGCAGCTTTCCAAGAACGCGTCAATGCCTCAATAGTTTTCACTCGCCAGTTTGATCTGTTTGAAGGCAGCGCTACCATCTCGAAACGCCGCAGCTTGGCTGCTGGAGATGATGCCGGGCATTGGCGAATCGTAACAAAGGGTGTAAGTCCAGATCATCCTGACATACAGGCTCAGTACAAGCGACTTCGCCGCGAGTATGACTGAATACCGCCCCTGCTGAGCCATGAAAAAAGGATTGTTTTGTCCAAATAGGAGTAGTCTCGCCCTGCTCGGCGGTCAATGGACTCTATCGCTGCACTTGCGATGACCTGCAAGGGTTTTTGCTAGCATGGTGGTGTGGAATTTGCGTTTGTATTAGGGGTCTTTGCCTTTATTGCAATTATTATCATTTTGGCTGTGGTGCTAGCGGTGACCATGAACCCTGCCGCGATACAGGCCAGACGCGACCGTTCCGCCCCACTGCTCACTGCGCCTGCACGAGTTGTAGACAAAAGGATGGCAGTTACCGGTAATAGTTCCAGCCATGGAACAAACTATTTCGTAACTTTCCAATTCTCCGATGGGTCTCGCCTCGAACTTGGCGTGAATGGCCCAGCCTCTGGACAGTTGAGCGTCAACGACGAAGGCGTGTTGGTATGGCAGGGGAGTGCGCTTAGGGACTTTCGGCGCGAAATCCTTCGCTGAAACGGTTTTCGCGCGAACAGCCGGTATTCGGCGGTCTTATCCAGGAGGTGTCACCTCGCAGCGGCCGTGTTTTGCGAGTCGACTTTGGTCGTCGTTGACTGGGTCGAACACATCAAAACCAAGCGCGGCGCACGCTGCGGCCATCTCTTGGTCGTGAGTAACGACCGTTGCCTCGTCAACGCCGATGCTCAGTGCAAAAGCGACGTGGAGAGCATCTGATGCTCGTAGCATTTGGAGTAAACGCTTTGCCTCGTCAAAAAGAACATCGATCTGAGTGCCAATCGCAAACCTTCCCAGATATGCGTTGGCGTCTACCTGGCCTGGTAAAAGGCTTCCTCGTAACTCCATGCGGATAATTGTTCGGCGAGTCTCTAGGTCAAGCATTCGGCAGCACGCGATGGTCTGCCCCAACCCAAGACAATGATCTAGCCACGCCTTCGCAGCCGGAGAATCGCCAAGCATCGCCCGTAAAACCACCGATGTGTCAACAACCCAAATCTTTTCAGTAGTCACGAGCAGCCTTTTCGTTTTCGATCTCAGTGACGATAGCCCTGGCGACGGCGGCATCGACATTAAAGTCTGGCAATGGTTCGGTTGTGCGAATTCGAGGTGGCGTAAGAACGCCAGCGCGAACAAGCATTTCGGTGCGCAGCCTAGGCCGCGCTAGGACTCTTAACTCGAATGCAGGTATGCCGTGGTCGGTGATGGTAACCGAACCGAGGCGAGCAAGCCGCGTTGCGCGTGAAGGGTTCCGGTTGAAATCGCTTAAGGGTATCGTCGTACTCATAACATAGATACTACAGCATAGGTACTATGTATGTGAGCGCTATGGCAGCGGTCATGGCATGTAGTCTCGCCCTCACGGGTTCGAGCCCAAGTAGCTCAACTACCTCGTGTTCGTGACCTGACTGCTCAAGTCTTGGTGGTAAGGGGGTTTCGGGGGCTTGGCCTCCGAGAATAGATGACGAGCGAGTTAGGTGGCGCTTCGGATTCTAGCGGGGTTCCTGGTTCTCGACTCTCCTATGGTTTGTCAAGTGGCTTCTGGTTGGGTTGGGTTGTTGAGGTAGCGATAGATTTGGCGGGCTAGGTAGCGTTTGAGGATTCTGCGGATTTCGCGTTTTGTTTTTCCTTCGGCGGTTCGTTTTTGAACGTATTCGCGGGTAGGTTGGTCGTGTGTCATACGGGAAATGACTGCCATGTGGAGGGCATGGTTTAAACGTCGGTCTCCAGCCCTGTTCAATCGGTGTCTTATTGTGTTTCCAGAAGATGCTGGTATCGGGTTGACACCAGCTAGGACAGCATATGCGGCTTCGTTGTGGATCCGGCCTTGATGTGACCATGTGGTGTATGCGATAGCTGCGGTTACTGGTCCGATTCCGGGTTTGTTTAACAGTCCAGCAGCTGGAGTGGTTTGAAGCAGACTGACCATTTGGTGCTGGTTTGTTTGAAGTTCCTGGTTTAACAAGGTGATGCGTTTAGCTAAACGTACCGCTTCAGTGCGTGCTGCCAGGATCAGGACTGATTCGTTTCGGGAACGCCATCTAGTGATCATAGCTATCTGTTTCCCAGGTAACGGTTTACGGGCGTCAATACCAAGATCAACAGCACGTAGTAGCGCTATGAGTGCGTTGACGTGTGCTGTACGTTCACTACTCATGGCGTATCTAGCGCTGAGTAGGATTCGTAAGGCTGCACGTTCACCATCATCGGTACGAGGATGCCGTAACTGGTGTGGGGCTAGCCCTAAGACTGCCCGCCCGATACGTTGCGCATCTAAACCATCTGTTTTCCCTGTGACGCCTTTTCTGCCACCAGTGGCATAGTGTGGCGCTTCGGTAACTTTATAGCCAATATTTTTAACTTGGCGGGCAAGTTGAGCGCCGTAGGTAGCGCATCCTTCGATCGCCCACAGCACTGACATGTCCCCACCTGTTAGTCGCCCAACCCAGTTGACAGCTACCGTAAGGCCTTTAGGTGTGTTTTGGAACTGGCTAGTTGCTACAAGTGCACCATTACAGCTGTCCACGATTGCAATGGTGTGGGTTCGGGCATGAGTGTCCACCCCGATGACATAAGGATAGTTTTGGGACATGATATACATGGCGTTCGGGTTTCCTTCCAGCTAGATGAGTTGCTCGGTCGTTGAAGCCAGTACCAGTTTGGGTAAAAACACCAATGGACAATACTGTGATGAACCACAACAAACAGGTTGGGTAATCCCCTAATCAAGTCACAAAGGAAAACCAAAGTGGTGCTGGCCTTCTCGTTCAGACCTGGACAAGCCGAGAAGAAGACACACCAATAGCGGTCAGTCGATTGATGAGTCACAAACCAAAACGAAACGACCAACACCAACTATGGCTAGCCAGTCCCAAACCAGCCAATAAAAGTCTCACAGTCGATTGAACCGGATTATTTCTGTGAGTCTGTACGTCGGTCTAAGACCGGCGGTAATCAGCGGAGCTGATCAACTAGCGGGGGTGGAACCCGAACCGAAAACGATCTCATCCCAACTGGGTACGTGGGCACGCCGTCTTTTTGAGGGCTGAGGTTTTTCCGCAGCTTGCGGTGCAGGTTCTACCAGCATTGGCTGGGCTGGTGCGGATTCAGGGGGGAGGAAGTCGATAGGCGCGTTTGTGAGCGGCTGCACGGCTTCAGAATTTTGCTCGGCAAGCAATCCGGTGTAAATCTTCACCGAATCCTCATCAAGACCCGAAAGCATGTCATACAGCACATCAACACTTGAGCCTGACCTGGGCTGATAGTCGTAGATGCCATCCACTTCGGCTAATACGCCCGGAGTGTATGCGTCGTCTGAGGCATCATCGCTAAACCCTTCTTGTTCGGGGTCTGCTTCTGCGTAGGCTTCAATCGGAGACTGCACCGCACGTATCAACGCCAAATCTGGGTTCAACTCAACGGTGGATTCTTCTGGTCTGCGTTTGGTTGGCTGTGGGCCATGCGAAGCCGAACGTAACCCAATTAGCCATTTAGCTTCGTCATTGTCAGCGATAGAAAATCGACCGCTTTGGTCATATTCAAACAGGGCTTCGTGGGCAGCTTTCCCGGAGTAGTAGGTGATTTTAACTTCCCACTTCCGATTTGCGACGCGCCGTGCGTCCCACTCTAAGCTGTCAGGGTCGATCCCGCGGCTGGCAAGTCTTTCCGATATGACACTCGAAAGTGAACCAGCTAACGTGTCCGCACCGCGTCTGACAGCATTTCGCTGAGCTTCGATGGCGAGGTATTCACGTTCGGCCAAGATAGGAACGGCGTAGGTTTCGATTTTTTCGAGGGGGACACCTGCTGCCGCAGCAACCTGCGCTGGACTCGCTCCTGCTCTGATACGCGATTGAATTTCGCGAGGGCTTAGGGAGCTTTCCATTCGGATTTCTAACTGGTCACACATCTCTCATCCAAAATACTGATGTAGGTAACCTACCAAGCCAGGCACCTTGTCCGCGACTCATTTGTGAAAAGCGTCGCACAATCGAGGAATTTAAAAATTCTAATGACACTTTCTTTTGTTCTTGGTGTATGGTATAACCCTTTACGCAACGATTGGTGTAACTGAAGTGGACGGAACCGACTATGGCTACTGACTACGATGCTCCGCGCAGGAAAGACGAGGAGAGCGAAGACAGTATTGAGGAACTCAAGAACCGGCGCAACGATAAGAACTCTGGCATCGTCGATGAAGATGAGGTAGAGGCTGCTGAGTCTTTTGAGCTACCAGGTGCTGACCTGTCGCATGAGGAGTTGACGGTGCGAGTGCTGCCGCGCCAAGCTGATGAATTCACCTGCGCAGCCTGCTTTTTGGTGAAACATCTTTCTCAGATAGCAAAAACGAAAAACAATCTCTCGTACTGCATTGACTGTGCAGGGTAGCTGATCTAGCTTTCAATTTCGCCGATAACCGCGCCGGCACCTTCGTCTTTTGAAAACGGCTTGCTTCTTTTTGCGCCTGCTCTGGCTGCCAGCACCTCTACTCCGGCGACAGCCATCGCGCTGACCATCGCCCACAGCAGTGTCTTTTTAACCGGTACGTCCAGATCGTTGGCTTTTGGCGGTGCCTCTCCAGTGACCTTTCGCCAGCCGCCCTTAAGCGACGAGACGACGATTCCTGACACCAAGGCGCCAACTATGCGCATAACAAGACTCACCCTCTTATCCTACGCTCACTTGACTTTGGTATTGGCCAATTCTTGCTATCTCCTTGGGAGCGGGAGGGGAGCGGATAGCGGGC
>Ga0082212_10007254_pt1 | contig 14697 bp, 13 predicted proteins | sample TergutNt197P3_FD_71548 | JGI IMG/M metagenome (GOLD analysis project Ga0082212, IMG submission 71548) | Neocapritermes taracua P3 segment gut microbial communities from Petit-Saut dam, French Guiana - Nt197 P3 | ecosystem: Host-associated > Arthropoda: Insects > Digestive system > Gut ... | reverse complement strand
GCTGAAAGATATATCCTGAACAACCCCACCCCCGGCTTCGCCACCATCGTCATGGTCACCCTCATCATGGGGGCCAGCAATCTCATTGTCCTGGCCATCATCGGGGCCTATATCGCCAAGATCCACCTGGAAACCAAGAAGCGGCCCCCCTACCTGGCCGACTTTCTCACCACGGGCGAAACCCCGGAGAGCCGGGCCGAGCCGGGCGGGCGGCCGTGAACGCGCCGGAGGAGACCCTGCCGCCCCGCCCCATCGTCCACGCTGACGATTTCGGGGTCAGCCCCGGGGTGAACCGGGCCATCATCACCGCCTATCAAAAAGGCCGGCTCGATTCAGCCAGCCTGGTCATCAACGCGGCCTGGACCGAGGAAGCCCTGGATCTGGCCCGCGCCCACCCGGGCCTGAAAGTGGGCCTCCACCTGAATTTGACGGCCCAGATGGGCCAGAAGCCGGTGGCCCCTCCTGACCAGGTGCCCCTGTTGATCGACGCGGCCGGCTGCCTGAAGCGCGGCTTCACCAGCCTCCTGGCCCTGGCCCTCCTCCGCCCCGGAGACCTGCGGCCCCAGGTCGAGGCGGAAATGCGGGCTCAGATTGAGCTGGCCCTGGCCCGGGGCCTTAGGCCGGCCCACTTGGACTCCCACCGGCACGTCCACATGATCCCCCTCTTGTTCGAGACGGCTTTGAAACTGGGGCGGGACTACGGCCTGGAGCGCCTGAGAAGCGTCAACGAGAACTGGCGGGCGACCAGAGCCGGGGCCGGCCTGGCTTGGTTCAATGGCGGGCTGGTCAAATATATGGTGCTGAAAACCTGCGGCCGCTTCCATTCCGAAGAGAGCGAGACCTATTTCTACAGCCTCATCCACAGCACCCGCCTCTTCGGCCGGAACATCCGCCGGGTGCTGGTTCCGGCCCGCTACTCGGCCGTGGAACTCTGCTTCCACCCCGGCCTGATCGAGGAAGACCGGAAAATCAACGAGCCTGGCCTGGCCGCCTATCTGCTCTTCTCGCCCGACCGCCAAAAGGAATTCGAGGCTATCCTGGACTTCACCCCAGGGGCCATCGGCATCTGGACCCCATGATCCGGCGGGCCTTAAGGAGGAAAATTTCCATGCTAAGAAAAACCCTCGGCTTTTATGTCCTATTGCTTTCAGTGGGCCTCCCCTGGGCGGCCCTGGCCGCGGATCCCGCGGAGAGCCATCGGCCTGACGCTTTTGTGGAGGTGACCGCTCTGGTGCCTGACGCCTTGCTGGACATTCGCTATTACAGCGCCTTCAATTTTGTGGGCAGCCGGATAGACGGGTACAGCGCCCCCATCGCCATGCTGGCCCGCCCGGCGGCGGAGGCCCTGGCCCGGGCCGCCTCCGCGGCGCGCGAACGCGGTTATGTTTTAAGAGTTTTTGACGCCTACCGCCCCCAGGCGGCCGTCGATCATTTCGTGCGCTGGGCCGAAGACCTTTCGGACCAGGCCCTTAAGAACGTCTTTTATCCGGAAGTGGATAAATCCCTTCTGTTTGCCCAGGGCTATATCGCCTCCAAATCCGGGCATTCGCGGGGAGCCACGGTTGATCTCACCCTGGTCGCGCGTTTAAGCGGCAGAGAACTTGATATGGGCTCGCCCTTCGACTTTTTCGGCCCCATTTCACACCACGGCGCGAAAGGACTTACCCGCGAGCAGGCCGCGAACCGGGAGATCCTCAAATCCCTCATGGAAGCGGCCGGATTCCGCCCCTACGCCGAGGAATGGTGGCATTATACCCTGGCCGACGAGCCGTACCCGGACACATATTTCAATTTCCCGAACCAGTAGCAGGAATACCCATAAAGCCCCTTTCCAGGTCCTCATCCGTGGGTATATAATCATCCATCAAGCCTTCGTTGTATTGCGTGTAGGCGCCCAGGTCGAAATAACCCGTACCGGTCAGCCCGAATAAAATGACCTTCGATTCGCCGCGCTCCTTGCATTTGAGCGCCTCATCTATGGCCACGCGGATCGCGTGGGCGGATTCGGGCGCGGGCAATAAGCCCTCGACCTTGGCAAAAATTTTGGCCGCCTCGAACACGCTGATCTGTCCCACCGCCCTGGCCTCGTCAAGGTATCCGTCGTGGAACAGTTGGGAAAGTATGGGGCTCATCCCGTGATAACGAAGGCCGCCCGCATGATTGGCCGAAGGGATGAAGGTTGCGCCGAGGGTGTACATTTTAGCCAAGGGCGTCACTTTACCCGTGTCGCAAAAATCATAGGCGAATTTCCCGCGGGTCAGGGAGGGGCAGGAGGCCGGTTCCACGGCGATGAAGTAAGGGGAACGCTTTCCGGCCAGCCGGTCAGCCATGAACGGCGCCATCAGGCCGCCGAGGTTGGAGCCGCCCCCCGCACAGCCGATCACCATATCAGGGTATTGGTCATGCTTTTCCAGGGCGGTTTTGGCCTCCAGGCCGACGATGGACTGGTGGATGAGCACTTGATTGAGCACGCTGCCGAGCACATACCTGTAACCGTCCGTAGTGACCGCTTTTTCCACCGCTTCCGAAATGGCGCAGCCCAGGCTGCCGCCGGTGTCCGGGTCTTCGCTCAGGATCTTCCTCCCGATTTCAGTGGTCTCCGATGGTGAAGGCGTGACCTCGGCGCCGTAGGTTTCCATTACCGCTTTGCGGTAGGGTTTTTGCCGGGCCGACACCTTTACCATATACACTTTGCAGTCAAGATCGAAATAACCGCAGGCCATGGACAGCGCTGTGCCCCATTGCCCCGCTCCGGTTTCCGTGGTGACGCCTTTAAGGCCTTGCTCCTTGGCGAAAAAAGCCTGGGCAATCGCGGAATTCAGCTTATGGCTGCCCGAAGTGTTGCCCCCCTCATACTTGTAATAAATCTTCGCGGGCGTATCCAGGGCTTTTTCCAGAAAGTAGGCCCTGACCACAGGCGAAGGACGGTACATCTTGTAAAAGTTACGAACGGCCGCCGGTATTTCAATGAATTCGTCCCTGTCGTTGAGCTCCTGGTCCACGAGCTTATCGCAGAACACCGGGCGGAGCTCATCGGCGGTCATTGGTTGGAGGGTGCCGGGGTTTAAGATCGGCCGGTGCTGGGTTTTCATTTTGGCCCTGACGTTATACCAGGCTTTGGGCATTTCATCTTCCGACAAATAGATTTTATAGGGGATTTTAGTATTCATTTCTCATCCTTTCCTTGAAGGGCCTGACTTTGATAAAGATATCAAGGATATATAATATGAAATGAATTTTTTGTCAAACCGGGGCTTCGACCTTGAAAACTTCCGCCCGCCCGACTATAATTGGTGGATAATTAATTGATATAGGGGGAATCAAGCCCATGAACAGGACTATGACGCGAGGCTCGGTCGTTTGGCTGGGCTTACTTGCGATTTTCGCTCTCGGCTGCGGCGAAGAGGCCAAGTCGCCCGGGGCCTTGAAAGTGAAATTGGCCGAGGTGGCCCTGGCGACCATCAATGAAGAGGCCGCCTTCGATGCCGTTCTGGCGGCCAGTGAAACAATCGAGATCCGGGCCCAGGTCCGGGGCTATCTTATAGAACGGCTTTTCGAGGAAGGCGAACAGATAGAACAGGGCGCCCCCCTCTACAAGCTGGACGACCGCGACCTGAGAGCCGAGTTGGCAACGGCCCGGGCCAACACGGCCAAGGCTGAAACGACCTGGAAAAACGACGAGGCCAACAAGAAGCGCTACCTGGCCCTGGCCGTGACCGGGGCGGTGAGCCTTCAGGAGCGCGACAACGTCGTGACCAAGGCCGAGGCCTCCCAGGCCGCTTACCAGGCCGCCAAGGCCCAGGAAGACCGGGCGGTCGTTGACCTGGAGCACGCGGCCATAAGCGCGCCCATCTCCGGGTTCATCAGCCGTTCCCTGGTCGAGGTGGGGGCCCTGGTGGAATCCGGCAGCACCCTGTTGACCACCATCTACCGGATGGACCCCATCCGGGCCGAATTCTCCTTGACGGACAAGGAATTCATCCGTATTACAAGGATCATCCGGGAAAGGGGCGGGGACGCCGATGACCTGAAGTTCCTCCTCTACCTGGGCGATGAACGCCAGCTTTACCCCCATGAAGGCATCCTGGAAATGGCCGACCCGGTGGTGGATCCCAAAACCAACACCATGGGCGTGCGGGCGGAATTTCCCAACCCCGAACACATGATCCGGCCCGGCCAGTTCGTCAACGTGGTCGCCGTTCTGGGCCAGCGCGAATTGGTGACCGTGCCCGAGGAGGCCGTGGTGGATGTCGGCGGCGGGGAAAAAGCGGTGTTCATAGTGGACGAAAAAAGCACCCTGGTGGCTCTGCCGGTGGATATAGGCCGCCGGGACGGCGACCGGCGGGTCATTCTGGAAGGCTTGTCCGCCGGCCAAAAGGTCGTAGTGGAGGGTTTGGTGACGGCCCAGCCGGGCCTGCCGGTGGAAGTGGTGGCCTCCGGCCCGACCTCGTCCGGCCCGACCTCGTCAGCTCCCTGACTTAGGAATAATCATGTTCAAATTCTTCATCGACCGGCCCATCCTGTCCTCCAGCCTTTCGGCCCTCATCGTGGTCCTGGGCTTCATCAATCTCAAATCCCTGCCCCTAGCCAACTACCCCCGGGTCTCCCCGCCTTCCATAGCCGTCACCGCCTATTACCCTGGGGCGGACGCGGCGACCGTCTCGGAATCGGTCGCCGCCGTTCTGGAACGCCAGATAAACGGCGCCGAAGGGATGATCTACATTTCCTCGAAGTGCTTCAACAACGGTTATTTGAACATGACCGTCACCTTCGACGTGGACCGGAACGACGACCTGGCCCTGGTGGATGTGCAGAACCGGGTCGCCGCGGCCGAATCCGGCCTGCCCGAGGAAGTGACCCGCCAGGGCCTGACCGTCCGCAAGCAGTCGCCGGACATGCTCATGGTCATCAGCCTGTTCTCGCCCGATGGAAAAATGAGCGAACTTGACCTGGCCAATTACGCCTCCCGCTTCCTTAAGGATAACCTGGGCCGCGTGGGCGGGGTGGGGGACGTGCAGATGGTGGGGGCCGGGGATTACGGCCTGCGCATGTGGCTGGACCCGGAGCGGCTCAGCCACTACGGCCTCACCGTGGCCGATGTGCGCGCGGCCGTCAACGAGCAGAACCGAATCGCCCCGGCCGGCTCTTTCGGCGCCGCCCCCATGGGGTCGGACGTCAAATTTGTGCGGGCCGGGCTGATAAAGGGCCGGCTGACCACGCCGGAGGAATTCGGGGCCCTGGTTTTGCGGACCAATGCCGACGGCGGCGTGGTGCGCCTGCGCGACGTGACCCCGGACCAGGAGACCACCGGGGCCGACGGCCGGACCATCACCCGGCCCGGACTGGAACTGGGGGCCGAGACTTACGACAATTTCAGCCGCCTCGACGGGAAACCCGCCGCCACCCTGATAATCTTCCAGTTGCCCACGGGCAACGCGGTGGAAATATCCAAACAGGCCAGAGAAGTCCTGGCCGGGTTCCAGGCCGACCTGGCCAAGACCGGCCTGAATGTCGGCTATAACATCACCCTCGACGCGGCCGAATTCGTCAAGGTCTCCCTGGAGGAACTGGTCCACACCCTGTTCGAGGCCCTGTGCCTGGTGCTGCTCGTCGTCTATCTGTTCCTGGGGTCCATAAGGTCCAGCCTGGTGCCCATGGTGGCCGTGCCGGTCTCCCTCATCGGCGTCTTCGCCTTCTTCCCTTCCCTGGGCCTGAACGTCAACAACCTGACCCTCTTCGCCCTGGTCCTCGCCGTGGGCATCGTGGTGGACGACGCCATAGTCGTGGTCGAGGCCGTGGAAGTGCGCCTTGAGGAAGGCCACCCCCCCCGGGAGGCGGCCATCCTGGCCATGAACGACGTGGGCTTCAGCATCGTGGGCATAACCATGGCCCTTTTGGCGGTCTTCCTGCCCATCACCCTTCTGGGCGGGCTCACCGGCAAGCTCTACGCCCAGTTCGCCCTGACCCTGGCCCTGTCCGTGGCCATTTCCGCTCTCAACTCCCTGACCCTGAGCCCCGCCCTCTGCGCGCTCCTCTTGCGGCCCAAGCACGAGGAAACCAAACCTTTCATTTTGGTGCGGCTGTTCAATATCGGCTATGAAGCCGTTTTCAGGCGTTATTCTTCGCTCCTGGGCCTGATCGTCCGCCGCGGGACCATCACCGCCCTCATGCTCGGGGCCGTTTATCTGGTCCTCCTCGGAGGTCTTAAGATCCTGCCCACCTCCCTGGTGCCGGGTGAAGACCAAAAAGTCTTTCTCCTGACCATGCAGATGCCCAACGGCGCCTCCCAGGCCCGGACCCTCGAAGTGGCCGACGCCCTGAGCGCGGCCCTGAAAAGCCAGTTGCCGGAAATAGAGACCATCGCCGTCATCGGCGGCCAGAACCTGGCCACCGGGGCGCGCGCTTCCAGCGTCGCCTCTTTTGCGGTCCAGCTCAAGCCCTGGAGCGAACGCCGGGGCCCGGGCCAGGATGCCCTGAGTCTCATAAAAAAAGCCCAAGTCCTGGCCCGGGACAAATTTCAAGAAACTTTAGTCCTGGCCTTCAATGTCCCGACCATCAGCGGCCTGGGCCTGGGCCTGGGCCTGACTTTCGAACTGGAAAACCGGGGCGACGACCAAAGCCCGGAAGCCTTAAGGCCGGTTATCGCCCAGCTCCAGACAGCCTTTGCCAAAAGGCCGGAATTGTCTTCCCCCTACACCGCCTTCAGCCTGCAGGGTAAATTCGTCAACCTCGACGTCAACCGGGAAAAAGCCAAGCGGCAGGGCGTGAACCTGGCCGAGGTTTACGACACGGTCGGAACCATGCTCGGCGGCTCCTACATAAACGATTTCCAGGAATTCGGCCGGACCTACAAGGTCAAGATGCAGGCTCGCGACGAATTCCGGGCGGATCCCGAGGCCTTGCGTTTCTTCCGTATCCGGAACAATGAAGGGGACCTGGCCCCGGTTTCCGCCTTCATCAGCGCCCGGGATACGACCGGCCCGGAATACCTGACGCGCTACAATCTCTATCCCTCGGTGGAGTTCATGGCCGGGCCCGGGCCGGGCTACAGTTCAGGCCAGGCCATGGCCGCCATGGCCGAGGCGGCCGACCAGGTTCTGCCGGCCGGGTTCGGGTTCGATTGGACCGGGCAGTCCTACCAGGAACGCCTGGCCGCCGGACAGACAACGGTTGTGCTCGCCCTGGCCTTCGTCTGCTGTTTCCTGGTACTGGCCGGCCTGTATGAAAGCCTAATCTCGCCGCTGGTGGTCATGCTGTCCGTGGCCGCGGCGGTCATGGGCGCGGTGTGGGGGCAGTTGGCCCGGGGCCTGACCCTGGACGTCTTTATGCAGGTCGGCCTGGTCATGCTCATCGGCCTGGCCGCCAAAAACGCCATCCTCATCGTTCAGTTCGCCCAGGAACAGGTCAAGGCCGGGCTGCCCCCGGCCGAGGCCGCCCTGACGGCCGGCCGGCAGCGCCTGAGGCCCATCCTGATGACTTCCCTGGCCTTTATCCTGGGCGTTCTGCCCCTGGTCATCGCCTCCGGGGCCGGGGCCAACTCCCGCCATTCCCTGGGAACGGGCGTCTTTTGCGGCATGATCTCGGTCACGGTCATCGGCGTCTTCCTCATTCCGGGCCTCTTCGTCTTAGCCCGGAAACTGGCGGATACTAAAACATGAAAAAGCGCTTCTGGCTGGCTCCATTGCTGGGCCTGGCGGTCCTGGGACTTGGAGGTTCAGGAGCACAGCAACAAAATACGGCCACGGTCGAATTAACAGGGAATCCGACAACCGGCTATACCTGGGTCTATACCATGTCGCCGGAAGGCGTTGTGCGCGAAGCGTCACAAGAATACATCGCGGACAAAACCGGCGTAGTCGGATCGGGCGGGAAATTTATTTTTATCTTTGAAGCTCTGACCGCGGGAGAAGCGGAACTTATCTTTTCCCATCTCAGAACCTGGGAAAAAGATAGACCCGCAATAGAAACCGTAGTCTATACGGCAACTGTGGATGATAAGAACAGCCTGACGCTAACACAAAAATAAACCCCTTAATGGTCTTTTTGCCCCCTGGCGGCGTTGCTTATGCTTTTTAAAGCTCGAAATATATCCATATATTCCTGCGCTTAAAAAACATTCGCGCCTTGCCAGGAAACAAAAATCCTCATTAATGCTTCATGAATTACGGTGACGGGGATCGTCCGGGTCGCCCCAGGTGCCCGCGGCCAGGCCGGCGGCGATTTCCCGGAGGCCGTCTTCGGGTTCGAATTCCGGCCGAAAGCCCAGGGCTTGGCTGATTTTGTCAAAGGCCACGTGATAGTCCCGGAGGTCCGGGGGCTGGGGCACGGTTTCGACCCGGGCCCCGGGCAGGACCCGGCAGAGGAGTTCCCCCAGGTCTTTGAACTGGATGTTCTGGTGCTTGGAGCCGACATTGAAGACTTGGCCGGAGACGGTCCTGGGGTCAACGGCCAGGGCCAGGGCAAAGGCCCGGGCCGCGTCCCGCACATGGACAAAGGGCCGCCACTGTTCGCCGCTGAAGATTTTAGCCACCCGGCCCAGGGCCGCTTCCCGGGCCAGGAGGTTTAAGATGAGGTCGAAGCGCATGCGCGGGGCCGGGCCGTAGAGGGTGGCCAGGCGCAGAATGGTGGGCCGGCAGACCGTAAAAGACGGCGCCTTAAGTATTTCTTTTTCCACCCGGGCCTTGAGTTCGGCATAGAGGCCCAAGGGTTTGAGGGGGGCGTCTTCGGTCAGGAGAATATTTTCCTGGGCCCCGTAACAGGAATCGGTGGAGGTGAAGATAAAGCGCTCGACCCCGTGATAGACCGCCGCCTGCCACACGGCCAGGGGGGCCAGGTAGTTGACGGCCACGGTGGCGGCCGGGTCCCTGGCGCAGGCCGGCTCCCCCACCAGGGCGGCCAGGAGGATAACGGCCTGGTGGCCCGGCAGGGCCGCGGCCACGGCCCCCAGGTCCCGGATATCGGCCTCCACCAGCTTGAAGCCGGGCCGGCCGGCCAGGGGGGCCACGGCCGCCGAGCCGTAGAGGAGGCGGTCGAAGACCGTCACTTCGTGGCCTTCATCCAATAATAAAGGCGTCAGCCAGCCCCCCAGGTAGCCGGCCCCGCCCAGAACCAAAATTTTCATTCGCTATTACCTACAGTTCAAATATTACCCGGCCGTCCACAATGGTGTGGGTGGCCCGGCCTTGCAGAGGCCTTCCCCAGAAGGGCGAGTTGCGGCTCAGAGACCGGGAGTCGGCAGGCGTGAGGGTGAAGCGGAGGTCCGGGTCCACCACGGTCACGTCGGCCGGTTGGCCCGGGGCCAGGCTGCCGCCCGGCACGCCCAGGATGCGGGCCGGACCCAGGGACATAAGCTCCGCCAGCCCGGAGAGGGCGATGACCCCGGAGCGGGTCAGTTCCAGGGCCAGGGGCAGGGCCGTTTCCAGGCCGATGACCCCGAAGGAGGCGTCGATGAATTCAACCTCTTTTTCCAAAATACTTTGGGGGGCGTGGTCAGTAGCTATGGCCGACAGGGTCCCGTCGGCCAGGGCGGCCCGGAGGGCGGCCTGATCTTCGTCCGTGCCCAAGGGCGGCTTCATCTTGGCGTTGGAGTCGTAATCGCCCACGGCCTCATGGGTCAGAAACAGGTAGTGGGGGGCGGTCTCGCCGGTGACGGAGAGGCCTCTGGCCCGGGCGGCTCTCAGGGCCTCCACCGAGGCCCTGGTGGAAAGATGGCAGAAATGGAGGGGCCGGCCGGTGAGTTCAGCCAGGCCAAGATCGCGGAGCACGGCCAGGCTCTCGGCCTGGGCCGGGATGCCCGGCAGGCCCAGGCGGGTGGCCACCCGACCCTCATAGATGGCCCCGCCCTTGGACAGGTCCGGGTCTTCGGCGTGGACCAGGACGGCCAGGCCGATGGCGGCCGCGTAATCCAGCGCCCGGCGAAAAACTTTGGGGTTTTTGACCCAGTCGCCGTCGTCGGAGACGGCCACGGCCCCGGCCGATTTCAAGTCGTGGTATTCGGTCAGTTCCTCCCCCCGGCGGCCCTTGGTCATGGCCGCCACGGGCCAGACCCGGGCCAGGCCCGCGGCCCTGGCCCGGACCAGAAGGGCGGCCACTTCTTCAGCGTTGTCCAGGGGCGGGCTGGTGTTGGGCATGGCCGCCACGGCCGTGAAGCCTCCGGCCGCCGCCGCCGCCAGGCCGCTGGCCACGGTTTCCTTGTATTCGTGGCCGGGTTCGCGCAGATGGACATGGGGGTCGATGAGGCCCGGCAGCACCAGGCGGCCTTCGGCCTCGATGACCCGGTCCGCCTCGGCCGGGATCCCGGGGCTTTCCACTGCCGCGATAAGGCCGTCCCGGATAAGAAGGTCCAGCCGGCCGTCGATGTTCCGGGCCGGGTCCAGCACCCGGCCGCCTCTGATGAGCACTGAAGTCATATCTAGCCCTATTTACGAGGCCGCCGGGGCCGCCGGAGCGGCCGGGCGTTCTATCAAAAGGTAGAGCAGGGCCATGCGCACAGCCACCCCGTTGGTGACCTGGGGCAGGATGACCGACCTTGGGTCGTCATAGACTTCCGGGGTCATTTCCACCCCCTGGTTGACCGGGCCCGGGTGCATGATGGCCACATCGGGCCTGGCCAGTTTCAGCCGTTCATGGTCCAGGCCATAGACCCGGGCGTATTCCCGGGCCCCGGGAAAGAGGGCCCCGGACTGGCGCTCCAACTGGATGCGCAGCATGATCACCGCATCGGCCCCTTCCAGGGCCGGCTCCGGCCGGGTGAAGACCTCCACCCCGTAGGTTTCGGCCAGGTCCGGGACCAGCATGGAGGGCGGGCCGGCCACGGCCACCCGGGCTCCCATTTTGGTAAAGCCGATCATGTTGGAGCGGGCCACCCTGCTGTGGGCGATGTCGCCGATGATGGCCACCTTAAGACCATCAAGGCGGCCCTTGACCTCCCTTAAGGTCAGCATGTCCAGAAGGGCCTGGGTGGGGTGGGCGTGGGCTCCGTCGCCGGCGTTGAGGATGGGGAAAGAAAGGCGCCGGGCCAGAAAGCCGGGCACGCCCGAGGCGCCGTGGCGGATGATCAGGGCGTCGGGGGCCATGGCCTCGATGTTCCTGGCCGTGTCGAGCAAGCTCTCGCCCTTGGCCAGGGAGGAGCCGGAAGCGGACAGGGCAATGGTGTCGGCTGACAGGCGCTTGGCAGCCACCTCGAAACTCAGGCGGGTGCGGGTGGAGTTTTCGTGGAAAAACAGGACCACCAGTTTCCCGCGCAGGGTGGGCACCTTCTTGATGGTCCGCCGGGAAATCTCCTTGAAGCTTTCAGCCAGGTCCAGAATGAGGCTCAACTGGCCGGGACTGTAGTCGTCAAGGTCCAATAGATCCTTGGGCAGTTCAGTCATGAGCCTCACCTACACAATTTTCTATCCGACTTAACCTTAAGGGTCATTCCACCTTGCGGCCTATGCGGCCGGCGCGGAGGCGGTCGCCCAGGTCCCGGCCGGCGCTGGAATCCCAGGACCAGTAGAGGCGCCAGGCCTGGCCCTTCAAAAGGCTGAAATCCACCAGGCCCCAGGCCCGGGAGTCGCTGGAATGGTCGCGGTTGTCGCCCATCATAAAATACTGGTTTTCGCCGACCAGCCTGGGCGGCCGGTCGCGCAGGTGCGAGGAGACCCGCGGGTCGTAGCGGCCGTGGGGGTCCTCGACCTTCCGGCCGTCTATGAAAAGTTCGCCGCCCGCCAGGGCCACGGTCTCTCCGGGCAGGCCCACCACCCTTTTGACAAAGTCCTTCTCGTGGTCCTCAGGGGAGATGAAGACCACCACGTCCCAGCGCTCGGGCCGGCCGGTTTCCACCCAGACCTGGTTATTGAAGGGGTTGCGGATGCCGTAGGCGAATTTTTTCACCAGCACCCGGTCCCCTTCCAGAAAAGTGGGGATCATGGACCCGGAGGGGATCTGAAAAGCCTGGAACAGGAAGGAGCGGATCACCAGGGCCAGGGCCACGGCCAGGATGATGGCCTGGCCGTATTCCAGGCAGACCTGGCCGAAGGTGGGCTTGGCCTTCTCGGTTTTTTCTTTTTTCTTTTCGCGCATCGGGGGCCATTATAAACAAAACTTGGCCGCCTGGCAAGGCGGGCGGTACAGCCATAAAAAACCCCGGCGCCTTCCGGCTCCGGGGTTTTTTGCGGTTATGGCTGAGATCGACCCAAAAGCCGTCAGCCCCGGGGGGCCCGGCGGGCCCGGCGGGCCATGGCCTTGCGCAGACGGCGCTTGGATTCGCGCTCCTTGCGCTTGCGGCGTTCGCTGGGCTTTTCGTAGGCCTTCTTGCTCTTGATCTGCTTCAAAAGCCCGTCCCGGGCTATTTTCCGCTTCAAGGCCTTGATGGCCTGTTCCACATCGTTGTCCCTCACGGAAACTTCAATGCCGGTCTGGTTGCTGCTCAATAGGGGTCTCACCGCCGATCTGCAGGTGGCGTTGGCGCTTTAACCGGCCTTAGGGCTGTTTAGGCGCGAATTTTCACCTTAATAAAAAAACCTGATACTGTCAACTTTTTTCCGTCCGAACAGCCGTTATTTCAACATCTCGGCCACAAGCCCCAGAGCCTTCTGGGCCGTGGTCAGGGGCCGGAGGAAGAGACCGGAGGGGCTGGAGGGTTCGGCACCCGCTTCGGCTTCACCGACCAGGGCCAGGTAGGCCGGCCGGGCCGCCTGGAGCGCCGGCAGAAAGCCCAGGTGTTCCGGGGTGGTGACCACCAGGAGGACGCCTTCCCTGATGCCCAGTTCGCGGACCCGGTCCTCCGTAAGCTTAGGCCAGGACGCGAGGCGCTCCAGGCCGAACTCGGCCAGTTGCCTGGCCTCTTCCAGTTCCGGGCCCTGTTGGTCCAGGGCGGTCAGCCAGGTGACGGACAGGCCGGTCCGGGCCGCCAGCCAGGCTGTTTCCAGGGCCAGGGCATCGTCCCCCAGGACGAAGAGGCGGCCCAGGCCGGCCTTGAGGGGGAGTAAGGACCACTGGTCCTGAAAGGGTTCCGGCAGGCGGGGGGTGGTCCAGGGACCGAAGGCGCTCAAGAGGTGGCGGGCCAGCCTGAGCCCTCCCGGTTCCAGGCAGGGCATGGTCAGGAGCCAGGAAGCCCAGGCTCCGGCCTGGTGGTCGAGGGCGCTGAGCCAGAACCGCCGGGCCCCCTCGTCGGCGGGATCCAGGCGTTCCAGGGACAGCCCGGCCGGGCTCAGGAGGCGGCAATCCCCGGGCTGGAGCAGGGCGGCCTCTTCGGCGGCCTGGGCCGTCAGGGCCGGCGAACCCAGGGTCCCGGCCAGAAATCCGCCTTCCGGGCTGAAGACCGCCGCCCGGGCCAATTGGTGGACCGCGGACAGGGCCAGCACCGGGCCGCTATCCAGGTTTTCGACCAGGGCCGGCAACCAGGCTTTCATACCCCGGCCTCCTCGGCGCTTTTCATGAGGTAGGCCTTGACAAAGCCGGACAAATCGCCGTCCAGCACCGCGTCAACGTTGCCGCTCTCAAAGCCGGTGCGGTTGTCCTTGACCAGCCGGTAGGGCTGGAGGACATAGGAGCGGATCTGGCTGCCCCAGGCGATTTCCTTTTTGCTGTCGTTGATCTTGCTCAATTCAGCCGCCTTTTTCTCCTGCTCGAACTGGTAGAGACGGGCCCGGAGAACCTTCATGGCCATTTCCTTGTTGCGGTGCTGGCTGCGGTCGTCCTGGCACTGGACCACGATGCCCGTGGGCAGATGGGTCAGGCGGACGGCGGAACTGGTCTTGTTGACGTGCTGTCCTCCGGCCCCGCTGGCCCGGTAGGTATCCACCCGCAGGTCACGATCGTTTATTTCAATGACAATGTCGTCGGCCACATCGGGAGTGACGAAGACGCTGGCAAAGGAGGTGTGGCGGCGGCTCTGGGCGTCGAAGGGCGAAATGCGCACCAGCCGGTGGATGCCCACCTCGGACCGCATCAGGCCGAAGGCATAGGCCCCGGTCAGGGTGAAGGTGACGCTCTTGAGGCCCGCCTCGTCGCCGTCCAACTGGTCCACGAGGCGGGCGGTCAGGCGGTGGCGGTCGGCGTAGCGCAAATACATGCGCAGGAGGATCTGAGCCCAGTCCTGGGCTTCGGTGCCCCCGGCCCCGGCGTTGATATCGACTATGGCCCCGGCCCCGTCGTGGGGCCCGCTCAGGGTGCGCTGGACCTCATAGAGATCCAGGGCGCGGGTCAGTTCGTCGATCCTGGCCTTAAGATCTGTCTCCTGGGATTCGTCGTTCTCCTCCAGGGCCATGTCCAGAAGCAGGCTGATTTCCTCGCCCTGGTTTTCCAGAGCCGTCCAGGACTGGAGCCTGGTCTGGAGCTGGGTGCGTTCCTGGCCCACGGCCTGGGCGCTTTTGGGGTCGTCCCAGAAACCGGTCCGGCCCATGGCCTCGTCCAGTTCGCTCAGACGGTGGTTCAAGGCCGTCAGGTCAAAGATACCCCCTTAGGGTGGTCAGGCGGTCGGCCAGGGTCTTGGACTGGGGCTTGAGGTCTATCAGCACTTAAGTTATCCTCTTAAAGGTTCTAGTTGGCCTTCCATTTCTTCATCGCGTCACTGTCCACTTCCTTGATGGACCAGTAAACCTTGACCCGGTCGGGATGGTCGCCGAGGACGGTCACGGCCACCCTCTTGCGCTGGATCCTCATCAGGGTGACGAAGCGGTCGGGCGAGCCGATGCGCAAGTGGTCGTATCTTTT
>Ga0082212_10007253_pt1 | contig 14698 bp, 11 predicted proteins | sample TergutNt197P3_FD_71548 | JGI IMG/M metagenome (GOLD analysis project Ga0082212, IMG submission 71548) | Neocapritermes taracua P3 segment gut microbial communities from Petit-Saut dam, French Guiana - Nt197 P3 | ecosystem: Host-associated > Arthropoda: Insects > Digestive system > Gut ... | reverse complement strand
AAAAAATTGCCAACATTGAAGGCCATGATCGAAAATTTGGCTGAATAGTTACGAAAATTGTTATAATCGATAATTTCGAGTTTGTAACTCGTTAGTTCATATATTGTTAAGGCTAGTTGACACAGTAGAATTACACAATTCACTCATCTTAGATAATTATAGTTGTCCGCCACAAAGAATCAATATGCGACCGGTTGTTTGACGAAAAAATTTTGCAGAAAGCAGGTAACAGAAAATGTTTGCGTAAATTATACGTTTCACGTGAAACGTCGTACCCGAGCAAGGCTAATTGTCCAATGGCAGCCGGAAACATAACGAAGTGAAGTGACCGGATGGGGGAGTAAGCGCACACTCCGGTCGCTACGGTTGCTACGTTCCCGGCTGCTGTTTCTTGCTAAATATGCAGTTGAAGGCTTGCTCTTAATCGCACCGTATTTTCCGTGACAAACCATTGATTTTGCCGCAAAAAAACGGTATAATGAAGATAGTGATCGTATTAGCTGTATTTTTATTGGAGAAAAAATCATGGGACATGTTTACGCAAACGTCACGTTATTGAATTCTTTTGACGACCTTTTGGCAAAGCGGGGCGATCTTCCCAAGGAAGATGTTCGAAAGATGGAAGTCCGGGCCATGGTCGATAGCGGAGCCATGACGTTGACCATCAACGAGGAAATCGCCAAGGAACTTGGATTGGAGGTTCATGAACGAATTGAGGTCACGTTAGCCGACGGCTCTTTCCGCAAATGCGACTACGTAGGTCCCGTTGGTATTCGCTTCGAAAACAGGAGTGCCTTGGTACGCGCTCTTGTTCTTCCCGGTGCGGACGAAGTGCTGCTCGGCGTGATTCCGTTGGAAGAGATGGACGTGATTATCGATCCGACCACGCAACAACTGGCCGTCCACCCGGACAGACCCCATCGCGCACAAATGAAAGTCAAGTGAACACTATGCGCAAATTACGTCTTTACCTGGACACGTCGGTCATTATTATGCTCGAACCCGGTCAAGACCCGGTTACGGCAGGCGATGACGAATGAGTTCTTTCGTATTGTTACCGAAAAACCCGACGAATATGAATTACTTCTCTCGCGGGTGACCATCGACGAATTGAACGCCGGTTCCGAGGCGGAGAGAGCAAATGCCGATGCGTTTTTAGCAACGCTCAAACATAACAAGGCTACCAGAAAGGGACGAAGCGGAAAGTTTGGCTTGGATTTATACCATCGACGGCGAGTTGTCGGATTCCCATATCAACGACTTATCTCATATCGCCTATGCCGTTGTTTCACGGTGTGATTACGTCGTGACCTGGAATATGAGACATTTGGCCAATCCTCACACCGTCAAACGGGTCAACGATGTGAATGCTCTTGAAAAATACGCGAGCATCATCATTGAAACCCCTCGCTTTTTTGTAGGAGAATTTAACGATGAACAATGAACTTCCCCACGATGCCGTCGAACGTGTCCGTGCGATTCGCGATCGTCATTATGAAGCGACAAAGCATCTGTCCCGCGAAGAGAAACAAGCTTGTGCGCGGAAAAGGATCGACCAAAGCGTTGCCGAATTTGAAAAACGCATGGCGAATGTCAAGCCGGATTACGACCGTTTTCCGTTTCTACGGGGGAAATGAATTTTACTTTCCGCATCTTGACGCCTCTGTTGCCGGTCGGTAATCTGAAAGGCAAAATTTAACCGTCCGAGTTGTGTTGCTCCCGTATTTTTGAGCATCTCTTATTGGTGGCGTTATCGGTTTGATTTCTCAATCCTACAGGGCGGCAATGATTTTATGCGTACCACGTTACCCAGGGCGGCGCGGAGTACCGCTTGCCCTGGGCTATGATATGTAGCCCCTACAGGGCAAAGACGGCGGTCACGGCGTGACCGCCCTACCTTTTGGAAAAATTGTTTGGTTGGAGTACCGACTCTCTCTGCGTCCTCCGCGTCTCTGCGTGAAACCAGTATTGTTTGGCCGGACCGGTACTCCTGGCAGCAAAGCTGTCGGGGACCTTCGTGTTCCTTCGCGCCCTTCGTGATGAAATAGGGCGAAGTCCGCTTACTGCGTGCGCGGCTCTGAATCCCGTCATTACGCTAAGGAGCTGCCAAAGAATAAAACGTTTAACCCGGCGTCCTGAACGCCGGATCAGGAGATCATTGCGTATTGGTTTTTTAACGCGGAACACACGGAAAGACGGAAAAAAACGGAATTCCGCATGTTCAGTTTTTCCGTGAGTTCCGCGTTGAAAAAAAATGGTTGTAAAGGTTATTTTGTTACAGTTCCTTACTGCGAAATCCCACGCGGTGAATGTGGAGTCATTTGTATTTTCCACACGGCATCCTGCGCTTTGAAATTTGCGTTCTTCACCCTGCATTAATCCACGTTCCGATGCGTTCGCCGCCGAGGGCACGTTCGAGATTGCCTTCTTTGCGGAAGTTGAAAACCATGATCGGCATGGCATGATCCTTGCATTTGGTGATTGCTTCCTGGTCCATGACACGGAGATTTTGCCGCAGCACGTCGGCGTAGCTCAACTCGTCGTACAGCACGGCGTGCGGGTTTTTCTCCGGGTCGTCGCTGTAAACACCATCGACTTTCGTCGCCTTGAGCAACACGTCGGCCTGCAATTCAAGTGCCCGCTGCGCGGCGGCGGTATCTGTCGTCACATAAGGGCTGCCCGTCCCACCGGCAAGCAGGATGATGCGGCCTTTTTCCAGATGCCGGATTGCCTTGCGGCGGATGTACGGCTCGGCCACCGTGTCGATGTGCAACGCGGTCATCAGCCGGGTGTTGCCGCCGGGTGTGCCGCTGGCGCAATTAATATTCTCAATCGCGTCCTGCAAGGCCAGGCCGTTGATGACCGTCGCGAGCATCCCCATGTAGTGGGCGGTCGCTGCCTGAATCGCGTTGTTGGCCTCCTTGAACTGGCCGCCGCGCAAAATGTTGCCGCCGCCCATGATGATCGCGATTTGCACGCCTTTTTGCGCACTGCGGACCACCTGCTCGGCCAGCCGGGACATGGCGTCCATCGAAATGCCCCGCTCATGGACCGGGCAAAACCCTTCGCCGGAAATTTTTAATACAACGCGTCTCGAACCGTCGGTTGGTGTGTTTGTCATGGAAAAATGGGATGGAATCAAGTTATGGGGTATATGGATTACAGTTAAATTCTCTGAATTTGCTGCTTAACGTAAAATCCACAGGCTGATCCGGCGTTCAGGACGCCGGGCGAAACCGGTCGTAATGCGATTTGTGCTCTTCAACAGTTTCACCGTTTTGCCATGCCCGTTTTGCGAACGGCCAGTTCCGGATCGACAGCCAGCGGGAGTTGAATCGCCTGGCCGGTTTCCGCCGCTTGGTAGATGGCGAGGATGATTTCGACGCTGCGGCGGCCTTCCGTGCCGTCAATCAGCGGTTTTCGGCCGGAATGGATGGCGTCGAGAACATCGGCGAACTGTTTTGCGTGACCGTGATGCCCGATGGCCGTCGGGTCGGCCGCACCGCCACCGCCGGAAAGCCGGTTGGCCATGGCCTCACGAATGGCCGCATCGTCCGCTACCGATTCGGCGAAGTCCCATTTGACAATGTCTTCTTCCTCAAGAATGGCGGAACCGGCGGAACCGTGAATTTCAACCCGCTTCAAATAACCCGGATACGCGGCGGTGGTCGCTTCGATGATCCCCAGTGCCCCGTTCGCAAATTGCACCGTCGCAACGGCGGCATCTTCCACGGCGATTCGTTCGTGGGTCAGAAGTGCGGTTTGTGCGCGAATTTCCACAATCGGCCCCATCAGCCAGGTCAGCAGGTCAACCGAGTGGATCGCCTGGTTCATCAAAGCACCGCCGCCGTCCAATTCCCAGGTTCCGCGCCAAGCCCCGCTGTCATAATACCCTTGCGTACGATACCATTTGACGACGGCATCGCCCATTGTCAGCTTGCCGAAACGGTTGGCCTCAATCGCTCTTTTGATTTTGATGCTCGAATCGTGAAACCGCGACGGGAAAATCGTCGAAAGCGTCACGCCCGCCTTGTCGCAGGCGTTGATAATCGCATCGCAGCGTTCGAGCGTGATTTCGAGCGGTTTTTCAACGATGACGTGCTTGCCCGCCCTTGCAGCGGCAATAGCCGGTTCGCAGTGGGCACCGCTCGGCGTCCCGATGGTGACGACTTCGACTTTGGGGTCGGCCAGCATGGCGTCGAGACTCTGATATGCCTGGCCGCCGAATTCATTGGCAATATTTTCCGCCGCTTGAGGAATGTGGTCGTAACATGCAACCAGCTCGCCCCCTGCATCTTTGATTGCCCTTGCGTGAAACCTGGCGATCATTCCGCAACCGATGATTCCGAATTGATTGACCATGAATGTTCCCCGATCCCTTTTGAATGTGTTGATAAAAATGGATGATATTGCCAATTTGTCAACATTATCGCAATTTGAGAACAAAAGTCAAGAACTCCCTCAAGAGAACCAGGAGAACTGCAAAGTGAAACATGCGTCCAAGCTGAGATTTGGCATGTATAAACAGAGGTGTAACGGTTTTTAAAAATTGCCGGGTTCTTGGTGATTTCAGTGAATTTCTCCATGTTTCGATAACTGTTATTTTGTATATTTAATAATGACAATATAGACAGTAATATAATTTCTATTGTTATGATTCGTAACATATTTAGTATAAAATACTTATAAAAGTATTGTACACCAAATACATAATGTAATTTTTTTTCTAGTATTTTTATTGATTGGACATTTTTTTGCTGATATCCCTATTAGTATTAACTAACCTAACTTATATAACCCATAAAACGTTGAAAAAGATAATCCAACACAACTCCAAGTATTAATGAAGAGACAACAATGAGAAAGCGCAAACTTTTTTCCGCCACAATATTTGCCGTGTTGTTCCAGACCATGATTTCGGGTTTGGTATTGGCGGATTCGACTACCCAAGGGATTGTCGATGACTTTACCGCGATGAACAACGGCAAGGGGTATTTATTCCAATCGATGACTTATACCGCAGGCAGTAATGCTTTTTTTCACGGCATTCACGGAACCGGCGAAAATCGATTGGTCAATCGCGGAACGGACATCCCCGACCTCTCCGCGTACATGAGTAAGACTTCGGGCTATGATTCGCTGGTTGGCGGCAGTTATTTTCAGACCTTTTGCGTTAACGCGTATCAGTCGTTTTATCCCGGCGAAAACACATCGGGCAAATTGAATTTCAATTCAACAAATGGCACCACTTCAACGTTTGTCCCTCAAATTAATTTAAAAATGGGCGTGGCATATCTCTACAAGGAATTCGCCGCCGGGAATTTGGCAGGGTACAACTACAATTATGGAACAAATCGCATTGATTCCGCCGTCGAAATTCAGGATGCCATTTGGTTTCTCATGGGGTTTGATTCGGAAATGAAAGTGACAAACGCCGCGACAGCCTGGACATCGAACACCTTCCTGATGATGTTGAATGGCATGACCGGATACGATCAGGCATTTTGGATGGCCGATTATGATCCGGCTGGTGATTATTCCGATCTGATGGGTGATGCCAAAGTGTTCATCATGCGGAACAACTTTGATTCCAACATTATGACGCGCAGTCCGAATGGCAATGTTCGGCAAGACGTGCTCTACGTGACTCTCGACGGCGAATCTTCCGGCGACCCTTCGGGTGCCCCCGAACCGGCAAGTCTTTTGTTATGGATGCTCGGCAGTCTGGGAGCCGCCGGTGCGGCGTATCGTAAACGCCGCATGAATTGCAGATAACACGTTTCATTGTTTTGCATCACACACAAAGAAAGCCGCAGGAATTTTTTATCCTGCGGTTTGTTTTTTGCCGTAAATATTTATGCAATATTCGTTATCAAGAAAGCAATGTTTCTCTCGTTAAATATTGGTCATTGTATAAGCAATATAATCTGGGGATAACATCGCGTCTATATCGTAAATTTCAGAGTAAATATTTGGATTTGGTATTTGTCAAGTCTTTTTTCCATTGAAAAAAAAATTGTATTGCCGATACTTTGTTGTCAGCTAATATTTTCAACCCCCATACTCTGGAGAACTGATGATGAGACAACGCGACATATTTTTCCACTCACTTTTCGGCGTATTATTCCTGATAACGTTTACAGGTTCGGCTTTGGCGGATTTGTCAACTCAACAGATTGTTGACGACTTCAACACCATGAACAATCAGCAGGGTTATTTGTACCGTACCCGCATTATCCAGACAGGTCTATTCGGCTTTTATGGACAAAGATCAGGAGAGATTCGTTTGGCGAATGACGCTCCTTCGACAGGCCAAACCCCAGACGTGTCGGCGTATGCTCCCGTCTTGACGGCAAACAGCAGCCCGGACATCGATGTTTACTTTCAAACGTTTTGTGTCGCCCCCGAAATACCGATGGTCGGCAACGACCCTTTGAGTGGTCGGTTGAATTACGAATCCGACAGAACCGCCACTTCCAACGGTAATGTCTTGCCAACGGGTGTTGCCTGGCTCTACAAAGAGTTTGCCGCAGGAACTTTGAACGGTTACTATTATGACAATGTCGATTCGATGTATAACCGCGTCAATTCGGCTGTCATGCTTCAGGATGCGATTTGGTTTCTTATGGGGGATACGGCGAATCTGTTCGATCCCGGCACGAATTGGACGAACAACAGATTCCTTGAGCTGCTCAATAACAAGTCTGGTTACACTCAGGCTTTCTGGCTCGCTGCATACGATCCGGCAGACGATTACGGTGGTCTGATGGACGGTGTCGAAGTGTTTGTCATGAATGTACGTGTTGCCACAAATGCGGCAAATGTACGCCAGGATGTTCTCTACGTGGTCCAAAATGGCAGCAGTGTCGTCCTGGAACCGGCCTCTCTTCTGCTTTGGGTATTCGGCGGTATTGGAGCCGTCAGAATGGCGTATCAAAACCGACGTAAAACCAACAAGTAATATCTTTTCGCGTATTGTTGGCAAGTCAAGACTCAATATTGATGTCTATAAAACTGATAATAATTATCATTTTAGTCGATATCTGGTTTTCGCGTTGACATTCCACATCTCCATCAAACAGAACGCCGCAAGGATTTTCTCCTGCGGCTTTTAAATATGGAAGCGTACTGCTGCGGTCACGGCATGAGTGCCTGTCCCATCTTGTTTGTTAAGGTTATGAAGTTGTTCTTTTTGTAATATTTGTTATCAAGTAAGTAATGTAAATTAATGATAATATTGCAAATCATGAGCAATTTACTGGGTTTTTTGCTTGGAATCATCAATGAGTTGGGTTAGAATATTTTCACCAGGATAACATTATTTAGTCGATAATAGTTATCAAAAATATTCACAAGCAAATACTTATGGAGAACCAATGATGAGACAGCATAATTTTTTTACCACCCTGTTTTACGCCGTATTTTTCATGGCAGTATTTTCAGGTTCGGTTTTGGCGGATCAGGCATCCGAGCAGATTCGCAACAGTTTTAATGGCATGAACAATGGCCAGGGATATTTGTTCAAATGGCGGGATGCCGGTATAGACACTACCGGTTTTTATGGATCAAAATCCGGCGAAATTCGTTTGGTAAATGCCGGCAATCAAACCCCCGATCTGTTGGCATATAAAATCGGCACAACTGCAAATGTCGGTACGGGAACAAATTTTCATTTCCAGACATTTTGCGTTGCACCCGAACTGATTTCCAATACCAGTGAACCTTTGCAAAGTCAATTGAATTACAACTCCAATCAAACCATTACTTTCAACGGTACCGCATTGACATTGGGGGTTGCATATCTTTACAAAGAATTTGCTGCTGGAAACTTGACAGGGTACAACTACGACTATGGAACTAATCGAGTGACTTCCGCTGTTTTACTCCAAGATGCAATTTGGCACCTCATGGGACTGCAAGGACAGGACCGTATTGATTTCATGGCGGATCCGTCCACCGATTGGAATAACAATAATTTTTTGTCGTACTTGAAAAACACTTATCCCACGATTGACTGGCTTGAAATTTATGATCCGGCAAATAATTACAACGGGCTTATGGGCAGCACCAAAGTGTTCGTCATGAATGTCTCAGGGGGCGACGACGATCCCTGGTGGAAAGAGGGCGCATCAGTACGCCAGGATGTTCTCTACGTCACCAACGTATGTGAACCGGCCACCATCCTGCTCTGGACGTTCGGCAGCCTCGGTGCCGCCGGAGTGTTCCATCGCAAACGCCGCAAAACGCTTTGAAATCATCTCAAGAAAAATCCAGGAACGCGGACATTTTCAATGGGTGGACATTTCATCGGCGAATCGCGTGATGCGATCGATGATTTGCTCCTGTTCATCGGTGCTGCCGCATGGCAGGGGAAAGGTGCCTTCTTCGGTAATCAGCACGACCTGGTGTCGTTGTTTCCAGCCGGGATTGTGTGAAATCAACGGACGACCGGTCAACAGGCGGTTTGTTTTCGGCGTTGTTGGAATCACACGGAAAAACGGGCCGGGACTTTTCTGTGATTCCTTGCGACGTACCCGATCATTTCGCCATGAACAACGAATTTCAGCGGGTTGACGCGGCTGGTATTTGATCTCTACCATTCCGCGTTTTCCAAATGGCTTTCTGATCTCTGTGCTTCCGCTCTTGTTGGATTTTATCACCACTGTCCAGCGTTTCCAAAACGGCCAACGCACCAACTGGCAAACACTGATAAAAATCATTAATGCCACCAACCAGAAAACAAAGGTTGTCCCAACGGCTCCGAACTTGTTTCCATCACGGCTGATCATGTCGTACAATTGTCCCTCTCGGTTGGCATCGATGAACCATTGCAAGGCGTTTTCGACCGGTTCACGCAATTCATCCGTCGGACAGGCGGCAATCACTTTTTCCGTGAAGGGAGCAAGGTGTTGTTCAAGTTGTTCCCAATGCCAAATCTGCATAGCCAGAAACCAGATGCCGCCGAGTATCAATATCCATATCCCCGCGTAATACAACAGCATCGACAGCGTGGCCAGGCATGAGGAAAAAATTCCCCCCGACGTGGAAACGAGTTTCAGCGTTCCGCGGGCCAAGTCGCCACTGACATCTTCCTCCACCTTGACCATCGAACGATGGCGGAGAACGTAACTTTCGCGTCGCTTGCGTTGCTTTTTCGCGGTTGGTTCGCCTTTGGTTACCGGCTCGTCGCCGCGACGGATGGGTGTTTCACCACGGTCGAAAACGTATTGCCTGGTCTCGTTGAACTTCGCGGCATTGCGTTTTTTTTTGCGTTCCTGCTTGGTTACCGTGGTTTTGAGCGTGGCACCTTGCGGAACCTGCGCGGCGACGGACTGTTCCAAAACCGCCTGCCCATATACAACCTTGTCGTAGGGCGTTTCCGCCCAAAAATCGTCAATGACTTTTTGCAGGGCAAGCATTCGTTCCTGCGTCGGATGAACGCAAATCACGCCGCCGTTTTTCAGCAACTGGAAGGGAAATCGCGTTTCGTAACGGCAGGTTGGAAAGGGATAGGGTGTATCGCTTTCAAGTCGAAAACTGCGATACCCCGGACGAACACTCCGCGTCCAAATGACCGGCGGCGGAACTTCGGTGCGGTTGTAAATGTGTTGCTTGCGCCATTGCGTGAAAACCAGATCGTAATAGCGAATCACGCGGAGTGTTCCGGCGTTGTAGCAGAGAAAAACGCGAATCCTGGCCGCATAAAAAAAATAAAACGCGCCAAAGCCGGCGAGTAAAAGAGCAAACGGCCCGATCATCACCGCGAGAACAAAGAAAAGGAACAGCGAGATGAGAGCAAGCGGCAAGATCATCCCGGAACTGAAGCGTCGTTTCAGTTCGATGACCAGTTGGTCGGGTTGGCGACGATAAGAAATGAGGCTGAACATGAGGGTGCTATATATTAGAGTGGGGCAATAGGCGAAGGTTACGGAATGGTGACAGGAACATGCTCTCTCATGATAATTTTACTCCCATCGAAAGCGAAAATCAAGCAACGCCCGACCAAAGCGAATTTTACCAATGGTAGCCGGGAACGTAACCAGTGCCATCAGCGTAACAACGCAGTGAAGTGACCGTATCGTCCCGCCTGCGATCCGGTCACTGCGCTACGCTCCGTTCCCTGCTGCCATTGAAATTGCACAAAATTCATTTGTCCCCCTTGTTTATGCGCATGTTTTGCGATAAAATGAGGTGTTCGTAGTTTCGTTCACCTCTCATCGTCAAGGGAAAACATCATGCGCCATGTGATTTCGGCTCTGGTTCAAAACGTGCCCGGAGTCCTGTCCCACATTTCCGGAATGCTTGCGTCGCGCGGGTACAACATCGACAGTCTTGCCGTCGGCGAAACGGAAGACAACCAGCTCTCGCGGATGACCTTTGTCGTCGTCGGGGATGACAATGTTGTCGCGCAGATTCGCAAACAGCTTGAAAAGATCGTCACGGTTGTGCGCGTCGAAGACATTTCGAGTGCGGATCACGTCGAGCGCGACCTGATGCTGGTCAAGGTTTCCGCACCCCGCGAAAAACGCGGCGACATCATCGAGCTCGTGAGTATTTTCCGCGCGAAGATCGTCGATGTCACGCCCGACTCGCTGATGATCGAACTGGCCGGCAAGGAATCGAAAATTGAAGCGTTCATCGACGTTTTGCGGCCCTACAACATCCTCGCCCTCGTCCGCACCGGCGTCATTGCGATGGTGCGCGGAAGTGAAAAGTAGGACCTCGCCAAACCTTATTTTGTGAATGGCAGCCGGGAGCGAAACCAGTGCCACCAGCGTAACAACGCAGTGCAGTGACAGGATTAACAAGCGTTCGCTCCGGTCACTGTACAACGTTGTCGAATAGCCGGGTTTCGCTCCTGTTCCACTTTGCACTTTCCGTTGGGCCTTTTATGCGTTATAATTGTGTGTGTCCAACGAAACTTGCATCCCATCTGGTTATATAGTGTCACAACAGAAAGACTTACGCAAATTGGCCGTGCTGGGTTCGACCGGCAGTATCGGTCGTGCCACGCTCGACGTGGTGCGTCACGCTGACGGGCGAATGAAAGTCGTTGCCCTGTCGGCGCATACGAATGATCAGTTGCTAGCCGAACAGGTGCGTGAATTTCGACCGGAAATCATTGTCTTCGGAGGGTTTTCCCTAGATTCCGGTGATGATTTACGCAACGCAGCAAAGCAAGCCAAATCAGAGATTATTTACGGACCGAACGCACTTAGTGAGGTTGCAACCCGAGAAGACGTTAATGTTGTCGTTTCTGCAATCGTCGGAAGTGCCGGGTTGGAAAGCACTTTGAGTGCGTTGGAAGCGGGAAAAACCATTGCTTTGGCCAATAAGGAAAGCCTGGTCGTTGGCGGTGAGTTGGTAACCCAAGCGGCATTGAAATCCGGCGGAAAAATTATCCCCGTTGACAGCGAGCATTGCGCAATTTGGCAATGTCTTTCAACAGCGGGGTTTACAGAGGTAGGGTGGTCACGGGTTGCAGGTCGATTTCTCCCTTTCCGTGACCGCCGCGATGACGTAGCAAAAATCATATTAACCGCCAGTGGTGGGCCGTTTCGCGATTGGACGCAGCAACAACTCAAACGGGTAACCGTTGCCGATGCACTGGCGCACCCGACGTGGAACATGGGCAAGAAAATCACCGTCGATTCCGCGACGCTGATGAATAAAGCCCTCGAAATCATCGAAGCCCGTTGGCTGTTCGACATGCCACCGGAAAAGAATTGCGGGTCGCAATGCTCCCAGAGTTGCGGGTCGCAATGCTCCCAGAGTTGCGGGTCGCAATGCTCCCTTCGCGTCGTGTTGCACCCGCAGTCGGTCGTGCATTCGATGGTCGAGTTCGTGGACGGGGCGGTCATGGCCCAGCTTTCGCCGCCTGACATGCGACTGCCGATCCAATGGGCGATTGATTACCCGAACCGCTTTCCCGGTCCGGCGCGACGCATCGACTGGGAAACCATGATGACGCTTGAGTTTTTCCCGCCGGATTTCGAGCGGTTTCCGGCACTGCAACTCGGCTTGGAAGTCGCCGCACAAGGTGGAACCGCCGGTGCGGTGCTCAACGCGGCCAACGAGGTTGCCGTTGAAGCGTTTTTGCGGGAAAAGTTGCCTTTTCATCAAATCACCACCGTTTGTCAATCGATATTACACCATCACAACCATGAACAAAGCCCGACGTTCGCGCAATTGATGGCCGCCGACCTTTGGGCACGTCAGGAGACGCAAAAATGGATTTCTCGTTAATCTGGGCCGCCGCCACCGATGCGGCATCAAGCGGCATCACGCTTTCGACCGTATTGAACGTCATCTGGTGCGTATTTCTCGTACTCATCGGCATCAACATGCTGATCATCGTGCATGAGTTCGGGCATTTTATCGTTGCCCGCATGTGCGGCGTGCGCTGCGACAAGTTTTATATCTGGTTCGACATTTACGGCTGGAAGATTTTCAAGTTCAAATGGGGCGACACCGAATATGGGCTTGGCGTTTTGCCGCTGGGCGGTTACGTCAAGATGTTCGGTCAGGAGGACTCACCCGGAGCGATCAAGGCGGAAATTGAGCGAGCAAAAAAAGCGGCCAATCAGAGCACGACGCGTGAGCAAGTGGATCAGAGCCACGATGGTAACATCACGGACGACGGTACCAACAACGGCGGTCACGGCGTGACCGCCCTACCTGACGATACCCTACCTGTCGATGCAAAAGATCAACGCCCAATTCCGACGGCGGAGGAAATCGCGCAACTTGAGTCCTCGCTGTACGCCCCAGATAGTTATCTGGCCAAAAGCGTGCCGCAACGTATGGCGATCATCGTCGCCGGCGTGGTGATGAATGTGATTTTCGCGTTTATTTGTGGGGTCGGAGCGTTTATGTTCGGCATGGAAAAACCGGCCTGCGTGATAGGTGGAACCGCCCCCGGAACCTCCGCATGGGAAGTTGGTCTCATGCCCGGCGATCAAATTCTCGCCATTGACGGCAAGCCGATTCGATTTCACGACGAAATTGTCAACGCCATTACCGGGGCATCGAAAGAAACGTCGGAGCTGCTGGTGCGTCGTCCCGATGGGAAGGAACAGACCTTTACCGTGACGCCGAAAATGCAGCCAAAAGCCTTGTATGCGACGATCGGACTTCTTAGATCGCAATCGTTGCAATTGGGTTTTCAAGGTGTATTTTACTCGCCTTTTGCGCAAAAGAATAATGAGATCAAACAACTGCAAGGTAAGGAAACTCTTGTTGCCATCAACGGAACAAGAATTACTTCCGGCGAGCAACGGGAAGTTTTTGAGATAGAACAGATCAACCAGCCCCTGACCTACACGTTTGAACGGAAGGAAACATCCGGCGAAATCAAAACGATTGATGTCACCCTGCAACCGGTGCCGATTAAGACGCTTGGATTCCGCTTTGCCATGGGACCGATCACTGCACTGCGTGAGCAGGGCAGGCAATTCGGTTTCCAAGTCGGTGATGTCATTCAAAGCGTCAACGGACAGGTACTTGCCCCGACGCAGTTACCCGGATGGTTACAAACGCAGGTTTATTCCGGTGTGACCGAATTTGAAATCAAACTGCTCCGCAATGAAAACGAGGTTGTACTCAACGTGCCGGTTTCGATGTCAAGCGGGGAAACTCACTTCATTTCGGAAACAACGATTTCAGCACCGGAGTTGGGGATTACCTACACGGTGTTGCCGGTTGTTGCCGCCAAAGAGGATATCGCCGCTGAGAAAGTTCCCGTCGGCGGAACGGTGGAGCAAGTGAAATTTCTGACCGAAATACCGAAAGAAATGAAAGGCAAAACTTCCGGCAAGGAAAGCAAAGACGGTCTCCTTTTTGTGGACGAAACCAAAGACGGTTCGTTTCCCATCCGTATCGAAATGATAACGCAATTATTCCCGACGGGAACAAAAGTCGAGTTGACCGTCAAAACCGGCGACGAATCCACCGAATTTGTTGTCCCGATTGTTGCCTCATCGGACTGGTTTGATACAGATCGCGGTTGGACATTTGATGTCATCAAGGTTTTCTTTCAGGCATCGTCTTTCAGCGAAGCAGTGAAATTCGGTGCATTGGAAACCCAAAAAGCACTGCTGATGGTTTACTCATTTCTCAAAAATCTGACTTACGGAAACGCCACCGGAACCGGTCGCATTTCCGCCAAGGGCATGGGCGGCCCGATTGCCATTGTTGGGCTGGCCTATCATTTTGCCTCCAACGGCATGGGGTTATATTTGTGGTTACTCTGCCTGTTGGGTGCCAACCTTGCCGTTCTCAACATTTTGCCGATACCCGTGCTGGACGGCGGACATATCGTCTTCCTGACGTATGAAGCGATCTTCCGCAAACCGCCGAACGAAACCGTGCAGGTCATTTTGAGTTACATCGGCCTGCTCCTGCTACTGTCGCTGATGCTTTGGGTGTTCGCACTCGACTTGGGGTTTATTAAACGGTTTTAGACTTCCGCCTGTCAATAAACAGCAAAGGCAGGGCAGTCGCACCATGACCGCCGAATCAGAGCCACGAGTGTCGAAGAGCATAAAGGCCGCACGACGATTGCATGGACGAAGAAGACTTCGTGGCAGGACTGGGCGTCGTTGTCGGAAGACAGTTATCTTTTGCGAACGAACGTGATGGAATGGTCTGCGTAAGAATTATGGCGGGCTTACATTCAACTGACGGAGGTGGAAGCGGC
>Ga0082212_10007252_pt1 | contig 14699 bp, 15 predicted proteins | sample TergutNt197P3_FD_71548 | JGI IMG/M metagenome (GOLD analysis project Ga0082212, IMG submission 71548) | Neocapritermes taracua P3 segment gut microbial communities from Petit-Saut dam, French Guiana - Nt197 P3 | ecosystem: Host-associated > Arthropoda: Insects > Digestive system > Gut ... | reverse complement strand
TCTTCTTTTATTTGTTTAATAGTTGGTATTGCAAATTCATGATAAGGTTTGTTTAGTACATCATAAACAAAATCAATTACTTCATCTATAGTCTTAAAAGTCATATCAAATATCCTCCTATTTTCAATTTCTTCTTAAACAGTTTTTTAAACCAGTATGATTTCTTAGTCAATATTAATTTCCTCTCCAGTCTTTCTGTAATGCCTTGCCATTTCATTCATACACTCATTTAGTCTTTGAGATTCATAATAATCTCTTCTATCTTTAATACCTGAACGTTTAAACTTCCATTCATCATAAACTGCATAGATAATAACAACTGCAACTATAATGCCAATTACTATTAATATATCTACTAATGTCATAATCCATATTCTATTTTGTTAAACATCTGTTCAATCATACTGTCAAATTTATCTACAACATACTGTGGTGCATTATTTTTTAACACCCTTTTTTACTTACTGTTACTTTTTCAAAATCCAGCACCCAGCCATGTTTTAAGAAAAAATTATTGCCCAGCAAGCCATGTATTTGTATGCCAGATTCTTCATTTATTTTATCAAATGTATCTGATATTTCTGCACAAAGGAATGGCTCACTGTAATTTTGTTCTTCAAAACAAAAAGGTATTTCAATAGTAGTGCCTTTTGCAGCACCATTTAAAGTATATACTTCTGATGAAGTTTCAGGCTGTTTTAGTTGGTCTTTAAAGTGGTCATAAATTCTTTGGTCAATAATATTTCTGTTTGAGCCTGTATCAAGCATCAGGCAGATATTATGTTCAAAGAGTTTAACCACTATTAGTGGCAATCCTGTTTTGGATATGCCGTAGTTTAAGGGAAAGGTCATTGGTTGGTTATATTTCAAGTTAGTTGCTTGGGAATATAGTTTTAATACCCCATTACTTCATCAATAATTCTTTGGTTAAATCTCATTCTTAAAATGTTAGGAATTTCTTCCATCATTGTCAAGAAAGTCCAATTAGTTCCATTATTAAGAGAGATGCCTATTGTAGATTCTGGGTCACTATATATTGGTGTTTTTCCATCGCTCATCACAGTAATAACATCAAAAACAATAATTATACTATTACCATAGGTTACTTGTCGTTGAATGTTACTTGGTATAATCTTCAAATCAATGCCATACTCTATATAAGTATTCATTGCAGCAATATAATCATCTGAAAATATTTTAAAAAAATCGGAGAGAACTCGTTCATCAGGTACAATAGTTGGATAAAATCTTTTGTAATAGGTAATGGCATCTTGATAAACATATCTTCTGGCATTTGCAATATCACCAACTAAAAGAGCGCTATTGTATGTCATTATTTGACTAAGCATATTTTGCTCAATTTTATTCCTGCCCTCAAAAGGATGCCTCTCTCCAATGTGCCACCCAGCAGGTGGAACTCTTTGGGGATTATTATTCTGACCACATACTGCAATTGGGATAATCAGCAGTGCAAAAGCAATTAGTTTGTAAAAAATAGTTTTCATTTATTTGTTTTTTAGAACTTTGTTAAGTTAGTCAGTAAAATTTTTCAATCTGTCTTCTACCATTTTTGTCCCTGCTTGTGCCATTCTCTGTAACTCGAACTGAAGATAATTTTCAATTTCCTGTATCATCTTTTCTTGAGGGTATCCAGAAGGAAATTTCCAATTTTTGGAAATTTTACCAATAACAGGTAAAGATGAATAGAGACGTATATGTGTAACACCTCTTAAATCATCAATACAATAAATAGACCTGCCAGATAATGTTACGTGGTCTTTTGTTAGTTTTGTTATTGTCAAACCATATGAATTAAGCCACTCAATAAGAATTTTGTATTTTTCCTGCATACCTCCAAAATTAGTAACGTAAGTTTGTACATCTTCGTCGTGTCCTTTTCTTATCAAATAGATAACAAATACAACTATTATTATTATGCTTATCCAGCCCATAGTTAGTAAGATTAAATGTTAAACATAAGGTAAGTTCCAATGCTAAGCAACGAAATAGAGCCTAATAAAATAATAATAGTACTCAAACATCCACTGTTTTTATTGCCTCTACTTGCAACTTCTTGTAATTTTTTATTAAAATTATCTGTTAGCTGCTCCTGTGCTTTTACTAAACTATTAAGTCCTTCTATATTATCTGGAAATTTAATCGCTTCTTTTACCGATTCCTTTATCAAAGAAATAATTTGATGTAACGCGAACTGAAAACTCAAAATATCCCACGAATCACCACCATATTCTTCTTTCCCTGTTAATGGAGTATTGTAAAATGAAGAATAAATTTTTATCACATTATAATTTTTATTTTCAATAATTTTCATATATTCTTTTACATAGAACATTCTACGTTCTATAATGAACAGCAGTATTTCATTTATTGTCTTATCAGGAAATCTTACTTTTTGAAACATTACAGCCATAAGTGTTAGCAAATCTTCTTCCAATTCCTCCATATTTTTTAAATCATTAAAATCTACTGTGCCTGAAATAATTAATGAATTGAAAATCATTGCTTCAAATTCTCCATCAACAGGTAGTTTTATCGACAATTCTTTTAGTAGATTAGTGCTTTTGCTGGCTATAACGAGTAGCCTTTCTAACAAGCCATAACTTTCTTTTGCCATAATAGAAATCCCTAAATCTAACCCTTCATCTTCCTTAAAGTGTAAAAAATCTTCCATAATTATAAAGTAGTTTTATCCTCTGCCAGCCCCTAAGCAGAGGTTATTACAAAAAGAAAGTGTGAGGCTACAAGTCTTATTTAAGAGTTAGGCTTAAATACTTTCTGTGTTCAAATATGTGCTACAAATGTAACAAATATTTGACACTGCAAGCATTTTACCTCTTTTTTTGGGCTGTTGCCGTTGCAAAATTAATTCTATCTTTTTTGAAAAATGCTATTGAATAAAAAACTTTGTTTGTTCCGAAATTTCCCATTATAATGGTACATGGGCGCCCATCCGGTGCAAGTTTAACGAAGTGTAAATTGTGCCTGTGCAGTCTGTAAATTTTAATGTTTCACGAGCCACATGAAAAAATAATTCACTTATTCTTTAAACCGGACTAAATTTTAAACAGTTTCTTATATTTGTACAAAATTTTAAACAACAACGTTATGACAACATTATTGATTCTGTTAGGTGTTTTGGCCATTCTGGTTATTTGGGCTGTTTCCAAATATAACCTGCTTGTTAAATTAAGGAACAACCGCGAAAATGCGTTTGCCGATATTGACGTGCAGTTGAAACAGCGTCACGATTTGATTCCTCAGCTGGTATCTACCGTAAAAGGTTACGCTTCGCACGAAAAAGAGACGCTCGACCGTATAGTCAGCGCACGCAGTGGAGCTGTAAACGCAAACAGCATTGATGAAAAAATCGTTGCCGAAAATGCACTGACTTCGGCGCTTGCCGGCTTGAAAGTAACCGTAGAAAGGTATCCCGACCTGAAGGCCAATACCAATTTCATGCAGTTACAGGAAGAAATTTCGGATATAGAAAACAAACTTGCCGCTGTGAGAAGATTCTTCAATTCGGCTACAAAAGAGCTGAATACGGCTGTCGAAATGTTCCCATCCAATATTATTGCAGGAATGTTCGGTTTCCGAAAAGAAATGATGTTTGATCTTGGCGAGGAACGTAAAACTCTGGAACAGGCTCCTCAAATCAGCTTTTAAGCCATGAAATACGTTGGCTTGCATACACAGCAAGTCCGGAATAATTTCCGGTCGGTTTTTTTGCTTTGCCTGTTTCCTTGCTTGGTAGTACTGCTTACCTTTTTGTTTTGCGCGCTGTTGGTGCTTTTTACGCCCGATGAGCATGCAAACATGGGTGTTTTGGAGCAATCCATGCCCTTATTCCTGTCGTTGACACCGTATGTATTGTGCGGTGTTGTAATTTGGTTTCTGATAGCCTATTTTGCAAATACCTCAATTATACAGTCGGCCACCGGAGCACGCCCGTTAGAACGTAAAGAAAACAAGCGGGTTTATAATTTGGTGGAAAACCTTTGCATGGCGCAGGGAATGACAACGCCGAAAATTAACATTATCGAAGATGATTCGCTGAATGCCTTTGCCAGCGGCATAAATAATCGCACATATACTGTCAGCCTTTCGCGCGGTATCATCAATAAATTGGACGATGACGAGCTGGAAGGAGTTATTGCGCACGAACTGTCGCATATACGTAACCGCGACGTGCGTTTGCTTATTGTATCCATTGTTTTTGTCGGAATTTTTGCTATGCTGACGCAAATTGCATTACGTTCCCTGCGCTTTGCGCCCGGTCGTAACCGAAGCAATAACAAAGACGGGAAGGGAACAATTGTACTTGTTCTGATTGCATTAGTTGTAGCGGCCATTGGCTACTTCTTTTCCACGCTGATGCGTTTTGCTATTTCCCGCAACCGCGAATACATGGCCGATGCCGGCGCCGCAGAGATGACTCGCAAGCCTAACGCATTAGCAAGCGCCCTGCGTAAAATATCGCGTGATCCGGACATTGAAGCAGTAACAAGAGCCGACGTAGCTCAGCTGTTTATCGAACATCCTCTCAAAAAAGAGAAATTATTTTCCGGAATGTCGAGCCTGTTTGCAACACATCCTCCCATAAAGAAAAGAATTGCTGTACTGGAGCAGTTTTAACTGTAAATATACCGGATTTATTTATCAAAAACAGTTTTCAATGAAATAACATTACCCCTGTAATTTTCTTTTGCACGGGTACAGATATTAAGGGGATGGTTTTTCAAAAATCTGTCTTTTTCAACCGAAACCTGTATTTTTATACCTTCTCCGGACAAAATTTGTTCTGTATTCGTTATTTCTGATAAAGGTATGGCTGATATTTCTTTTTTATTCTGAATAAATGCCAGCGCCGGTTCTGAAATATGGTTTACATAAAACGGAATACCCTTACTGTTTTTCAAGCTGAGTGTAAACTTTACCGAATCGGCCGATGTTTCAACTTTGTCAATTTCAATATTTAAGTCGGTTAACGACTGGTATTTTTCAATTTTTTCAAACACACGCAACTGGCCTGTAACGGTTTTTATCTGATAAGGAGAACTGTCGTTTCGCGGTTTTACTGCAAAAAGCGTTTCTCCATCGGCATATTTTTCATAGTCCCATAAGTCGTACTGGCAGAAACGGTATGTTGGCGACGATAAATGTATCATCGAATCGCCGGTGTAAAACGCATAATTGCTTGCTGCGGCATAATTGTTAAAAAAACATACTTTCATTCCCTGTGCCCTTTCCTTTATTTCGACAGCGGCGGCTTTGCGGTTGTAAAAGGCCATTTTCAGGCTGCCAACATTTGGTATTGCATCTAAGGCAATATAAATACGGAATAAAAACATAAGCACTATAACAGGGAAAGCAATTCTTTTAAACCACAGTTTTACCCTTGCATCGTTTGATATTAGCGGGTAAGTTAATATCATAATCATTGGTATTATTGCCGCAGTCCAGTGGGCTTCAATACGGTTTTTAAAACTCATAAAGAAAAATACGGTATAAAAACCTGCAATATTGAAAACAAGCATTCGATGATACTGACTTTTAATTTTTAATTTTATGAGTTTCCAAAGTACAAAAAAACCGGTTATTGGGCCTGCAATAGCCAGCTGCCCGCCAATGTACGGCAGTATATAATTTAACTGCAATGGTTTTGAGCGCTCAACCAAATGATATTTGAATGTAGGAAATTCATTATGAATTTGCCAAAGTATGTGCGGAACAAGTAAAAGTCCGGTTAAAAACATAATGCCGTAGAAATATTTGCTTTTAAAAAGTTTAAGGTTCGAAAGAACGGTAAAGCCAATAATTAAAAAAGCATGATATTTGCTGTAAATCATTGCCGCAATAAGTACGGCAATCAGCGCTGATATTGCCCAATCGGGTTTTTCGAGGAATTTTTTGTATGCTAATATGAATAAGGTTGCGAAAAGCAACAGCGGTATGTCGGGGATGGCCATAAAACCGGCAATATGTGTGTGTATTAACGGAAACGACAACATGAACAACGTTACAAAAAGAAAGTCTTTTTTCTCGTTGAGTTTATTCAAAATGAGCGCGAAAGTGATGGTTGAGATAATAATAAAAATCAGCCTGACACCAATTTCACCCGATAAAATTGAACTACCAGGATAAATAAAAAACGCAACCATGGGTGGATGATCAAAATATCCCCAACTGAGATTTTGTGAATACATCCAGTAATACGATTCATCGGAATGCAGGCCGGTAAAAACAGCCTGAAGCAGGCTTGCCAAAAACCATAATCCAATTATTAGATAGTGTCTTTTATCCAGATTATTCATTCAGCTAATTTTTTGGTTTACCGATAAAATATTTATTACTGCTTTCTTTTAACCCTGCAACAGGTTGCTGCAAAAACACCGGTAATTTTTCAACAGGTATTGACGAATATTCTTCCGAACCTTTGAAAACATAGTAGTTTTCGAGGTCGAGCAACGATTTTTCCTTTTCAGAAAATATGATAAAGTGATGCGGATCGTCGGGGAAAGTATAAATGGTATCCATGCTCACTACATGGTAGGTATTTTTGCTGTGGATGCGGATATTAGATGCGGCGCGTATATTTCCATAAACATAAACCTTACTGTTTGTCGATATTCCGTTTTTGCTCAGGTTTTCAACCAACTGCTTTCCCTGATTTGGCATTAGTAACGGGTAAAGCAAAGTAAACCCTGAGAAAAACAACAACATTATTGCACCTGCCAGAACGGTTTCATGATTACTTGTTTTATATAAGCCAAACCATTTCCCTGCTATAAAAAAGAGGCCAACAGCAATTCCGCTCAACAGAACCGGGTGTGTTTGAATAAATACGGCATATAAAATATTGATTGTCAATACAAAAATATTCAGGTAGAAAAAAATATTCAAAAAAGTTAGTTTAGCCCGGGTGAAAGAATTCACGAGAGCATATCCTAAAAAAATGGCAATCAGCGGAATGGCCGGTAAAAGGTAACGATCGTAAAATTTGAATACTGCCCCGGCCATAATCATAGTTAAAACCACCCACAAAAAAATAAACTTGAAAACTATTTTGGCTTGAGGTGTTGTATTTTTAATCGTTTCTTTCAATGATTTTGGGGACGAAAGAACAATTATAATCCAAGGAATTATAAATGCTGCCAAGTTAATTATTCCAAGAAAAAAGTTGGTGAAAGCCTGTGTAATTTTCGATGAAACCCGCTCGCCAACCTGGTCGGCAAAAAATGAATCGAGGTAGGCAGGGCCATGCTGAAAAAACATAACCGCGAACCAGCTTAACGCCACAATAACAGAAACTGAAAACGAAACAGGTTCAAAAATCTGGCTAAACTGCTTCTTTTTCCACGGGTTATAAAGAAGAAACAATATGCTTGCGCCGACATATACTGTTGCCGGAATCCCTTTTGTTTCGAATGCCAGCGCTGCTCCTAAATAGGCCATCCAATAATGTATTTTTCTGGGTTTATGTGCCAATAAAATCTCAAGAAAACCCCATGCACTGATAGTTAAAAACAGCGTAAGCAAAATATCAGGAATCGATCGGCTGGCGCTCATTAAAACTAATGGGTTTGCAGCAGTAATTAACGACGAAACAGTGGCAATCCTTTTATCACCCGAAATTGATTTGGCCATTAAATAAGTAAGCAAAACCAGCAATGCTCCGGCAAACCAAAATAAAATACGCGACGAAATACGGCTTACACCAAACATTTTATAGCTTGCCATTAACACCCAGTAAGTAATAATTGGTTTTTTAAAACGTGGTGTTTCGTCGGCATTGTAGGGCGTAAAAAGTTCGTCTTTATCCATCATTTGAAGCACGGCATCGGTATAATATTTTTCATCGGGGAAATGAAAAACGAAATCGAGTGCGCTTGGTGCCGAAAAAAGCAAAAACAAGACCGGAATTACAAGCAGGCTATTTTTTAAAAGTACCGAGTTTTGCATTTCATCAATATTTAATAAGGTACATGGGCTTCAGTATTTTTTCGCGGGTTGCGGGAAGAATAAAGCCTGCCGGGTGATTTAATCCTAAATGTTTGTAGTCCATTATGAAATCGGGAGTAAGTCCAAGTTTTTCAATTTCCTTAAAACCATCTTCATCCGTGAAAATCCAGTTTCCTTTTTTACCTGCTATCATTTTCATTTCGTCGTCCGATTTTATTTGAATTGCCTGCGGCTCGCTGTAAAAAAACAGTTCGTATTGAGAGTATTTGTAATTATATAGCTTTTCTCCTTCTTCCGCGAATTCCGAAAAATATCGCGCCGCCTTTGGAGTGGCTTGAAAACTGTATATATACGGGAAGACATGACGGTTTAAAAGTATCATCAAACAGGTAAAAACGATTAGTGTGGGCAAAATTGTTTTTATCAGTTTTTCTTTTGCATGAAATAAAACAAAGTAGCTCAACAAAATTCCGCCGAATATCAGTATAATGATATAAGCTTTCGGATTTTTGAAAAGATAAAAAGCTATAAAAAATATACCAATCCAAAGCAAAATTTCGACACAACGTTGAACATAGTTGAATGTTTTGAGTAAAAGCTGATTTTTTTCAAGTGCAATATCAACCCATTTCGCGGTTAAAACAGCCATGAGCGGCACTATCGAAAAAATATAATTGGGAAGCTGACTGCTGGCAAGGTTCAGAATTATAAAATAAATCCATATACCGGTGAAAGTGAAATATTCATCAGCTTTGAACCTGTTTTTGAAAAGTGTTTTAAACTCCATGAAAGCTGAAACAAGAAACATGATACTCCAAGGCAAAAAAAGATATAATAAACTGTGCACGTAAAAAACAGGGTCATTAACAGATTTTATGTACGAGCCGGTTATCCTTCCTACATTATTTTCCCAAAAGAAAAATCGAATACCTTCCCATCCAAACTGATTCATTAGCCCAATTAAAGCAGGGCTTGCAACAACAAATGCCAACAAAACACCCAAATACCACCGATAGTCTAAAAACGACCTGAAATTGCGTTTCAACGTTAAATGGCCAACCACTGCAAATGCCGGAATTGCAGCACCCACCGGCCCTTTACTGAGCATAGCCAAACCAACGGCGATAAAACCTGTAATCCAGTGCCTGTTTTTTCCGGTTTTAATAAATTCGAAGAGTTGCCACAGAGCCAGCGTAATAAAGGCCTGCAAAACAGTATCGGTGTGAATATCAGAACTGTAAAGCGCGTAAATAACCGAAAAACCAAGCATAATTGCTGTTAAAACGCCGACACGCTTGTTATATAAACTTTTACCAAGTCGGTATGCCCAGTAAAAACCGGCAAAAACAAGTATTAATACAGGCAATTTAAACCATAAATTAGAAATTCCGCCAATAGCAAACCCAATAGCGCCAAGCCAAAAAAGCATAGGGGGCTTTTGATCGTATGGTTCGCCGTGTACAGTTAAGTTTATAAAATTACCGTTTTGGAATATTTCCTTCGAAACGGTTGCATATTTCCCTGAATCGGTAGCTACGTCAATATTTAACCCGCTTATGTATGCCCATATTGCAACAGCAACTACTATCCACATAGTCAGGCGGAAAGTTTTATTTTCTAACATGTTTTAATTTTAGTAATTTATTTCGCATATAAAGTGCGGTAAAAATCGCAATTTTTTTACACAAAACGAAATCAGTGGTTAATACCGGACTTTTTCGTCAAGCTATTTTATTATATTTGTTTACAGTGACGGAAAAAAGATAATTTTGTCAAACTTGAACCTAAAGAATAGTTGTATACACATGAAAAAAATATTTAAACTGTCGACAATCATTTTAGCGCTGTTAATTCAATCGTGCAGTTCGCCCGCGTCAAGTGATAATGATGTTCATGTGCAAATTAAAACAAGCCTGGGCGATATAAAAGTAAGACTTTACGACGAAACGCCAATTCACAGGGATAATTTTGTAAAACTCATAAATTCAGGCTTTTACAATGGTGTTTCATTTCATAGAGTGATACAGAATTTTATGATACAGGCGGGTAATCCGGCAGCAAAATCAAACGCCAATGCGTTCCCCGATTCATTGAATACCTATACTGTTCCGGCGGAATTTAACCCTGCCTTTTTTCATAAAAAAGGAGCTCTTGCTGCAGCTCGGCAGGGTAATGAAATTAATCCATACATGAGGTCGTCGGGCACGCAGTTTTATATTGTGCAGGGCGAAAAATATACCGAAGAGGAACTAAACGCCGTTGAACAGCGCATCAACAGCCAACTAAAGCAGGCTGAATTAAGAAAAATGTTAATAGAAACGGCCGACAGCGTTAAAGCGGCAGGTTCGTCATTGTCCGATGCTGAAATTCAAGACATAGCGTCGTATAAAATGTTTCATTATTTAACATCAACACCGGTATATAAACTAACTCCAGAGCAAAGAAACGCCTACATGACTATTGGCGGAACACCATTTCTTGATGGAACTTACACTGTTTTTGGCGAAGTAACGGAAGGATTAGAGATTGTCGATCGCATTGCGGCACAAGCCACCGATGCTTCTGATAAGCCTGTAAATGATATTATGATTGTAAAAATTTCGATTGTAAGTAAATAATAACATTTACTTAAGCTAAAGCTCATAAATTAAATTCGGCGTAGCTGTCTATACCAGCAGATTGGTTTCTGTATCAGGAAAAACAAGCCATGGTTTAAACGTTTTGGCTTTCTCAAAATCCATAAGCGCATAGGATATAATAGTTACAATATCGCCTACGGCCACTTTACGTGCCGCCGGACCGTTAAGGCAAACTGTGCCTGTGCTGCGTTCGCCTTTAATAACGTAAGTTTCAAACCTTTCGCCGTTATTAATATTAACCACCTGCACTTTTTCGTTTTCAATCAGGTTGGCAGCGTCCATCAAATCTTCGTCGATGGTAATGCTCCCCACATATTGCAGGTTGGCTTCTGTAACTGATACTTTATGTATTTTTGATTTACAAACTTCAATTTGCATGACATTCTATTTTTCAGTTAAAAACAATATTGTCGATTAACCTGACCTTGCCGCAGTAAACAGCAACGCAGCCTACTTTTATACTTTCACTTTCCCAGTTTTTAACGGGTTGAAGGTTTACATCGTCAACAATTTCAAAATATTCAACATTCAAAAACGGGTTTTTGTTTATTCTTTCGGTTACCCACTCTGTGAGTTCCTTTACAGATTTTTCCCCTGCAAGTTCTTTTGCCATAAAAATAGTTTCCGAAATTACGGAAGCATTTTCCCTTTCTTCAGCGCTTAACAACTCGTTGCGCGAACTCATAGCTAAGCCGTTTTTTTCGCGAATTATTGAACACGGAACAATTTCAACCGTCAGGTTTAATTGCTTTACCATATTCTTAACAATGGCCAGCTGCTGAAAATCTTTCAATCCAAAATAAGCCTTGTCGGGTTTTATCATGTCGAAAAATTTACTCACTACCTGCGCCACTCCGTTAAAATGTCCGGGGCGGAATTTACCTTCCATAACTGTTTCCAAAGCCCCAAACTGAAACTTTCGGTTATCGGGCACGGGATACATTTCGTCAACCAAAGGTGCAAAAACCAAATCGCAGCCCACATTTGCCAACATATTTAAATCGGTTTCCAAATTACGCGGATACCGTTTCAAATCTTCAGGATTATTAAACTGGGTTGGGTTTACAAAAATACTTACGACAACAAAATTATTATCGTTAGCCGCATTTTCGACCAACGAAATATGCCCCCTGTGCAAAGCGCCCATGGTTGGAACAAAACCAACCGTACCACCGCAAATACACAACTGTTGCAAACTTTCCTGCAGTTCTTTAACTGTTTTAACCAGTTTCATTACCCTAAAAATTACAGCGCAAAGTAAAACATTAATTTGTAAAATTTCACTAATTGAATTTCATAAAGCATACATAATAGGCTAAATATTGAATATTCGGAATATTTTATTACTTTTGTACCCTATTTATAAACTCTGCATCTGGTTTAATGAAAAAGAAAAAGATCCTTTATATTTTTCAAGAAATTACGCCTTATTTACCTGAAAGCGAAATGTCGGAAATAGGCCGTTATTTACCTCAGGGAGTTCAGGAACGAGGTAACGAAATTAGAATTTTTATGCCCCGCTACGGTTGTGTAAACGAAAGGCGTAACCAGCTGCATGAAGTAATCCGTTTGTCGGGGATGAACATGATTATTAACGACACCGACCATCCGCTGATAATTAAAGTAGCATCGATACAGGCTGCACGAATGCAGGTTTACTTTATTGATAATGAAGATTATTTTCAGCATAAACACATTTTTACCGATGCAAATGGAGAAGAGCTTGAAGACAACGATGAAAGAGCTATTTTTTTTGCACGGGGTGTGTTGGAAACCGTTATTAAACTACGCTGGTCGCCCGATATAATTCATTGCAACGGATGGCTTACTTCGCTGGTTCCCATGTACATAAGAAAATACTATCACAACGAACCGCTGTTTAGAAATTCGAAAGTTGTTTATTCGGTATATAACGACGACTTTAAAAAAACTTTAAATCCTGAATTTAAAGAAAAAATTATTATTGGCGGAATTACTCCCGAAGATCTTGCATTGATAGACAACCCAACTTTCGAAAATGTATCATTAATGGCTGTTGAATATGCAGATGCAGTTATTCAAGGCTCAAAAAAAATTAATGAAAATGTAAAAAAATATATTCGGGATAAGAAAAAAATGCTTCTCAGGTTTCAACCAAAAGACACCTATATTGACGCTTACAACGAATTTTATGACAAAATTTAATCGGAAAGCAAGTGAAAAAAATTAAATACGGAAAACACTGCAATTTACCGGCAGCAATTATTTTAGCGGTTTTTGCAATATCAGGGTGCAATAAACTCAACGACCTGGGAATGGGGCTTTTACCGGCAGGCGATTTATTAGATGTTAAAAACACTGTATTGAAAGAAGATATTTCGGCATATACTTTTTCGGAAGATTCTGTGAATACAAGCAATACTTATAAAAGTTTGCTCGGTAGCCTAAACGATCCGGTTTTTGGAAATACAACTGTAAATTTTGCGACTCAGTTTCGAATTCAGGCATTCCCCCGTTATGGTACAAACCCTGAGATTGACTCCACCTTTCTGTACCTTCATTACAAAACAGTTTACGGCGACACTGTAACCACGCAGAGGATAAAAATTTACGAATTAAAAGACCCGATTTATTACGACACAACCGATTCAACCGGAAAGACCTCGGAATATACTTATTATCATGATGTGGATCTAAAATCAAAGGCATCGTCAAAAATTATTGGCCAGCTTGATTTTACCCCTAAAATCGCGCTTGATTCAGCCACTTCCGACACCTTATTTCAAGTGTTGAAAATACCCATCGATGTTTCTGTAGCCGAGAAACTTATTCGAGCCGATTCGCTGGATCTTATTAGTAGCGATGCCTTTCTGGATTATTTCAAGGGTATTTTTATTGAAACTGAAAGAGTTAACAGCGGTACAGGCGCCATACTTACTCTTGAGGCAGCATACTCGGATGAATATGAATTTGACGGTTCGGCATTGGTGGTTTATTACAATAACGACGAAAACAAGGCGAAAGCGGATACGGTACCTGACCTTCCCCACTTAAATATGGCTTATTTCATAACACAATTCAGCGCTCGGGTAAACAGTTTTTCCCACGACTATTCATCTACGCAGTTCCATAGTAACTTAAACTCCGAAACAAATAAAGATTCCTTAATTTTCATTCAGGCGCTGGGCGGGCTTGAATCAAAAATTCATATTGACAACCTGTCGTCATGGAAAGATTCTGTTGTAATAATCGGTGGTGATACTATTCGATACGGAATAAATAAAGCAGAGTTAATTTTTCAGGTAGACACTGCAATAACAGATGTTAAAAAATTTCCGCCGCCGAAACAATTATTGTTTATATACGCCGATACCACGGGGCGGCAGTTTTTGCCCAGGGATTATTTCTTTAGCCCAACTTTTTATGGAGGAACCCTTGTATCCAGTGATTATACATACAGATTCAATATTACGCAGCATTTACAGCAAATAATTGCCGGTGAAATTGAAAACCGTGGTTTTTATCTTACTACAGCGAATAAAAACAGTCAAGCCAACAGGGTTGTGCTTAAAGGAAGTACCAGCAATAAAGGAGTACGTTTAGTTATTACTTATACAAAAATACTTCAGTAGCATCGGCTCAATCATGAAAAAGATCTGCTATATCATTTTGCAGCAAATTTTTTTCAATTATCCGGCGTTTTGCTAATAGTTTAAACTCCATTTCTTCAACTCAAAGTTGAATAACTGAGTAACTAATAACTCCTAACTATTTTCTCTTAACTCCTAATTCCCAACTTTCCTCGAAAGTATTTTCCTATATCGTTATAAAAATATGTGATTGAAATTGTTTGCATGCCTCCCTGCGTGCCCTTTACCTTTGCACCCTGAAATAATTAACAGCAAAAAATTATTTAAACAATAAATCAATTAACTATTAAATTTTTAAAACGATGGAAACAATGAATTTCAAAAGAACAAATTTCAAAAGAGCGCTTGCAGTAGCTGCAGGCATTATTTTATTAACAGGCTGTAATAAAGAGAGGTATCCCTCTTCAGGCGGCAATGGAAACAACGACGGCAAAAGCAAAGAAGTAAT
>Ga0082212_10007251_pt1 | contig 14699 bp, 12 predicted proteins | sample TergutNt197P3_FD_71548 | JGI IMG/M metagenome (GOLD analysis project Ga0082212, IMG submission 71548) | Neocapritermes taracua P3 segment gut microbial communities from Petit-Saut dam, French Guiana - Nt197 P3 | ecosystem: Host-associated > Arthropoda: Insects > Digestive system > Gut ... | reverse complement strand
AATGCACAATGACGTCGGCGCCGTATTCAAACGGTTTGCACAGGACCGGCGTCGCAAAGGTATTGTCCACAATGAACGGGACATTGTGCGCGTGGGCTATTTTTGCGAATCTTTCGATGTCGAGAACCGACAGGGCGGGGTTTGCCAGCGTCTCGCCGAACACGGCTTTCGTGTTTGGCTTGAACGCCGCGTGGACTTCGTCGTCATCCGCGTCGCAACTGACGAAAATACATTCGATGTCCAGCTTTTTCAGCGTATATGAGAAAAGGTTCACCGTCCCGCCGTACAACTGCGACGTGCAGACGAAGCTCTCGCCCGCTCCGCACAGGTTGAGTATCGACATCAGGGACGCCGCCTGTCCGGATGATGTGCACATCGCGCCGACGCCACCTTCGAGCGCGGCGAGCTTGTTCTCGACGGCCATCACCGTCGGGTTTGCAAAGCGCGAGTAGATGAGGCTCTTCGTGGGCTCGTCAAACACGGCGCCTATGTCTTCTGTCGAATCGTACACATATGTGGTGCTTTGGACTATCGGCACGACGCGCGGTTCGGAGTTTTTTGGCGTATAGCCGGCATGCAGGCATAATGTTTCGTCTTTCATCGGATAATCCCTTTCTATTACTCAAGCCCTGGGGTGGGATTTGTTATACACATCTTTCAATTGTTTTTTTACTATTCTGGCGTATACCTGCGTTGACGATATATCCGCGTGTCCCAGCATCTGCTGGAGGACTCTAAGATCGACGCCGTTTTCTATCAGGTGCGCCGCGAACGAGTTTCTTAGGATCTGCGGCGTGATGTCCGTTTTTATCTGCGCCGTTTCCGCATAGCTTTTCAGCAGCTTCCAAAACCCCTGGCGCGACATTCGTTTGCCCACGGTGTTCACGAACAGCGCGCTTTCGCCCTGCGCGGCCATCATGGGACGCGCCTCGGACAGATATTTGCCTATCGCCGTCGCCGCTATCGTGTACACCGGAATTGAACGCTCCTTGCTGCCGCGGCAGCTTACAAGGCCCGTGTCGAGGTTGACGTCGGTTTCGTCCAGCGCCAGCAGCTCGCTCACGCGCAGACCGGTTGCGTACAGTGTTTCGAGCATGGCTTTGTCCCGGCAGCCTTTTCTGTCCGAAATGTCCGGCTGCTCAAGCAGACGCTCGATCTCGTCCCCGCTAAGGATAAGCGGAAGATCCTTTCTCGCGACCGCGGCGGTGACCCCCGCGGCCGGGCTGTGGGTCACTGTTCCCTCGACGGCGAGGCGGCTGAAAAACGACTTCAGCGACGCGATGCTCCGCGATATGGTCGCGGGCGACTTTCCATTTTCCTCAAGCGTCCCGACGAAACTCCTTACGTCGTCCTCCGTCGCGTCCGCAAAGCCGTTTTTGCCTCCGGAGTCCAGGAAAACGGCGAACTTCGTTATGTCGCGGATATATGACGCAACGGTGTTCGCCGACGACAGCCGCACGTCCAGGAGGTATTTTCTATATTCTTCAATACAGGCTGTATCAAGCAATTTGGCACTTCCTTCGTGGCGGCGGGAGCGGGTTCGGCGAGCCACTGATCCCGATGTTCATTATCGTAGGGGAGTAGTTTAATACAGCGGAGCGCAAGAATCAACAACAAAATGGATGCAGTTTGAATTTATTTTTTTCAACATTTTTTGTCAATCCCGTTTGCCGCGCCGAGGTCACGGCCGGGCGTAATCAATTTGACATATGGCGCGTCGTCGCTTAAAATGTATCCGTATAACCAGGAACGACGACAATATCCGGAGTGCTTATGAAAAAAATCGTGGATTTCATCAAACGACACATACGTTACCTGCCGCCGCTTATCATTGCGGTCGTCATTCTTATCACGCTTGTTACATGCCTTAGCAGGGTAAAAGACGAAACCGGGGAACCGGAGGAGACCCCCGTCATCGAGGTGACCCCGTCCGAGGAACCGTCGCCCGAACCCGTGACCACGAAGCCCGACCCCGAGCCCGAACCGGAACCTGAGCCGGAACCCGAACCGGAGCCGCCCGCCCCGACAAACCCGCTGACAGGGCTCCCCGGCGCCGATGAAACAGAGAACAAAAGGCCGCTGGCAATCATGATAAACAACAGAAGGGACGCCCTGCCGCTCCTCGGCATCTCAAAGGCGGATATTCTGTACGAGGTTCTGGTGGAAGGCGGCATAACGCGCATGATGGCGCTGTTCATGGACGTATCGGACGTAGGCGTGATCGGAAGCGTCCGCAGCTCGCGCCATTACTATGTGGACCTCGCGGAGAGCTATGACGCGGTGTATATATTCGCCGGCGGCAGCGAGTTTGCCTATAGGGAGCTAAAAAACCGGAACATAACGCGCATCGACGGAGTGGCGGGACGCGCGGATATATTCTATAGGGACAGCGAGCGGCGCAAAACAATGAGCAGCGAACACACGCTAGTGACGTCCGGGGAGCTTATAGAAAAATGGGTTCCCACATATGATTTCCGCTTGGAGCATGAGGAAGGCTTCGAATACGCGTTGGACTTCGTGGAAAACGGAACGCCGCAGGACGGTTTGCCGGCGAAGGAGTTAAGCATAAAATACTCAAGCTCGAAATCATCCTCGTTCACATTTGACGACGACGAGGCTCTCTACGACTTCAGCCAGTTCGGCAACATCTGCAAGGACGGAAACGACGGCGCGGTCGTATCGTTCACAAACATCCTGATATTGAAAACCGCTATATCGCCGATACGCGGGGACGCTTACGGCAGGATCGACGTCGTGACGACGGGCGGCGGCGACGGCATTTTCATCTGCGGCGGCAAGTATATCCCCATAATGTGGTCAAGGGAAGACAACGCGGCGCGGTTCGTCTACACGCTCGAAGACGGCTCCCCCCTCTCCCTGGGCTGCGGGAAAACGTACATAGGTATAGTGTCCAACGACACGGTTGTGGATATTGGGTAAATTATTTCTTGAAAAAACCTCACAAGGTATTATATAATCCGCCGTATCACAGACTTGATTTAAGGAGCAATGCAAATGTCATATGTCGACGTCGTACTCAGCGATTTAAAACAACGCAACGCGGATCAACCGGAATTCATTCAGGCGGCGACGGAGGTCTTGACGTCGCTGCGCCCGGTCATCGAGGCGAATCCGGACTATGAAAAAGCGGCCCTACTGGAGCGGCTTGTGGAACCCGACCGCATCATCGTCTTTAGGGTGCCGTGGGTGGACGACGCCGGGAAAGTCCGCGTAAACCGCGGCTACAGGGTTCAGTTCAACAGCGCAATCGGCCCGTACAAGGGCGGTCTGCGCTTCCATCCGTCCGTTAACCTCGGGATAATCAAATTCCTCGGTTTCGAACAGATATTCAAAAACTCGCTCACGAGCCTGCCGATCGGCGGCGGAAAAGGCGGTTCCGACTTCGACCCCAAGGGCAAGTCCGACAACGAGGTCATGTCGTTCTGCCAGAGCTTCATGAACGAGCTGTACCGCCACATCAGCGCGGATTGCGACGTGCCGGCCGGAGATATAGGCGTCGGCGCGCGCGAGGTCGGTTATATGTTCGGGCAGTACAAACGCCTCGTAAACAGGTACGAGGGGGTCTTCACTGGCAAAGGGCTGACATACGGCGGGTCGCTGGCACGCACGGAAGCGACGGGATACGGTCTGGTCTACTTCGCCGAGGAAGTGCTGAAAACAAAGAACGACAGCTTCCACGGGAAAACAGTCGCGATATCGGGCTCGGGAAACGTGGCGATATTCGCCTGCGAGAAAGCGGCGAGATTCGGCGCAAAAGTGGTGGCAATGAGCGACTCCGGAGGCTGGATTCATGACAAAAACGGGATAAGGCTTGATATCATCAAGGATATAAAGCTGACAAAACGGGCCCGCATATCCGAATACGCAAAATCGGTCCCCGAGGCGGAATACCATGAGGGCCGCGGCGTCTGGTCGGTCAAGTGCGACATCGCGCTTCCCTGCGCCACGCAGAACGAGCTGCTGCTTGACGACGCAAAAGCGCTTGTGACGAACGGCGTCATCGCGGTCTGCGAAGGCGCGAACATGCCCACGACGCTGGACGCGACGGAGTACCTGATAGAAAAGGGCGTGGCTTTCGGCCCCGGCAAAGCCGCAAACGCCGGCGGCGTAGCCACATCGGCGCTGGAGATGAGCCAGAACTCAATGCGCCTTTCATGGAGCTTTGAGGAAGTCGACGCAAGGCTTCACGAGATAATGACTAACATCCACAAAAATGCGTACGAGGCGGCCGCGAAATACGGACACGAAGGCAATTACGTCGTCGGCGCGAACATAGCGGGCTTCACAAAGGTCGCCGGCGCCATGATGGCGCAGGGCGTGGTCTAAAACGCCGGAAACAGGAGAAAACGATGAGAAAAAAACTTCTGAATACCATAATGATCATTATGATCATTATGACCGTCATGCTTGTCATGGCGCCCGCCGCCCTTGCGTCGGGTCACGACTACGCAAGCCTAGCGCCAAGGGGCGGCAATTTCGTCATAGACGAGACGGGAACGCTGACGGAGTCGGAAATAGAGGCCCTGAACGCAAAAGCGGCCGCGCTGATGGAAAACCGCGAATGCGCCGTATACGTCTGGATTGTCGAGCTTGTCCCGGAAGCGGACGCGCGGACGATCGACACATTGGAGCGTTACGTCGACAGGTTCTACGAGAGCAACGACCTTGGGTATGGCGACGGCAGGAACGGTATGGTCCTGCTGCTGGAAATAGGTGACGTCCCCGGCGAAAGGGATTACCTGCTCAACACGCACGGCGCCTGCACGTCCGTATTCAATAACAGCGCAAGGGAACAATTATTGGATGATGGAATTGTCCCGTACTTCAGGAGCGCTTTCAATAACGGAAACTTCTATAAAGTCGCGGACGTCTTTTTAAACCTGACGGAATACCGGTTTGCCGAATCCTACAGAAACAAACTTATTCTCAAGCTCGCAGTCAGCATACTTATACCGATAATAGTGGCGCTGATCGTTTGCTCGGTCTGGAAAAGCCAGATGAAGACGGCGAAACTGGCCCGCGAAGCGGACAACTACGTGCCCGAGGGCGGCTTCAACCTGACGGGCCAGACGGACAGGTTCCTTTACCGCACGACCACGCGGGTAAAAATAGAACGAAGCTCGTCCGGCGGCGGCGGCGGCTCAAGTTCGTCAAGCAGCGGCAGGTCAAGCGGCGGAAAAGTTTGATTTTGCTTTTGCGCTGTGATATCATCTCCCTAATATTTCTAAAGAGTGATTGGAGCGGCTATGGCGGAAAAACTGAAAGGCGCGTGCGTGTTCGCCCAGTCGGGCGGCCCGACGGCGGTCATCAACGCAAGCGCATACGGAGTGATAAGGACCGCGCTTGACGCCCCGGAGATCACGAACGTCTACGGCGCCGCCCACGGTATCACCGGCATACTCAAGGACACGCTGTTCGACATGGGAAAAGAGGAAGCGGGCGAGCTCGCCCTCCTGATGAACACCCCGTCGTCCGCGCTAGGCTCCTGCAGATACAAAATAAAAGGCGAAAGCGACCTGAACCGGATACTGGAGTTGTTCAAAAAACACGACGTCCGGTATTTTTTCTACAATGGCGGCAACGACTCCATGGATACCTGCCAGAAAATAAACGACTTTCTGGAAAAGAACGGCTACGAATGCAGGGCTATCGGCGTACCGAAGACAATAGACAACGATCTGGTGGGCACGGACCACTGCCCGGGCTACGGAAGCGCCGCAAAGTATATAGCGACGACGGTAGCGGAAGTCTATAGGGACGCGACAGTGTACGATACCGGAATGGTGACGGTCATAGAGATCATGGGCCGCCATGCGGGCTGGCTGACGGGCGCGTCGGCGCTCGCGGAGATTTCCGGTTCGCCCCCCGACCTGATATATCTGCCGGAAATGCCGTTCGATACGGAGATATTCATGCAAAACGTTGAAAGGATATATAAGGAAAAAAACAACTGTCTGGTAGCGGTTTCTGAAGGCATCCGCGGCGAGGACGGTATTTTTGTGTCAGAAGCGAACATATCAAAGACGGACGGATTCGGGCACGCGCAACTGGGCGGGCTTGCGACAAAGCTGGCCGCCCTGATAAAGATGATGATGGGCGTTAAGGTCCGCGGGATAGAGCTTAGCCTTCTGCAGCGATGCGGCGCGCACCTCGCCTCCCAGACGGATATAGACGAAGCGTTCCTGGCGGGCAAGTCCGCCGTCGAATACGCGCTGTCGGGCGGAACCGGCAAGATGGTCGCCTTCGAGCGTGGGGAAGCGGGCGGCAAGTACAGATGCGGGATCATCTACCAACCTCTGTCAATGATAGCAAACGCCGAAAAAAAGGTGCCACGCGAGTGGATCACGGAGGACGGCGCAAACGTGACCCGCGACTTCATAGATTATGCGTTGCCGCTGATACAGGGCGAGAACGGGCGCATAGTGGAGAACGGACTGCCCCGCTTTGCGAGGCTGAAAAAAATAACGGTCTAATGATATTATCGGAAGGAGTGATTCGGTGCATATCACATCAATGGATCAGGCGTTTTCCCTGAAAGGCAAAAACGCGATAGTGACGGGGGGCAACCGCGGTATCGGGCTCGGCATCACAAAGGCGCTGGCGCATCATGGCGCGAATATCGCGATCCTCTGCAGGAACGAGGAAAGCGCAAGAGGCGTAATTGCGGATCTGAGCGGCAAGTATGACGGAAATTACACATTCTTCAGGTGTGACATTTCGGATTACGAGGAATGCAAAACGGCCGTGAGCGGGGCGATCAAGGAATACGGCGCCATCAACATTCTGGTCAACAACGCCGGCGCGGGCTTCGGCGGGGATCTGCTGGACATGGACGACGAGCTCAGCCAGTGGTTCGGCGCTTTCGACGTGGACCTGCACGGAGCGGTCCGCATGAGTTATCTTGTTGGCAGGCACATGAGGGAAGCGGGCAACGGGGGTAGGGTCATAAACATAACCTCGAACGCCGGCGCCATAGTGAACAAACCGATGCCGCTGACCCCGTATAGCTGCGCGAAAGCCGCGCTGAACCACCTGACGAAATGCCTCGGCAACGACTGGGGAAAATATGGCATCCGGGTAAACGCCATCGCCCCGGGTTATACGTTCTCGGATATGTCGATACATATGCCGGACGACATGAAGCAGATGCTGATAGACAAAATACCGGTCGGCCGCTTCGGCGAAGCTGTGGAGATAGGCGCCCTGGCCGTATATCTCGCAAGCGACGCGTCGGACATAATGACAGGGGTGGTCCTGACGGCGGACGGCGGCTATTCGCTTGGTATGTAAGGCAGGGCCGTATTTGCGCATCGCCTCAAATCAAAGGCCGATCCAAGGCAGACAAAGACATAAAGTATTAAGGAGATGAGCTTATGTTTAATCCGCTTAACCCGCCCTTCATCACGCTTCCCGTTACGCCGGAGGACGCAAAAATGCTCTCCAAGCACGAAGGCTACAATACTCATGTCACCTCCGACGACCAAACGCTTGTCAGCTTTCAGGAGGGGTGGACGCTCCCGCTGACGGCGCAGGAGAAAAGGCAAATCACCGCGGAACCGTTGCTGCTGCTCCGAAACTCCGGAAAAATCACGTCAGAGGGAAGCTCGTTCGCAAGGGGTTTCGCGCACCAATTCTGCAAAGTGCACGGGGACGCCCTATCGGACGATTACATAAAAGAAGTGTTCCCCGACAGGAAACACGACAAATGGATGCTGATCCCGGATAGCGCGGCGGTTGTCTGGCTGCAGTATTCATACAAGACGGAATATTTGGGCGAGTCCGGGCATGATTCGGAAACATACTACTACGGAAAGCTTCTGATCAGCACGCTCACCGTCCAGCGCGACTCCGTGCCGCGGCTCGACAAAAGCGCCGACAATCTGGGTCTGCGCGCCATCCAGTATCGGGTCGAGGAAAAGGTGCTGCTTTCACGCGAGTGGAGCACGAACGAGGAAAAACCGCAGGAATACCTTTTAAACATCCTGTCGGCCAATGACCTTGACCAATACAAGTCCGCCCTCGAAACGGCGATCAAGGTTGCGACCTCGCATTAGGAATGCTCTTTTTTCCACGCCTCTATCTGCTCCATGCGCTCCTTGACGCGCGCCTCCCTGCCCTGCGTTCCTGGCTCGTAGTATCTGCGTCCCGCGAGCGATTCGGGCAGGCATGACATGGCGGAAAGCTTGTCCTCCGTGTCATGGGCGTATATGTAGCCATCGCCATACCCAAGGTCTTTCATCAGCTTCGTCGGCGCGTTCCGTATCTGCAGCGGCACAGGCTCCGATAGCATAGTCCGCGCATCCTCCGCCGCCTGCCCGTAAGCGACGTAAAGCGCGTTCGATTTGGGCGCGAGGGACATATACACGACCGCGTGCGTGAGATGGACGCTGCATTCAGGCATTCCGATAAAGTGGCAGGACTGGTATGCCGCGACGGCGACGGAAAGCGCGTTGCTGTCCGCCATCCCGACGTCCTCGCAGGCAAACCTCACCACCCTGCGGGCGACGTACAAAGGATCCTCCCCCGCTTCGAGCATACGCGCGAGCCAGTAGACGGCCGCGTTTGCGTCGCTGTTTCTCATGGACTTATGCAGCGCCGAAATAATATTGTAATGCTCCTCTCCGCCTTTGTCGTAGAGGAGCGATTTTTTGCTTATGCACTGCTCCACGATTTCCCTTGTCACTGTCGTCCCCTCCGCGTCGGTTTCGCCGTTGAGGATGACCATTTCCAGAGTGCCGAGGGCGATCCTCGCGTCGCCGTTCGCGAACCCGGCGATGGTGTTCAGCATATCGTCCGCTATGTTGACCGTCTGCCCTCCGAATCCAAGGGGGCTATCCAGCGACTGCGAAAGGAGCCGCAGGAGGTCGTCCTGCGTCAGAGGCTGGAGCACAAAGACGCGGCAGCGCGATAGGAGCGCGGAATTTATCTCAAAAGACGGGTTTTCCGTCGTCGCGCCTATAAGTATTATGCTCCCTTTTTCGACGAACGGCAGGAACGCGTCCTGCTGGGCTTTGTTGAACCTGTGGATTTCGTCGACGAACAGTATTGTTTTGTCGCCCATCAGGCTCATGCGTTCCGCCCGGTTCATGACTTCCCTGATTTCCTTTATCCCGCTCGTCACGGCGCTGAAGTTGACAAATTCCGCTTTCGTCTTTCCGGCAATTATACGCGCAAGCGTGGTTTTCCCGACTCCCGGAGGCCCCCAGAATATCATGGAGGAGACCATGTCTTTCTCGATCATCTGCCTGAGCACCTTGCCCTCGCCCAGCAGATGCCCCTGGCCGACGAACTCGGTCAGGTCGCGCGGCCTAAGCCTGCTTGCAAGCGGCCCCCTGGCGTCAGGCGAGTCAAATATCGAGCGCTGCAATTGATATGAGTCCATAGCCCCGCCTTTCTTTAGCTCCGCCTCGAATAAGTCGCTTAATCGCCAAAAAGAGGTCAAAGCACGTAATGTGCTTCAACCTCTTTTCCGCGTAAATCAGAATTTGATTGTTTTCGGTTCGCCGCCGAATGATTCTATTGTCGCCGTTGCATCCTTCAGATAGAGGACGTTTGTGTTGTCGTCATCCGCCGAGTATCTGTCCTTCAGCATCGGGTAGGCGTCCAGCATACTCTGTTTTGCTTCTATCCTGTCGTCCGTTATAGCCTTCGCCGCTATGCGGATCCAGGAGCCTTCGACCATCGCGCAAATCTCGACATTCGGGTTTTTCGCCATCTGCTGCGCGCAGGGCTTTGACTTGCCTGTCTGAATATAAAGCTTGCCGTCAAAAATGTGTGCCGTTCCGAACGGGCGGACGCGCGGCTGGTCCCCGTCGGCCGTCGCCAGATAGTATGTTCCTGCCTTCTTCAAAAAATCGAGAACTTCCTGCATTGCTATACCTCCATGAAAATTGTTGATTATTAGGCTGTTACCGCCAATTGCGAAGATTGTATCATAAAGCGCCGGCAAAGGGCAAATTTTTTTTGCGTTCCCGGCCATTCACTTTTTTTGCAAAAATACCGGTATGGTATTATAATGTATTGAATTGTTTGACGGGAGGCGTTGACATAAAACATTTGATTGTGGTCAATCCCAAGGCGTTCATCAAGAAGTCGGAAATGCTCGAGGTGATTGATGAGATACGGGTCTACTTCGAGCGGGGGCAAAAAGCGGAGTTTATGGTCCACGTTTCGCGCTATCCCCGGGACGCCGTCAATGTAATAAGGAAACTGATAACCAACACCAAAGACACCGTGCGCGTCTACTCCGTCGGAGGGGACGGTATACTGTTCGACTGCCTCAACGGAGTCGCCCGGCTGCCCAACGCGGAGCTGGCCGTCATGCCATACGGGACTTCCAACGATTTTGTCCGCTCTTTCGGCGAGAACAACCAGGCGCTGTTCAGGGATATATCAAAGCAGGCGACCGCCGGCGTCATTCCGACCGACGTGATACACTGCGGGAATAGATTCGCGCTGAACTTCTGCACAGTCGGCATCGAATCGGGCGCCATTCTGAAATACTACGACATTCGCAAAAAATATGAATGGATGGGAAAGCGGTTCGGTGGTCTCGTATATCTGCTGGGCGGAATTTTGGCTGCCATGGACAAAAAACTCGTCAATCAGGAGTACGAGCTGGTCATAGACGGCGAAACCTATAACGGGCGGTACGCGACGATCTGCATCGCAAACAACTGCTGCTACGGTGGGAATAAATACGCCGCTCCCGACGCCGACCCGACGGACGGCCTGCTTGACGTCATGCTCGTGAAAAGCGCCAACCTCCTGTCCCTGATGCTGATGATTCAGAGGTACACAAAGGGTAAATACTACAAGTACCCGGATTCCATCAAGCATTTGCGCGCAAAGGAAATAACGGTTCGATCGCCAAATCCGCTGTATCTCGATCTGGACGGCGAAGCATACTACGATACGCAGATCAACGCATCCGTCATTGCCTCGGCCATAAACATCGTAGCCGTGGACGGCCTTGAATATCAAAGGAGATCGGTAAAATGATGGAGAGAAGGGACAAGGAGGAAAGGCGGCACGCAAGGACCGCCAACATTTGCGTAACGATCGCATACATGACCTTTATGCTCGTGCGGTATTATGAGATGCTGGCCGAGGGCAAACCGGAACTGATCCCCACCCACCTCATTATCGGCGCGATTTTCGCGCTGCTCATCATCGTGGTCTTTATATGGATAAGAAATACGATGGTCCAATCCCTCCTTCTGCCGGCTCTGCTGGCGACGGGCCTGACATTGTCGGCCCTGTTTGTCGGCGGCACGCCGATCCTGTTTATGGCCTTCTATGGTGTTTGCGGCCTGAGCGGGCTTTACTTCAACGGCAAAAGCTTCGTTCGGCTGGTCATATACATAAACATCCTGCTTTTCATTTCGATCGTGATTCTCCGGCGTCCAATATCAGGCGAAACGGTGGCGATGTATAATGTGGCCTTTCAGTGGATACTGCTGCAGTGCTGCGCGCTGTTCACCTACCTTACCATCCGATATTCCACAAACAGGCACAACAAGTCGCTTATCGCGCGCGAATCCTTTGACACGATGCTGGAGACCACCCCGAATATCGTGGCGCTTGTGGACGAGCTCAACTGCATAACCTTTCTCAGCCGGCCGCTTGCGGAGCTTTCGCATCTGGAAAGGTCCGACCTTGCGGCGGGACGCCCGTTGATCGATCTTTTCAACGACACCCATATAATAAACATGATAACGGACGTGCTGGACTCCTCCGGCGACTATTTGGACACAGTCGAGGTCGTCAGGAACGATGAGATATTTTTCTATAAAATCATTTCAAAAAAAATGCAGGGCAGCGCCAATGGCAGGTTCATTGACATCACGGATGTCACGCCGATTATGACGGCCCGGTACGAAGCGGAGAACGCGACGAAAGCCAAGAGCGAATTTCTGGCCACAATGTCGCACGAGATACGCACCCCGCTCAACGCGATCATCGGCATAACGCAAATCGAGCTTCAGCAGAACGGGCTTCCTGCGGGATACGCGACGGCGCTTGATAAAATCTATACGTCAAGCAACAATCTTCTTGGCATCATTAACGACATCCTCGATATGTCGAAAATCGAAACCGGGAAGCTTGAACTGAACCCCAACGAGTACGACCTCCCAAGCCTTATCAACGATACCGTGCAGTTGAACATAGTGCGCATCGGGTCCAAGCCGATCCGGTTCAGGCTTGACCTGGACGAAACGCTGCCGTCGCGGATGTACGGGGACGAGCTGCGGCTGAAGCAGATACTGAACAATCTTCTGTCCAACGCCATAAAATACACGGAAAAAGGTCATGTGAGCCTGTCCGTCAGCCATGCGGTCACGGATGATTGGATAACGCTGCGGTTCGCCGTCGGCGATACCGGACAGGGCATCAAACCCAAGGACTGCGAACAACTGTTTACCGAATTTTCGCGTTTCAACGCAGTCACCAACCGCACCACCGAGGGAACGGGTCTGGGGCTGAGCATCACGAAGCGGCTTTTGGAAATGATGGACGGCTCGATAACCGTTGAAAGCGAATACGGCTCGGGCAGCGTCTTCACCGCGGAAATCAGGCAAAAAGCGGTGGACTGCCCCCCCGTCGGCGCCGAGCTTGCGAAAAAACTGCGAAACTTCACATTCAACGGTGACCGGAAGGACGTCAAGCTGAAAATCACGCGCGATCCAATGCCGTACGGAAACGTCCTCGTCGTTGACGACGTGGATACGAACCTTTTTGTGGCGGAGGGACTGATGTCGTTTTACGGCCTTGACGTCGAAACGGCGGACAGCGGATTCGCGACGATCGACAAGGTCACGTCCGGTCATTTCTACGACATCATTTTCATGGACCACATGATGCCAGGTATGGACGGCATCGAAACCACGCAAAAACTGCGGGCAATGGGCTACAACGGCGCGATAGTCGCGCTGACGGCCAACGCCATCGTCGGCAACGAAGAAGTGTTCGCGCAAAACGGCTTTGACGGCTTTATCTCAAAACCCATCGACGCGCAGCAGCTAAACCTCGTTTTGAACAGGTTCGTCCGCGACCGGCATCCGAATGACGCAAAAATGTACGCCCCAATGACGGCGACCTTGTCGGAGACGGTGACGAACCCCAAGCTGCTCAGGATATTCCGGGGCGACGCCGAAAAAGCCGTCGCCACATTGCGCGAAACGGAAAGGAACGGGGATCTGAAGTTGTTTACCACCACCGCACACGCGATGAAATCCGCGCTGGCAAACGTCGGCGAGAAAGAAGCGGCGGAAGCGGCGTCCGCACTCGAGGAAGCCGGCGAAAACAACGACAGCAAGTTCATCACGGCAAACTGCAAGAGCTTCATCAAGACGCTGGAAAGCCTGATCGAAAGACTGCGCCCCGACACACCGGACGTTATGGACGATGATGATGACCTCGCCGAAGATACGGCGTTCCTGGAGGAACAACTGCGTATCGTCGGTGAGGCCTGCAAGGAATACGACGATGCGGGCGCTTACGCCGCGCTCGACCGGCTGAACGGGAAAGCCTGGAGTGCAAAAACAACGGCGGCGCTTGAGGAAATACGCGATACGCTATACCTGCACAGCGACTTCGACGGAGCCGCGGAGATGGCCGACAAGTTTTTGCGGTAGGGCGTGTAGTACTGAAAATAAGGGCTCCGGAGCCCCAGGCGCACTATATACCCTAAAGTAAAAACCCGCCGTCTGCGCCAATCACCTGGCCGGTAATGAACGACGCCGCGTCCGATGCGAGAAACCGCACAAGATTCGCGACGTCCTCCGGTCTTCCCAGCCTGCCAAGCGGCGTATCGGCGCGCAGCGCTTCCTTGTCGCCGTCCGACAGCCCGCTCAGCATATCCGTGTCGATAACTCCCGGCGCGACGCAGTTGACCGGTATCCCCGACGGGGCGAGTTCTTTTGCCAAAGACTTCGTCAGACCTATCACCGCGGCCTTGGACGCCGCGTAGACGGCTTCACATGACGCGCCCGCAATGCCCCAAATGGACGAAACAGTTATGATCCGCCCGCTTTTGGCGCGGATCATTCCCTTTGCGGCCGCGCGGCAGCAGTTTATCACCCCGCCGACATTGACGTCGAAAACACGTTTCCACCGCTCGTCCGTGACGTCCGTGAAAAGCCCGTAAAGCGCGACCCCGGCGCAGCAGACGAGCACATCCACGGTCCCCGCTTCATCGAACAGGCGATCAACGGCGGCGCTGTCCGAGACGTCCGCCCGAACAGCCCTGCCGCCCGCCTGCGATGCGACCCGCTCCGCCGCGTCCTTGTTGTCTATGTATCCAACAATAACGTCGAAGCCGTCTTTCGCAAGCCCGATGGCGCAGGCCGCACCAATGCCCCGCGACCCGCCGCTCACAAATGCGCTTTTACCCATAACACTCCATCCGCCCATCCCGCAACAAATGCCAACCGCGGAACAGACCGTCCCCTCAAAAATCACTCCCCCCATTATATCCGCTTTGCGTAAAATCTCAATAAACTATATCTCAAATTTTAAATAGACACTAGCATCTGAGGATGGTATTATTTCCCCATCAAGTAGAAACGAGGTGGGCTAAATACCCAATAAACCATATACTATTTCGGATATACAAAATTTAGTACTCGTCCCATCAGCGTCCAACAGAAAACGGGTTTAGAAAAAAAAGGACAGCA
>Ga0082212_10007250_pt1 | contig 14700 bp, 13 predicted proteins | sample TergutNt197P3_FD_71548 | JGI IMG/M metagenome (GOLD analysis project Ga0082212, IMG submission 71548) | Neocapritermes taracua P3 segment gut microbial communities from Petit-Saut dam, French Guiana - Nt197 P3 | ecosystem: Host-associated > Arthropoda: Insects > Digestive system > Gut ... | reverse complement strand
TTCCCGCCCGTGTTGTCCGAGTGTTGGCAAAGTGAGTGGACGCGATGCGCTATATGGTGCTTGATGTGGAAACCCGGCGCAGCGCCAAGGAAGTTGGCGGCTGGCACAGGGCCGGGGATATGGGCGTCAGCGTCGCGGTGTTGTATGACGCAGGATCGGACGCCTTTCTGCCCTTTGAGCAGGATGCGCTGCCGGAGCTGTTTGACGTGCTGGCGCAGGCGGATCTGGTGGTGGGCTTCAACATTCTCGGCTTCGACTATGCCGTGCTGCAACCCTTTGCGGCTGTCAGGCTGCACGATTTGCCCACCCTGGACCTGCTCACGCAGGTGCACAAGGGCTTGGGGCGCAGGATAAAGCTGGACAATCTGGCGCAGGCCACGCTGAATGCGGGGAAAAGCGCCGACGGGATGGCGGCCCTGCGCTGGTGGAAGGAGGGGCGGCTCGACCTGATCGCGGAATATTGCAGGATGGATGTGGATATAACCCGCCGTCTCTACCTGCATGGCTGTGAGCATGGACATGTGTTCTGCTCGGATGCGCGGGGCGGGCGGGTGCTGGTGCCCGCGTCGTGGGAAATTGGGAGAACAGCTTGAATTTCTTCGGTCCCTGCGATATCTAAAAAATATCTATACTGCGTCCGGCGCAATAGTGCCGCCATAAGGGCCTTGCGTATGGCATTTATCGCGGATTTGCACATCCACTCCCGCTTTTCGCGGGCCACCAGCAAGCACTTGCATGCTCCCCTGCTGGCCGCCTGGGCTGCCGTCAAGGGGGTCGCCGTACTGGGCACGGGAGATTTTACCCATCCCGTCTGGCGGGCCGAACTGCGGGAGGCGCTTGCCCTGGACGAGGACTCCGGCCTCTACCGCTTGAAGGAACCCGCGCCGGTCGCGCGGCTCTTGCCGCGCTTCGCCTCGTTTGCGGAAGGCCTGCCCCAGCCGCTTTTTATGCTCCAGGCGGAAATCAGCAGCATCTATAAACGCGGCGGGCAGGTGCGCAAGGTGCACAACCTGGTCTATATGCCGGATTTCGACGCCGCGGATCGTTTGTGCAAACGCCTTGAGCAGATAGGCAATCTCTCGTCCGACGGGCGGCCCATCCTGGGACTGGACAGCCGGCATCTTTTGGAAATGGTTCTGGAAGCGGACAGCCGGGCCGCGCTGATTCCCGCCCATATCTGGACGCCCTGGTTCTCGATCTTCGGCTCCAAATCCGGCTTTGACCGCATAGAGGACTGCTTCGGCGATCTGACGGGAGAAATCTTCGCGCTTGAAACCGGGCTGTCCTCCGATCCGGCCATGAACCGCTTGTGGAGCGCCCTGGACCGCTTCCGCATGGTCTCCAATTCAGACGCCCATTCCGGGGAAAACCTGGGCAGGGAGACCACGCGCTTTACCGGCACGCCTTCCTATGACGGGATCTTCCGTTCCCTGCGCGGGCGTCCGGCCTCCTGTGAGTTCGCGGGCACCCTTGAATTCTACCCCGAGGAGGGCAAGTACCACCTGGACGGGCACAGGGCCTGCAAGGTCGTGCTTGAACCCCGCCAGAGCCTGGAATTGCGGAATCTTTGCCCGGCCTGCGGCAAGCCCCTGACCGTGGGTGTGCTGCACCGCCTGCTTGCCCTGGCGGATCGGGACGAGCCCGCGAGCCTTGATGAGCCCGGCTTCGCCTCGCTTATTCCCCTGTCGGAGATTTTGGGCGAGTTGCTCGGCGTGGGACCCGCGAGCCGCAAGGTGGGCGAGCGTTATGCCGCGCTGCTGGAACGCTTCGGGCCGGAATTGCACATCCTGCATGCAACGCCGCTTGCGGATCTGCGCCGCCACTGGGACCTGTTCGGCGAAGCCATAGAGCGCATGCGCAACGGCAGGGTGATCAAGCAGGGCGGCTATGACGGTGAATACGGCGTGGTGCGCGTTTTCGACGCCGTCGAACGCCGGGCCTTCGTGGACAGCGGCATGCGCCGCGCCGTGCTGCTGGATCCGCCGGCCAGGGCCGCCCCCTCTCGAAGTCCCCGCGTTGCCCGCGCTTCCGGGCAGAAAGTCCTCGGGTCTGTGGACGGCGCGGCCCCGCAAGGCGGGCATACGGAACGGGATGACGGGAATACGCCCCCACTGCCGCAATTTTCTCCGGAACAGCGCGCAGCGCTTGAGGCCGGACCGCAACCCGTCCTGGTGTTGGCCGGACCGGGGGCGGGCAAAACGCGGGTGCTGGTAGGGCGCCTTGCGCACTTGTTGCGCCAGGGCGCGCGCGCCTCGCAGCTTGTGGCTCTGACCTTCACGCGGCGCGCGGCAAGCGAACTGGAGGAACGCCTGCGGCACACGCTCGGCTCTGATGCCCGCATGCCCACGGCCGATACCCTGCACGCCCTGGCTTACGGCATGTGGCACAAGTTGAGCACGCAGCCGCCCATGCTGCTTTCCGAAGACGCCGCCCTGCGCCTGTTTCGGGTCGTGAATCCCGAGACGCCCGCGCGCCGCATCCGCAAGGACTGGGAACGCATTTCTCTGGCGCGGGAACGCTTGCAGCCCTGCCCGGAAGATTTGCTGCCCGCGCGCGGGCGTTATGACGACGCCAAGGCGGAATCGGGCCTTGCGGATTATACCGACCTGCTGGAGTTCTGGCTGGCGCGGCTGGAAGAGGGCGCGCCGCGGCCCTGGCGGCAGGTGCTGGTTGACGAAGTGCAGGATCTTTCCCCCTTGCAGTGGGCGCTCATCCGCGCCCTGCTCCCTGAGGATGGACAAGGTTTCTTTGGCATCGGAGATCCGGACCAGGCGATTTACGCCTTTCGCGGCGCTCAGCCCGAGTTGCTTGCGGTTTTGCGAAGCGTCTGGCCGGGTATGCAGCTTTGCCGCCTTGAGCAAAGTTATCGCGCCGTGCCGGACCTGCTTGCGGTCGCCAACGCGATTATGGATCACCAAGCTGAATGCGGCGCCCTGCGCGCAATGCGGCAGGGCCCGGCGCTGCTGCGCCTGTTTTCCGCGCCGAGCGACAAGGCCGAAGCCCGCTGGATCGCGGAACTCGTGCGCGCGTTGTTGGGCAGCGGATCGCACAGCTTAAGCGATCAGGGGCATGGCGTGGACGCGGGGCATCTGAAAAACGCCTGCAGCCCCGGCGACATCGCCATCCTGGTGCGCATGAAGGCGCTCATCCCTGTGTACAAAAACGCCCTGACGCAGTTCCACATCCAGTGCTCCGTGCCGGAACAGGAAGCGTTCTGGCATGAGCCGCGCGTGGCCCTGCTGTTGGCCGGGGCCGAACGTTTTCTCGGCCTGGGGGATACGCGCGCCTTACAGGAGGAAGAAGCGCACGGCTTTGACGTTCCCCCGGAACTCTGGCCGCACGGCCCGGCTGCCGTGGCTGCCGCCCTTGAGGGGCAAGCGCCCTTTGATCCCCTGTTTCGCGCTTCGCCCGCCCTGGCCGCGCTGGAAAAGCTGTGGGGCGCGACCAAGGACTGGAAGGAGCTGTTTACGCAACTGCACTTCATGCAGGATGTGGAGCAGGTGCGCGAACGTGCGGAGCAGGTACGGATTTTGACCCTGCATGCGGCAAAAGGGCTTGAATTCAAGGCTGTGTTTTTGCCGGCGCTGGAGCAGGGGGTCCTGCCCTTTGCGCGCAACGCCGGGGAGGAAGAGGAGCCGGGCCGGGATGCCGAGGCGGCCGCACTAGAAGAGTTGCGGTTGTTTTATGTGGGCGCAAGCCGCGCGAGCGAGGCGCTTTTTCTCAGCCACGCTGGGCAACGGCGCTTGTACGGGCAGAATGTCAAGCTTGAGCCCTCCCCCTTTCTTGAGGCTGTGCGGCAATATTGCGCAAGCTCGGTCCTGGTGGTCCGCAGCCGCGCCACCGGGAAGCAGTTGCCCTTGTTTTGAAGCCCGTGTGACATTGCGTACAAGTCATCACAGGAGAAGAGCGCATGTGGTATTTCGGTGTAGCTGAGTTCAGGTGATGGCAAGGCTGACAGACAAGGAATTTGCCATGCTTTCTGAGCTGGGCGCTTTGAAGGCCTTTTGTCCGAAATGCATGCACACGGAGTTCACGCGGAAACTTTCCGTCTGGGGCAACCTGTTGGAAATATTGTCTCTCTTCTTGCCGCTGCCTTTGCCGCGTGTCAGCTGGGTTTGCAAGAGTTGCGGGCACCGATTGAAACAAGAACATTCTGCGTAATGCCGCTACGGGGGGGCGATGTAATGCGTATGGGCGGCTGCGGCCTATATCCAGACGTGCCCGCATTGTTTGCAGGTTTTGCGGTCACGCGGCAGGGGCGGGCAGTCGGCGACGACAAGCAAGGCCAAAATTCCGTGCAGCCAGTCCCGCCATCTCCGCGTGGACCGTCGCGTGTGCCGCGTACTTCCGCATTGCGGGCAACACGGTTCCGCAAAGGCATCCGGCGCATGCGCCTCGTCAAAAGGCCTGCCTGTCAGCACTTCCATCGCCGTCGGCACATCGTGCCGCATCACGCGCAGTTCCACGCCACCCGCAGCCACGGCGTACACATGTCTGACGCGCATAAGGTGTTCGTTGGCGAAAAAGCACGAGATGCCGGAACCTGCAAGCCTGGCGCGGGCAAGATAGGCCTCCTGCAAACCGAGGCCTGATGCGATGGTGACAAGTTCCGACATGGCATAGGAAATGTTGCGCAAAACGCAGGGGCTGTCAAGACGCAGATGCTCCTGATAAAAAGTAATATTTAATTGACAGCATTCCTTTTTAGCTATAATATTTCTGCATGCACCAACCAGACGAACGCGAAACACCCTGGCAGGTGGATTTTGGCGGCAAAGCCGAAAAGCAGGTGAATAAGCTCCCGCCTGATATGCGCGATCGTCTTTTTTACCTGAAATATCGCATGGAACACGAAGGGCCGGAGCAGACAGGGTGGCGCAATTACGGCAAGATCGTCAATGCGGATGACGTGCATCATGCCCACTTGAACAATAACCGCCCACGCTACGTCGCAGTATGGAAGGTGATAAGCAGGGAAAAGCAGAACATCGAAATTCGATTTGTTGGTCCGCACGGCAGCGTGGATTACAGCCGATTCAAATAGGAGAATGTCTATGAATGCGGAGATCAGGATGTTGCAGGAGCAGCCGGGCCGCACGGAAATCAACCTTTCCATCCCCTCGGCCAAAGCCCGAGTCGTCCTTGATGCCTTGCGCGGGATACTGCCTATGGCCGGACTCAAAGTGCGGCGTCTCAACGAAGAAGGCGATGAAGTGTTCAGCGCCAAAGAGGTTTTTCCAGACGGTTCACCCGCAATGCTCTTACGCGGTTTGCGAGGCAAGGAAGAACTCACCCAGGCGGAAATGGCGGCCCGGTTAGGCATCAGCCAAAACATGGTATCCGACATGGAAAGTGGACGCCGGCCCATTTCCTTGAAAATGGCCAAGCGTATCGGCGACACGTTCAAAATCCCTTATAAGGGCTTCGTGTAAACGCCCATGTGCTATGTATGCGGCATATAAACAGCGTTGCCCTAACGCATGGACTGTTCCCACTCCCAGGCCGTGCGTATGATACTTTCCAGATCAGCGAAGCGGGGTTTCCAGCCAAGCTCATGCGCGGCCTTTCGGGCATCGCCCACCAGGACCGGGGGATCGCCGGGCCGTCTGGGCGCTTCCCGCACCGCAATCTCCCTGCCGGTCACCTTGCGGGCGCAGTCAATCACCTCGCGTACCGAATAGCCTTGGCCGTTGCCAAGGTTGAAGACGCTGCTCGCTTCCCCGGCAAAAAGCCGCTGAAGGGCCAAAAGATGCGCATCCGCAAGATCGCAGACATGGATGTAGTCGCGGATGCAGGTGCCGTCCCGTGTTTCGTAGTCCGTGCCGAAGATGTCGATCGCCTTTGTGTCATCCAGCGCGGCCTGCAACACCAGGGGCACAAGGTGCGTTTCCGGCTCGTGCCATTCGCCGATGCGCGCGTCCTGGTCCTTGGGCGCGGCCCCGGCGGCGTTGAAATAGCGTAGCGCGCTGTAGGTCAGGCCGTAGGCGTGGGCAAAATCCTCCAGCATCCATTCCACATTCAGCTTTGTCCGGCCATAGGGATTCATGGGCGCCAGGGGATGGCTTTCCGTCAGGGGAAGCTTTTCCGGCAAGCCGTAGGTTGCGCAGGAGGAGGAGAAAATACAGCGCCGCACGTCATGATCGCGCATGCATTCAAGAAGATTCAGCGTATGCGCCACATTGTTGCGGTAGTACTTCGCCGGGTCGCTGACGGATTCTCCTACAAAGATCAGCGCGGCAAAATGCATGACCCCGGCGATGTCATTCGAGCGGAACACCGCATCCAGGGCGGCGCGGTCCGCCAGGTCGCCGATGACATGGCGTCCGAAGCGCAAAAATTCCGCATGGCCTGTGGACAGGTTGTCGAAGACCAGCGCGTCGTAGCCAGCCGTTTCCAGCGCCCTGGCTGCGTGTGCGCCGATATAGCCGGCCCCGCCGACGACAAGAATGGTTTTCATGCTGCCCTGATGTTGCGGATGCGCTATCCGTCCTCAAGCCAGCTGTCGTCTTCCAGCAGCTCGTAGGCGCGCACGTTGATCAGCCAGTTTTCATCTTCATCCTGCTGCACGATACCCGTGACCTGCACCAGAGCGCTCAGATGATCGTCAAGATCCACCCCTGCTCCGCGGCGGATGACATGGTACGCTATACCGTCCTCTTCCACCGCGACGCGGGCTCCGGCTTCGTCCGCGCTTGCCGGCAGCGCCGCCACGTAGCCCTTGATGGTTTTTGGGGTATTCATATCCCGCAACCCCTGCCATGCTGTTCGTTGGTAAAAAGTTCTTACTGTGTGTACAGATTCTTTGCAAAAATGGCAACGCTTGCGGGGCCTCTGTACGGGGAAAATGCGCTATGCTCTGTTTTTGCTGTGTTTTTTCAACAGCTCATACATGTGCCCCCGCGAAAGCCCCGCAATATCGGCGGCTTTGCGTATATCGCCCCGGCAGTGTTCAAACATCTGCTCGACGTACATGGCCTCCGCGCGGGTTTTCCATTCGCGCAGGCTGGGCATGTCCGCCAGCGAAGGCAATGCCTGTCCTTGCAACGCGGCTTGCGGCGAAGGGTCCACCTTGCGGCGCGCCACCGCGACCCGCAGTTCCGTGGACAGGTGTCCGGCAAAGATGCGGTCCTGATGCCCCGCGGCAATGCAGGCTCTAGCCATGGTGTGGAAGAGTTCGCGCACGTTGCCGGGCCAGGCGTAGCTGAGCAGCAGATTCAGGCACCCGTCGGCGATGTCTTTGGCGGGCATGGCATGTTGCGCGCAAAAACGCATGACCGCATGCCGCGCCAGATCAGGGATGTCTTCCGCGCGATCCCGCAAGGGGGGAATATGGATGCTGACCCCGCGCAAGCGGAAGAGCAAGTCGTTGCGGAACAGATCAAGCGCCGCAAGCTGTTCCAGATCGCGGTTGGTTGCGGCCACAAGGCGGAATTGGCTTTCCACTTCCCGCACGTCTCCCACGGGCCTGAAACGCCGCAGCTCAAGCGCGCGCAGAAAGCTGCCCTGGATCACGGCGGGCAGGTCGCCTACTTCATCCAGGAACAGCGTGCCCTGGTGGGCGGCCACGAGCAGTCCCTCTCGGCTGCGATCCGCGCCGGTGAATGCCCCTTTGGCATGTCCGAACAAATGGCTTTCCACCAGGCTTGCGGGAAGCGCTGCGCAATCCACGGTCACGAAGGACTGGGCGGCGCGCGCGCTGTTCTTGTGCAGGGCGTGCGCGAAGAGTTCCTTGCCCGCCCCGGTTTCGCCCAGCAGCAGCACGTTGACGTTGCTGGCCGCGGCTTCCGCCAGCACTTGCAGGGCCGCCATCAGTTGCGGACTGTTGCCGATGATGCCCATGCGCGCCAGGGGCGCGGTTTCCTGGCGGCGCGGCTTGCCGAGGCGGTAAGCCGTAAGCTGGCTGAGGGCCTGGGTCAGTTCCTGGAGGTTCAGCGGTTTGGTGAGAAATTCCCAAACGCCGGAACGCAATGCCGTTTCGACGGCATCGCCGTCCCCGTGCCCGCTGATGATCAGGATTTCCGGGCGGGAGGGCAGGCAACTGAAATCTTTGATGCGTTCAAGCCCGTTGCCGTCCGGCAGCAAGACGTCCAGCAGCACCAGGTCCACGCCTTCGCGGCCGAGCGCCAGGCCTTCCGCAAGCGTGCCCGCGTTGACCACCTCAAGGCCGAGGCCGCCGGCCGCGTCTTCCACCAGGGCGCGCACCAGCGCTTCATCGTCCACTACGAGCAGTTTCGTCATAGCATATCCCGGCTGTCCACATACGCGCGCAACGCGGCCTGCGCCGCGGGCATTGCCTGCTGAAGCGCCTGCCAGGCCTGCCGGCATTCTTGCCGCGCCTGGGCGGCCTCTTCCAGGGCCGCGCAGGCCGCTGTAAGCTGCGGAAGCTGCAACATGGCCGCGGAGTTTTTCAGCGCATGGGCCAGACAATGGACGTGCGCCGGATTATTCTGCTCCATCGCCTGCGCCAATGCCCGTTCCTGCGGCGGCAGTTCTGCAAGCAGCACGGCTGCAAGCCTGCGCAGCAACGCATGCTTGCCCTCCACGTGTTTCAGGGCCGCGGCAAGGTCGAAGATTTTTTCCGTTTCGGGCTGCGTTGCGTGCGTGTCGTTATTTCCGCATGCTTGCGCCACGAGTTGCAGGAGCTGTGCCGCGCCGAGGGGTTTTTCCGCCTGGACGCGTACGCCGAGTTGTCTGAGCCGTGCGTGCGTCGCTTCGTTTTGTGAGGCGGTAATGCTGATGATCGGCAGCGCCGGGTTTACGCCCGCGCCGCCCTTGCGAATGAGTTCCACAAGTTCCAGACCGTCCATGCCGGGCATGCGGATGTCCAAAATGGCAAGATCCGTCTGACTGCCGCGCAACAGCGCCAGCGCCTCCAGGCCGTCTGCGGCCGCCGTGACGCTGTGCCCGGCCTGGCGCAGGACTTCCTTAAGAAAATACGCGCTGACCCGGTTGTCTTCCGCAAGCACAATGCGCAAGGCATGTTGAGCGCCAAGCCGAGTGGAGGCCGCGGCCTGCGCGGCCTTTTCCGCGTCTTCTCCGGATGGTCGGCATTGCTCTGCTGCCACATGATCGGGCAAGGCGCAGCGCAGGCTGAGCGTAAAACAGCTTCCCTCGCCGGGCGTGCTGTCCAGGCTGAGCGTGCCGCGCATCAAGTCCGCCAGCTCCCGCGTGATGGCTAGTCCAAGGCCGGTCCCCGGCGTACTGTGCGCCTGTCCCTGGCGGCCCTGGGTGAAGCGTTCAAAAATGCGCGACTGCTCCTCCGGAGCGATGCCGGGGCCGCTGTCCAGCACCCGCACATGCAGCATGTATTCATTGCCCCCCGCGCTTTCGCCCCCGACTTCCACGCGGATGCCGCCACGTTGCGTGAATTTTGCCGCATTGCCCACCAGGTTGCCGAGCGCCTGCCGCAAACGAAACGCATCCCCTACCAGCACGGGCGGCACGCTGTCCGCAATCGCAAGAGTCAAGTCCAGCCCTTTTTCGGCACAGGCGGGGCGAAACAGTTCCAGGCAGCTCGTCAGGCTTTCCTTGAGCGAAAAAGCTTGCTGCGCGCATTGGAGCCGCCCCGTGTCCAGGGCCGCGTGCGTGGTGATGTCCGTAACCATGTCCAGCAGCGCCGCGGCGGCGGAACGAAGATAGCGGGACGCCTGCCGTTTTTTCTCCTCATCTCTTTCGTCCTGCAACAGCTCGGCCATACCCATGATGCCGGTGAGCGGCGTGCGCATGTCGTGGCTCATGTTCGCCAAAAAGGCGCTGTTCATCTGTTCCTTGTGTTCCGCGAGGAGGCGCTTGCGGTTGATGGCGAACGAAAGGCTGCCTATGCCCGCTATGCCCGCCAGGGCCATGAGCGCATAGGTGTAGCCGAGGGTTTCGTTGTATTCCTGTATTGTCTGCAAAAAGGGCGCGGCCTCCAGGGTAACGCTGATGCCGCCGCGCACCTCGTGCAGCCTGCTGTTCGCGTGGCAGGGCAGGCAGTCCGCTTCGGTCCGCAATGGCGCCATGTAGCGGAAGTTTTGCAGGCCGGGCGCGGATTCCTCCAGCTTGAACACTTCGTGTTCTCCCAGGCTGATGCTGCGCAATGCCGCCGCCTCCCATCCGTCAGCCAGGTTTTCCAGCCGCAGCGGCTGGTTGCTGGTGATGCGCAAGCGCGCCCCCTTGGTGCTGCTGCGTTCCGCAATCTGGCGGCTCATATAGGCGGGATTGATAAGCACCAGGCTTTCGCCGCTTGCCAGCGCGGCGCGGCGCATCTCTTCCGGAATCCAGGGGTTGGCCGCGCCGTATTCGCTTTCGCGCACATACACGCCGCCGTGGGCGGCGTTCCAGGCGCGGGTGTCCAGCATCTGGGCGCAGAGGGTACGGGCCTGCAGGAGCGCCAGTTCCGTCGCATGGCTTTCTTCATTCCGCATGGCGCGTTGCAGGAGCACCAGCAGCAACAGGCACCAGAGCGCGGAAAGCAGGAAGGGCAATATATACGGCTTTGCTGATGTCATATTTATCCGACACCCTGTCATTTTTTTCTGTGCCGCGCAAGCGTTTTTACAGCATTGCGCATTGCCTCCGCGCTAATATATTGATTTTTATGAAATGCAAAGCGTTGTCCGCGCGGCATGTTTTTTGAATGTAGGCTGGTTCGAACGGAACCTGAGTTGTGATCGCCGGACCGTTGAGGTATGTATTAAGAAAAAGGAGAGCCTTATGTCGTTGCGACGAAAACGATATTGGGCGGCTGGCGCCGTTGTGCTGGTGTTCCTGCTGGGAACGGGCGTGGCCGTCGTGGAGACCCAAAAGAGCAGCTTTTGCCTTTCTTGCCACGAAATGCGGCCATACCAAAAAGAACTGGAAGCTTCCTCTCATGCCAAAGACGCCAAGGGCCAGCCGATAGGTTGCCCGCAGTGCCATGTGCCGGGGACGAATATCGTGCGCATGATGGCGGGCAAGGCGTACATGGGGGGCAAGGATCTCTGGGTGCACTACTCTGAGGCGCCCCTTGATCTGCATCGGGCCGCCCTGCAGCCTTCGGCCCGCCGTTTTGTGGATGACGCCAACTGCCGCGCCTGCCACGAAGACATGGCCAAAAACGCGAAAAATGACGGCCCTGTGTCAGCGGAAGGCAAGCTGGCCCATGATGCGTACCTGGGAACCAACGGCCAGGCCCGAAGCGGTTGCGCGGGTTGCCACCCCAACATGGCGCACCTGCCCCCCTTTGACGAACGCATTCCGCGTAATGCCAAGTTTCTCAGCAAACTCAAGGAGATTCAGCCATGACGGATATGCTCCGTAAACCTGTAATTGCTATTCCGCTCCTGCTGGTAGTGCTGGTGGGCGGCTATTTCGCCTATGTAAGCTGGGCGTTTCCGGCGGTGCGTTGCGAGGCCGCCAAGCACCTTGATTCGCCGGAACGCATGGGCGATTGCTATGGATGCCATATCAAGGCCACGGCCAAGGTCGCCCAGGAATGGTATGAGAGCAAGCATGGCGTTACCCTGGTGCGCTGTCAAACCTGCCATGGACAGCCGGACGGCAAGGGCTCCGTGGCCTTTACCCGTACGCCTGGCGCCGACCTGTGCGCCCGTTGCCATTCGTTGAGCATAGACCGCATGGAAGCGAAGTTCGGCAAACGGGATGACTGCTCAAGCTGCCACCCGTACCACCAGAGTCCCATACACGGCAACGCCTACGTATACCGCCAGGAAACGAGCAAAACCGCTCTGGAGTAGCGTTGCCGTATGCTTTGCGGAAGATGGGTCAGGAGTTTCCGCCTCGCAGAGGCTTGTGGTACACGCGTATTCCTTCGTGAAGGAGAACAATATGGAATTTTCAAGACGTGAATTTTTGCGCGGCATGGCGCTTTCAGCAGCGGTTGCGGCGGCTTCCGGTCCTTTGCAGGCCTTGGCCGCCGGCGCGCAGGAAACCCCGGCTACCTGGGTGAAAGGCGTGTGCCGGTATTGCGGAACCGGCTGCGGCGTACTGGTGGGCGTGAAAAACGGCAAGGCTGTCGCCATCAAGGGCGATCCCGGCAACCACAATGCGGGCCTTTTGTGTCTGAAAGGGGCCATGCTCATTCCGGTGCTGAATTCGCCGGATCGCGTCACCCAGCCCATGTACCGCAAAAACAAGGGCGCGCAGCTGGAGCCCATTGCCTGGGATGCCGCCCTGGATCTGATGGCCAAGAAGTTTCGCGCCGCCGTGGATGCGCATGGGCCGAATTCCGTCGCCTGGTACGGTTCAGGCCAATGCCTGACGGAAGAGACCTATGTCGCCAACAAAATCTTCAAGGCGGGCTTCCGCACGAACAATGTGGACGGCAACCCCCGCCTGTGCATGGCTTCGGCTGTTGCCGGCTATATCAGTACCTTCGGCAAGGACGAGCCCATGGGCACCTATGCCGATATTGACCGCGCCAGTTGTTTTTTCATCATCGGCTCCAATACTTCGGAAGCCCACCCGGTGCTTTTCCGGCGCATCGCCCGGCGGAAGCAGTCTGATCCCGGCGTCAAGATCATAGTTGCGGATCCGCGTCGCACCAACACCGCGCGCATCGCCGACCTGCACATTCCCTTCCGGCCGGGCACCGACCTTGCGCTCATGCACAGCATGGCCTGGGTGATCATCAACGAAGAGCTGGATAACGCTCGCTTCTGGAACAAATACGCCGTGTTCATGAACGTGGAAGGCAAGCCTGCCACGTTTGAGGAATACAAAGAGTTTTTGGAGGCCTACCGTCCTGAAAAGGCCGCCCAAATCTGCAAAGTCCCGGAAAAGTCGATCCGGGAGGCCGCCCGTCTGTTTGCGGAATCCGCCGCCACCATGAGCATGTGGTGCATGGGCATCAACCAGCGCGTACAGGGAGTGGCGGCCAACAACCTGATCCACAATCTGCACCTGCTCACTGGCCAGCTTTGCCGGCCGGGGGCTACTTCCTTCTCGCTGACCGGGCAGCCCAATGCCTGCGGCGGCGTACGTGACGGCGGGGCCCTCGCGCACCTGCTGCCCGCCGGACGCGCGGTGGGGAACCCCAAACACCGCGCCGAGATGGAGCAGCTCTGGGGGCTTGAGCCCGGAACCATCAACGAAAAGGTCGGCTACCACACCGTGGCGCTCTTTGAAGCGCTCGGCAAAGGCGACGTCAAGGCGCTGATCATTTGCGAAACCAACCCGGCCCATACCCTGCCGAACTTGAACAAAGTCCATAAAGCCATGTCGAATCCGGACTCCTTTATCGTCTGTATCGAGGCCTTTCCGGATGCGGTGACGCTGCAATATGCCGACCTGGTGCTGGCGCCGGCCTTCTGGTGCGAACGCGACGGGGTGTACGGCTGTGCCGAACGGCGCTATGCGCTGATCGAAAAAGCTGTCGAACCCCCGGCCCAGTGCCGCCCCACCGTGAATACCCTGGTGGATTTCGCCAAGCGGGCTGGCATTGATCCGAAGCTGGTCAATTTCAAGAACGCCGCTGAGGTCTGGGACGAGTGGCGCCAGGTCGCCAAGAGTTCGACCTATAACTTCTACGGCATGACCCGTGAACGGCTGCGCAAGGAATCCGGCCTGATTTGGCCCTGCCCGGACGAAAAACACCCAGGCACCTATCTGCGTTACGTGCGCGGCGATGATCCGCTGGTTCCCGCCGACCACCCGGACCGGATCTTCTTTTACGGGCGGCCGGAAGGCAAGGCCGCGATCTGGATGCGTCCCTACAAGGGCGCGGCGGAAGAGCCGGATGCCGAATATCCGCTCTACCTCACGTCCATGCGCGTGATCGACCAGTGGCACAGCGCCACCATGACCGGCAAGGTGCCGGAGTTGCAGCGCGCCAATCCTTCCGCCTTTGTGGAAATCAACCCTGAGGACGCGCAAAAGGCCAAGATAGTGAACGGCGACATGGTCAGCGTGGAAACACGCCGTGACGCCATGCAACTGCCGGCCCGCGTCAGCGATGTGTGTCGGCCCGGCCTGATTGCGGTGCCGTTTTTCGATCCCAAGAAGCTGGTGAACAAGCTGTTTCTGGATGCGACCGACCCAGTTTCCCGCGAGCCGGAATACAAAATCTGCGCCGCGCGGATTAGAAAGGTATAGCGCGGGGATAGCATGGCCATCGCGGGATTGGTGCTGCTGACAACGCAGGAGGACTCCCAATCTGTCCTGGAAGCCTTACGGGCTGATGCGAAGATTACGGATGTGAGTCCTGGAGAACCGTGTAAAATTGCCGCAGTGCTGGAAGCGCCCTCCCAGGATATGGAAGACGAAATATCACGTCTTCTCGCCTGGGAGGGTGTTTTGACCGTGGATATCGCCCTCTTGAGCTATGAGGATGAAGTTGCGGAGGGCAGAGAAATCCGTTGCCCCCCGCACAAGCCGCGCAAATGCGCAACTCCGAGGGCATGAGTGCCTCGAAGTTCGTGTTGCGGCCGCCGGGCGCAGCGATGGAGGCGTCCTTTCTCCGCCGGTGCGTGCAGTGCGGCCAGTGCGCGCATGTGTGCCCCTGGCAGGCAGTGCGCATGGATGGAGGGCTTGGAGCGCGGCGGAACACGCCTGTGATCCGACCAGCGGAAGCGCCGTGCTGGCTGTGCATGAAGTGTCCTCCGCTTTGCCCTTCGGGCGCGCTGGACAGCAGCGTGACCGCCATGGACAGGGCGCATATGGGGCGGGCGGTCATGCTGAAGGATCGCTGCTACAATTTTACAGGCGGCATCATGTGCTGGA
>Ga0082212_10007249_pt1 | contig 14700 bp, 11 predicted proteins | sample TergutNt197P3_FD_71548 | JGI IMG/M metagenome (GOLD analysis project Ga0082212, IMG submission 71548) | Neocapritermes taracua P3 segment gut microbial communities from Petit-Saut dam, French Guiana - Nt197 P3 | ecosystem: Host-associated > Arthropoda: Insects > Digestive system > Gut ... | reverse complement strand
GGCCACGGCTTCCGGGCTATGGCCTCGACCACTCTGAACGAACAGGGCTACAACCGCGACTGGATCGAGCGGCAACAGGCTCACACGGAACGCGACGCTGTCCGGGCCGCCTACAACTATGCTGAGTATCTGCCGGAAAGACGGAAAATGATGCAGGATTGGGCCGATTATTTAGACCAGCTTAAACAGAATTCTTAGTGTCCAGCGGTATTGAAGTTGTAATGGTTTTTCTCTAGTATAACGGATACAGATGTTGTGGCGGAGCGGATGGAGCGACATGTTATGGACAAGATACAATTTGAAAGAATTATCGTCAGAAATTATGCGGCATGGATATGTGCCAAGATTTTAATCAACGACATCCCTTTGCTTGAAACTGTATACGGTTATGAAAAAACACATATTTCATATGATAAAGGTTACGAACCTTCATATCAGCATTGTTGTGCCGGAGAGCTGTATGCACAGATAGATAAGGCCCTTACAGCAAAAAAGAAAACTAAGATTTATTTATTGGTTTGCGTTTGTATGGAAGCAGGCTGTGATTCAGTTGAGGCATATCTTCACGAAACTAAAAATCATATCATCTTGAGCGGGCTTCATAACTATAGATATGCCAAGAAAAAACAACATAATGACATTGATTACAGCCAATTTGGTAAATATAAATTTGATAAATTACAATTCATGTCAGAACTAGAAAATTTTAAATCTTTTTCACATGAATATCGTATAGATTGGGATTCGCAAGAATAAAGGTAGTTCGTTACATGGCAAATATCCTTGAAGATGACATCGAGCAAAAAATCGTCGAAGCTATCAGCAGCGATGCGGATTCCCTCTTGCTATATGGCCGCTACCGGAAGGGAGAATCGTTGCCCAAAACTCTTCTGGATATACCAAGTCTACGCCACTTGTCCCTGAACAATTTTTATACGGATATGCCAGCCTGGCTTGCAAACTTTACCTCCCTTGAGTCTCTGGAAATTGAAGAGGGAGGCAGTGTCAAAGAAATTATACCTCTCCTTTGGAAGTTTGGGCAGTTACGCAAGCTTAAGCTGGCTTATGTGGATGACCTGACGGAACTTCCCACATCGTTGATGAAACTGGAGCAGTTGGAAGAACTCAACGTTGACGGAGCCGACTTTAAAAATTTCCCCGCAGTAATTGCCTCGCTTTCTTCGCTTCTGTCATTCAGCCATCAATATTGTGAGTGTCCGCTACCGGAGGTTTTCAATGTGCTGTCAGCCCTGCCCCGGCTGAAAATATTGAGGTTGACGCAGTCCGCCTATGATGGCGGAGAATTTTTGCCGGAGTCTTTTTGTCGCCTGCAGGGCATTGAGGAAATCCATTTTGACCAATGGACCGCATTAAAAGAACTGCCTGATTGCATAGGGGGGATGCGCAATCTGCGGGTCATCAACCTAAGTAACGATGATTATCAATTGGGGGATATTGCCGCCATCAAGGAATTGCCAGATTCGCTGTGCAGCCTTTCTAACCTTGAAGAGCTAGATGTTTTCGGTTTGGATAATTTGAAACAACTCCCGGCAGGTTTTGCCAAGCTTTCCCGACTGAAACGGTTGAATACTAAGTGTTCGGGTATAGATGAATTACAATTAACTGCGGAGCAATGGAGCAAGCTAGAAGAATTAAATATGCACGGGCCTCTGCCGGACTTGCGATTATGCGTCAACCTGAAACATTTTGGCTGGTTTAAAAATGGTGTAGGAATTAGTTCCACCGGAGTCCCACTCGGAACTGATGAAGCGATCAGCCTTCCGCTTTCTCCTCTCCGCAACCTGGAATCGCTATCAATTATGGGAGGGGCTTTGGATTCCAGCGCTTTTCTGGCTTCTATGACCAGTTTGCGCATTCTTCGCTTAAGTTGCGACTTTGAAAACTTTCCTAAAGGTTTTGAAAAGCTTAACAAACTTGAAAAACTCTGCATCTGGGGGGCAAAGTCACTCACGGCTCTGCCGGAATACATTGGCCACATGCCCTCTCTCCAGAGCCTGAGCCTTACAGGCTGTGGGGTGAAGTCTCTGCCAAAATCAGTACGTGAACGGAATGGGCTGGATATCGAGGTGAGTTCTTGCCCCGTTAAGTGGCCGGAGTAAACCCGCCTGACTCGGAGCATATTCTTTGCTCTATGTCTCACCGCTTTCAATTTGGATTTTCCCTATCCATTTGCCTGGAAGGGGCTAATCCCGGCCATCTCATTTGGCGGAGATTAAAAAAATTTTGACCCTAAAATGCGGCTCAAAAATGAAAGTTCGTGCGTCATAATGACTCTCCGTGAAGGCGCTTACATCAATATTTTTTGATTATTTTCAATAATTTAGGCAAATATTTTTCTGGACATTTTATTTTTCAGCCGATATTATGGACCCGAGGCACCGGCCCCGGGTTTTTGTTTGTCCGGTCGGCCGGACCTGCCTCCAGAACAACACAACTTGGTACTACAAGGAGTCAATACATGCCCAAATATAGTTCGTCGCCCCGCCCCCTGCCCTCGGAAGGCTTCGCCCGCCTGCCCCAGGTGCTGGAGGTGCTGGGCCTCGGCAAGACCTGTTTCCTGGCCGGCGTAAAATCCGGCCGTTTCCCGGCCCCGCTGAAGCTCGGGCCGCGCATCACCGTCTGGCGGGTGGAGGACATTCGAGAGTTCATCGCCAGCGTTTCCCGGGAAGGAGGCTAAAATGTCCTTTCTGGTCTTTCACATGGATAAGTTCAAGCGTGAGGCCGTGCGCGGCCTCCAGAGCCATAACCAGCGGGAGCGGAAAAGCCGCTCCAATCCCGATATTGACCAGGAGCGTTCCGGCCTCAATTACGACCTGAAAAATTCGGGCCGGATCAACTTTATGGGAACCATCAACCGGCGTCTGGCCGAAGTCAATCTGGCCAAGAAACCCCGGCATGACGCCATCCTCATGTGCGGTTTGATAGTCTCTTCGGACCTGGAGTTTTTCCAGGCTCTGGGGCCGGAACGAACAAGGGTCTTTTTTGAAACTTGTACGGAGTATTTGACGAACTTCGTTGGCGCGGAGAATGTCATCGCGGCGGTAGTTCATTTGGATGAAAAGACGCCCCATCTCCATTTCAGTCACGTTCCCCTGACCCCGGATGGTCGCCTTCACGCCAACGGTCTCTACACCCGGGCCAGCTTGAAGCGACTCCAGGCGGAATTTCCCAAATTCCTCCAAGGCCGGGGCTTCGCTATTGAACGCGGGGTGGAACAGGCTCCTGGCGCGGCCAAAGTGCATTTGGCCACCCGGGAGTTCAAGCAGCAGCAGGAAGCCTTGAAGCGGGCGCAAGAAGAACATGAGAACGAGACCCGCGGCCTGGCCGAAGCGCGGGCCAAGTTGGAATCTTTGAGCGGCCAATTGGAACAATATGAACAAATGGCCGCCGAAGCCGAGTCTCGGTTGACGGAAAAGACGGCTCTGCCGGAGCCAGGCCTTTTCAACGCCAGGGCCATCCACGAACAGGCCTCGGCGGTCATCCAAACCCAGCGGGAAGTTCTAGTTGACCAGGCCAGGCTCAAGGCCCGTAATGCCGAGATGGAAATAATCCAGAAGGATGTGGATAAAGCCCTGGCCGCCGCCCGGGCCGAAGGGGAGAAAGAAGCCCAAATCCACCAGGAGGAAGCGGCCCGGTTGAAGGAAGAATTGGCAACGGCCAGAAAAACCTGGGCGGCCCGGGAGGCGGGCCAGAGGCAGGTGATTGAAGCCCTGAAAGCCAACTACCAGGACTATCAGCGTCTGAAAGCTCTGGAAGCCGAACGGGAGAAAGCCGAGAGGGCCAATCGTTTGTTGGCCCAGGTTAAAGCCGACCATGAAAAAGCCCGGTCCCAGAGTGCTGCTGAAAAGATTCTTTCCCTTTCGGTGGAGCCGGTGGAGAAAACCCCCGGCCAGGGGGTGAGCAGATGAAAACAATGGCCTCGCTTTTCGCGAGAAAATATAGCCCACTAGACTTTGCAAGCAAAGTCCGTGGGCCGAGCGTTGGTTTTGATACCCCCGGAGCTACATTAAATGGCTCAAAACAATGGCTTGTCAAATCAAGCCGGAATATGGAGTTTGACTATGACTGATAAGCAATATATCACGTTGGACGACCTGCCTCAAATCGCCGCCGCGCTGAAATCAATAGAGCGACGCGACCTGCCGGGAGCCGGGTCGAGACCCTTGAGTAACCGCCAGGCCGTCCTTGGCTTGGCTGAAACTCTACTGGAAAAGAAACGAGCCGGCTTTACCACTGAGGACTTGCTGGAGGCCTTAAAAGACCACAACCTGAACTTGAAAGCCTGCGCTCTGAACCGTTACTTGAAGGAGTATCAAGAGGCGCACCAACCCCAACCAGAAGAAGCCGCCAAAAAACGAGGGCGGTCAATCAAACGCGACGGGGATGGAGCCGCAGTGAATACAGCCCCAGGCCCGGCTGATTCGCAGAAAGCCACCTCTCAGCCACCCACAGGAGAACCAAGTTCTGCCGACCATCATTCGCGGAATGAAGCGGCCTGATAGCCGCCCTTAAGGCCTGAACATGGCTCCCCGGCGGTCATTTTTTGACCGCCGGGGAGCCATAGATGGTCCGGAACTTCCATTTCCAAAATATTCTGAAATGAGCTATAATTACTCCATTTCAGCTAGTTATTACACTCTTCCTTGGGGCAGAGTGCGCCAGCCAAAGACTAGGCGGTAATCAACTTGAAACCACCTCCAGAAATGGGCAAGATAAAGCAATCCGCCATGTCGCCAGAGATTCTTTCCCCTCCCTTAATAACTAACAAGCTATACGAACAGAATTTTTTCGAGAAAACCTGGCCCAGCCTATTACCTGAAATTCCCGGCCATAAAGAGACCTTTGAAGCCTGCCGCAAACTTTTTCAAGACCACCCTGATTTGGATAAATATCACGAAAACCAGATTGAAGATGCCATCATCAAACCTATCCTAGCCGCTATGGGCTGGGCTCTCTTACCCCAAGAAGTAAAAATAATCTCTGGTCTGCAACAAAAAATAGATATCATTCTCTTCTCTGCCGATGAGGTCTTGAAACAGCATCAAGCCCTGGAAAAAGATAAACGGTACGCTAATTTTGAGGGCATCTCTGTTCTGGTGGAATCAAAAGCCGCAAATAAACTGTTGGATAACAAAAAAGCCGCCAAAGATAATCCTTACTTTCAACTGCTCCATTACCTTCAAAGCTCCAAAATTGATTACGGCTTTCTGACCAACGGCCGCGAGTGGAGATTCCTTGATAATTCCCAAATCGCCGCTGAAAAACGTTATTTAGCCTTCCAACTTGATCAGATATTAAGCCAGGGCGATACTCAAGCCTTCAATTTGTTCTGGCGGGCTTTTCACCCCCTAAACTTCGCCGCCAAAGAAGAAAAACCAGCCCCGGTTATCATCCAGAGCCACCAAGACCGCGAGCGACGGATCACTATTGAGGATGACCTGAAAACCCTCATTTATGGCGAAGACGGCCAGGATTCCATCTTTGAAGATATCGGCCGGGCTCTTTTTGAAGCCTCGGGAGACGACCCTAGTCCTGAGAATCTGGCCCTGGTTTTTAAGAACAGCCTCTATCTACTTTTTCGCCTCATTTTTATCGCTTTTTTTGAATCCCGCCACCGCGGTTTTTTGAGCGCCCATCAAGGCTACCCCGGGGTGGCTTTATGGAAAATCTATGATGATTTAGCCGCCAACCCTCAAGAGACCTCCGCCGGCCATACCGGCTGGTCCCAGATCAAGAAATTATTTGAAATACTGGATAAAGGCGACCAAGACTTGGCCGTGCCCTTGTTGAACGGCGGCCTGTTCAACCCCGAGCAAGCCTCTTTGCTGACCAAGGTCAAAGTTTTTACAAATAATGGGCTTTACTTGGTTTTGCATAGGCTGCTCCGAGACCGAGAAAACAACCATCGTGATTTTTCAGCCCTCTCTGTGGTCCACTTGGGCACCATTTATGAAGGCCTTTTGGAATTTGAATTCCGGGTGGCCGAAGAGGCTTTAAAATACCTTCGGGCCTACACTCCGAACGGCCAAGTGGAAGGTTATTTTGACGCCTACGATCAGGCAGGCTTGGGGCGTGCTACGCCCAAGGGCAGACCTAAGCCGGAAGAATTGCGGGATTTGGCCAAAGGCTCTTTCTATCTGGTCAGCGCCCAGAATAACCGCAAGGCCGGCGGCAGTTATTACACTCCGGAATCCCTGGCCCGCCCCTTGGCCGAAAGAGCCATAGACCAGCAACTGGCCGGACCTTTCAAAAGCCGCTCCCTTCTGGAAATGCGGATTTTGGACAGTGCCTGCGGTAGCGGCCACCTGTTGCTTGAGGCTTTGAATGTGCTGACCCGCCGCGCCCAGGAACGGCTGCCATATGAGGAAGAATCACCCGACGGCGACCGGCGGGCTGTACCGGGCGACGAGCCTCTAAAAGCCATTTTGTCAGAAGAAATGGACAAAATAAGTAAAAATCTACGGAGCTTAGGCCTGACTCCGGAGCAGGCCGGGCTGGATGAGTTCGCGGTTCTGAAGCGCATTTTGCTCAAAAAGGTAATTTTTGGAGTGGATGTTTCGCCTTTTGCCGTGGAACTGGCCCAACTGGCTTTATGGATCGACACCTTCATATTCGGCACCCCGTTGTCATTTATTGAACATCACCTGAAATGTGGCAATTCTCTCATCGGCACGGATATGGAAAAGGCGGAAGATCGTCTCGTCGCTTCCAACTCCCTCTTTAACCAAAACCTCCGCCAACAAATCAGCGGTCTGAAAAAAGAATTAGGCAGTCTAAGCGCCTTGAATGACAGCACTCAGGCTGATATCGAAGCCTCGAAGCGAACATTTGAAAACCAGATCATCCCCCAATTGGCTGCCCTCAACTGGTATCTGGATGTGGTCAACCACCTTGATATTCTGGCCTTAGACCGTCATCGCCCAGGCCCTCTGCCAACTTTGGAGCGTTTGGCTGTCCCCAGAGATGAAGTCAAGGCGCCGGGCTACCCTCAGGCGGTGGACACGTTAAAAGAAAAATACAGGTTTTTCAACTGGGAAGTTGAATTTCCCGAAGCCTTCAACGGCCAGTCCTCGGATATAGCCGGCTTTAATATCATCATCGGCAACCCGCCTTGGGACAAAACCAAATTCGACGACCCTCTATTTTTCGCCCAATATCGCTCCAATTACCGTAGCTTATCCAATTCAGCCAAGAAGACTCTGGCCACCGACCTTTTGGCCAAACCCTATATTCGAGGCAAATACGAGCGGGAAAAACAGAAAATTCAACTGGCCAATGAATATTACAAAAACCATTATCCCTTGAATGTGGGGGTCGGAGACGGTAACCTCTTCCGCTTTTTCGTCGAGCGGAATCTGAGCCTTTTAGCGTCCGGGGGCAGTTTGAATTATGTCTTGCCGACCGGCCTTTTGACTGAAGATGGCTCAAGCACTTTGCGGAAGCATTTTTTGACCAATTTCCGGCTGAACTATTTCGAGGGTTTTGAAAATCGGGTCGGCCTTTTCCCGGATGTACATAAATGTTATAAATTCGGTCTCATTCAGATTGAAAAAACCAAAGATGTTAGACAGAAGTCTCGCTGCCGTTTTCTGCTTACCGACCCGGAAGCGTTGAAGACTAGTGAAGGTGTCTTCAACTACAGTCTGAAAGACTTAAAAACCACCTCTCCTGAGCATTGGGCCTATATGGAAGCCGGTGGTGGGCAACGAGATATATTGCTTCTCAAACGCATGTATGCCGCTTTTTCTCCGCTAAATCCAGCTTGGCTAGATTTCAGATATGAACTCCATGCCACTAACGACAAAGCCCTTTTTCGGGAAAAGAAAACTAAAGGGGATTTACCGCTATATAAAGGAGCTAGTATCTGGCAGTATCATTCCGCTTATACTGAACCAGAATATTGGCTGAACTCAAAGGAATTCGATGGCTATCTGGAAGAGACCGAAATAAACCGCTTGGTGGCTGATGTATATCCTTTTATATCAAACGGAAACTCAAAAAAAGCAAAACTGAAGGTAGTTTTAGATAAACTGGGATTGACCGATAAAAAACAATTAGCTCGCTTCATCCGACCAGACCGGCATTATCTCCGGCTGAGTTTTCGGGATATTGCCAGAGACACTGACGAGCGCACATTAATTACCGCTCTTATACCTTGCCATGTCGGGGCGCAAAATACTCTTGGGGTTTCAATACCCAAGACTTATCGGTTATCTTCAGATTTTAAAGCCGTTCAAGTAATTGAAACGCCATTACCAAGACTTCTTTTTGCTCAAGCAATTTTCAACTCTTTGCCCATAGATTGGATTCTTAGATTTTCGGTCTCGATTCATGTCAACAAAACCTATTTGACTCGTCTGCCGTTACCCCAGCCGACCGATGGCGAATTGGCCTCCAATTCAACCTACAAAGCCATAATCAGACAGTCAGCCGCCTTGAGCCTTTACAACGCTCCAGATCTTATGACAGAAATCAAGACCGGCCTAAAAATCAAAGACAGTGAGATCCCCACGACCCAAAAACAGTTCGATGAAACAAAAATAGGACTGGACTTGGCTGTGGCCAAACTTTACCAACTTGGAGCCAAAGATATTGAACATATGCTCACCAGCTTCAAGGTTTTAGCCCGAAAACACCCGGAATACGTAGCCAGATTGCTGGAACGGGCGAAGGAAGAATTATAATTCTCCCGAAACTGGTAGGGCAATACGGAGAATGATTACCGCCGCATCCATAGCGGCCCTTTCCCAAACCCACCATCGGTAAAATCGCCATCAAGGTCATCAACCACTATGGCGACGAGATGTTGAAGGTATTTGAGGTATGAATTTACCTGTGATTCCGTCTGTATTGATAGACAAGCTAAAAATAGATATCCTTGAATCTTTAAGCCGACAAGGTTTCAGAGTTAAGGGTGAACACATATATATGCCGGAAAATCCGACCAAAAATGATTTTCGTAATCTGAATAATCTGGCCATGGAAAAGAAATTAAAAAAATCAGGCCCTGGAGTCAAACGCTTTGAAAAAAAGCTCATACAATATATTGCCAACGGCAATGAAGTGGTTCCTGAAAAAATACAGCCCAAATTGATTGTTGTTCAACGTGAATCAGAGCATGAATTGCTTTTTAGATATGCCTGCCTTCATTGGAGCATACCTGTTTCCTCCGGCTACGGACGCCGACTAAGATTTCTTGTCTTTGATGAAAATAACGGTAAACTTATAGGTTTATTTGGTTTGGGGGATCCTGTTTATTCCATGCGAGCTCGCGATCGTTGGATAGGCTGGGACAGACTAACCAAAGCCAACCATTTATACCATACTATGGACGCCTTTGTACTCGGCGCGGTTCCTCCGTACTCCTTTTTATTATGCGGTAAACTGGTGGCTTTGCTAGTGTGTTGCAATGAAGTAAGGAACGAATTTTACAATAAATATAAAGATCGGACAACATTTATAAGACAAAAAAAACGCCAACCTTATCTTGCCTTGGTTACTACCACTTCCGCCTTAGGGCGATCTTCTATTTATAACCGCCTGCGGGCAAACAATCAACAATATTGGGTTAGCATTGGTTTCACGCAGGGTTCTGGAGAATTCCATTTTTCAAATGGTGTTTATGACGATATTAGAACTTTTGTTGAAGAATATTGCAAGCCTACGGCCAAACATCAATCTTGGGGAACAGGATTCAGAAATAAGCGGGAAATTATCCGCAAATGCCTCGCCGCACTTGGTTTGTCGGCTAATCTTATTTATCATGGTATAAATAGAGAACTCTTCGCTGCGCCTTTAGCCGCTGATTCAATCAAATTCCTCAATAGTGAGGTTGAAACCCCGTGTTTTTATGATCGGCCCGCCGCAAAAATAGGTGATATTTTTAAAGAAAGGTGGCTTTTAAAGCGGGCTGCGCATAATCACGAATATTCCAGCTTTTCAAGGGAACAATATCAACTTTGGCCTCCTAATTTGTTGAGTTGACTGGAAAGAGGCTTAATTTATGGATACTTTTGCTGATCTTCCTGACGCACTAGTTAGAGATCTTCTGGCTAAAGCCCTTCCAGTAGCTGAAGGAGTTGCTAAAAATTTTCGGGCGTTGCGTGACTCTCAGGTACGTCTATTGGCTGAAGCTAAAGCAAATAATATTATCTGTCGAAAAGCAGATTTAGATGTTCCCAGAGAGCCATCGGTTGTTGGCATAGATGGATCATATCAGGTACACCGTCTAACTTCTTTAGATCTTTGCGCTGCTGCCGCTGTTGCCGTTGAAGGTACTTCAAAGGAAGCAATCAGGCATTGGCCAGAGCCTTATCATGATATGTGGGTGGATGGCCTTCCCCATAGCATTGATACGGTTAGTGTTTTACGAGGACTTATGGTTTCAATGGAGCTGTTCTTGGCTTCTAAATCACCCCATGACTTGATATTGCTTGACGGTTCATTTTCTTCATTAATTATCTATTTGAATCAAGCCCTCACCAAACTAAATGACTGTGCCAAAAATTTAGCTGAGATATTTTTAGCTCGCTGGGATTCAGGATTATTGGATGAATTGCAGAATTTATTAACAAGTGACCGAACTATTGCAATGCCAAAATTTACTTCTCGAAATGAATTTTTGGATAGAAAGATTATTACGCCTCCTATAGCAGTTGATGGAAAAACAATTGCAACTCTTATTCTAACTCCTGGTGAATATACCAAGCCGCTGTCTCTTTACGGTTCTGCTGAATCCGCAATAGAAAATTATCATTTGCCGGAAAAATATTGCCCAAAAATCGATATGGAGAAACTCAGAGATGCTCTAAATGAGGTATCGGTTATATATTTTCGACCTTATGGGTGGTTACCGGCCCTTAGGTTAGAGGTACCGTTTAAAATAGCTTCCAGTAGAACGCGGTTGTCTATTGTGCTGGAAGGGATTACAAGACAATTTTTTAGTCCAGCCGTGTTTGAACCTTATCCTTTATTTTTGGCAGACAGGATGGTTAAAAGTCTTGGCGCCGGTGTCTCTGTTGTTGAACAAACTGTTGCCCAGCATACCGCTGGGGCATCACCGGATATAGAGGATACCTTGTTATTTCTCCAAAATTACCGTACCGAAAACGGAAGAGGTGGTGTTTGATGTCTCAAAATCGTAACCAAGAGATAGCTGTTGTCGGCAGTCCATCCACCAATACAGAATTGACCGTAGATCTCCTTCAGGAAGCTACAGAAGAACGTATAGTTGGAGCGTTGACGGCTTTTCGGGCAACCCAAAATGGACTAGAAATTATTTCTGTGGGCCAAATTGTAGGTATAGAACTGAAGAATAGATGGCATGAAGATTCTGTTTTCAGGAATCTTGTGAAAAGAACAGGCGAAATCCCCCCTATTACTAATCGTCAAGATACACGAGTCGCAGACCTTGTTGTGGGGGCAACATTTCGTCGTATATCAAATGGATACGAACCTGAAGTTTTAGGTATGGTCCCGCCTACTGGTACCAGAATCAGCAGAATCGATCAATTTCTTCTTGATGAGCTATTAGCTTTATATAGTAAAGAGATATTTTATCTTGGGCAAGCTTATGCTAATGACGTTTTATACCCAATGTGGTTTAAACACTTCGGCAGTGGTCACGATGGAGCTGGCGAAGCTTATCACCTCGGCGTATTTGGCAAAACTGGGTCTGGAAAATCTGGTCTCGCCAAGATGATGCTTTGCGCCTACGCTCGCCATCCTCAACTTGGGATACTTGTGATTGATCCACAAGGTGAATTCTCTAAGGAATTTTCTGGAGTTCGCGTTGGAAATCAAAAATTGGCACTAGACGAAATTGTTAAACAGCAAGGTCGCAATATTTATATTTATAGAATTGCTAATATCCAGCTTGATGATTGGAATACTTTTGAAGAAATGCTCATTTCGCTTGGTTTTTGCGAGGAATTAACTATAACTCATCGCAATAATGCTGACAGGGCAGCGGATGTCATTAGAAATGCTTTGAAAAATGCAAAACAAGGAGGTAAGCAGGTATTCGAACTTGCTAATCTTGGCACTAAAGATGCCCTTACGGCAGCCCTTAATGCTGTTTTAGATGCCCATAAAATTGAATATATTTTCCCAAGCAAAGATCCTCGCTTAAGGTTACAAAACCATGTCCAAGAAATTTTAACAAACCCTGCCAGATTTGATGAAGTTTATACCAATAGGTGGCTGCCGATTTGTAGTCTTTTTTCAGCAGGACAAAATAAGAGACGCTTATATGGCATCGTTTCCGACCTTATGGGAACAGCAGACAAAAATGAACCGCGTCCAGTTATAGTAATAGATTTATCGTCCAGAGGCAACCAGGACAAATATTGGACCGAAAATTTGGAGCGTAGGCTTTTAAACAAATTATTAAATGTTTTAATTGCGCAATCTACAACAAGTTTATCAACCCAAACAAGTGCTAATGTCTTGGTTCTGCTTGATGAGGCCCATAGACACGCCCCAAGCGGCCGTTTAGAACAAGATTCTGAATCTGAATCTTTGAGATTGTTATTGCGCCGTGCAGTAAGAGAAACTAGGAAATATGGCCTTGGTTGGTTTTTTGTAAGCCAAACGCTTGGTGGGATTGATCAGGAAATTTTACAACAACTTAGGATATTAGCCTTTGGATTCGGCCTTGCGATGGGAACAGAATTTGATCGCCTTCGCGATTTCGTAGGTGGCGATAAACGTGCCCTTGAACTTTACCAATCTTTCCGTGACCCACAAAGTTTTCCGGCGCCAAATCTTCAAGAATTTCCTTTTATGGCGGTCGGACCTGTTTCACCATTGTCTTTTTCAGGCAAGCCAATTTTTTTCACAATGTTTACAGATATGGAACGCTTTATTAATGAGAATAAAATGTCCTTTAGTTCTAACATTAAGAATGGGCTATTCTGAACTATGCAATCTTAATGATGCATGAGGCCACGGCACACGGGAATCAATATGGAATTTGAAAAATTCAAGGCTGGCCATTGGGTCACCCGCTATCAATATAAAAGCTTCGAGCCGGTGTTTGTGAACCATGACTGGACGTGGAGAGATCCTGTAATTCACCAACTTCTGGAATCAGCCAACCATGCCTTGGGCGAACTGAACGCATTTTCGCTCATTGTTCCGGATGTTGATCTTTTCATCCAGATGCATGTCGTAAAGGAAGCTCAAACATCCAGCCGCATTGAAGGAACCCAGACCGGACTGGACGAAGTGCTGCTTTCCGAAGAATATATTCGCCCGGAAAGGCGTGATGAATGGCGCGAGGTGCGTAACTACATCACCGCGCTCAACACCGCCATTGATAAACTGACTGTTCTGCCGCTTTCCAACCGCCTGCTTAAGGAAGCTCACGCCACTTTAATGCAAGGCGTGCGGGGCGAAAAAAAACAACCCGGTGAATTCCGAGTCAGCCAGAACTGGATTGGCGGCAGCAGCCTAAACGACGCCGCGTTCATACCTCCGCATCAGGACAACGTGCCGGAATTAATGGGAGATTTGGAACTGTTCTGGCACAACGAAGAAATCACAGTGCCGCATTTAATCCGTATCGCCATCAGTCATTATCAATTTGAAACCATTCACCCGTTTCTGGATGGCAATGGACGTATCGGGCGACTTTTGATTCCGCTCTATCTGATCAATCACAAGCTCCTGACCAAGCCTTCTCTGTACCTTTCCGCCTATTTCGAGCGGAATCGCGCCAGTTATTACGATGCCCTGATGCAAGTCCGCGTCGGAAATGACCTTATTCACTGGATTCGTTTTTTCCTGACCGGCGTAATGGAAACCGCCGCCAAAGGGCGGGATGTGTTCCGTAAAGTACTGGCGTTGCGCCAGGAAACGGAACATCAAATTCAAGCCCTTGGCAAGCGGTCCAATACTGCCCGTGCGGCGCTGAACGTACTCTATCGCCGGCCGGTCATCGCGGCCGCCGAAATGGAAAAAGAGCTTGGGGTGTCCCATTCAACCGTGCATCAGCTAATAAAAGAACTGACGCGCCTTGGCATCATTACGGAAATAACGGGGCAGAAACGCGACCGGGTGTATATTTTTGAGCAATATTACGATCTTTTCTAAAGTGCGGCTTATGAGTTTCTCGAATTAACGAAGATGCTTAGTTCGAGAAAACCGATTTCCTCGAACTAACTCCGTTCGTTAGTTCGAGGAAATGAAATACTGCCTGTTTTCTATCGGTCGTCGCGACCGATAGCGACCGCTTGGGTGACCGTTTGGTAGCCGATTTCAAGAAGGAAGACCTGGATTCGTCGGCAACTGTCAAAAAATATTTGACAGTTCAGCAGAGGCAACTCACAAGGAATACTTGTCGGTTTGACGAATACGAAAAGGGGAAAGCGTTAGAAAGCCGGTCCATAACCAAAATTTTGTGGGTATGCACGTGGGTATGAAAATTTATTTTGTCAAATTTTCTATTTTATATTAGTGCATTATGGCATAGCGCGATTCCGACCTCCGGCACCATTGATTTACAAGGGGTTTCGTGAAAATGAGGCCCCTTGTTTTTTGTCCTCTGAAAACTCGAAAGTCGATTTTATACTATCTATATACTACTTTTGCCGATGATATGGGGTGGCTCGCATAGACTCTCCGAGTTGACGCCCCACCCTTATCATCGCTTCAGAATATAGTAAGTGTAGCGGTCGT
>Ga0082212_10007248_pt1 | contig 14700 bp, 8 predicted proteins | sample TergutNt197P3_FD_71548 | JGI IMG/M metagenome (GOLD analysis project Ga0082212, IMG submission 71548) | Neocapritermes taracua P3 segment gut microbial communities from Petit-Saut dam, French Guiana - Nt197 P3 | ecosystem: Host-associated > Arthropoda: Insects > Digestive system > Gut ... | reverse complement strand
GTTCTTTTGGCAAATTGAAAGTGAACAAGTGCAACAAAAATTACTGCAAATAGTATGAGCAGCAGGATAAAACGGGGGATTGCGGGTTTTTTCATCCCGGGTCTAATACCCCTTTTCGTCCATACGAGCCAGTACTTTTTCCGCAAGTACCCTAAACTGAGGCGGCAGGGTTTCTCCTTCTGTGCTGTATAAGACTAACAAATTTTCAAAACCCCTTCGCGCCTCGGAATATCTTTTTTGTTTGTAGCGTATAAAGGCGATTTCATATTCACCTGTACAGTAATATTCCTTAATATCCCCATAGCGTTCCAGAAGTATCTGGTAATACTGGATGGCAACTTTATATTTATTAAGATCAGTAGCTTCCTGGGCTAACTGAATAATTTTTGACGGCGGCATATCATCGGGAACATAAACCGGCCCGGAAGCGCATGACGCAAATACTATAACAAGGGCTGTAAAAAAAAGAGAGCAGTGCTTCATAATTACAGTATACCGATAATATTCAATAATAAAAAGGGGCTGGCAAAAGGCATTAAAATTCCATACCAATATGAAAGCTGAATTGATAGAGACCGGAATTTATATTATATGCAATGTTAGCGCCCATAGCCGGCAGGGCAAGCTGGCTGAGGTAAAAGCGGAACCCTCCGGAAGGGCCGCTGTCTATTTCGCTGCCGGAAATAGGGCCATGTGACAGGACACATTGCCACGAACCAAGAACAGACAGGGTTCCTATCCGGGTTTTAATGAGATGTTTTTCTAACCCGGCGGAAAAACCTGCATAATGCCGGGCGGAAAATTTTCCCGGAAGGATGTTAACGTGAGCCCGATTGGGGCCTTCTTCATTAAGGGGGTCCGAACCTGATGTCCAAACGGCTCCGCTTTTCAGGCTAAGCCGCAAACCGGGAATTAATGACTTTTCGTAGACAGCCCTAAGGTCTGCCTGATGATAGGATGACCCCTCGATGGCAAAGTTATAATGATATGATAAGGAAATACTCTGCTGCGAAAGAAAATAACCATCCCAATCGGAAAAACGCAGGGACAATCCAGGTGTAATGCCCAACAGCATCGCCCCATTTTCGGGAGAATCATGGATTTTTTTCTGAATAGATTTATGCGAAAACGATGCTGCAGCCGAACCGGTAAAATGATCATTAAATGGATAATACAAACCAAAAGAAATACGAAGCTGATCCATATCATAAGCGCGGCGTACATTTTCGTCCCTGTCCTGGTCTTCCCGTTCCCTGCGGCCGTACATAAAAAAACTGTTCCAGCCTATCTGCCCTTTGTAGTTGGGGGTATGGTTGTACATTGCTATGGCCATAATACCCCCGGCTCCATACATGCCCCCCACTACGGCCATGTCCCGCAAGCCGAATGCATTTCTGTCTGCCAGAAAAAAACCAAAGTTGGTTCCCCCTGAACCGGAGATTACCAGTGGAATTGGAAAGACAGCCCACTTTTCTTCCACAGTAACACAGAGGGTAAGGCCGTCTTCTGTTTCAATAAATTCCGCCGAGACAAACTCCAAAATCCCGGTGTCCTTTATGGCTGCCTGTACCTCGTTAATATCCAAAGAAGATGCTTCCCTGCCGATAAATTTTTCCAGGGGATAGCGGGCAGCGTGGGTCTTGGTTCGTTTTAATCCGAGTATGTCAATCGAGGAAATAGTACCGGAAGGGGTTTGTCCATCCTGTGAATAAAGCGGGAGGGCGCCAAGTGCCAGCCCAATACAAAAAACAACAAGTATCGCCTGCGTCCGGGGATAAAAAGCACACATACAGCAGGTGTACCAAAATCCTAGATTTTGGTAAGCCACCCTTTGGTATCAGGTATGATCCCGTATTGCATGCCCTTAAGGGTCTTCTGTAGTTCAGAACTTAATTCACCTGGAAAGTTAAAAGAAACTTTTTTGCCATTATGGGTTATTGATGAAATAGGGACTGCCCCGGCGGCTGTTCCGCTGACAAAACATTCTTTTGCTTCTGAAAAAATTTCGTCGATGGAAACCTTTTTTTCGATAACCTTTACCCCCCTGTCCTTTGCCAGTTCGATAAGGCTTAAGCGGGTAATGCCCGGAAGTATTGTGTCTCCCAGTTCGGGGGTAATAAGTTCACCGGATTTAAGGTAAAAGAAAATATTGCAGGAAGAGCCTTCTTCGATATACTTGTGATGTTCTGCATCAAGGAATATACATTCCATGTAGCCCTTATCGATAGCTTCGTGTTTTGCCAGAGCGGCTATGACATAGTTGGAATCCGCCTTAATCCAGCCGGTTCCCCTGGGGGTAGCCCTAATCCGGTCTGTTACCAGCGCATCGGAACTTCCGCCGGAAAAATAGGCGCTTACCGGAGTGCAGATCATTACCACCCACGGCGCACTTGAAATATTTACGCCAATTCCCCCTTCGGAATAGCTGAATGGGCGTATGTATATGGAGTCGGCGTTCATAAAGGAATCTTTTTCCCATTCGTCTTTGTACGACGGGCAGAACCCCAGGCTGATGTTGCGCCGGATCATTTCTACCACGGCGTTAACAAAATTGTCTGCGGGGAAGGGGGGCATAAAAAGCCCCTGCATGGAATTGTAAAAACGTTTGCCGTTTTCGTTTGGGCGGAAAATTGCAAAGCCGCCGTTTTTCTGGGGCAGTGCCTTTAGGCCTTCGAAACAGCCCAGGCCGTACTGGGTAGTGTAGTTTACCAGGGGCATATCGTTGTAAAAATTCCGGGAGTCAGCTAATGCCGCCGCTTCTGTTTTGGGAAGCGCCGCTTCTTCTTCGGGAGTTTTGTGGGGCTTTTCCAGAAATTCTTCCTTCCACGTTCCGTTCTCTGTATACTTTGCCCGGAAGACAATTGGGTAGCTGTTTAACGTAAAAGCCATGTTTTTCCTCTTTAGTCTTTAAAAATTCCCGTTATAACCCAGCTTTTTAATGGCTACCTGAGCGCCAAGGTTGAGCCGCGGGCATCCTTCAAACACATCATTTGCAAATTCAATAAGTTCTACCGAAGCGGGGACATTAAAGGCAGCCAGTACTTTACAGTCCGAAAAAGCTTTTGAACCAATGCTCTTGATTGTTGCCGGCATTGTAACCGGATTAAGCGCTTCGCAGCCCATAAACATTTGTGCCGGAATATTTATCAGGTCTCTGGGCAGAACTATTGTTCTTAGTGATGTACAATTTAAAAACGCCCCTTCCCCAATGTCAGTGCAGCCTGCAGGAATGGAAACAGTAGTAAGTCCGCACGAGTCGAATGCCCGGACCCCTATTTTTTTAATGGTGTCGGGAAGAGTAATGGCTGCCATGTTTCTGCAGCCCTGAAAAGCTCCGGCTCCAATCTCTGTTACCCCTCTGGGGATTGTCAGTTTTGTGATGGTAGTTTTATTGCGAAAAGCTTCGTTGCCGATTCCCTTTACCGGTAAACCTTCCAGATTAATGGGGATCGCTACATCAGCTCCGCTGCCGTTATATGCAGTTATAACTACACCCGTACTGTCATCGTTTAATGCAACAGAAAAGTTACTTGTTTGTGCAAAAACAGTTGATACCAGCACCAGGAAAAAAGCAGATAGTAATTGTTTTTTATTCATTATTTACTCCTGTTTTGATTATATTTTAATCTAGGTTACTTTTTTTGCTTTGTCAAGAAATCAGCCTGGAGATCGCTTTACCGGCTTTTGCCCGATGGCTGTAGTTGTTCTTTTCTTCTTCCGATAGTTCTGCAACGGTACGGCTTAATTCCGGCAGGTATACTATTGGGTCGTAGCCAAAACCCCCTTGCCCGCGGATTTCCTGTACAGAAGAAACAATTTGCCCTTCTATGGTTTCCTGTACCAGGTAAAATTGATCCGGATTTAAAAGAAGAGCCATTGCGCAGACAAAACGGCATTTTCGCGCAGTGTCTGTTGGTGGTTCTTCAGCCAGTTCTTCCAGCAGCAGGGTGTTTCGTTCGTTATCCGTAAGTTTTGTTGCATTTAATTTAGAAAAGAAACTGCCGTCGCTGGCCCATGAGCTTTTTCCATAGTAGCGGGAGGAATAAATCCCCGGCCTTCCCCCCAGTGCATCTACACAAAGCCCTGAGTCGTCTGCAAGTACAGGGAATGGTTCGTTTTGCCCGCTTGTACTTACAATGCTGTAGAGTGCCCTGGCCTTAATTAAGGCATTTTCGGCAAAAGTGGTACCTGTTTCTTCCGGATCAAAGTTTTCTATGCCGGATTCGGCAGGAAGTCTTAGGGTGTGGCCTTTCAGGATTGCGGCCAGTTCCTGCTGTTTATGTTTATTTCCCGATGCAAGCCAAATTGTCATATCGCATTGTACCATGTTATACTAATTTCGTGAATATCGCCTTTGGCCATTCCAATATGGACCTGGACTGCCTGGGTTCTCTTATTCTGGTAAAAAAACTCTTTCCCGATCATGTCCTTGTCCGAAGCAGAATTATCCATCCGACAGCGTACAGTGTTTATAACCTATATAAAGAATATTTTAACTGTATTAATCCAAAAGATCTGGAAAAAGAAAAGATTGATCATATTATTATTGTAGATACTTCGAGCGCTGACAGGGTTAAGGAATATTTTAACTGTATTTACAATTCCGATCCGCATATTACCATTTATGATCATCATCCAAAAGAAAACTGCGATATTCATGGCGCTGAGCTTCTGGGAAAAAACTGGGGATCCAATACAACCTGCCTTGGCAAACTTGCCATGGAACAGGGGATTAGCCTTGGAAGCGAGGAAGCTACCATTGCGCTTACCGGTATTTATGCTGATACCGGCAGGTTTATTTACGAAAATGTATGCCGCGAGGATCTGGAAGTAGCAGCCTGGCTTCTGGACATGGGCGCATCCCTTGCCCTGGTTAAGGGGTTTCTGGAAACAATCAGGGAAGATGATCAAATCGAAGTCCTTAATCAGCTTCTTTTGCTTGTTCAAAAAAAATTAATCCGGGGCCATGAAATTCTTGTTTCCTATCTGGAAATCGAAGAAAATATTCCAGGGCTTGCCCCTGTTGTGGAAAAAATAATGGATATAGAAAACACTGATGCATATTTTGCCGTTTTCTTTGTCCGCAAGACTAAAACCATACTTGTTATTGCACGAAGCCAAAAGCGGAGAATCGATCTCCATGCCCTGTTAAGCATATACGGCGGGGGCGGGCATCAGCTTGCTTCTTCTCTGATGCTCCGTAATCAGGAAGGGTCGGAATTTTACAATGAATTTTTGGAATACTTGCAGAATTCTCTTGTTTCCGCAACACGTGCCAGGGACATTATGACAACGAAAATATTTACCTTTAACGAAAACAGCTCTGTTATGAACGCTTCCATTTTTCTGGAAGAGATAAACCTTACAGGGGTTCCCATACTGAACAATGAAGGTAAGCTTGTTGGTTTTTTGGGCCTTCGGGATATTATGAAAGCCCGCCGCGCTTCGGCGATGAATGCTCCGGTTAGCGCCTATATGGCGAAAAATGTTGTCAGTTCACATCCGGACATTACCATGAGGGAAGTGGAGCGGATTTTTTATAAACATCATATTGGGCATCTTCCGATAATGGAAGACGGTGCCCTGGCAGGAATTGTTACACGCTGGGATTTTTTACAGTATAAAAAGCGGCGCGAAGCACGGGATGATAAATCACAATTACCCTGAACTTGAAAGTTTTTCTATTATTTCTTCGTGATTCATTAGTTCCACATTTTCCCGAAGCCAGGCTATAAGTATTTTATCAGATTTATATTCAAAACTGTCCAGTTCTGACATTGTACCTTCAATCTCGGCTATATTATAATCTTTGCAGGCTCCGGAAAGTTTTAACAGCAACTGCCTGTCCGGCTTGTCTTTTTTTGGTTTTTGTTTTTCCGAAGACATTTTCCAGAACATATCATTCAGTGTGTTAACAAGTTTTTCTGCAGCTTCCAGAAATTCTGCGTTATTGGCCTTTACAAATTCAAAATCCCCTTCTTTGGCTGCTTTTTCCAGAGCTTCCGCCCTAACGCCCACTGGTTCTGCACCTATACCGCGGCTGGAACTTTTTAGCCCATGAACGACAATGGCATAGTCGGCCAGGTTTTCTTCCGTAACCGTTTTGGCAGATTTAAGCAGCGGCGGGGTGTTACCGGCGTAGGATTGCAAAACCTGCAGGTACACTTCCTTGTCGCCATGAAACCGCTCTATTCCCTTTTCTACATCAAGCCCGCTGATTTGTTTGCTTATGTTTTGCCAGTTAATTCCGGATTGTGCCTGTCCTTCTGCATTTATTTCGGAGTAAGTAATTTCTGCATCTTTATCCCGTACCCATTCCATAATTACTGCATCAAGCCGTGCAATTTCTATTGGCTTGGATATAAATGACTGGAACCCTTTGCTTAAAAACATACCTTCGTTCCCGACAAGGGCATTGGCGGTAAAGGCGATTATCGGCACATTTTTTGCATAGTCAGTTCCGATTTCTTCCCGGATAATTCTGGTTGCTTCTATCCCATCCATCCCCGGCATCATATGATCCATGAACACGGCATTGTACCGGACTTTTTCGTTGCGAATGGCGTTTATCGCTTCCTGCCCGCTTGTTACGCAGTCGATGTTCATGCCATAAGGTTTCATCATTCCTTTGGCGACATCCAGGTTGGTTACAACATCATCGACTATCAGTACCCGTGCGTTGGGCAGTTTGATCCGCACAAGCCGGGAATTCTGGCGGCGTTTTTGGTCGTTGTAATTGAATTTTTTTAAACTTTCCGCAGCACTTGCTCCGATTGTTGCGTCGTTTACAAATTGTTGCCGGAGCCTTACCGTAAAAACACTGCCCTTTCCATATTCGCTTTTTACGGTAACCGAACCGTCCATTAACTCTGCCATTTTTTTGGTAATGGACAGCCCTAAACCGGTCCCTTCTATTTTGCGGTGCGATTTTAAATCCACCTGGACAAAATTTGCAAACAGGCTGTCCAGATCTTCGCTCTTGATACCCATGCCGGTATCCTTAACACTGGCGACCATCCATACTGTTTCTTCTTCCCGTAAACAGCTTACGCTCAATACAACCATTCCTTCCTTGGTATATTTAAAAGCATTGGATAAAAGGTTGTTCAGGATTTGCTTAACCCGCAGATCGTCGCCGTAAAGACGCTCCGGCAGGTTTTCGTCTATGTTCAGAACAAATTGAATGGGCTTTTCTTCGATGCGCATAATGTTTTGAGTTATTGTGTCATTCAGGAGTGATGGGATGTCGTATTCAACCGGGACCAGTTCAAACTTTCCCGATTCTATTTTGGAAATGTCCAGGATATCGTTAACCGTACTAAGCAGAGTCGAACCGGCATAGCTGATTTTTTCCAAGTTCGAAGCGCTCTCCGTGTCCAGATCCCCGGATCCAAGAGTCAGTTCCGAAAGGCCGATAACAGCATTAAGGGGAGTACGCATTTCATGGCTCATCCGTGCCAGAAAGGTTGTCTTTGCTTCGGAAGCCATCATGGCTTTTTCGTTAAGATCCGCCAGGTTCCGGTTTTGTTCTTCTATTTTATAAAATGGTTTTGATACAAGCCCGGAAAAAAGGATTGAGATAATTACCCCTGCAACCAGAAAACAAAAAGCCGAATACAGCAAGTCGTTTCTTAAAACCAGGAGGGGGCTTTCACTTAAAGGGGCCGCTACGGCAATACGCCAGCCGGCCCTTGAACCAGTAATATGCCTGTATATACAAAGACGCTCTACCCCTCCAAAACTGTATGTTCCCATGCCTTCTTCGGTAGAAATCATGTTTTTAAGAAAATCCCTTAATCCCGAAAATTCAGCATCTTCCCCGGGTTCTTCAATAAAATTGCGCCGCCCTATTACCAGTTCGCGCTGGATGTCGGCGATTGTTGTGCCTGTTGCATCGATTATAAAAATATTGCCGGTTCGCCACAGCCTGTAGTGTGTTACAAGTTCGGTAAATAACAATCCCGGAAAGGTTGCGGACAACACCCTGTCCCTTCCCATCGGTACAAAAACATGCATGACAAAAGAATCGGATATGCTGTTATTATGAGCGGTGGAAATAATGCGTTCTCCGTTAAACGCCACCTGTATAAAGTTATTTTCCGTATGAAAAACATCATGGGAGACAGGTTCCCCGCAGTTGGCGATAATGGCATGCCGGTCATAAACTGTCAGCGATATAAATTCCGGAAATTCTTCTATTTGAGAATCCATAAGTTCTCTCATTTCTTCGATCGAGCCGGTTTTAAGAAGACGTTCCGCTACCGTGTTGGCATCTGACTTTAACAGGTCTATTTTTGTGGCGACAAGATCATTGGCTATTGCTATGGCAAGTGTTAAATCCTGTTCTATGGTTTTAACAAGGTTTTGCCGGGTAAAGGTTATACTTAAAAAGTAATAGGCGGCTGTAATGACAAAAACAATGGACATAATAACCAGGGCGGTTTTTATCCTCATCGGCATCCCAGTCTCCCCTAACTAACCAATGCAGAAAGTTTTTCTATTATTTGTGTAAAATTCATTAAATTTACATTTTCCTTAAGCCAGACTGCAAGCTCATTGCCGCTTGTGTATTCAAAGCTTTCAATTTCTGCCATAGCGGCATCCACTCCATCCATGTCATAAGACTCGCAGGCCGAAAGCAGCCTGCGTAACGCTGCATTGTCCGGCTTGTCCTTTTCGGGCTTTCTGCTGCTTGCTGCTATTTGTTCAAGCATATCATCCAGCCCAATAATTAATTTCTCTGCTGATTCAATAAATGCTTTATTATTTGCCGTTATAAAGGGGTAATCTTCGTTTTTGGCCGCTTCTTCCAGCTCTTTTGCCTTTTCTCCAACCAAATTTGCACAAATGCCAAGGCTGGAACCTTTTATGCCATGAACGGTAACTGCATATTTTGCCAGCGTGTCTTTGGTTACGCCTTTTACATCTTCCAGAAGCAGCTTTGTGTTCTTTATATAGGATTGCAAAACCTGAAAATAGGATTCCTTGTCCCCTCCAAAACGCTCAAGCCCCTTTTGTAAATCGACGCCTGCTACATGGAAAGGCAGTACCGCTGTTGTTTCTTCCTGATATTCGACTTCTTCTTTGGGAAGATATTCCTCCAGGGTTTTATCCCTGACCCATTGTTTTATAACGGAATCAAGGCGGCTGATATCAATTGGCTTGGAGATAAAAGCCTGGAACCCCTTGTTTAAAAACATTTCTTCATTCCCCACAATGGCATTGGCTGTTAATGCAATTATGGGAATGGTTTTTGCATATTCGGTTCCAATTTCTTCGCGGATAATCCTGACGGCTTCTATCCCGTCCATTTCGGGCATCATGTGATCCATGAAGATAGCGTTGTATTTTACATTTGCTTCGCGAATTGCGTCGACGGCTTCCTGTCCGCTGATTGCACAGTCAATGTGCATACCGTAGGGTTTTAACATGCCCTTGGCTACATCATGGTTGGTTGCAACATCGTCCACTACCAATACACGGGCATAGGGGATACGGACACGCATCAGCCGGGAATTTTTCTTCCGCTTCTTGTCGGTATATTTAAAGTTTTTTAAACTATCTACCACTTCGGTTCCGATTACCGTTCCGGATACATAGTTCTGCAGAAGTTTTACCGTAAAAACACTGCCCTTTCCGAATTCACTTTCCACTTCGATAGATCCGTTCATCATCTCTGCCAGTCTTTTTGTAATGGACAGCCCCAGGCCGGTCCCTTCTATTTTGCGGTTTGACTGTATGTCCATCTGGCCGTAAGTGTCAAACAGTTTATTCAGGCTCTCGCTCCGGATACCTGTTCCGGTGTCCCGGACACTGATAATTAAACAGACCGGATCCCCTTCGGCCGCCTGCTCTGCGGACTGCTCGTATTTTACGCTCAGTTCCACGGTACCTTCTCTGGTGTATTTAAAAGCATTGGACAAAAGGTTGTTCAGGATTTGCTTAACCCGCAGGTCATCGCCATAAAGACGTACTGGAAGGTTCTCGTCTATGTCCAGAATAAACTGAATGGGCTTTTCGTCGATACGCATAATGCTTTGGGTAATGGTGTCGTTTAAGAGGCTGGGAGTGTCATAGTCGACAGGGATAAGTTCAAATTTTCCCGCTTCTATTTTTGATATGTCCAGAATATCGTTAACGGTGCTAAGCAGGGTCATGCCGGCATTGCTTATCTTTTCCAGGTTCGAAGAAACATCTTCGTCCAGGTCTTCTGTTCCAAGGCTTAATTCGGACAGGCCAATAACAGCGTTTAGCGGGGTGCGCATTTCGTGGCTCATGTTGGCAAGGAAGTTGGTTTTGGCCTCGGAAGCTGCTTCGGCGGATTCATTAAGCATGGTAAGGTTCCGGTTCTGTTCTTCTATTTTGTTAAAAGGCCGCACTGCAATGCCGGAGATAAAGATTGCGATGATTAAGCCTGCTGCCAAAAAGCAAAGGGCGGAAAATAGCATCCCCGTTTCCAGGGTTGCCAGGGGGCTTTCTGCCAATGCAATTGATACGACCAGGTGCCAGCCTGCTACCGAGTCTGAAATGCGCCTGTATGAGCAAAAGCGTTCCTTCCCCTCAAAGGGATAGGTGCCGACGCCTATGTCTGTGGAAATAATATGCTGAAAAAATGCGCCCAGTTCTGCAAGCTCCGGGTTTGTTTGCGCTTCTTCGATAAAATTACGCCGATCCAAAACAAGTTCGGGGCGGTAATGGGCAATTAATGCGCCGGTTTCGTCAAGCACAAAAATGTTTCCGGTCTCCAAAAGCTTGTAATTCGAAAGAAGGTCTGCAAATATCATCCCTGAAAAGGTGGCGGACAAAACAAAGTCGTCTCCCATTGGCACAAATACATGCATGATAAAGGAGCCAATACCGTTATAGTGGGTTGTAGAGATGATTGTTCCCCGGTGAAAAGCAATCGATAGATAGTTGTGGTGCATAACATCATGATAGACGGACTCGCCGCCATTAACGACAATACCGTCCCGGTTATATACTGTTAGTGATGTAAACTCATGGAATTCTTCCAGTTGCATATCCATAATTTCCATCATTTCTTCTTCAGAATCTGCTTTAAGAAGACGTTCCGCAACAGTGGCGGCATCGGATTTTAAAAGCTGGATTGTTGTGTTTACCAAATCATTTGCAATATCCCTGGCCAGGGACAAATTCAGCTCCATGGTTTTAAAAAGGTTTTGCCTTGTAAAGGATATGCTTAAAAAATAGTATGCCGCTGTTATGGCAAAAACAACCGACATTATTATCAAAAAAGCCTTTACTCGTATTGACATTTTCATCTTCGTTTTAACCTTTTATAGCCGAAAGTTTTTCATGAATTTGTTTAAAATTCATCTGGTCTACATTTTTCTGAAGCCACTCTACAAGTTCATTGCCGGATTCATATTCCCATCCGGCAATCTCTGTCATTGCAGCATCCACATCATCCATGTTATAGGCTTTGCTGGCGGCAAGAAGCTGCGCCAGTGCTTTGCTGTCCGGTTTATCTTTTTTGGGCTTTGGCCTGTCAATAACTATCTGCCTGAGCATCTCGTCTATGTCTTCGATTAGCATTTCTGTAGTAGTAATAAAGGTACTGTTGTTGGCCATAACAAAGTCATAATTTTCTTCTTTGGCTGCTTTTTCCAGAGCTTCTGCTTTGGAACCAATCTGGTTGGCGCAAATGCCCTGGCTGGAACTTTTAAGCCCGTGAACGATAATGGCATAGTTTGCCAGTTTCTGTTCGGTAATTCCCTTTAGCTCTTCCAGCAGGGGAGGGGTGTTAACAGCATAGGAATGCAATACTTCCAGATACGATTCCTCGTCGCCGCCAAAGCGTTCTATCCCCTTGCCGATATCCAGCCCGCTGACATTTTGGCCAAAAGTTTTTCTGCTGGTTTCCCTGTCAATATCGTCATCGCTGACATAAGCAAGGTTCTTTTCCAGCTTTTTATCGCGGACCCATTCCCGGATTATCGCATCCAGATGGGCTATTTCGATGGGCTTGGGTAAAAATGCCTGAAAACCTTTTTTTAAAAACATTGCCTCGTTTCCAACGATAGCGTTGGCCGTAAGTGCAATAATGGGGACTGTCCTGGCATAGTCGGTTCCGATTTCTTCCCGGATAATCCTTGTTGCTTCTACCCCATCCATTCCCGGCATCATGTGATCCATGAACACGGCGTTGTATTTTACTTTCTCTTTTCGGATGGCATCAATTGCCTCTTGCCCGCTGGACACACTGTCTATCTGCATACCGTAGGGTTTCATCATCCCTTTTGCAACATCGGTGTTGGTAACAACATCGTCTACAACCAACACCTTTGCATAAGGCAGCTTAATGCGTTTGATCATCGAATCTTTATGGCGCTTGTGTTCCAAATACCGGAAATTCATTAAATCCTTAACAACATCTTTTCCTATTACGGAATCCGAAACAAACTTCTGCCGGATCCTTACCGTAAAAATGCTGCCCTTTCCGTATTCGCTCTCCACGCTTACCCAGCCGCCCATCATTTCTGCAACCCTTTTGGTAATGGGCAATCCCAGGCCGGTTCCTTCTATTTTACGGTTTGATGCCGTGTCCAGCTGTGAATAGTCGGTAAACAGGTTAACCAAATCCCCGCTCTTGATGCCCCTGCCGGTGTCGCTTACACGGGCGGTCAGCCAGACATATTCTTTATCCCGCTCGCAGCTTATGTTCATTTCCACCGTGCCCTCGTTGGTATATTTAAAGGCGTTGGATAAAAGGTTGTTTAGAATTTGTTTAATGCGAAGATCGTCACCGTACAGGCGGGTTGGTAAATTTTCATCAAGATCAAGTTTAAACCGGATGGGTTTTTCTCCAATACGCATAATGCTTTGGGTAACGGCATCGTTAATTAAGCTGGGAATGTCGTATTCAACCGGAGTTAGTTCAAGTCTGCCCGCTTCTATTTTGGATATATCCAGAATGTCGTTGACCGTGGAAAGAAGAGTTTCTCCGGCGTTATAAATCTTTTCCAGATTAATGCTGTCGTCTTCGTTCAGATCGCTGGCATCCAGGATAAGTTCGGAAAGGCCGATTATGGCGTTCAGCGGCGTGCGCATTTCGTGGCTCATGTTGGCAAGGAAGCTGCTTTTTGCATTGTTGGCCCTTTGAGCCTCATTTAAAGCTGTTTTAAGCTGTGCCTGAAGCCGTGTCCTTTCGGTAATGTCGTCGAAGCTGCCCATTACGTTTACCACATTGCCGGCTTCATCATTGATTGGCGTAGTACGAATACGGTACACCTTTCCGTCGATCTCGGAATTCCAATCCTGCGGCCCTTTAGTAAATGTTTTTTGTACGCTTTCCGAAAAACCGGGAAACCGTTCTTCCTGCAGGGCTTCATCAAACGTTTTGCCTTCAAAAAACTCGGGCGTAAACCCAAGTTGATTAAGGTACAGGCCGTCGAACAGGGTTATCATGTTATTCTGATCCACCGACCAAATAACACCGGGATAATTGGCTATTACGGTCTCCAGCTTGGCAGCGGTTGTTCCCAGGCTTAACATTATTTCGTTACGCAGTAAAGCGGTGGCTATTAATATGCTGCCCGAGTGGAGTGCAGACGCCTGGCTTTCGGAGTACAGTATTTCGCGGTGACAATCGTCAAAACCAACATAGCCCCAGAATTTATCCTGAACAAAAACCGGAGCTACAAAAAGAGACAGTATACCCTGCGGCGAAAGCTGTGCCTGTTCCTGGGGAGACAAATTGCATACCAGGTTGTTAATACATTTTCCCTGCGACAGGATTGCTTCCCAGCCGGGAATGTTTTCATCGTACGAAGTATTTTTGGTAAGGTCGTTGTTTATCTGCGACTTGGCGTTGCCGAGCCACTCGAAGATTTGAGTACAATACAGCCGGTCGTCTATTGTGTGGTTTTTCCAGATACAAACGCGGTCGGCTCCCACTGTTTCTGCCATCATACCCAGGCAGCGGTGTAAGTTGTTATTAAACTCGTCAATTTCCGACTGAAGAAGGATGGTGGCTGCCTGGTTAACCGTTTTAAGCAGATTGGCGCTGCTCTCAATCTCGTTCATCATTTTTTTATGTTCACGCAGATCGCGCGCATAACCTGCTACAACAAACTCGTCTTCAATTTTAACGCGAACCAGAAAAACCTGTGTGGGCAGCGGTGTCCCGTCCAGGCGCTGGTGCATCCATTCAAAGGAAATTTGACCGTCTTCAAATGCTTTTTGGACACAAGCTTTGGCTTTTTCCAGCGATGTCTGTCCATCGTTTTGATATTCCGGAGAGAGTTCCCAAAACCTGTCGAGGTAGTCCTGCTTGTCTTTCATGTTAAACAACTTAACCGCTTCTTCGTTGCAGTCAAATATACTGGTGTCTTTTCGGAAAAGAATGCAGGTAAGCGGCATTGTGTCAAATAATAGCTGTGTATACTGGTGTGCCTGGCGAAGCTGTACCGATTGATTGTTGCGGACCAGGGCGTTAACCATCATCAGGCTTCCTGAATGCAGGATATTAATTTCATCTTCTGTAAAGGTGCGTTCCCTGCGGCAATCGTCGATGCTGAAAAACCCCCAAAACTGATTATGTATAAACAATGGGATAATAACGATGGATTTTATTGCATAGGATTTTAAAAACTCCTGATCGTCCAATGGCAGGCTGAAAAAAGGCCCGTTAATATTTTCGCCGAGCAAAAACTTGCTTTCCCATTCTGGTTTTGAACT
>Ga0082212_10007247_pt1 | contig 14701 bp, 12 predicted proteins | sample TergutNt197P3_FD_71548 | JGI IMG/M metagenome (GOLD analysis project Ga0082212, IMG submission 71548) | Neocapritermes taracua P3 segment gut microbial communities from Petit-Saut dam, French Guiana - Nt197 P3 | ecosystem: Host-associated > Arthropoda: Insects > Digestive system > Gut ... | reverse complement strand
CGGTCACGGAAATGGACACGGTATCGCAGCAGAATGCGGCATTGGTTGAAGAAGCGGCTGCTGCTGCGGAAAGCCTGCAGGATCAGGCGCGTACGCTGGTGGACGTGGTTGGGATGTTCAAGACAGGCGCGGCAGCAACAGTAGCCAGGGAGCCGGTGAAACGGGCTGCTTTGGCTTCTGTGGGCAAAAAACCGGCATTAGGAGCGGCCAAGCGCCTGGCAGCGCCTGCTAAAAAAGGAGCATCGACTTCCTCCACTGATCACAGCGAGAGTTGGGAAGAGTTTTAAACCAGCTTCACCTGATGCAAAAAGCCGGATTAAATCCGGCTTTTTTTATGGCTTTGCGCCGCTCTTTCATTCCGAAAAAACCGGCATACTTAAAGAGACACTATTACACACTGTTCCTAATCATTCCTCATGCAATTCTGTAAGGCGGTTGCACCGTCAAGCCCGCAAGCGGAAGTGAAGTCCCGCTTTCATTGCTTGCCAAAACGGGAACCACGAATTTTCGTCGTTCCAATCATGTGGCGGGCAAGGCGCAGTTAAGTAGTTGCCCCTGCGGTACAATACAAAAAAGGCGCTTAAGCGCCTTTTTTGTGGGATGGTTTGAAGGCTACTTATAGGCAATCAGGGCCGTTTTCATTTTTTTCATCGCGGCGGTTTCAATTTGACGGATGCGTTCAGCCGATACCCCGAATTCTTCCGCCAGCGTGTGCAGCGTTGCGCCGGAACCATCGTCGTTTGCCAGCCAACGTGCTTCAATAATGCGGCGGGAACGTGGGTCCAGCTTGTCCAAAGCCTCTTTTAGCCCTTCCGAGTGCAGCCGGTCCGTTTCCAATGCTTCCAACACCCGGGTCGGCTCGTTTTCTTCCGTCGAAAGATACGAAATGGGCGTAAAGGTTTCGTCATCGTCGTCAACCGGCGGTTCCAGCGCGATGTCACGGCCATTCATGCGCGTTTCCATTTCCAGCACATCTTCACGCTTGACGTTGAGCTTGGTTGCCAGGGAGTCAATTTGCGCTTCCGTCATGGCTTCGTTGCCGTTTCTGTAACTGCGCAAATTGAAGAAGAGCTTGCGCTGCGATTTGGTCGTGGCGACTTTGACCATCCGCCAGTTTTTCAGAATATATTCATGGATTTCCGCCTTGATCCAGTGGATGGCGTAGGAGACGAGCCGGACTCCCATTTTGGGGTCAAATCGCTTCACGGCTTTCATCAGGCCGATATTGCCTTCTTGAATCAAGTCGGCATGGGGCAGGCCATAACCCAGGTAACCCCGCGCAATGGAAGCAACCAAACGCAGGTGCGATAAAATCAATTCCTGTGCCGCAGCCAGATCGTTATTTTCGTGATAACGATCTGCCAGAGTGGTTTCCTGCTCATGAGTCAGCATCGGCAGGCGGTTGACCTCCGATATGTAAGCCTCGATATTGCCTAATGTGCCGGTAAAACCAAGAGCCAAAGAATGATTTCCCGCCGGTATCAATGCAGATTGTCCGGATGTTGCTGTCATGCCTTTCCTTTAGCTTTTTCTAGTTTGGGTGAGCAAATTTATTTGCCGCCTTTGTTATTTTAGCACTCTTTAATGGAGAGTGCTAACGAGCCCATACATTTGAAAACAGAGACGGGATGTATAGCGGGAATAATATAGGCTTATCGCGGCAAAAGCGATTTGCGCAGACGCAAAAAAGCGGTTGTGTCCGAGAGGTATCAGTTAGTTCATGCGGCCCAGGTGGCGGTTAATCGAAAAGAGCGTGCCGATCCATCCCAATGATGCGCTGATGAGAAGCAGGATGGTTAATACGAGCAGATTGGGCGGCGCCAGTTGAAGATTAGATGCGTATAGGCGTGCAAGGTCTGCTATGACGTTGTTTAGCAGGTAAAGCGATAGTGTCACAATGCCTAAAGCCAGCATGCCGGACAGCAGTCCGAGCAGGATGCCGGTGTAGTAGAAGGGACGCCGGATATAGGCGCGGCTGGCGCCGATCATCCTTGTCAGAGTGATTTCATCAATTCGCGTGAGGATTTGCAGACGGATCGTGTTGAAGATGACGGCAATCACGACGATGCCCAGCGTAATGCCGAGAAAGATAATGCCTATCCGGACGACGCGGACGAATGCGGCCAGCCGTTTGATCCAGTCGGAATCGATCTGGACTTTTTGTATATGTGGCAGTTTTTCAAGCTGTTTGGTGATGTTTTCGATATAGGTGGCAAAGCGGGGGTCGCCGTTATGACCGGCGATGCGGATGAGATAGCCGTCCGGGAGCGGGTTTTTGCCCAAGGTTTTGACGATATTGGTAATACCGTCTTTTTGCTGGAGTGTTTCCAGTGCTTTTTCCTTCGAAATAAAAATGACCTGGCTGCTGTGTTCATCTGAATACAATATCCGCCTGATGGATTGCTCAAGAGCCAGGGCATCCTCACGGGAAACGTCCGCTTTTAAAAAAAGACTGATTTCGGGTTCAACAGCCATTTGACTGGTCAGGGTCTGGAGATTTTCCAGCAGCGTCACGCCGGCAAACGGCAGTGCCAGTGTCATGGACAGGACAAGAATATTGAAAAAAGCGTTGCCGGGAGCACGGCGCAGTTGCGAAAGCGCGTCCCCGATAGCAAAAAAGTGTTGTCGGAACCAGTTACTCATTATCTTTCCGTTCGGGGAATGGATCGTTGCTCAGATAGGGTTAGCTGGCCCTGGTTTAAGTAGATGACCCGGTCGGCCGGTTTGAGAAGCTGTTCATCATGAGTCGCAATGATGCATGTGACGCCGGCAGACTGAAAAAAACAAATGGCGTCTATGACCTTGTTGGCGCTTTCATGATCCAGATTGGCGGTGGGTTCATCCGCCAGGATGATTTTGGGTTTGTTGACGATGGCTCGTGCTACGGCGACACGCTGCTGTTCGCCGCCTGATAGAGCCTGTGGAAGAAAATGGGCGCGATGCAGCAAATCAACTCTGTCCAGCGCGGCACGGGCGCGGGTTTCAGCTTCGGATCGCAGCGTGCCGGTCACAATCAAGGGGAGCATGACGTTATCCAGAATTGTCCGGTCAGATAGAAATAGTTGCTGTTGCAGCACCAGTCCCAGATTTTGCCGCAGGGAGGAAATGCCGGCGGGCTTGAGCCGGCTAATATCCTGTCCATTGACGGTAAGGGTGCCGCTATCCGGCTTTTCAATGGCCGCGATCATTTTAAGCAATGTGGATTTGCCCGCGCCGGATGGGCCTGTGAGGAATACCATTTCTCCAGGCTGGATGGAGAAAGTGATATTTTTTACGGCTGTGATGTTGTCCGGGTAAAAGCGGGAAACATCAAAGAATTCAATCATCGCAGACATTTTTTGCCGTTCAGTCCAGTAAGGCGTGTGTAAATTCCTCAGCAACGAAAGGTTGCAAGTCCTCTATTTTCTCACCAACACCGATAAAGTAAACCGGAATGGGCCGGACTTTGGCAATGGCGGCCAAAATGCCGCCTTTTGCGGTGCCGTCCAGTTTGGTGACGATCAGGCCAGTGAGTTTTAAGGCGTCGTCAAACGCTTTTACCTGTGCCAGCGCGTTTTGCCCGGTATTTCCGTCAATGACGAGCAAGACTTCATGTGGCGCGGTGTTCTGTCCTTTTCCAATGACGCGCTGGACTTTTTTCAGCTCTTCCATCAGGTGAAGCTGTGTCGGTAAACGCCCGGCGGTGTCTACCATCACGACATCGATCCCTTTTGCCTGGGCTGATTGTACCGCATCAAAGGCAACGGCGGCCGGATCGCCTGATTCCTGTGCAATGACGGTGATCCGGTTGCGGTCGCCCCAGATCGCTAATTGTTCCCGGGCTGCCGCGCGGAAGGTATCGCCGGCGGCAAGCAGCACGCTTTGTCCATGCGCTTGAAGATGGCGTGCCAGCTTGCCGATCGTTGTGGTTTTACCTGCGCCATTGACGCCGGCGATCATGATGACCAGGGGATGATGGCGACCGATTTCGAGCTTTTTTTCGAGCGGCTTGAGCATATCGGTGAGCAGTTCGCGCAGGGCCTGACGGATTTGTTCGGGTTGTTTGAGGTGTTCCCGCCCGACCTTTTCCCGCAAGTCATAGAGCAGTTGCTGCGTGGCTTCGATACCGGCATCCGAGGTCAAAAGCGCCATTTCCAGTTCATCGTACAGTTCATCGTCAAGCATCGGCGTGCCGAAAATGTTGAGATTGGCCGAGGTTTTGGCCAATCCGCTTTTAAGTCGGTCAAACCATGAGCGATTTTCTTCCAGAGGTTCTTGGCTTGGCGGCGTGCTTGTGGCAGTATCGGGGCTGGGTGTTTTAATTTGCTGTGGGACGGCTGGCGTTTCTGTTGGAGTTGGGACAGAATGGGTATGGGTTTGTGCTTCGTAAGGGGTATCGGTATCGGTTTTTTTACGAAAAAAGCTGAACATGGGCGCTTAGATAAACTGTAATCACGAAAAGGACAAAAACCTGGGTTTGTTGTCTATAAATAATCATCATTTTACCAGAGCCGAATCAATGAAATTTCAAAATATTGCGATTGTTTTTTTATTTTTGGTGCTCGGCGTGTCAGCGACTGTCTGTGCGCAGGAGATCAAAGACATGACGCTTGCAAACGGCATGAAAGTGGTTGTTCGGGAAGATAGCCGTTCACCGGCCGTCGTCCATATGATCTGGTATCGCGCCGGGTCAATGGATGAAACCAGCGGGACAACGGGCGTGGCGCATGTTCTGGAACATATGATGTTTAAGGGAACCGAAAAATATGGGGAAGGTGAATTCAGTAAAATAGTGGCGTCACTGGGCGGCCAGGATAATGCCTTTACAAGCCGGGATTATACGGCGTATTTCCAGCAGATCCAGAGCAGCCGGCTTGAGCGCATGATGGAACTGGAAGCCGACAGGATGCGCCATTTGCTTTTGATGCCGGAGGCGTTTGGAAAGGAAATGAAGGTTGTCATGGAAGAAAGGCGCTGGCGGACGGAAGACCAGCCCGCAGCACTTTTGGATGAGGCTGTTTCCGCAGTGGCCTTGATGGCGCACCCTTACCGCTGGCCGGTCATCGGGTGGATGAATGATCTGGAGAATATGACGGTTGCCGATGCCAGAAATTGGTACGAACGCTGGTATATGCCCAATAATGCGACAATGGTTGTAGTCGGAAACGTTGTGGCCGAAGATGTTTTTGCGTTGGCGAAAAAGCATTTTGGCCGTATTCCATCCCGTGAGATAGTGCACACGCGTCCGCAAACGGAGCCTGATCAGCAGGGCATGCGGCGTGTCATCGTGAAAGCGCCTGCTGAAAATCCGATGGTTGTGCTGGCATTTAAGGCGCCTTCTCTTAAAGAGGTGGAAAAGGATCAGGATGTTTATGCCTTGGATGTGCTGTCAGCCATTTTAGATGGCTATGACAATGCCCGTCTTTCCGCCAGCCTGGTTCGTAAAGATAAGGTTGCCAGCAGTGTTGCCGCAAACTATTTTGCATTGGAGCGGGGGCCAGCGCTTTTTACACTGATAGCCGTTCCACTGGGCAAAACAGAAACCCCAGAATTGGAAAAACGGCTTCGGGCTGAAATTGCCAAAATTGCGAAAGAAGGCGTATCACAGGCCGAGCTGGAGCGGGTGAAGATGCAGATTATTGCTTCGCAAATATACAAGCGCGATTCACTTTTTGGCCAGGCGCTGGAAATCGGCGTGCTTGAAATGAGTGGTGTGGGATATCGGCAGATGGATCGTATGATTGAAAAACTCAAGGCGGTCACATCGGCTGATGTGCAATCTGTTGCAGCCAGGTATTTTGGTGATGATTCTCTCACGGTTGGCACGCTGGTGCCTTTGCCGTTAAATCCCGGCAAAAGGCCGCCTCAGGTACCGATTCGACATTGATGCCATAACAGTGACTGACGGGTTTCGCTTATGAACATGCTTTTTTTAAAACATTTACGCTTCTTCCGGTTTGCCTGGCTTGTCGGGGTGATCGGGTTGCTGGTGCAAATACCGCTTCATGCGGCAATAACGATTGAATCCTGGACGACAGAGAATGGGATCAGGGTCTTTTTTGTGGAAACGCATGCGATTCCGGTACTGGACATCAGTGTGGATTTTGATGCAGGTACCCGGCGCGACCCTAAAGGAAAAGCCGGATTGGCTTCGCTAACCAATATGATGCTGGCTCGTGGTGTGGCTGCGTCCAGCCAGCCTTTAAAAGAGCCTGTCTTAACGGAGGCGCAGATTTCGGATGTGTTTGCCGATACGGGGGCACAACGTTCGGGCAGTGCCGGTATGGATAGAGCCGGCATGGTCTTGCGGACGTTGTCCAGCCGTCAGGAGGCAGACCGTGCGGTTCGTGTCCTGGCGCGATTACTGGCGCAGCCGGATTTTCCCGCCGAGATATTGCAGCGGGAAAAAAAACGAGCCATTTCTGCCGTTCGTGAATCCCTGACGCAGCCGGATACCATTGCTTCCCGCGCTTTCATGAAAGCACTTTACGGCACGCATCCCTATGCGTTCAACCCGACGCCTGAATCGCTTGGTTCTTTGACACGTGAAGATTTGCAGGCGTTTCACCGCCAGCATTACGCGGCGGATACGGCTGTCATTACCATTGTGGGAGATGCGTCACGGGCACGTGCAGAAGAGATAGCGCAAGAGCTTGGCGTGCGGCTTCGCCGTTTGCCGGCCGGAAAAAAACCGGCCAGTCTGCCGGAGGTTCCGCCAGTGGTTGCTAGCGAAATATTCATTGAACATCCTGCCACGCAGTCGCATATTCTGATTGGTATGCCGGCGTTAAAACGGGGAGATCCGGATTTTTTCGCTTTGATGGTGGGTAATTATGTGTTGGGCGGCGGCGGTTTCGTTTCCCGCCTGATGCAGGAAGTGCGTGTCAAGCGCGGGCTTTCCTATGGCGTATCCAGCCAATTTGATTCACGTTTGCAAAAAGGGCCTTTTATAATCAGCCTACAGACAAAAAAAGAACAGACGAAAGAAGCTGTCAAAGTCGTCAGAGATACATTCAATACCTTCATGCAAAATGGGCCAACCGAGCAGGAGCTAAAAGCCGCGCAGGATAATCTGGTTGAAGGTTTTCCGTTGCGGATGGACAATAATGCAAAGATGCTCGCGCTGGTTTCGATGATCGGCTATTATGGATTACCGCTGGATTACTTAAATAGCTGGGTTGATCGTGTGAAAGCTGTCACTGCCAGTGATGTCAGGGAAGCATTTGCACGCAAGCTATCGGCTGATAAGCTGTCTACGATTATTGTAGGCGAGTCAAAATAATCCATATCATTTTCAGTCGGTATTTCCTCCTATGAATGAAGGATCGCATGCGACAACATAAACCTTCAGCGAGGCAGAAAAGCAGCCATCGTTACCAGGTTCGGATTATTGGCGGCCAATGGAAACGGTCGCTTTTGCCGGTTAGTGTCGTGCCGGATCTGCGTCCCACGCCTAACCGTGTCAGGGAAACACTGTTTAATTGGCTGTATACACTTTTTGATGGCCGATGGGAAGAAATGGTTTGCCTTGATCTTTTTGCGGGAACAGGCGCGTTTGGCTTTGAAGCTGCCAGCCGTGGCGCACAGCATGTGACGATGGTGGAATCGCATCGGATGGCGTTTGAGCAGTTGCAAGCGACATGTGAAAAATTGCATGCAAAATCGCTGGTGACGCTGGTGCAGGGCGATGCGCTTTTGGTCGCAGAACGCCTGGCAGCGCAGGAAAAGCGGTTTGATGTTATTTTTCTTGATCCACCTTTTCAAGCCGATATTCTGCCTGAAATCCTGCCGTTTTGTGCCGGTCTGCTGAAAGGCAATGGGGTTGTTTATGTGGAGTCGCCTGTTTTCCTCACGGAAAAAACTGTGGCACAATCGGGTCAAAATGATTGGCAATGGCATATAATCCGACAAGACAAGGCAGGACACGTCTGTTATCACCTGCTCCAGTTACGGCATGCCGATCATTTTTAGACATTCTATCCAGCTGGCGTTTTTGACAATCGAAGGAAATTAAAGAAATGACCATTGCAGTTTATCCGGGAACATTTGATCCGCTGACACGTGGTCATGAGGATCTTGTTCGCAGGTCGTCAGCCCTGTTCAAAAAACTGATTGTGGGTGTCGCGGACAGCAGGAAAAAGCAGCCCTTTTTTACGCTGGAAGAAAGGTTGGAGATTGCGAATGAAGTTCTGGATCATTACCAGAATGTCGAAGTCGTTGCTTTTACAGGTCTTTTGAAAGACCTGGTGCGGGAGCACAATGCGCGCGTTATCATCCGGGGTTTGCGGGCGGTTTCTGATTTTGAGTATGAATTCCAGATGGCCGGCATGAACCGTTATCTGATGCCTGAGGCCGAAACGCTTTTTATGACGCCTTCAGATCAGTATCAGTTTATTTCGGGCACCATTGTGCGCGAAATTGCGGTTTTGGGAGGCGATATTTCCAAGTTTGTTTTCCCGTCTGTAGAAGCCTGGTTGAAAAACAAAATTCGTTTGATGACGGATTGATTGATCTTACTTCTTCTTTGGTCTTTCATCAGATAGGATGTGTTTATGGCCATCCTTATCCGGAGCTGAAATGGCGCTTTTAATTACCAGAGACTGCATTAATTGCGATATTTGCGTGCCGGAATGTCCCAATGAGGCCATTGTCCTGGGTGCGGAATTTTATGAGATTAACCCGTCGCGTTGCACGGAATGCGTGGGCCATTATAAAGAACCGCGATGTGTGATGGTTTGCCCGGTTAATTGTATTGTGAAAAATCCGGATTTTCCGGAAACCGGCGACATGTTGCGGATCAAGTTTGAACGATTGCAAAAAGAAAGCTAGTCTCCATTTTTCGTCCTTTGACGCCTGAAATGAAATAAACGGGCTAACGGAACAACAGACAAAAAACGGTCTTTTTTACACGGAATCACCGTAAATCGTTGCTTTGCCCTGCCGCCCCCCTTGAAGTGAGGTGGGCATTTTGAATATACTCAAAAAGACGCACCTAAAAAAGCGTGAAGATGAATAGAGAAAGCACGCAAGGTTTCTCTGTTGCGGATACGCTTTAGGATGTGCTCTGGAATGCCGATCAGGCTTTGTAAATGGCAAAAAGGAATAGCAAAAATTAGACCGTCATCCTATTGCAAAAATCGGCCTTTTCCTTTTTGCGCGCCAAGAGCGTGTGTTTCTGTCAAAAACGGAGACATCAAGACAAAGGATCGAAAGTGAGGAAACAAAAAGCAGGATCAGGCCTGTTATCAGCACGAAGAGCGGTTTTAATGCTGGGGATATTGTTTTTTGCACTCTCCACTCACGCTGCGGATACGGATGACAGCGAAGTCGGGATGAATCCTGTTTTTGTTACAGCGCGAGGATACGCCACTTCTTTATCCAATACGCCCGGAGGGGTTGCCGTTGTAACGGAACAGGACATTGCCCTGTCACCCAAAGGAAGCATTGCCGATGCGCTGGAACGGGTTCCCGGCATTACCCGGACGGGCGATTCTCCCTGGGGATGGGACATTTCCATTCGTGGTCTGTCTGGCTCTTCTGTGGTTGTTCTTTTGAATGGCAAGCGCATTAATACGGCTACCGATCTCAATTTTCGTCTTGGCATCATCAATCCTGCCGACGTGGAGCGTATTGAAGTGCTCAAGGGACCCGTGAGCGCGCTTTACGGCACAGGTTCCATTGGGGGCGTGGTCAACATTATTACGCGCAAACCTGGTTTTACCAGTGAAAAAGAAGTGCATGGCAAGCTGGCGTTGTCCGGCAGTTCTAATCCGGCTGGCGCCAATACCTATGGGAACGTCAGTCTATCCGGCCCCAATGCCAATGCGCTTGTTTCCGGTGCATGGCGGGATTACGGGGATACATACGGAGGGCGTCATTCGAGGGTATTCAACAGCCAATTCAGAGATGATCAAGGCAGGGTCGTTACCAGCCTGAAACCTTTTGAAAACCTTGTTCTGTCTCTTGAAGCCATGAAATCCACCGGACACAATATAGGCATTCCTGGCGGTCCTTCCACCCTGCCGCCACAAGCCAGAGTGACTTATTCCCGTACGGAATTTTCCTTTTTGAGTCTGGACGCCACGCTGGATGTCAATGCACCGTATCTGAAGATTTTAGAAGGCAGCTTCTATTACACCGGGAACAAGCGCCGTGTGCGGGTTGATGAAATTCCAGCCGGATTGCCGACACAGACTTATCCCATAGAACTGCGCCCCAACAGCAACCACGAAACGTGGGGAAGCAAATTTCAAGGTACCTTTGAAGCAGGGGCGCATACGGTTGTTACGGGACTGGACTTCTGGAGATGGTCAGTCAATACCAGCCGCCATCAATCCCTATACAGACCACTCCCGGCCGGCGGCCCCATTCAGTTTTATGACAATACCCTGCCTGATCCGACACAGACTTCCGTCAGTTTGTTTGCAGAGGATAACTGGGAGCTAAACGACAGGCTTACCATCAATTTGGGCGCCCGTCTTGAATACCTGAATACGGATGCCAAAGCCTTGTATCAGATCACACCTGTATCCGGTTCGCAGAGCACGATAGCGACAAAACTGTACGACAGCAGTAATAAGGATAATTACGGTTACCATCTCCATGCCGGCCTGACATGGCGTGCCAGTAAAAATTGGACGCATTCTCTGCTGCTTGCCACGAGCTATCGTGCGGCTGATTTGCTGGAACGTTTCAAATACGTCAATCTCGGCGGAAGCCTGGGGGCGCTCTACGGAAATCCAAACCTAAATCCTGAGCAGACATATTATGCCGAGTATGGCCTGCGCTATGAAAGAAAACCCTTCAAAGCAGGCATGCGGCTCTTTGCTAATATCATTACCGACTACATTGCAGAAAAACGCGTCAACCCGACCCGCATAGAACTTGCCAATGTGGAAGATGCGCGCATCTATGGAACAGAACTGGATGCGCGCTGGCAATTCCATCATAACTGGGAAGTATATGGTGATGTGACCGCACTGTACGGGAGAGACAGACAGAATAACCAGGCACTGCCGGGTGTGGCGCCCGTTTCGGGGCACATCGGGATTGATTACAAAAAACAGGGCTTCTGGGCCAATGTCAACACTCACATGATTGCGCCACAGCATTCAACTCCGGAAAACGTGGACAGCGCCAAAGGCGCCATCCTCTTAAACGCCGCAATCGGGTACCGGTTTAAATCATCAGGCATGAAGCACGATTTTTCACTGACGCTGAACAATATCTTTGACACGCGGTATTACAACTATCTCGCGCACCAGCGCGGCTATAGAGTCTGGGAGCCGGGCATAGCCGTTGCACTGAATTACAATATGACTTTCTGACCCTGAATTCATGAGAGACTGGCACTTTCCGCACGAGATCACAAAGTAAGGCGCATGCCATGCGGAACAGGTTCTATCGCAGGTTTTTTGTCTTTGCCGGTTCCAAGAGCGGCGGATGAGGCGGTTCCTGCAAAAAAATCATCCTGTATACAGCTAACAGCGGCAACACCACTGGAAGAGACGGCATATGATCTGAAAAACGGGAGAACAACTGGTAGTCACACCACAGGATAGCCCTGTACTTGGCATATTGGAAGAAATGGAAAGGAAAGCCGGTTTCGCTTTCAAAGTAGCTCTGATGGCGCCGCAACAACTCATGCTTGAAATGATCCGGGATTCCCGCCGCTACGCATTGATACCCGAACCCTTCCTGTTTTCACTGCTGGCGAAAAAGCTGGACTAATCTGCCCAGACAACCTGGTTTCGGCCTCCTTCTTTTGCTTCGTAAAGCGCCAAATCAGCTTGCGATAAAATGAAATGGGATAAAGTTGCCAGGTTTTGTCCAGGTTCAATACCGGAAATGGTATAGCCACCGATGGAAATCGTGACGTCGCAATATGCTTGGTCCGGCAATGCGAAAGCCTTATCGCTAATGGCCAGTCTGATACGTTCGGCAATTATTTTGGCATCGGGTAATTCGGTGTTGGGTAGGATCAGAACAAATTCTTCGCCGCCGAATCTGGCAGGAATATCGTAATTACGCAGTTCGTTTTTGATTCTTTGCGCCAGTTCTTTCAGTACCTCATCACCGACAGGATGTCCAAGCCGGTCGTTAATGAGTTTGAATTTGTCAATGTCGATAAATAAGCAGGAAAGAGAGCTGCCGCGTCGCTGAGCAAGCGAGAGTTCTTTGAGCATTTGCTCTTCGAGATGACGGCGATTGCCGATGCCGGTCAGTGAATCCGTCAGACTGACTTGTTTGAGCTTTTCCTGCGCGATGACATTTTCCAGGCAAATTGCCATGATGGATCCCTGAAGCTGGAGAAAATCGGTTGCCATGCCCGAAACAAACCGATTGGGGTCCATGTCTCCCATACAAATAAAGCCGGTCAACCGGTGATAACGCTGAAGTGGAATAACGGCCACGCTTTTGGGCAACTTGTTCGCCGCCGTGAAAAGTCCGCGATGCTGCTGGGAGCAGAAAGGACTTAATATCGGTTGATGCAGGCTTGCCAAAGAAGGATGGAAAGATTCCATATTCCGGACCAGGTGAAAGTGGGGATGCTTGCTGGTATCTATGCCGAGAAAGGATACCAGTTTGGTCAGTTCGCCCCGGGGATCGAGCAGGATCAATGAAATGACTTCCAGCTGCGTGGTGTTTTTCATGGTCACAAAGATATGCTGGATCAGATCGGTGAAGGTATCTGAGCCAATGAGTTTAAGGCTCATTTCATGATTACGGCTGAGTATCTGCTGGTTTTCATGTCCGTGCCGGAGCAATTTATCCAGCCGGTTGTGAAGCCGTGTATTTTCCTCGATCAGGTCAAATGTTGACAGATGCGTAAGGGAAGATGGCGGGTTCTGAATATTCATCATCGGCCTCATGGTTCGTAAGATGAGTTTTGGTTAATGGCTAACAAGATGGTTTTCCTGTTTTTCCATGTCCAGCTAACCAGCAGTTTGTGACCACTTTTTTTTATTATTAACCCATTCAAAAATGGCTCAAATTCAACTTTTAATTCTCAACAACGCGTCTTTTTTAATAAAATTGCAATTTATGAATCTTTTTCAATCTGTTAATGACAAAAATAGAAAAATTAAGCATGTCAAACGTTAAATAAAAAGTTCAGCACATCTCCATCCTGGACAATATATTCTTTTCCCTCAGAGCGCATTTTGCCGGCTTCTTTTGATCCCTGTTCTCCTTTGTAGGCAATAAAGTCGTCATAGGAAATAGTTTGGGCGCGGATAAATCCTTTCTGGAAATCAGTATGAATCACGCCTGCCGCCACAGGTGCCGTATCGCCTTTTCTGATCGTCCATGCGCGGACTTCCTTAACGCCTGCGGTAAAATAAGTTTGCAGGCCCAGGAGATCATATGCGGCGCGGATCAGGCGGTTCAAGCCCGGTTCTTCCATTCCCATGTCAGACAAAAAGGCAAGGCGATCCGCATCATCCAGTTCAGCAATTTCGGATTCAATCGCGGCGCAAATAGCAACAGTAGGCGCGTGCTGCGAATGCGCATATTCGGTCAGTTGATCAAGAAGCGGATTGTTTTCAAATCCATCCTCTGAAACATTCGCGACATACATGGTTGGTTTGGCTGTAATCAGATGTAATGGTCTTAAAAGAGTCCGTTCTTCCGTTTCCAACGGCATTGTGCGAACCGGCTCAGCTTTGTTCAAATGTTCGGCCACACGGTCTAAAAGCTGCGACAATTTGAGTGCTTCCTTGTCGCCGGTTTTTGCTTTTTTGCCTTCCCGCTGGGAAACCCGCTCGACTGTGCCTAAGTCGGCTAAGGCGAGTTCGGTCTGGATGACCTGAATGTCATTTAGCGGATTAACCTGGCCGGCAACATGGATCACGTTATCATTCTTAAAGCAACGGACGACCTGAACAATCGCATCCGTTTCGCGGATGTGTGCCAGAAATTGGTTACCGAGTCCTTCTCCTTTTGATGCGCCTGCGACGAGACCGGCAATATCAACAAATTCGACAACAGCCGGCAGAACCCTTTCCGGCTTAACAATTGTTGAAAGAAAAGCCAGACGCGGGTCGGGTACTTCAACAATACCGACATTGGGTTCAATGGTGCAAAAGGGATAGTTCTCAGCGGGGATAGAAGCCCTTGTCAACGCATTAAAAAGCGTTGATTTACCAACGTTAGGCAAACCCACAATGCCGCATTTCAGATTCATAATTCGTTACCTGTTTTGGTTTTATCAAAACCGAAAATATTAACGGCACCTCGAAAGTGTTTCAATAAAATTTTTTCAGGAAAAATTTATGAAGTGAAATATTGTGTCGTATCAATATTCTTTTCTGGAAACTTTAACAAATTCTCGTTAGGTGTCAATAGTTAGAGTCAGAAAGAAATATAAAAGAATACAAGCGCGCAAAAAAGCAGCAGAATTGTTGTATTTTGATAGTAAATTGGGCCATTAAACATATCAAATATAAAAGCTTATATATCAATATAAATAAAATGTATATTTTTAAATGCTCACAGGGAAATCAAAAAATAATGATTGGATTATTTCAAATATTTGACAAAAATTAAAATAAGCCTCAAAATCCCACTCCCTTACACAATCAAATCCGGTTGAAAACAAAAAAACGTAAAAAAGGGTATTGACGTTGGGGTTAATAAGTTGGATAATCTCATTTCTGTGCTGACGGCAAACAAAACGCTTTGCGGCTGGTGCGGGTGTAGTAAGAGATAAGTGTTAAGAAAA